>Ga0255058_10000155_pt1 | contig 40308 bp, 33 predicted proteins | sample Cases_109_9_MG_FD_188637 | JGI IMG/M metagenome (GOLD analysis project Ga0255058, IMG submission 188637) | Seawater microbial communities from Amundsen Gulf, Northwest Territories, Canada - Cases_109_9 | ecosystem: Environmental > Aquatic > Marine > Gulf | place: Canada: Northwest Territories...
CGGACTCACGGTAAATGAGGGCGTTTTCTCGTCATGGAACGGGCAGCAGGCTTTGAATTCCCGCCCTGCTTTCTTGAGTTGGATACGACGCCCGATCACCTCAACCACGTCGGCGCGTGCGACGAGGTCATCGATGAAATCCTGGGGAATTAGTCCGGCCATGTAGATTAAACGACAGCTCCGTGCGTGCGGGTCTCTGGTAATTTGATGTTTTGACCGGCCGCATTCGAGCCGGTTTTGACAAGCATAGCGGTTTTGTCAGGAACCGCTAGGCAGGCAAGATTCAGGCCAAACGCGCCTTGACCATGGCGCCGACGGCGCCCATGTCGGCTTTACCGGCTGCCCTTGATTTGATTTTCCCCATAACCTTGCCCATGTCGCGAATGCTCTCGGCGCCCGTGGCGGCGATGACTTCGTCGATCAGCCCGGTCAATTCATCTTCTGAGAGCGGCTCCGGCAGGTAGGTCCGGATGACGTCCATTTCATCCTGTTCGATGGCAGAGAGGTCGGCGCGACCGCCCTTGTTGAATTGTTCAATCGAGTCACGGCGTTGCTTGACGGCCTTTTCCATGACGGCAATCACGCCGGCATCGTCGAGTTCCTGACGGCTGTCCACTTCGACGCGATTGATATCGGCCAGGATCAGGCGCACGACCCTGAGACGGTCTTTGTCACGGGCTTTCATGGCGGACTTCATGTCCTCGGTAATTTTGGCTTTCAGAGACATGGGCAGCTCCGCGGCGGCCACTTAGTAGAGGCGCTTACGCTTGGCCTCTTCGCGCGAAATTTTCTTCAGATGGCGTTTTACAGCGGCCGCTTTTTTGCGCTTGCGTTCCTGGGTGGGCTTCTCGTAAAACTCGCGCCGGCGAAGCTCGGTCAGGACGCCCGCCTTCTCGCAGGCGCGCTTGAAGCGGCGCAGGGCGGCGTCAAAATATTCGTTCTCTTTTACACGTACGCTTGGCATTGGAACCAACACATCCTTCAATCAAAAATAATCCCAGCACTGGGCTGGGACTCAGAACCGGCCATTCTAACGGGCCGGATTCGGCAATGCAACGGGATCCCGGCGTGTATCGGTGACTCCTCAGCGTCATGCCTAGTCCCCAGAGGGGAGCTCGCTGCGCTGCGGTTGGCCGGTGTCTGCGGCACCTCGCCTTCGGCGCCTGTCGACCGGCGTCGCCGGTCTCGGTGTACTTCGGTCGAACATCCTCCCCATCCGGAGCCGCTGCCAGGCCTTACTGCCGCTGAAGAGGCCCCCAATCCACGCCCACAGCCGCCGCCACGCCCAACTACCGCGGAGACACCCGCCGACGCCCGTGCGCGACCATGCGGTACCATTCCGGCCATGAATGTACTGGGTATCGAGACGAGTTGTGACGAGACCGGGGTGGCCGTGTACAGCACCGAGCGGGGCCTCGTGGCGCATGCGTTGCACAGTCAGGTCGATCTGCACGCCGTGTATGGGGGTGTCGTGCCGGAAATTGCCTCGCGCGATCACCAGCGGCGATTGCTGCCACTGATTCACGAGGTGCTCACAGAGGCCGGTATTGAACGACCCGACGCGATCGCCCATACCGCCGGGCCCGGACTCGTGGGTGCACTGATGGTCGGTAGCGGCATGGCTGCCGGCCTTGCGCTCGCCTGGGATTGCCCCGTCGTCGCCATCCATCACATGGAGGGTCACCTGCTCGCGCCCATGCTGGAGGAAGAGCCGCCGGAGTATCCGTTTCTTGCGCTGCTGGTGTCCGGCGGCCATACGATGCTCATTGCCGTGCATGGGCTCGGCGAATACCGGGTGCTGGGCACGACGCTCGATGACGCTGTCGGGGAGGCTTTCGACAAAACCGCCAAATTGCTCGGGCTGGGCTACCCTGGTGGGCCGGCGCTTGCGAAACTGGCAGAGGAGGGCAATGACAGTGCTTTTGCGTTGCCGCGGCCAATGCTCGGCCGTCCCGGCCTGGATTTCAGCTTCTCGGGACTGAAGACTGCGGTCATGCTCGCGGTTCGCAAAGTCGAGCAAGAGGGCGATCTTGCGAGTTCGCGCGCGGACCTCGCGGCCTCCTTCCAGCGCGCGGCGATCGATACCCTGGTTGCTCGCGCGCTAAAGGCGGCAAAAAAAGAAAAACTGCGGCGCCTCGTTGTTGCCGGCGGGGTCGGCGCAAATCGATTGCTGCGCACTGAAATCGCTGAGCGTTTTAGTGGACACGTGTACTATCCGCGGCTCGAGTTTTGCACCGATAATGGCGCGATGATCGCAATGGCCGGTGCGCTGCGGCTGGCCGATGCAGGCGATGTGGACGAGATTCGGGCACAGGCTCGCTGGTCGCTCGATACGCTCATGGCGCCGGGATAGAGACAACGAGGAAGCTTCGCCAGGTCATGGACATTATTTTTTTGCACGAGTTGAAAATCGATGCCGTCATCGGCGTCTGGGAATGGGAGCGAAAAATTCGTCAGACCGTTGTCATCGACCTCGAGATGGCGGCCGACATTCGCAAGGCGGCGGCCAGCGACAGCATCGATGACGCGATGAACTACAAGCTGGTGGCTAAACGGCTGCAGCAATTCGTCGCCGATTCCGAATTCCAGCTCGTTGAGACTTTGGCGGAGCGCATTGCGGCAATCGTCCTGGAGGAATTCGGCGTCTCCTGGGTCCGGGTCAAATTGAACAAGCCGGGCGCTATTCGCGGCGCACGCGATGTCGGTGTCGTCATTGAGCGCGGCAAACGGACGGACTAGCCGGGCGGGTCATAAGGAAAAGAAATGCCACGGGTGTACCTCGGCCTCGGCAGCAATGTCGAAGCGAAACGGAATTTGCAGCTCGGTATCAGGGAGCTGCGAGAGCGCTATGGCGCGCTCGACATGTCGGCGGTGTACGAAAATGCCGCTGTCGGTTTCGAGGGCGCTGACTTCCTGAACATGGTCGTCGGCCTGCAGTCCGATGATGCGCCTCGCGACATTCAGTGTACGGCCGAACTGATACACGAGCTGGCCGGCCGTGATCGCGATTCGGACAGGTTCTCGTCGCGGCCGCTGGACATCGATATGTTGCTGTACGACGATCGCGTCATTGACGAGCCGCGACTGAAGATTCCACGCTGCGATATTCTCGACTACAGCTTCGTGCTGCGGCCGCTGGCCGAGCTGGCGCCGGGCCTGGTCCATCCCGTGACGGGCAAGACGATGCAGCAGCACTGGCAAGCATTTGACGCTGTAACTCATCCATTACGGGCCGTCGAGGATATTTTGTAAAACGGCGCAGCAAATTGCCGCGCGCAGCGGTCAGATTCCGTACACATACCGCCCCAGCCGATCGGCCTTTTCGCTATCATTGAGCAAATTGCCGTACTCGGCGGCCAATTGCCGTACTCGGCGGCCAATTGCCGTACTCAGCGGTCAATTGCCGCGCTCAGCGGTCCAACGGCTCGCTCAAGCGGTCCAACGGCCCGCCAAAGCGGTCACTTTCAGGAGTATGCATGCGCAAGTGTTTGATAATGTTCGCGGCGGCTTTGTTGACAGCCTGTGGCGGTGGTGGCGGTAGTGATGCGCCACTGGCTGATGCCTGTTCCAACACGCAGCAAAAACAGTTCGTGCTAGATTCCATGCGCGACTGGTATCTGTGGAATTTTCTGCTGCCTGGCGATATCGACATCAACGCGTTTGCAGGCCCGGACGAGTTACTCGCGTTTCTGACGTTGGTACAGCCGCTCGACCAATTCAGTAATATCAACACGCTCGTGGCGGACACGCAGTTTTTTGGCGAGGGCCAATTCGAAGGCTTTGGAATTGGCATTCGTTTTGTTGCTGACGGAGATCTTCGCCTGACGCGTGTGTTCACCGACAGCCCGGCAAATGCCGCCGGTTTGGCGCGTGGACAGCGGATCCTTGAGCTCAATGGGCGTACGATTGCGGCGATCGAGGCGGCCGAAGGTGTCAACGCGGTGTTCGCTACTTCGCCGGTCGAATTCACGATGCGAGAGCCGAGCGGCAACGAATTCATCGTTTCGATCGCTGTCGATATTGTAACGATCAATCCCGTGCCACAGTGGCGCATTATTCCCCAGCTTGGCACGCCCGGTATTGGTTACCTTGAGTTCGCGCAATTCATCAGTACGGCCAACCCGGTACTCGACACAGTCTTCGGTCAGTTTAGTGCCGCCGGCGTCACGGACGTCATTATCGACTTGCGATTCAATGGCGGTGGCCTCGTGAGCACGGCCGAGTTACTGGGCGACTTCCTCGGCGGGACGGTAGCGCAGAATCTCGTGTTCTCAAAGACTCTCTTCAATGCCGACCGGGCGAGCAACAATACGCAGGAGTTCTTCGAGCTAAGAGCAAACTCGCTGGGCTTGTCCCGTCTGATCATTATTGCCAGCAACAACACGGCATCAGCGAGTGAGTTGGTCACGAACAGCATGGAGCCACACATCGAACTCGCCATTGTCGGCGACCGGACTTTCGGCAAGCCCGTTGGCCAGATTGGCCTCGAATTCTGCGAACAAATTCTGCGTCCGACGGCGTTCCAGACAGTCAATGCGAATGACTTCGGGGACTATTTCGATGGCCTGCCTGCGGATTGCATTGTCAGCGACGATTTGGAAATCCCGGTTGGCGCAGACAACGACCCAAACGTCGAAGCGGCGCTCACCTGGTTTCAGACCGGCGGCTGCCCCGTCGCAATAGCGGCGAATGCCGTGGCCAAAAGCCCTATTCGTGCAAGAGACCCGCAGGCCATCCGACGTGGCCCGCCACATCGCGAACTGGCGGACGCGTATTAGATTGCCACGGCAGAGGCGACATTTGCGTAAATAGAAAAGTCGACCAAATAGACGATTTTGAAGTTCCTGCCAAACTCCAATACGCTCATTCCGACCTTCCGGGAGCAGACATCATGAATACAGGCAAGATTGGCGAGTGGCTTCAGGTTATCGGCAGCTTTGGGGTGTTGGCCGGGCTGATATTGGTCGCTCTGCAGATTCAGCAAAATACGGTTCTGGTTCGCGCCGAACTGCTCAGCAATGCGTCTGATGCGTGGATCAATATTGATGCATCGAAACAAAGCGAGACCTTTGCCAGCGTATTGGCCAAGTCCATAGTCAAACCACATGAACTGACCGCCGCAGAGATTCTTGAGCTTGACGGATATTTGTTCACGTATATTGATCAGCTCGGCAGAGACCGTGAGCTGTATAACCTGGGTGTATTCGATACGCCGCCGGAAGCGCTCGTTCGTGGATCGCTTAGCGATTATTTCGGCAATGAATTTGCACGAGCATGGTGGGCGGAGACGAAATGGAAATTTAATCCGGATATCACCGAAATTATTGACAGGGAAATGGAGAGTATCTCTGTTAGTCAGGACATCGACTATATCGAGCGAATCAAGGCGAGGTTGAGCAACTAGATAGGCGAGCGCTGTTGGTCAAAAGTGCAGGCAGAATTTGGCAATTCCAACGAAGTAACTTCGTTGCGGAGTATCGACCGATGAAAGAACAATCTTCTATTCCAGGACTACTGATTTTGGCCAGCCTGTTCACCGCATCGTTGGCTCAAGCAAATGATGACGTCCAGGATTCAGTCACAGCCATTGGGGTCAACGCCGCAAAGGAATTTGTCGCAGGGCATGATAACGCGGTCATCATGGATGTTCGAACGGCGATTGAATACGAAATGTCTCATATCACCGGCTCTGTTAACGTCGATGTGCAGGATGAGTCTTTCGAAAACATGGCCATTGCACTTGATCCGAACAAGACCTATATCGTGCATTGCACGAAAAACCCAGGCGATGGCAGATCCAGTCGCGCATTGGAGACATTGAAAAGCCTCGGCTTCAAGCACCTGTACAACTTGGAAGGTGGCTATGTTGCGTGGAAGGACGCCGATCTGCCACTGACCGAACCGTCAAACTAGCGTCGCATTGCGACATCATGCAGCCGTTTGAACGACAAAACTGAGTGAATCTGTCTATTGAGTGGACACGCAGATTCTCAGTCCGCTGCTCTAGCAGAAAACCATCTTGACAATACCGTTATTGATATTCTGGTTCCAACACCTTTTGCCGTATTGGATCTTTTCTCCTGTCCCGTCCGATGCTATTGAGTTCTTTTTCGTGATTAAACAGGATCTCCAGGCTTTCCTTGTACTTATTAAACGAATGTTGGTATCGAGTCTTATCTGGATACAGCGTGTTGATGTAATCCATAAGCAACGATACCGGCAGACCAACCAGCGAACTGACAATCGCTACGGCAGCTCCAGACTTGATATCGCCACCGTGACCTAGTGCCAGATAAAAACCCGCAAATGTACCGATGATTCCAAGCAAAATAATCATAAATGGCGCCCGGTAAAGTATGGCGAGAACATCCTCCGAGTCAAAATATCCGAAGGTAGTTGAAAAATACGGGCTGTTATCAAATGCGATACGGGTAATGAATTCGTAGTCCGGTGTATCTTCGTAGCCCTGATCTTGAATTTCATCGACGGTTACATCAACAATGTGTGCCACACCATCTTCTATATGAAACGCTTCAACCAGTGTGGACGAAGGTTCCTTCTCTACAAGTTCTTTCTCGACCAACAGGTCCTTGGTTTTTTCCAACATCACCGTTGCCTTGCCATCGAGCTGGCGCGCTTCGAGCTTGATGCTTTCCGCTTCCTTAATTCTGGCCCGCAACTTGTCTAAAAAGGGATCCTTTCCCGAATAGAGTGAAGCAGGAATTTTGAGGGAAGCAGTCGATAACGATGGATCAAAATTGACAGTAAGGGCGACATCTCCCTGTTCTCTTACACTATGCGCATAGCTCAGACCTGAAGGGTGTTTTTGAGCCCTCTTATACTCAAATACAGAATAATAGAATGAAAGCGAAAATCTATTTAATGCATTTATTTTGTAGTGCAAGCCAATCTTGAAAATCAAGAACACAAGCAAGCAACCCAATATTCCCGAGACAAAGAGTGTGCCGATGAACTCATTAGAAAGCACAGCATCAGAGAAAAATACAAAATATGCCAATGCCGCCAAAATTGCGGATAATACGTATTTAAACATTTCGATACCTAAACCCAAAAACTCGCATTAAGTGATGCCGGCTAAAAACTAGCTAGCTCTTCCGTATACAGTTGAAACTGCAAAATCGTTGCCTGTTCCTTCTTGCAATTGTACTCAATACAATCTGCGTCCTTTCCAACCAGGTCAGCTCTAACAGGTTGGGCACTCTGGAAACCCAGTGCAGCAATGCCCATATCCTTTTTCAGTCTGGTGCGATACCTGTAGTTACCCATCTCACTTTCATCAAAGATAAAGTTGTACATTGCTACCGCACGCCTGTTACTCAGTTCCATATTGTATTGCCGTGCCCTTTCTGATCGGGGAGAGGTATCGTTTATGTCAATATATCGCCCCATATAAACAGGTGATGTCATCCCCGAAATCTTAAGAGACTCGACCAACTCTGCAGCGTTTTCGTTCTCATAAATACTTCGAGCATATTTGGGAATCATTATCCGGAGAAAGTTTTTCATGTCTTGTGATAGCTCATGAGACCCCCGCACAAAATATGACTCCTGGAAGTTCAGTCTTACCTTCCCCGTCTTTGCGTCTATCTCAACGGCTGAAGCATCATAGTCTTTGAAATTCTCATTCAGCAGATCGACAATCTGTTGCTTGGCTTCGGCTGCCTTGAGAAAAGGCGTAAGCTCTTGCTTTGCCCTGGACGTTAACTCTTTTTGTTGGTCCAGCTCTTTGGCAAAAGCCTGCTCTGTCTCTGCCAGTGCCTTTTCCTTGTCTGCAGCAAGACTGGCTTGTAGCTGGCCTAATGCTTCTTGTTCTGCCCGCGCCGCATCTGCCAACGCCTGGAGTCTATCCGCCTCCGCGTCGGCCAACGCCTGGAGTCTTTCCGCCTCCGCATCGGCTTCCGCCTGTGCCAGTTCCCGGGCGTGTTGCGCTTCTGCCTGTTGCAACTCCCCTGCCTTCTGTGCCTCAAGAGCCGCTTTATGCGCGGCTAATGCAGCTTCCTGTGCCTGCGCCTCACTTTCTAATTCCTGACGTTTTCGTGCGTCCAATTCGGCTTCTCGCTGTGCCAGTTGTTGAACGGCTTGCGCCTCTGCCTGTCTTAGTTCCTCTGCTGCCTGCGCATCCAGAGCAGCTTGACGCTCGGCTAACACAGCTTCTTGCGCCTGCGCCTCTCTTTCCAGCTCTCTTTGTTTTTCGGCCTCCAACGTGGCTGCTGTTGCTGCCAGTTCTTGAGCGTATTCCGCTTCTGCCTGTCTCAATTCCTCGGCAGCCTGCGCCGCAAGAGCATCCGCCTGTGCGGCCAATGCGTCTCTTTCTGCCTGCGCCGCTCTTTCCAGCTCTTGACGTTTTTCTGCCTCAGCTTCGGCTTCTGCCTGTGCCAGTTCCCGGGCGGCTTGCGCTTCCGCCTGACGTAATTCCTCTGCAGCCTGCGCCGCAAGTGCCGCTTCCTGTGCGGCTAATGCGTCTCTTTCGGCCTGCGCCGCTTCGGCTAACGCTTGCTGTTTTTCTGCCTCGGCCCTGGCTTCTGCCTGTGCCAGTTCCTGGGCGGCTTGCGCTTCCGCCTGACGTAATTCCTCTGCAGCCTGCGCCGCAAGAGCCGCTTCCTGCTCAGCCAGTGCCTCTCTCTCTGCCTGCGCTGCTTGTTCTAACGCTTGTTGTTTCTTGGCCTCCGATTGAACTTCTGCTAATGCCAGTTCGATTTCCTTTGCCTGCGCCGCTCTTTCCAGCTCTCGACGTTTTTCTGTCTCCAAAACGGCCTCTGTTTGTATCAGCTCCTGAACATGTTCCGCTTCTGCCTGAGCTAATGCTGCTTCATTTTGATACTCAAGATTAGCTTCCTGATCGGCCAGCGCTACCATCTTTTCTATTTCCAGCTCCGATTCCTGTTCAGCTAATGCCTGCACAGATTCCTGCTTCACTTTTTCGACAGCTTCTTCTTGTTCTTTTTTCAATTGCGATTTTTCAACTTCAACGTCTGCTCGAAGCTCTTGTTTTTCGTATTCCAATTCGGCCTGTTTTTGCTCTTCCAGAGAAACTATTTCCTCTGTTAGTGTTTCCTCGTGCTTTTGCTCAATACTGACTACAAAGCCCTCATAGTCATCAGCGGCTTGTTCTTGTTGAGCCTCTATCATTGCGGCGAATGCACGTACTAACTCTTCGGCCTTTTTCTTTCGCTCTGCTCTAATTTCTTCCAGGTTTTTATTCGCCTCTTTTGCCAAAACGACTTGGGGATCGTTTTCGTACATATCTATTACGTCCTGTATCCTCTCTTCACTTTCCTTTTCGACCTCGGCTATCCTTTCTTCACTATCCCTTTCGATAGTTTCGACAACCTCTTTCATTTTCTCTACGGTTTGCACAACCTCCTGCATCTTCTTTGCAGTTGTCAATTCGGTAATATTGATTTCGTCACTTGCATAAATCATGAATACAATTGCAAGCACAGCAAACAGATCTACCATCGGAACAAGGGCTTCTATGGTCTGTGACTCTTTCAAATCCTGTTGATCAAATATCATGACTTATAAGCACTTTTCATTTCGGAGGTGGACGCCCAAACCCGTAGCTGAGTTGCCAGAGCAATTGGTGTTGTCGCTATTCGCATCAGCGAAATATTGCATATACATCAAGCTATTGAGAGGGACTGGTTCAAGTATTGACAATATGACCAATCGATCGAGTCAAGCGAAAAACATGGATTGTGGTTTTATTTCAATGACTTAGCGGTGATCCGTTGCGGAGGCACCTGGGCGGGGTTCGTGAATGCGGACTCCGGCCGGTTTCGACCTGAAGATTCAATGAAAATGGTGGCCAGGGGTGGAATGGATGCGCCGGCCTTGCCAGCTCATCCTTCGGGCGCGACTGCGGCAGCAGTCCGGGCTGAACGCTCCGCCCTTTGTGCCGCCGCCAAAGCAACACAATAGGGACCAAAGGGAGCAGCGCTCCTACAACTACCAGCCCATCGAACGCCCGCCGTCCACGGCAATTATCTGACCGGTCACGTATTTTGCATCCCTAGCCAGGTAAAGCACGCAGCCGGCAATATCGTCGGGCACGCCGGATCGGTGCAGCGGAATTTGCGCCAATATGGATTTTCGGGTGGCGTTGCTCATGTTGTCTTCGGGCCAAAGGATAGCGCCCGGTGAAACTCCATTGACACGAATGCCGGGCGCCAAATCTTTTGCCAGCGAGCGCGTAAGCATCGCCAGGCCAGCTTTTGCCGCGCCGTAAACGGTGTGATCGCGAAGCGGCCGCTGTGCGTGAATGTCGACGATGTTGATGATGACGCCACTGTTTTCTCGAAGCGCACCGATCGCAGCCTGTGCCAGGAACAACGGCGCTTTCAGATTGCTGCCGATCAGGTCGTCCCACTGGTCTGTCGTGATCGTGCCCGGCGACGTGGGATAAAACGCCGATGCATTGTTCACGAGGATGTCGAGCCCACCCCCCCAGCCGGCAACGTCCGCAACCAGCCCCGGCAAATCGTCGGTGCATTGCAGTTCCAGCCGAAATGTTGCGGCCGAATCTGCGCGCAGCTCATTGAGTTCATTGGCGAGCGCCTCGGCAGCGGCGGCAGAGCCGCGGTAATGAATCGCCACGCGAGCGCCATCGCCGTGCAGGGCGCGCGCAATTGCCGCGCCGATACGGCGCGCGGCGCCCGTTATGAGGGCGACCTTATTGTCCAGGTTTTCTGACATCACGGCCCAGTCAGGCTATAAAGACGACATTCTGAAAGACTTCGATCAACTCATGCAACTCGAAGCACCTTCCTCGCTGCCAAAACCTGATGCCCAAAGCGCCGCACACAGTGAGCAATGTGCCGATTTTCTTCGCGCCCGCATGGAAGATGCCGGCGGCAGTATTAGCTTCGCGGAGTATATGCAGCACGCTCTGTACGCGCCGGGGCTCGGCTACTATGTGGCTGGCGCGCGCAAGTTCGGTGCCCAGGGTGATTTTGTAACGGCGCCCGAGGTGTCGCCGCTGTTTGCCAACGTTATTGCGCGCCAATGTGCCGAGGTCTTCGCGCAAGTAAAGGTCGCTTCGATCGTTGAGTTTGGCGCCGGCAGCGGCAGGCTGGCAGTTGATTTGCTCACGAAACTCGAGACGCTCGGGGCGCTGCCGGACCACTATCAAATACTCGAGGTGTCGGCGGACTTGAAGCAGCGGCAGCAGCGCCTGTTGCGAGAGGAAGCGCCCAAACAGCTGGCGCGCGTGGAATGGGTCGATGCCATTCCGCCGCGACATTCCGGCGTGATCATTGCCAACGAGGTGCTCGACGCGTTACCGGTCGAGCGATTTACTCGACGAGACGCGGTTTGTCAGCTACGTGTGCGGGCCAACAACGGCGGGTTTGAATTTGTCGAAGCGGAAGCGCCAAAGCATCTCGTCGACGCGGTCAGTGCGATCGAAGCGGACCTGGGCGACAGATTGCCCGACGGATTCACGTCCGAGGTGTCGCTTGGCGCAGGCGGCTGGGTGAGCGAGCTTATCGCGTCGCTGCGAGAAGGTATGGCATTCCTGTTCGACTACGGCATTAGCCGGCGCGAGTACTACACGGTTGAGCGGACCGACGGCTGGTTGCGCTGTCATTTCCGGCACCACGCGCACAACGACCCACTGGTGTTGCCCGGCATCCAGGACATTACGTCGTGGGTCGATTACACGCTGGTTGCCGAGGCGGCTGTCAGTGGTGGCGGTGAGATCGCCGGCTATGTGAGCCAGGCGCAATTCCTGACGGGCGGTGGCCTGGATGTCGAGATTCAGGACATGATGAATTTGCCGCCCGAGCGACAACTCGAATTGTCGGGGCAGGTCAAATTACTTACTCTCCCCGGGGAGATGGGCGAGCACTTCAAATGCCTCGGAGTTTCGCGAGGCTCGATCGCCCCGCCGACCGCTTTTCAAACCGCCGACAGGACGCACACCTTATGACGCCAGGGACTGCCCGCCGGAGCTTAACGTGAGTTGGCTGCAAATCATCGTACTCGCGATTGTGCAGGGGCTGACCGAGTTCCTCCCCATTTCCAGTTCCGGACATCTCGTGCTCGTACCGTCGGTTTTCGGTTGGGGCGATCAGGGGCTTGCGTTCGATGTTGCCGTACATTTCGGTTCACTTGTTGCCGTTTGTATTTACTTTCGCAAAGACGTTGTTGCGATAACGCGGGGCGGCCTACAGCTGTTGGGACGGAAAAACGATTCGCCGGAGTCACAACTGGCGCTCGTGCTTGGCATCGGCACGGTTCCGGCCGCAATAGCCGGCCTGACCCTCGCCGGCTGGATCGAGGGCAATCTGCGCGATCCGGCCGTCATCGTCGTAAGCTTGTCGGCGTACGCCATCATTATGGTGCTGGCCGACCGCTACGGGCGGCGGGAGCGCACTATCACGGGCCTGACACTGCGCGACGCGCTTTGGATCGGTTGTGCGCAGGCCCTCGCCCTGATTCCCGGCACGTCGCGTTCGGGCGTCACTATTTCGGTTGCGCGCGTGCTCGGCTTCAAGCGGCAAGACGCCGCCCGCTTCTCGTTCCTGTTATCGGTACCCGTGATCCTGCTGGCGTCGCTCTACAAGGGTTTCGAGATGGTGACGGGTTCCGTGGTCGTTCCATGGGTCGAGCTTGCATCCGCCGCGATTATTGCCGGTTTTGTCGCCTACCTGAGTATTGGAATTTTCATGCGCGTCGTGAGCCACGTCGGCTTGTTGCCATTTGCGGTGTACCGGGTTGTGCTGGCGGCCGTTATTTTGTATGTCCTGGTTTAGCCTGAGTTACGAGCGACGCGAATCGCAGCAATACGCGACTTGCGAATCGCACCCGGAATGTCCTGCGGTTCGTTATGCTTCGCGATCGCGCCGGCATCTACGGCCGCCGCTGCTGCAAACGCAGCACGCATTGCACCGGCCTGTGGATAGTCACGGTCTTCAAGCCCGGCGCGGCCTCTTGCGTCCGCCTCGCACGCAAGCAGGAACTTCTCGAATCGTTCGGGACGCCGAAAGGCATCGGTTTTCTCCAGTACCTTGAGCACGGTTGAGTCTTTTAGATCAGCCTCACGGTGACAATTCGTGTGGTGCTCGGCGACCAGTATCGCGAGATCACGAAAAGCTTTCGGCACGGGAAGTCGCTTCGCCATTGCCTTGATCAGTTTGGCACTTCTCGCTTCGTGTCCCGGATGGCCCGGCAATTCCTTCTTCGGCGTCGTCGCCTTGCCGAGATCGTGCACGAGTCCGGCAAAGCGAACGTCCGGTGCATCGCTGAGTTTCTCGGCCTGCTCCAATACCATCATTGTGTGTAAGCCGGTGTCGATCTCGGGATGCCATTTCTCCGGCTGTGGAATGCCGAAAAGTGCGGCGACTTCGGGGAACACAACTTGTAACGCGCCGCATTCCCTGAGCTGCTCAAAAAACACGCGTGTGTCGCCGGTTGCGAGCGCCGCCGCTGTCTCTTTCCATGCGCGATCCGGGACCAGTTCATCGACTTCGCCGTCGGCGACGATCTGGCGCATCATTTGTAGCGTTTCGTCGGCGATCGTAAACCCGAGCCCGTGAAACCGCGCGGCAAACTTCGCGGCGCGGAGAACGCGCACGGGATCCTCGACAAATGCATCCGAGACATGCCTTAGCACCCGGTCCTGTATGTCGCGCAGGCCGTTGAAGGGATCGATGAGCTGATCGTCGGCATCTTTGGCGATCGCGTTCACGGTCAGATCCCGGCGACTCAGGTCGTCTTCGATCGTAAGCTTGGTTGAAGTGTTGAACGCGAAGCCGTGATAACCGCTCGCCGTCTTGCGCTCGGTGCGAGCGAGCGCATATTCTTCGCCCGTGTCCGGATGCAGGAACACCGGAAAATCCTTGCCGACGGGCTTGTAGCCCAGGTCCATCATTTCGTCTGGCGTCGCGCCCACGACACACCAGTCCCGTTCGGTCACGGGAATGCCCAGCTGTTCGTCGCGAACAGCACCACCGACGAGGTAAATACGCATGCGGGGATGGTACACGCCATTGGCGCCGGGCTACCATTCGTCAATGCATGTTGTGCGCCTCAAACTACGGCTTTGGCTTGTTTTCGTCGTCGCGATATCGGTATCACCAGGGTGTTACTATGCGCAAGCGGCGCGCGGACAACTGGAAGTCCTCCGCAAGCGTGAACCCATTGGCGATGTTATTGGCGATCCGGCGACACCGCCCGAACTCGCCAGCCGTCTGCGACTCGTCCAGGAGGCGCGTGCATTCTCGATTACCGGACTTGGGTTACCGGACAACAAGAGCTACCAGACGTATAGCGACCTCGAGCGCGACTATGTCGTCTGGAATGTGTTCGCCGCCGCGGAGTTTTCACTGACACCGAAGCAATGGTGTTACCCGGTCGCCGGTTGCGTGTCGTACCGCGGCTACTTCAAGAAAGATGCTGCGGCCCGCGCAGCGTCGAAGCTCAGAGATAAGGGCTTCGATGTCTATCTCGGCGGCGTCGCAGCGTACTCGACACTGGGCAAGTTCAACGATCCCGTTCTAAGCACGATGATGCGCTGGGACGACGTTCAGCTTGCCGCGGTGCTATTTCACGAACTTGCCCATCAATTGCTTTACATCAAGGGCGATACCGGATTCAACGAGTCGTTCGCAACAGCTGTAGAAGAAATCGGAATTGAGCGATTCCTGCTCAGCAAGGACCTGAGCGACGCATTCGATGCTTACGAGGAACGCAAGGACAAGCGGCGGGACACCATGCGATTGATTGGCGACGCACGCAATGATTTGCGTACCCTGTACGCCAGTGACATCGACGACAACGACAAACGTCGCCGCAAGCAGCAGCGAATCGATCAGCTAAGCAGGGAATTACAGGCCACAGTTCGGACGTCAGGTCGCGACGCGCCTGCCTGGCTGCAAGAACCGCTGAACAATGCGCGAATCGCGTCGCTGGCCCTGTACGAGGGCCGCTTGTCCGAATTTCGGATCATGCTTGAGCGTTGTGATGAGGATCTCGACTGTTTCTACGACGAAGCGCGCCGCATATCGAAACTCGACAAAAAAGAACGCGATGAATACCTCGACGGCCTGTAGGAGCGCAATTGTAGGAGCGCTGCTTGCAGCGCGACAGTCGCCTGTGGGAGCGGGCCCCGGCCCGCGACAATCGCGGCGTGGGCGCAGCTCCTACATCAGCGCGACGATAGCCTGTGGGAGCGGGCCCCGGCCCGCGACAATCGCGGCGTGGGCGCCGCTCGTACGTCAGCGCGACAACAGCCTGTAGGAGCGGGCCCCGGCCCGCGACAATCGCAGCGCAAGCGCAGCTCCTACATCAGCGCGACAATCGCAGCGCAAGCGCAGCTCCTACCTTTGGCTGGCAACCTGCCGGGAATCGGTTAGCGCCTCGACGAGTTGCAGCTGGTCACTAAGACGCTGCATGTCGCCCGTGAGACGCCAATGGAAAATGGTTTCGGCCGCCATGACACGACGAACATACTGGCGAGTCTCGTCAAACGGAATATTTTCAATCCAGATTCGCGCGTCAATCGAGCCCTCGTCGGGCATCCAGCGATCGACGCGATGTGGGCCGGCGTTATACGCGGCCGTTGCCAGTACGCGGTTGCCGCCATAGCGCTCGGCCATCTTGGCGAGATACGTCGTGCCGAGGCGGATGTTCGCCTGCGGGTTGGTCAGTGTATCCAGCCCGGAGTAAGGCAGATTGATTTCGCGCGCCACTTTTCGCCCGGTCTCGGGCAATACCTGCATTAGCCCGATCGCGCCGGCGCTGGAGCGAATGTCGCGCATGAACAGACTCTCACTGCGCGCGACACCGTATGCCCAGGGCGCGGCAATATGCGCGGCAGCGGCGTGCCGCATGAACTCACTCTGGTAGGGCAACGGGTAGCGCAACGAAAGGTCGTCGTATTCGCCGACACTTGCGACCGTCGATATCGCACGCGAATGCCATCCCCATCGGTCCGCAAGGATGGCGGCCTGAGTTTTCTCGCTGGGCGTGAAGTACGCTACAACGGCATCCCATTCCGACCGTCCGCGTCCGTCCAGTCCCACCAGGAAGAGTTCGCGCGCCCGCAGGAGGTCGAAACGTGCGGCCATCAGCGCAATCAAGTCCTCGTCGATGTCGCGATCCGATTTTGACAGCGCGTACGGCAGGTCGAGTTCGTCAGCGGCAAGAAAGCCGTAATAGCTGCGTTCCTGGGCAAGTGATTCGAATTTGGCGCGGGCCGCCGATGCCTGGCCGTGCTGCTGCAAAGCGAACGCATGCCAGTAGCGCCATTTCTCGGCAGTTCGTTCCTCGTCCGACATGAGGTTGATGTCGTCAAGCAGCAGTGCCCATTCCTGCTTCCTGAGACTCGTACGAGCGCGCCAGCGCATCACTTCATCGTTTCGCGCCGCCGGCGGCAGGCCGGTCAACAAGGCATAGCCGCCAGGCAGCCTGTCCCTGGCGGTCCAAAGTGCAATATGTCGGTCGGCCCTTAATTTCTGCTCCTCGGAAAATCCGAAAAGCTCCCGCGTGCCGTTCCATAGTTTCAGCGCGTTTTGTGGGTCTGCGAAGGTCAGTCGCTCGACCGCATAGGTCATCTGCTGGCGCGATCTCACGGTGCTGGAGCGATTGTCCTCATCCTCGAGAAAGGCTGCCGGATTTTTCTGCGCTGCGAGCCAGGTATTCACTTCTTGCACGTGCGCCGTGTCGATTGATTCCGCGATCCACCGCGCCAGCGAGAATTCATGTGACTCGATCGCCAACTGGTATCGCTCAACGTAGTCACGAGGACCCAGGGCGTTACTGTTGAAAAGTTCTTCGAATACGGAATCGCATTCCTTAACCTGGCTCTTGCCGACGAGCCACAATTCTCGTGCACGAGCGACGACTTGCCGTTCTCGTCCCGCGGCAAGCTCTGCCTGCAAGGCAAGGCAATCGAGCTTCGGTTCGTCGAGGCCCTGGTAGAAGGCCTCGTAGATTTCGAAGTATTTGTCCAGTTTCCCGTCTCGGGCCAGCTGGAGTGCGTAGCGGTAGCGAAGTTCGCGAGCCGGTTTCAGCATGCCGTGCTGAACCAGGAAAGCTTCTATTGCCTGTTCGTCGGCGTGTCGAATCGTCGCACGAAAATGCGTGGCGCGAAGGTCGGGCCACAACAGGTAGCGCTCGAGCATTTGTTGCTCGCCGGCCGGGAGATCGGAAACGACGCTCCAGTCACCAAGCTCGACGGTTGCGAATACGGCCTGGAAGAGTTTGCGTTGCTCGTCGATCTCGGTGGCGGAGGCCGAAACCAAAACAGCCGTGCTGAGCACGGCTGTTAGTAAGGTCTTGTGAAGACTACTCAGAACGTCAATGCATGGCATCAAAAGATTCTACAACACCTAGCGTATTTGCAGCATCAATTGTCGATCGCCGCGTCGCACGGACAAAAACAGGATCTGATACTCGCTCGCGACTTCGATGAGTTCACCGATCGATTGCACCCGTTGACGGTTAACGCTGGTGATGACGTCGCCAATACGCAGGCCGCGCTGTGCCGCAGCGCTGCCCTCCGCAACTTCCGATACCTCGACACCACGCACGCTGCTGGCCGTGGTCGACTGAAACTCGGCGCCGGTCAGGCCGCGGTGGATATTGCCGCCCGCCAAATTCGTGGTCACGCGCTCGCCGAGTTCGGCGGTCGCTTGCCGGGATTCTCCGTCCCTGATGTAGCGAATAGCCACCTCGTCACCGGCCGAGAGCAAGCCAATCGCGTTCCTTAGTTCGCGCGCGTCGCTGATTTTCTTGCGATTGATTTCAATGATGATGTCTTCAACCTTGAGCCCGGCCTTCTCTGCCGCCGAGTTCGGCGAGATTTCCGTAATAATCGCGCCGGCGTCCACGGGAGCATTGAGCGCGGCCGCTGCGGCCGCATCGATCGCGCTGATGGATACGCCGAGAAGACCGCGACGAACCTCTCCGTAGTCCAGGATCTGATTCATGACCGAGCCTGCGATTTCCGTCGGCACGGCAAATCCTATACCGACGTTGCCGCCAGATCGGCTGATGATCGCCGAGTTGATACCGACGAGTTCGCCGTGCATGTTGACCAGTGCGCCGCCGGAATTACCGGGATTGATCGAGGCATCGGTCTGAATGAAATCTTCGAGTCCGACGCCGATACCCGTCCTGCCGAGTGCGCTGACAATGCCCGATGTGACCGTGTGGCCGAGGCCGAATGGATTGCCGATTGCGATGACAAAGTCACCGACGCGCAGCTCCTCGGAGTCGCCGATCGGCATTTCGGTCAGGTTCTCGGCATTTACCTTGAGTAAGGCGATGTCGGTTTCTGCATCCGACCCGATGACCTCGGCATCCAGCAATTCGCCGTCCAGCAGCGTGATCAGGATTTCATCCGCGTTTTCGACAACGTGGTGGTTGGTGAGGATATATCCTTCGTCGGCATTGACGATCACGCCCGAGCCGGCGCTTTGCACCTGCCGTGAACCGCCGCCGTCCGGTATGCCGAAGAAACGACGCATTGCATCGTCCGCAAACGGCGACCGCGTACTGACGGTCTGGCGGACGCGTATATTGACGACGGCCGGTGAGGCCGATTCGACGATGGGCGCCAGGCTGGCTACAGGCCGACCGCCAACCTGGGCGGGCAAGGCCGCGACCGCGTTGCCCGCGAGCGCGATCAACAGGCCCAGGCAAAAAACGCGGGGTTTCGTCTTCATTGCTCTCTCATTCGAATACATTGGTACTACTTCACCTTAATCAAAATCAACTGAATCAGCGATGAACGTCAGCCGCAAGTGCGCGGGCCAGGCGAAATTATAGGCCTTTTGGCACCGGCAGCGGGAGCGCAACCCTGTCACGAAGATGCCCGGCCGCGCGCAAGCGTCGCAGTCGGGCGTGTTGTCTCTTGCGCCGTTCAGGCCGCTTCAACGGCAATGCGCCGCGCCTGCACGACGGGCAACTTGGGGATCGCTACTTCAAGAATGCCGTTCTGGCTCCTGGCAGTAATGCCTTCCGAGTCGGCAGTGTCGGGCAGAGTAAAGCGCCGAAAAAATCGGCCGGAAGAGCGCTCCGTGCGACGCACACCGTCACCCTCATTGACCTCCTCGGCCTGCCGTTCACCAGAGACCGTCAACACACCGGCATCCATGCTGACGTCGATGTCGTCCGGAGTCACGCCCGGGACATCCGCGCGCAGCAAGAAGCGGGATTTTTCTTCAATAATATCAACAGCCGGCATCCAGTCGGCGACCGGGTTTTCAAGCTCGGACTGGCCGAAACGGCGCGTGGCAATACGGTCGAAATCGCGCTGCATCAGGTCCACAATTGACCAGGGTTCGAAACGTGTTAAATGCATGATTTTCTCCTCAAAAAAGAATGTCCAAGACCCCAAAAAGGCGTCTCTTAACGCGTGTACTGCAGGCTTAAATGAGGGCTTAAAGAGGCAATTCAAGGCGCTCTTTTTGCTGTTTTGATGCCACTATATGTAGTGCTTGAGAAATTTCACGAAAGTGCTATTTTTTTTCGCTTATTTTTAAAGCAGTTTTTGATGAAAGACGAACAACTCGTTGATTATAAATGATAAATACCACATGAAATATTTGCGCAAAAACCTTGACAGGCGTGCCGTTCGGGCATAATCTAGACCTCAACCGGACACAACATCTTGTGTCCAATCAACACGGGAAAGAGGCCTTTTTCTGGCTCTCGCCGCCTTCGAATCGTTGCGCGGTGAGCAGGCTGCTATTCCCTGTAGCATAAAGCGGGTCAAAACAGTTATTTGGGGGCTCCGGACGGAGTACAGGGGAGAAAAAAGGGTAATGAAGTCTGCCATTCAAATGGATGCGCACACGGTTTCCGAGATTGAATTTCAAGCAGCGTCCCTGGATATCTGGGACGTCAAATACCGACTGTCTGCCAAGGACGGGTCAAGTATTGATGGGGCGATCGATGATACTTACCGACGCGTTGCGAAAGCGCTGGCCGAGGTAGAGAGAGAGTCCGAGCGGGAACGGTATTTCGATGAATTTCTGTGGGCGCTCCGCAGCGGTGCGATTCCAGCCGGACGTATCGTGTCCAACGCGGGAGCACGGGAACACAAACCGGCGACGTCGACGATCAATTGCACCGTGTCGGGCACGGTTGGCGACTCGATGGACAACATTCTTAACAAAGTCCATGAAGCCGGTCTGACGCTGAAAGCCGGATGCGGGATTGGCTATGAATTTTCCACGCTGCGACCCAAGGGAGCCTTTGTCACGGGCGCCGGCGCGTATACATCCGGACCGCTGTCTTTCATGGATATCTACGACAAGATGTGTTTCACGGTGTCGTCGGCCGGCGGTCGGCGTGGTGCGCAAATGGGTACCTTCGACGTGGGGCACCCGGACGTCATGGAGTTCATTCGTGCCAAGCGCGAGAATGGGCGACTACGGCAATTCAACCTGTCGTTGCTCGTGACGGACGAATTCATGCAAGCCGTGATCAACGAAGAGGACTGGAAGCTGGCGTTCCCGATTACGCAGAAGGAACTCGAGCAGGACGAGCTGGATATTTCGGACAGTGCGCAATTCGTGTGGCGAGAGTGGCCGGAAGCCGGTAACTACGTCAGCAATAGCGAAGGTCTCGTCGCCTGCAAAATATACAAGACGATGCCGGCCCACCGCGTCTGGGACCTGATCATGGCGTCGACCTACGATTTTGCGGAGCCTGGCTTCGTGTTGATCGACAAGGTCAACGAGATGAACAACAACTGGTTTTGCGAAAACATTCGCGCAACCAATCCCTGCGGCGAACAGCCGTTGCCGCCGTACGGGTCTTGTCTTCTGGGTTCGGTGAACCTGACGCGTTTCGTCGTGGATCCGTTTACCGATGACGCGAAATTCGACTGGGACTCGTTCCGCAAGGTCGTCAAGACGTTCACGCGCATGCTGGACAATGTGGTCGAAATCAATGGCCTGCCATTGCCGCAGCAGCGCAACGAGATTCAGCGCAAGCGCCGCCACGGCATGGGTTTTCTCGGGCTGGGATCGGCAATCACGATGCTGCGCATGAGATACGGTGACACCGGCGCCGTCGCCTTCACCGAGGATATCGCCCGGGAACTGGCGCTTGCGGGCTGGGAAGAGGCGCTGGAGCTGGCGCGGGAAAAAGGGCCGGCGCCGATCATGAACGAACAGTTCGAAGTCACCGATGAGATGCTGCGCAAGCGTCCGGAAATGCTCAGCGATGGGTATCAAGCCGGTGACAAGGTGCCCGGACGCGTGCTGCACGCCCGCTACAGCCGCTACATGCAGCGCGTTGCAGCCGAGGCACCCGAGCTTGTTGAGCAGTTGGCCGAGGTCGGGGCGCGCTTTACGCACCATACTTCGGTCGCACCGACCGGGACCATCTCGCTGTCCCTGGCCAACAATGCATCGAATGGTATCGAGCCGAGCTTTGCGCACCATTACTTTCGCAATGTCATTCGCCAGGGCAAGAAGACCAAGGAAAAAGTCGACGTGTTCTCGTTCGAGCTGCTTGCCTATCGCGAGTTGGTCAACAAAAAAGCGATGCCCGACATCGATGATGACAGCAACGGCCTGCCGGACTACTTTATGGCGGCTGATGACATCACACCGAAGGCGCATGTCGACATTCAGGCGGCCGCCCAGAAATGGGTTGACTCCTCCATCTCCAAGACGGCCAATGTGCCAACGGACTATCCCTACGAGGACTTCAAGGGCATCTACACATACGCCTACGAACAGGGACTCAAAGGTTGTACGACGTTTCGTTTCAATCCGGAAGCGTTCCAGGGCGTGCTGGTCAAAGAGAAGGACCTCAAGAACACGACCTACACATTCACGCTTGACGATGGCTCGACGGTAGAGCTGAAAGGCGATGAAGAAATTGACTATGACGGCGAGGTACATACCGCCGCCAACCTGTTTGACGCGCTCAAAGAGGGTTACTACGGAAAATTCTGAAATGATCAAGATCGAGAATAAAATCGTCGCCTACGACGTCAGCAAGCCGGTAGCGGAAGAGGCGACCGAGAAGCCCGAATTCAAGCGGGAAGGTGGCGGTGGCGGCCGTGCCGAAGTCATTCGCATGCATGAGAAACTTGAGCGTCCGGAGATGCTCATTGGTTCGACGTACAAGGTCAAAACGCCGATATCGGATCATGCGATGTACGTGACGATCAACGACATCGTGCTCAACGAGGGCACCGTGCATGAGAAGCGACGCCCGTTCGAGATCTTCATCAATTCAAAAAATCTCGATCACTATCAGTGGATCGTCGCGCTGACGCGAATTATTTCGGCTGTGTTCCGAAAAGGCGGCGATGTGGCGTTTCTGGTCGATGAGCTTAAGGCCGTGTTCGATCCGCGCGGCGGTTACTGGCAGACGGGCGGCAGGTTCATGCCGTCAATCATTGCCGAGCTTGGCTACATCGTTGAGAAGCACCTGGTGTCCATCGGCTTGATGAGTGTGCCGGAACTTGATGCAGCACAGCAGGCGTTGCTGGCCGAAAAACGCGCGGAATACGAAGAGTCGCAAAAACAACAGGACGCGTTCTCGGAAAGCGAATATCCGGAGGGTGCACAACTTTGTCCGAAGTGCAGCACAGCCGCCGTGATCTTGTTGGATGGTTGCATGACCTGTTTGTCTTGCGGCGACTCGAAATGCGGCTGATGTCCGAAAAAGGTGTCAGAAAAAGGTGTCAGATTTATTTGCAGAAAAAGGTGTCAGATTTATTTAAAATCAGAAAAAGGTGTCAGATTTATTTAAAATCCGTACGAAAAAGGTATCAGGTTTATTTGTGAGATCTCTTGGTCGTACGGATTTTAAATAAATCTGACACCTTTTTCGCAGCGCAAGCGCAGCTCCTACAGCGGCACCAGCGCTGCCCCTGCAATCAATCGTGATAAAGTCCGCCCGTGACTTTATCGATACCGGATTTTTCCAAAGCACATGTGGTCGTTGCAGGCGACGTCATGCTTGACCAGTACCTGTTCGGCGCAACGAGTCGTATCTCTCCCGAGGCGCCGGTGCCGGTCGTACACGTGCAGAAGACCGACGACCGGCCCGGCGGTGCGGCGAACGTTGCCGTTAATCTCGCGGCGCTGGGCACACGGACTTGCCTGATCGGTGTGATCGGCAACGACACCGCCGGGGATTCGCTCGAGAAAATTCTCGTCGCAAGCGGCATCGTCTGCGAATTCAATCGGGTCGGCGACCGTCCGACCATAACCAAGACACGCGTTCAGAGCCGCGGTCAGCAACTGATTCGCCTGGACCAGGAGAACGCGGCCGAGTTACATGACGATGCGATTGTCGAAGCGCTCAAAGCTGCGATCGGCAAGGCGGGCGCCGTCATCTTGTCTGACTACGGCAAGGGCGCGCTTACCGACGTCAGGAAGATGATCGAAGTCTGTAACGACGCCGGCGTACCGGTGCTCGTGGATCCGAAGGGAACCGATTTCGGCAAGTACAAGGGCGCGTCGTTGATCACCCCGAACCAAGTCGAGTTTGAGGCGGTCGTCGGTGTTTGCCATTCGGACGAGGAACTCGTTGATCGTGGTCGCAAATTGGTGGATGAACTCGAGCTCGATGCACTGCTGATCACACGCAGCGAAAAGGGCATGCTTCTTCTCGAAGCGGGAGCCGAAGCATCCTTTCTCTCAACCCAGGCACGCGAGGTTTACGATGTTACGGGCGCGGGCGACACGGTAATAGCCACGCTGGCCGCTGCCATCGCGAGCCAGCAGGATCTGGGCACGGCTGCCGCGCTCGCGAACCTCGCTGCTGGTCTGGTCGTGCGCAAGATCGGCGTTGCGGCCGTGACGCCATCGGAGATCAGGGTAGCCATGCATCAGCGCGGGCAGGGCGGCCGCGGTCTTGTCGGCCGTGATGAACTGGGATCCCTGATCGCGGAGAGTCATGGCCGGGACGAGCGCGTCGTGATGACGAATGGCTGCTTCGATATTCTCCACGCCGGGCACGTGGCCTACCTCGAAGAGGCTAAAAGCCTCGGTGACAGACTGATCGTCGCCGTAAACGACGATGACTCGGTCCAGCGTCTGAAAGGTGAGTCGAGGCCCGTGAACACATTACAGGATCGCATGCTGGTCCTCGCCGGCCTCGCGGCAGTTGACTGGGTTGTGCCATTTTCCGAAGACACGCCCGCGGAACTGATCGCCAGCGTGTTGCCCGATGTCCTCGTCAAGGGTGGCGATTATCGCCCCGAGGAAATTGTTGGCGGCCAGGAAGTGCTCGACAACGGCGGTGAGGTTCGCGTGCTGGCATTTAGAGAGGGGCACTCCACAACGCGTATCATCGATCAATTGCGTGACTGAATTGCCAGGGTCGCCGTGCGCTTCCTCTACAATATTCTGACCTATCTGCTCCTGCTGCCCTACGCCGTGTACTGGTCTGTGCGCGCGCTTGCCAACAAAAGCTATCGCAACAAGATCGGGCAACGATTCGGCACTTCGTATCCAATGCTCGAAAGCTGTATATGGATTCATGCCGTTTCGGTCGGTGAGGTCGTCGCCGCAGAGCCCCTGGTTCGGTCGTTGCGGCGACGCCACCCGCATCTTCCGTTGTTGGTGACGACGGTCACGCCAACGGGCGCTGCGCGAGTTGCGGCCCTGTTCGGCAACGACGTGCATCATTCCTACATACCGTTTGAAATGCCGGTCGCGGTCGATCGTTTTTTCAATTCGGTCAATCCGGTCATTACCTTGATCATGGAAACCGAAATCTGGCCGAACCTGTATCACGGTTGCGGTGTGCGCAAAATTCCGCTGGTACTCGTGAGTGCGCGAATATCGCCGAAGTCTGTAGACAGCTATCGCAAATTGTTGCCGTTGTTCCGCGAGACATTGTCACATGGCATCGTCATCGCGGCACAAAGCAAGTCGGACGCGGAGCGATTCTTGTCACTGGGTGCGCATCCTGCGCGAACGCGTGTAACCGGCAACATAAAATTCGATATTGAGCTGCCACCAGGTCTCGAGGAGCGTGGCAGAGATATCCGGCGTGAACTGTTTCCGCACCGCCCGGTCTGGATCGCTGCCAGCACACATGACAAGGAAGAGCTGCTGATTCTCGAGGCGCATCAGCAACTGCTGGCACAGCACCCCGCGCTACTACTGATCCTGGTTCCACGCCATCCGGATCGCTTTCCTGCCGTGCGTGAGCTGATTGAGAAACAGGGTTTTCGGGTCGTATCGAGAACCGAGCAAAGAGCCTGCGAGCCGGATGAGCAGGTTTTTCTCGGTGACACAATGGGCGAAGTGACGATGTTTTATGCGGCGAGTGATATCGCCTTCGTTGGCGGCAGTCTCGTGCCTGTCGGTGGTCACAACCTGTTGGAACCGGCGGCACTTGGCGTGCCGATCATTACCGGGCCGCATGTGTTCAACGCGCAGGAGATCGCCGACAGCTTCGTCAAGCATGCGGCCTGTCGCATGGTGGACAACGCGACAGAGCTCGCGGCGACTGTCGATGAATTACTTCAGAGCATTGACAAGGCCCGCGAACTGGGCACGAACGGCTTGAACATCCTCAACAACAATCGAGGAGCGCTCAATCGCCTGCTGGACGTCATAAATCCCCTGATCGCCCCGGCAAGCGATCACGCGTTGTCCCCTTACTGACTGCGCGCACCTGCCGCCGCTTCCTCGGCGAACAATTCTTCCGGCGACTTGCGGTCAACGAGAAATTGCTCAAGCCGTTCGAGGTCCTGCACCTGCAAATTGCCAGCCGCCTGCCGCAGTCGCATGGCGTTCAGCAGATAGTCGTAGCGACTCTGGTAGTAGTTCGTAATGGCAGTGTAGAGCAGGACTTGAGCGTCGAGTACCTGGACGATCGTGCGAGTACCCACGTCAAAACCGGCCTGCGTTGCTTCAAGGGCGGTTTCGCTTGACTCGACCGCCCTGGCAAGGGCATTGACGCGGCTGATCTCAGACAGCACGCCGAGATAAGCGTCACGCGTCTGGCGCTCGGTCTCTCTCGTCACGCGCTGCAAAGTTTCGCGGCTGGCACGATGCAGGTAGACCGCCTCACGCACACGCGACGATGTCGCACCGCCAGCGAAAATTGGAATGTTGAACTGAATGCCGATGCTATCGGTGTCGCGTTTGTTGTCAGCAACCTGGGGCGGCATTCCACCAACGGTTTGCTCCGAATCGACTCTGCCAGTGCCAGCGACCAGGTCAATCGTCGGGTAATGGCCGTTGCGGCGAAACGATATCTCGTCGCGCGCCAGTTGTTCATCAATACGACTCGAGACAAGCGACAAATTCTGGTCAAGTGCGAGGTCGAGCCAACCTTGCTCACTCGCGGGATCGGGCGCATTCAATGGCAAATCTTCGCCCGGTGCGGACAATTTGGTCACGTATTCACCGGTAATTTCTCGCAGGAAATAACGTGCCGTCGCCAGGCTCCTTTTGGCGCCGATCTCATCCGCGACGGCCGAGTCGTATGCGGCCTGAGATTCCTGTACGTCGGTAATGGCAATCAGGCCGACATCGAATCGCTGCTTGGCCTGTTCAAGTTGGCGAGCAATGGCAATGCGATTGGCGTGAATCGCCGTTAGCTGATCTTCGGCGGCAAGGACGTCGAAGTAGGTCTGGACAACGCGAACGATCAGGTCCTGCTGTGCCGCCTCGCGGTCCGCTTCGGCTTTCGCCACGGTTTTGCCAGCGCGCCGCAGTCCGACGATCTGGTCCCAGCGAAACAGGGTCTGGCGCAGAGTGAACTGCCAACGGAGAACTTCGGAGTCCGTTTCAGATTGGGATGGCACGACGACGTCACCAATAACCACGCTGCCCGTTCCGGAAGAATCCGACGTCGTCCAGTCACCGCCGAACGAGATCTGCGGCAGGAGTACGCCGCGTGCCTGCGGCGATGCCTCCAGTGACGCGAGACGCCTGGCCTCAGCTTCATGAATGCGCGGATCGCTTTGCAGGGCCTGCTGATAGATTTCGAGCAGGGTCGTCGCATGCGCGATACCGGGCGCCGCATAGGCCGCCAGGACAAGCAATAAGGCTTTGATAGGTGTAACTTTTTTCATGTTTTGATTTCCGCGTTTGGATAGCCTCGAAGGGCCGCACTCAGGTGTTATGGTCTACTATATCACTAAACCAGTTAAAACAAGCATCACGTTATTCCCCGATCAATGTCCCCGGATCGAACGACATCTCCCCCGGCGACTCATCATACCGGTGGGAAACATCGCCGATTGGCTTTTTGAACGCATTCACCGGCGTCAGTTCAGGACATGTCGTCATGTATAGATGCAGCAGGCGGCCATGTGGTTTCGCCCGCAACGATCTTATTTGTCGCTGTCAGAAAGAAAACTGCGGTGGCAATGCACCGTTTACCAGTGGCGTCAGCGCGGTTTCGAACAGGCTCTCACTGTGCCAATCGTTCTCCCCGGTTCTGCGCACGATGCGGGCGTCCATGGCCGGCGCATCGCCTACCACGACAAACAGCCGCCCACCGATGTCAAGCGCCTCAACGAGACGCGGATCAAATGCCTGGATCGATCCGGTGACGACAACAGCGTCGAATTGCCGCTCTGGTAGTTTCTCGGTCGCATCCATCGACAGCAACTCGACATTTTCAGCGCCTGCGTCCGCCAGGTTTTCACCGGCACGTTTCAGGAGGTCATCGTGAATCTCGAGGCTCGTTACCCGCTGCGCCAGGCGGCTGAGGCAAGCCGTCAGGAATCCGCTACCGGATCCGATTTCAAGTACATGTTCGGTTTCGCCAAGTTGCAAGGCTTGCAATACGCGCCCTTCGATCGTCGGGGTCATCATCGATTGGCCGTGACCGATGGGAATTTCGACGTCGGCGAATGCCAGGGACTGGTAGTCAAAGGGCACAAACTGCTCGCGCGGTATGATCGACAGCACCTCGAGTACGTCCGGGTCGAACACATCCCAGGCGCGAACCTGTTGTTCGATCATCTTTTGACGGGCAAAATCAGTATTCATCGTGAAAACCTGTAAGTAATTGAAACGTTTTAAGAATTCTGCTGTTGATGCGTCATCGCCCGCAGTATGGCCGAGCGTTTCCGGAGACCGCCTGCTGAATTATGGTGAATCGCGCAAGCGGGCTCGCACCGCTGGGATATGCTTATGCAAACCCGCGAACCGGGCTCTGTTCTTACCTCAAATCTCCGCCGTTGGAGAAGGAAATCGGGCGGCAATAATAACAAATGATATTTGTACGGCATCAATTGCGGAACCTGTGAATGTCGTCCCTTAACAGCATCATTACCGCATTCTCAGGGCTGCTCCTGCTGCTCCTGTTGTTCGCTATTGTGCAGTGGCGCATGCGGCGGGGGCTGGCGCGGCGATTTCGGGAACTTAACGCGCATGTGCTCGAGGTGTCCGCGGACGCTTCGATCGGCCGCCGGCTGCCCGCGCCCGACGATCCGGACGCGGCCGAGCTCGTGGACACGGTCAATCGCCTGTTCGATGCGCTCGGGGAGCGTGACGAGAAAATCCAGGACCGCGATCGATTGTTTAGGGACTTCTCGCAAACCTTGCCCGAGATCGTCATCATCCACGACGAAAAAATACTCATTGCCAATGAAGCCGCGGCCGAACTGATCGGTCTCGAACCCGCCCAACTGGTTGGTCGCGAGATCGCCGATCTCGTCAAGCCCGCTTACCGGGCCCTGTTTCGTAAAAATGTGGCGAAGCGTCTTGCCGGTGAGAACGTACCGCGGCGGCTTGAAATTCAGCTCATTAACGGTGATGAGGCCGGACTTTGGGTCGAGGCGCAAAGCTCGAACATCGAGTTTCACGGCGAGCAGGCAATTCTCACGATCGCGCGGGACGTCAGTCACCGCAAGAGCCTCGAGGTCTCGCTGTTGCGCAGCAAGCGGCAGGCGCAATACACACTCGAGTCTATCTCGGAAGGCGTAATCACGACCGGTAACGATGGTCGTATCGACTATCTCAATCTGTCGGCCGAGTCGGTGATCGGCACGAACCGGGATGATGCCTCGGGTCATCGAATTGGTGAATTGTTCACGCTCGTTGATGATGCGGATCGAAGGCCGCTCGGGGACCCGGTCGAGCGTTGCCTTGCGATGCGCCGGCGCGTGAATATGGGCCGACACGCCGTCATGATCAGCGCCGATGGTGAGCAGGAACACTCGGTTGAGATTACGGCCTCACCGATTCGCGGACCGGGCAACAGCATTTCCGGCACCGTTGTCGTGTTCCATGACGTCAGTGAGATTCGCGGCCTGACGCGCAAGATGAGTTATCAGGCGACGCACGACCCGCTCACCGGCCTGATAAATCGGCCGGAGTTCGAACGTCGCCTCGATGAGTCGATGGACTCGGCACATGCCGATGAAGCCGTGCATATGCTGTTCTACATGGACCTCGACCGATTCAAAACCGTCAATGACAGCTGCGGGCACCTGGCCGGCGACAATATGCTGCGCGAGGTCGCCGGGCTCATCAAAGAGGAGGTTCGTGATTCGGATTACGTCGGGCGTCTCGGCGGAGACGAGTTTGGCGCCATTCTGACAGGTTGCCCGATCGAGAAATCGCGCCAGATCGCAAGTGACATCTGTAATGCGGTCGCTGATTATCGCTTCGTCTGGAAGGACAAGATCTTCAACATCGGGATATCGATCGGTCTGGTCGAAATCAGCCACATCAGTGGAACGATCCAGGACGTCATGAGTGCCGCGGACTCGGCCTGCTACGTCGCGAAGCAGCAGGGCAGGGGCCAGGTCCATGTCTACTCGGCACGCGACGAGGCCATCGCACGGGAACGCGGCGATATTCAATGGCTGCGCCAATTGCAAACGGCACTGCACGAAGACAACTTCGAACTTGCAGTGCAGCCGATCCTCGCGATGTCGGGCGCCGGGGACAGCGGCCCGGGCTTGGAGATTTTGATTCGACTGCCGGACGAGCATGGCCGAATAGCGGATACGGCCGAGTTCCTGCGCCCTGCGGAACGCTATCAACTCATGCCCCAGATCGATCGGTGGGTCATCAATGCGGCGCTGACGGCGATCTCAGGCGGCGAAATAAGACTCGGCGGCAACCGCAGTTGTGCTATCAACCTGTCCGGTCAAACCCTGGCAGATGATCAATTTCTGGGTTTCGTCGTGGACGCACTGGATCGCTCGGGTGTCGCGCCGTCATCCGTGTGCTTCGAAGTCACCGAAAAAGCAATTCTTGGCAACGTGCAACAGGCTCAACGCTTCATCGAGGTCTTGCATGGCATTGGCTGCGAATTCTCGTTGGATGATTTTGGTAGCGGTCTCGGATCATTCTCGAGTCTTAAGCACCTGCCGATCGACTATCTCAAAATAGACGGCAGTTACACACGCAACCTGCGGTCCGATCTGGTCAACCAGGAAATGGTGACGGCGATGATCAAGCTTGCCCGCACAATGCAGTTTCGTATTGTCGCGGAACAGGTCGAACATCAGGACGACTTCGACTGGCTGCGCGACGTCGGCATCGATTTTATCCAGGGTCATTTCGTCGACCCACCGGCGACACTCGGCAGTGGCTCAACGGGTACCTACCGCAACCTCCGTCCCTGAGCTTGCGCAATTGCAGGCACAAAAAAAGGCAGAACCCGAAGGAACTGCCCTTTGTATTTCTGGCTTTACCTCGAACCTAGAGCGGTACGATGTTCTCAGCCTGCGGGCCTTTCTGGCCCTGCGTAATCGTGAATTCGACCTTCTGGCCCTCGGCGAGGGTCTTAAAGCCGCTTCCCTGAATCGCACTGAAATGTGCGAACACGTCGGGACCTGATTCCTGCTCGATGAAGCCGAAACCCTTTGACTCGTTGAACCATTTGACGGTTCCTGTAACTGTAGACATCTTTATTCCTGTCAAATCAATAAGTAACAAAAATCCCCGGAGGGACGAAATGCTGGAAATGTTGCTCTATATATGAAAAACAGGTCGAGATACCTACAAGGAAAATCGAGACGGTATACATAAATATGCGCCGTACTTTCTAGCGAGGTGGAGTATATACAGCAAAACCAAGTTTCGCGACACCCTAATACGCAAATACGCGAAGCCCAATATCATGACGGCCCCAAAAAAAGAGGACGCCGGGGATCAGGCCCCCCCCAGTCCGCGATGTCGCGGCGTGGGAGCCGCTTGTACCTGTTGGAGCTGCTCGTACCTGTAGGAGCTGCGCTTGCGCTGCGACCGCATCGCGCTTTGTAGGAGCTGCGCTTGCGCTGCGACCGCATCGCGCTGCAAGCAGCGCTCCTACAAGCGCTCCTGCATTTATCCGAGCAGTGGCACCATCAGCAGCGCCACGATGTTAATGATCTTGATTAACGGGTTGATCGCAGGGCCCGCAGTGTCCTTGTAGGGATCGCCGACCGTGTCGCCGGTTACTGCAGCTTTGTGCGCGTCCGAGCCCTTGCCACCGCAATTCCCGTCTTCAATGTACTTCTTGGCGTTATCCCAGGCACCGCCACCAGCTGTCATCGAGATTGCGAGAAACAGGCCCGTGATGATCGTGCCGAGAAGTAATCCACCGAGCGCTTTCGGACCCAGCAGCAGGCCGACCGCAAGCGGCACGAGAATGGGTAGCAGCGACGGCACGATCATCTCCTTGATCGCGGCTTTGGTCAGAAGGTCAACAGCGCGGCTGTAGTCCGGCTTGCCGGTACCTTCCATTATTCCGGGGATTTCCCTGAACTGCCGACGTACTTCGGTGACGACTGCGCCAGCCGCACGGCCGACCGCTTCCATCGCCATGGCGGCAAACAGGAACGGCACCATGCCACCGAGGAACAAACCGATAATGACCATGTGATCGTCGAGGTGGAATACGACATCGATGCTCGCGGCATCGAGCGCGTTCGTGTAGTCGGCGAACAGCACCAGCGCGGCAAGTGCGGCCGAACCGATCGCGTATCCTTTGGTGACGGCCTTGGTCGTGTTGCCAACGGCGTCGAGTTGATCGGTTATCTTGCGGACTTCGGGCGGCAGCTCGGCCATTTCGGCGATACCGCCGGCGTTGTCCGTGATCGGACCGAATGCGTCGAGAGCAACGATCACGCCGGTCATCGACAACATGGCCGTTGCGGCGATGGCGATGTTGTACAGGCCGGCCATGCTGTCATTACCGGCAAGCGCGAATGTGCCCCAGATACTGAGACAAACCATGAGGACCGGCAGGGCCGTCGCTTTCATCGAAATGCCGAGGCCCGCAATGATGTTCGTCGCATCACCAGTCAACGATGCATTGGCAATCGTCCTGACGGGCTTGTAGTCGGTGCCCGTGTAGTACTCGGTAATGACAACCAATGCAGCGGTCAGGGCAAGGCCGATTAGCGCCGAGTAGTAAATACTCATTGCCTGGCCGCCGTCAGCAAACATCATGTTGGTAATTGGGTAAAACGCGATTGCCGCAAGTACGCCCGCGACGATCATGCCCTTGTAAAGCGCGCCCATGACTTTGCCGCCGTCCGACGTCTTGACGAAAAACGTGCCGACGATCGAAGCGACGATCGATACCGCACCGAGTACCAGCGGATAAACAATGGCTGCTTCGCCGTATTCGACCGCGACCAATCCGCCGAGCAGCATTGTCGCAATGATCGTGACCGCGTAGGTCTCGAACAAGTCAGCCGCCATACCGGCGCAGTCGCCAACATTGTCGCCAACGTTATCGGCAATAACGCCCGGATTGCGAGGATCGTCTTCAGGGATGCCGGCTTCGACTTTACCCACGAGGTCGGCGCCTACATCAGCACCCTTGGTGAAGATGCCGCCGCCGAGACGCGCGAAAATCGATATCAGCGAGCCGCCGAACGCCAGGCCAACGAGGGCATGAATGGCGTGACTGGCTTCGTCGAGCGTCGCATCGGGTGGCAGCAGGAATGAATAGTAGCCGGCTACGCCGAGGAGGCCGAGGCCAACAACAAGCATGCCGGTGATAGCGCCGCCGCGGAACGCAACATTCAATGCCGGGTTGACGCCTTTGGTCGCCGCCTCCGCAGTGCGAACATTGGCACGTACCGATACGTACATACCGATGTAGCCGGCAAGGCTAGACAAAATGGCGCCGATTGCGAAACCAACGGCCGTTTCCCAGCCGAGGGCCACGAACAAGGCGATGAACAAGACGACACCGACGGCGCCGATCGTCAGGTACTGGCGATCCATGTAGGCTTTCGCGCCTTCCTGGATTGCCGCGGCGATTTCCTGCATGCGGTCACTGCCGGCAGGTTGTTTGAGGATCCACTTTGTCGAAAATACTCCGAACAGAATGGCAATCGCGCCAGAGCCGATCGAAAGCCACAGGGCCAACTCGTTAGTCATCAGATATCTCCTGACTGTGTAGCTTTGAGATCAAACGATGCCGCCTACGCCGGCACGAGATGTCGGCATACGGACGTCGTTCGGCAAAGTAGTTTTCTTTTTTTTCAGCGCGGCTGCGGGCACTCGCTGACCCCGAAAAAACAGGGGTCTGCCCGCGGCAGGCGGCGCATCATACCACAAATTTTGACTTTAGCTGTGGCGCCACGGAGACATTCCTGAGGCGAACGTACTTCGGTAAACCATTGATATATGGAGGGTAATCCTCTCCCCGGATCAAGGGCGAGAGATATCGGCGAGCCGCCGCCGTGATGCCAAAACCGTCCTTGGTGATGTAGCGCTTCGGTAGCATCTTTTCCTTGTTCGCGATACGCGACAATGCGGCGGGTTCGATCCGCCATTTGTAAGGTTCGTCCGAGATTCGTTTGATAACGGGCATGACGGCAGTCTTGCCCTGAATCGCGTATCGAACGGCCGCACGTCCGACCGCGTAAGCCTGCTTCGCGTCGACAGCCGATGCGATGTGTCGGGCCGAACGTTGCAGGTAATCAGCAATGGCGTAATGGTACTTGTAACCAAGATTGTCGCGGACGATTTGCGCGACGACCGGTGCCACACCCCCGAGTTGCGCGTGGCCGAACGCATCCCGGGTGCCGGCCTCCGCCAGGAATCTGCCATTCTTGTAGGCGGCGCCCTCGCTGACGACGATGACGCAATATTCATATTTCTCGACGCACTGCTTGACGCGTCGCAGAAAAGCGCGTTTGTCGAACGGGACCTCGGGGAACAGGATAATGTGTGGCGCGTCTTCGGGGGCATTGCCCGCCAGTCCGCCGGCAGCGGCAATCCATCCGGCGTGACGTCCCATGACCTCGAGAATGAAAACCTTGGTTGAGGTCTTGGCCATCGACATGACATCCATTGCCGCCTCGCGGGTCGACACGGCGACGTACTTGGCGACGGAACCGAATCCCGGACAGTTGTCGGTGACGGGGAGATCGTTGTCAACGGTCTTGGGTACACCCAGGCAGGCAACCGGAAATCCCATCTTTTTTGAAATCAGCGACACCTTGTGCGCCGTGTCCATCGAATCGTTGCCGCCGTTGTAAAAGAAGTACGCAATATCGTGCGCCCGGAAGACCTGGACGAGACGCTCGTACTCGGCGCGATTCTCCTCCAGGCCCTTGAGCTTGTAGCGGGCCGATCCGAATGCGCCTCCGGGCATCGTTTTGAGCGCGGCGATCGTTTTCGCGCTCTCGCGATTCGTATCGATCATGTCTTCCGTCAATGCGCCAATGATGCCGTTGCGGCCGGCATAGACATTCGCGATTTTTGACGTGTGCTGGCGCGCGGTTTCGATGACTCCGCAGGCCGTGGCGTTAATGACAGCTGTGACGCCACCGGACTGGGCGTAAAATGCGTTCATTGCGGGCATGTTTTCAGGTTCCGGTAGTCAGTGACAAGCCGAGGAGCATAACGGAAACCTGTGCGGTGTACATCGCCAACCTGTACGGTGTACACCGCCAACCTGTGCCGCGTTCATTTCCTTGCCGATAGGCGCGGATTGACCCCCAAAAGCTTTGCCGGTAGCGTACGCCGCCAAGTCGATGGGTTCTCTTACGATGACAAAGCGGAGCTAAAACCAATGCGGATCGTGCTTCTGGGCGCGCCCGGCTCGGGCAAGGGTACCCAGGCAAAGATACTCAAGGACGAGAAAAACGTTCCCCACATTTCCACCGGCGATATGCTGCGCGAAGCGGTCGCCGCGGGAACCCGGTTCGGACAAAAAGCCAAGCTCATCATGGATGCCGGTGATCTCGTTTCGGACGACATCATGTTGGGCATCATTGCAGAGCGTCTGTCACAAGCAGACGCAGCCGACGGCTTCATCCTTGACGGATTCCCGCGAACAAAACAACAGGCATCGGACCTGGAGGAATTGCTCGATCAGCTTGGCGCGCCATTGGACGCCGCTGTACTCATGGACGTGAGATTCGACATTCTTATGAAGCGCCTGACCGGCCGTCGTACCTGCTCGAAGACCGGCAAATTACTGAACGTCTACTTTTCGTCGCAGGAAGAGCTTGACGAGTGTGCGAGCGGGGGAGGCGAGTTAATCCAGCGTGAGGATGACAATGTGACGACGATCAGCAATCGCCTGGACATCTATCGCGAAATTACCGAGCCGGTCATCGATTTCTACGCCGAGCGCGGTCGTCTCCGCACCGTCGACGCCAAGGGCACCATCGACGAGGTGTACGCGCGCCTGCTTGAAGCGGTGATGTAGGAGCTGCGCTTGCGCTGCGACTGTCGCGCTGCAAGCAGCGCTCCTACAGGCGCTCCTACAGGCGCTGCTACAGCATCTGTGTCAGACGTTGCCCGATTAGCTCGTCGCGCCAGCCGCTGAATACTCTTGATTCGCGCTTGCCACCGATAATCACGCTCGACAATTCTTTTTTTGATGCAATCGTTTCGGCTGCGATGCCGAGATCATCGGCACACTCGGCGACGACACTCTGCATTTCTTTCAGTAGCGACTTTTGCTCCTCATTGGGCGGCCCCGGGGGACGATAATCATTTGCGTCGTTGCTTGATTTCGCGATGGCTTCGACAATTTCGCTGCCGGCCCGCTTCAGGAGTTTTGGCGGCACGTCGCTAATGCGGCCCAATTCCTCTTTGCTGCCTGGCAAGTTAAACGCGATGTCCACAAGGACTGCGTCTCTTAGTATCCACTGTCTTGGCCGGTCACGTTGCAGCGCTTCGAGCTCCCGCCAGGCGGCCAGGCGCATTGCCGCGGCGCGGCGTCGGCCCCGCAAATTGCGGGCGCCCTTGAGACGAGAGATGGCTTTGTTCGGGTCATTGTCATACAGGTCCGGATCGAGCAGCAGTCGGGAATCTGACTCCGCCCATCCCAGCCGTCCCAATTTGTCGAGTCGAGTCGTCAGTTCTTTGTGCGCGGGCAACAGGTACTCCACATCTTCAGCCGCATACTGCAGGTATTCCTCGGGCAGAGGCCGCATTGTCCAATTTGCGCGCGTGTGTGATTTGGCCAGTTCGATATCAAACAATTCCTTGATGAGTCCCGCGTATCCCATTTGCGGCGCGAATCCAAGCAAGCCCGCGGCTATCTGCGTATCGAAAATGGAGGCGGGCATGAACTGCGCGGTCTGGTAGATGACCTCGATATCCTGTCGCGCGGAATGCAGTACCCAGGTACAGGTGTTAATGGCTTGCCAGAAGTCGATCATGTCATGATCGGATAATGGATCGACGCAATAAATGTCATCGTCAGTCGCAAGTTGCACAAGACACAATTGCGAAAAGAACGTCCGCTCGCGCATGAATTCTGTATCGACACCGAGGATGGATTGTTTGTCGAAGTTAGCTGAGATTCGATCGGGCTGATCGACGAACGTAAATGCGGGCATTGACAGAGGTTAACATGCGATCATTAACACTTCGCGATCGCAAAGCTCTGCCGTGTTGCCCCTGATTCAAACCTTGTTCGAAATAAGCCTGCTCCGCAAGGGGCCGAAAGACATCCCGCACTCGTGGTTGTTGTTGTACCTGTGCGCCGCTCTGTGGTTGTTCGGGTTCATGGCAATGACTATCCTGAATCAGAACTTCAGCTCACGCGAAGCCGGGCTTGATCTAGCCAGTTGGGTATTAGGCCTGGTTTGTTATGTATTCGTGCTGGCGTTTTCGGGGCACAGTGGCCGGATTCTACAAACGCTTGCGGCGTTGATCGGCGTCGGCGCCATCATCACGTTTGCCATGTTCGCCGAACTCGTCCTGCTGACGCCGTTTCTCGGCGCGAATCTCGCCAATCTCGGCGCCGTGCTCGTTCTGTTCTGGTCGGTCCCGGTCAAAGGGCATATTATTGCGCGCGCCATCGAACGACACTGGTACCTTGGCATTGCCATTGCGATGTCCATTTTCGTTCTGCAGTTCGCTTTTACATCGACGTTGACCCCGGAGCCCTGAGACTTCATGCACATTCACATTCTTGGAATCTGCGGCACCTTCATGGGCGGGGTCGCTGCGCTTGCCAGCGCGGCAGGCCATCGGGTGACGGGTTGCGATGACAATATTTATCCGCCGATGAGCACACAGCTCAAGAATCTCGGCATAGATATTCACAAGGGATTTGATGCGGCACAACTCGATCCGGCTCCCGAGTGTGTCGTCGTTGGCAACGTCATGAGTCGCGGCAACGAAGCTGTCGAAGCCATGTTGAATAGAGGCATTCCTTACCAGTCGGGTCCCCAATGGCTGGCAGATCACGTGCTGCACGGGCGGCACGTGCTTGCGGTGTCCGGTACGCATGGCAAAACGACAACGGCCAGCTTGCTGGCCTGGATTCTCGATGAAGCCGGCCTCGAGCCTGGCTTCCTGATTGGCGGTGTGCCCTCGAACTTCGGCGTTTCTGCTCGCTACGGCGAGAGTGAGTACTTCGTGGTTGAGGCTGACGAGTATGACACCGCGTTTTTCGACAAGCGCGCGAAGTTTGTCCATTACAGGCCCCGAACCCTGATATTGAACAATCTGGAATTTGATCATGCCGACATTTACAAAGACCTGGACGCAATATTGTGGCAGGTTCACCAGATGCTGCGGACGGTGCCGGCCGGTGGCCGGATAATTGCCAGTGCGACAGATGAAAACGTTCGCACAGCGCTCGACATGGGCTGCTGGACACCGGTTGAGACTTTCGGACTCGACGACGGTGCCGACTGGCAGGCTGGATTCGCCGACGCTGCAGAACGTGAAGTGCGCATGCGCGACCCGAGTGGCGAGTCTGCAGCAACGCGTTGGCGTCTGGGTGGCCGCCACAATTTGGAGAACGCGCTCGCAGCGGTCGCGGCCGCGAAGTCGGCCGGCGTGACGACTGCCAGGGCTGTTGCCGCCTTGTCGAGTTTCGACGGCGTAAAGCGGCGCATGGAGCGTACTGCGACAGTCTCCGATATTGCGATCTATGATGATTTCGCGCATCACCCGACCGCGATCAAGCGAACGATCAATGCGATGCGACGGCGCTACCCGGCGCAACGTGTTGTCGTAGCGATCGAGCCGCGGTCGAATACCATGAAGATGGGTGTCCACGACGACGAGATTGCACAGTCACTTCAGGCTGCCGATCTGATCTGGATGTTTCGACCGGACGATATGGGCGACGGGTTTGACGCGGCGCTCGCAGTGCTCGGCGACAAATTGCGACTGTTCGACGACTACGACAAGCTCGTAAGTGACATGTCAACGCGCGTGCTGGCGGGCGATCAGGTCGTTTTCATGAGCAACGGCGGTTTCGGTGGCGCCCGTCAGACGCTGACGGCCTTGCTTCAGCGAATTCGCAGTTCGTAAGAGCGCCGCAAGCAGCGCACATACGCCTATAATTGAACTGTGCAAGTACCACTCTTTCCGCTGAATACTGTTTTGTTTCCCGGTGGGCCGCTACCGCTGCGGATTTTCGAGACGCGTTATATCGATATGATCAGCGAGCGCATGCGCAGCGACGCGCCGTTCGGCGTATTGCTGATCAAGGACGGCAGCGAGGCTGGCCCCTCGTCGACTTACGAAGTCGGGACACTGGCGCGAATCACAGATTGGTACCAGGGCAGCGACGGGCTTCTGGGGGTAACGGCCATCGGTGGGCAACGCTTTCGCCTGCAGTCGGCCGAACGACAATCTGACGGCTTGAACATTGGCGAGGTTGAGCTCCTGCCGGAAGAGCCATCAATGGACCTGCCCAGTGAACACGAGGGAATGGCGGAAATCCTCGCCGGGGTACTCGACGATCTCGGCCGCTTGTACGAAGCGCTGGACCGCGACTACGGCAACGCCACCTGGGTTACCTACCGATTTGTGGAAATTCTGCCGATCGATCTCGAGCAGAAGCAACAGTGCCTCGAAAACAGCGATCCCGCCGAACGCCTGCGCCTGGTGAATGAAATGCTCGATACGGTACGTGGGCCCGACAAGTAGGCGCGATGTGGTAGGAGCGGTGCCCACGCCGCGATCGCGCAGCGCAACCTTCGTGCATGTAGGAGCTGCGCTTGCGCTGCGACCTTCGCGCATGTACGAGCGGCGCCCACGCCGCGACCGGTTCGATGTAGGAGCTGCGCTTGCGCTGCGAGCGGTGCTTGCAGTTGGGGGTGGACGGGGAGATGTTCGACCGAAGTACACCGAGACCGGCGAAGCCGGTCGACAGGCGCCGAAGGCGAGGTGCCGCAGGCACCGTCCAACCGCAGCGTTAGCGAGCCATGAGGGAGAGCACTCCCCGTTCGCCCCTGACCTAGATTCGCGGGCGGGGCCCGCTCCTACAAATCCGCCAGAACTTTTTTAGCCGCATCAAGTGTGCGTGAGATTTCCTCTTCACCGTGCGCGGCAGAAACGAAGCCGGCTTCAAAGGCCGATGGCGCCAGATACACGCCCGCATCGAGCATGCCATGGAAGAACGCCCTGAAGCGTTCGATATTGGCGGCCGCGACCTGGTCGAAACGGCGAATCGGCCCGTCGTCAGAAAAGACGAAGCCGAACATGCCGCCTGCGTATTCCGTTGCGATCGGGATTCCGGCTGCCGCCGCCAGGGCCGCGAGGCCGTCGCTTAGCTGCCGGGTTCGCTCGCCCAGCGCATCATAAAACCCGGGTTGGTCGATTATTTCCAGCGTCGCAAGCCCTGCGGCCATAGCGACCGGATTGCCCGACAGGGTGCCGGCCTGATACACGGCGCCTTCGGGCGCGATGCTCGACATGATGTCGGCACGGCCACCGAATGCAGCGGCGGGCATGCCGCCGCCAATCACTTTGCCCAGCGTTGTCAGGTCCGGCTGAATGCCGAACAAGGACTGTGCACCGCCTTTGGCGACGCGAAAGCCGGTCATGACCTCGTCGAAAATCAGGATCGCGCCAGCCTTGGTGCATTCATCGCGCAGCGTCTCGTGAAAACCTGCTACTGGCGGCACCATGTTCATGTTGCCGGCGATCGGCTCCACAATGACACCGGCCA
>Ga0255058_10000156_pt1 | contig 40189 bp, 38 predicted proteins | sample Cases_109_9_MG_FD_188637 | JGI IMG/M metagenome (GOLD analysis project Ga0255058, IMG submission 188637) | Seawater microbial communities from Amundsen Gulf, Northwest Territories, Canada - Cases_109_9 | ecosystem: Environmental > Aquatic > Marine > Gulf | place: Canada: Northwest Territories...
ATTCTTTCAGGTACCTGGCTGTATCCGGCTCGGACACAGAGTTGCCCGTACCGAGCGCGATGAAGACCTCCCGCTGCGCGACCGTCAGCGAGACGGAGCCTGTGATCGTCGTGCCCTGCACCGTTGCCGCGACCGTTACGCCATTGTTGGCGCTGGTGGTCGAACTCGCGGTATAGAACGTATTCGCAACGCCCTGGCTGTTGGTCGTGCCGGAAGCGACCGACAGGAAACCGCCGGTCACGTCCGTCAGGGTGAAATCGACGACTGCGTTCTTGACCAGGTTGTTCTGCGGATCCCGCACCGTCGCGGTGATGGCGCGTTGTTCGCCGGGGCCTATCGTGAACGGGCTGGCCTGCACGTCGATAACGGCCGGCGTGTCCGCCACGAATTCAACCTCAACGCCGGTGGTGGTGCCCGCAGTGTTTGTCGCCGTAAGCAGAGCCGGCCCGGCGTTGCTCGATGAGATGGTGACCGTTGCCACGCCTTGCGCATCGGTTGTAGCCGTGGCACTGGACAGCGTGCCGCGGGTCGCGCTGAAGGAAATTACCTGGTTGGCCTGCGGCGTGCCGCCGACGGACCAGGTCAATGAAACCGTCTGGTTGACGCCCAGTACGATTTCAGTATTCGCTGCCGGCACAGTAATCGAAAAACTGTCGTCGGAAACGCTCAATGGCGCTGTGCCCGGAATTCCCAAAGCAGTAGCAGTGAGCGTGTCGGTGCCCGCCACCGCCGCGGTAACGTCAACCTGGGCCTGACCGCTGACGTCCGTGGTCAGCGTGGTCGCGGAAAGGGTGTTGCCATTGGCCGAAGTGACATCCACCGTCTCCCCGGCGAGGCCGCTGCCGGCCGCATCCAGCAGCACGATGGTATACAGCGCCGTATCGCCCTGCGCCAGCGCGGCCGGACCCGATATGGAAATCGCCGTCCCGACGACGTTTACGGTGACGGAACCGATGATGCCATTGGCATCGGCAGTGACCGTAATCGCGCGATTGGTCGGATCACCGCCGCCACTCAATTCTGCCGTGACGACCCCACTGTCGTTTGTTACCGAGTCGGCTACCGTCAGTGTGCCCGAATCCGTCGACATGATGACCGTAACGCCTGCAACCGCGACGTTATTGGTATCACGGACGATGGCGCTGATGGTCATGATCTGACCGGCATCCGACGGCAAGGTCGGACTGCTCGCAAGCACCGTGACCGCCGATATCGGGATGTTTGCTCCCGGATCATCGGGAATAGTTGGCGGCGCGTCGGACACGAAGCCCTCGCCGCTGCCACAGGCGGCAACAAACAATGCTGCCGTCAGCGTTAAGAGATAAGACAGTTTTCTCATCTTTCCAATTCCTTGCTCATGGCCGATCGGGAGTGCATCCGCGGCTAGTAAATGTTAGATCCTTCTTTGAGGATTCTTGGCGTGACAAAAATGAGCAGCTCTGCTTTGTTAGCCGATTTTTGCGTCGATCTGAACAGAGCGCCTACCCCCGGAATATCGCCCAGAAAGGGCACTTTCGTTACGGTTTCGCGACGTTCGGTTTCGTAGATGCCACCAAGCACCACGGTCTGTCCGTCGCTGACCAGAACCTGCGTTTCCACTGAGCGTGTATCGATACTCGGCACCAGTCCGCCGGTTGCGCTCGGTGTAAGTTCACCCACGTTATCCTTACTCACCAGCAAATCCATGATGATATTGTTGTCCGGTGTGATCTGCGGCGTTACCGTCAGGCTGAGCACAGCTTTCTTGAACTGCGTGGTGGTGGCGCCCGAAGATGCCGATTCCTGGTACGGGATTTCCACACCCTGTTCGATGCGTGCTTCTTTCTGATTTGCCGTAATAACGCGCGGTGTCGAAACAATTTCGCCCCGACCCTCGGCTTGCAGCGCGGTCAGCTCCAGGTCGACGATGTAGTCGGTGTCGAGTACCGCCAGAGCGAAGCGGCCGGCCGCACTCTGGATCGGCACGTTAACGTTGTAACGGTCGCTGATATCGGGCGCATCGACCGGGAACGGTGAACCGGTCAGCGCCAGGTTGTCCAGTGCCGAGTCGACAATGGTCTGGCTGCCATCCGAGGTGCCGGTAACCGAAATGAGTTGACCAACCTCATCGGATACTGCGGTGACGCCGAAACGAACGCCAAGATCACGGCTGAAGTCGTCGCGTACGACCACGATGCGTGACTCGATCAGTACCTGGCGAATAGGAATATCGAGAGTCGCGACCAGTCTGCGAATATCCTGCAATCGCGAAGCGGTATCCTGCACCAGCAAGGTGTTGGTGCGATCGTCGATCGCCACGCTGCCGCGATCGGACAGCAGTGAATTGCCACCTTCTCCCGCCGAAATCAGCGACGCAAGGTCCGTTGCCTTGGCATAGTTTACCTGCATGAACTCTGAATACAGGGGCTCGAGTTCCGTGATTGCCTGTTTGGCTTCGAGGTCTGCTGTTTCGCGTGCAGCAATTTCTTCTGCAGGCGCAACCAGGATAACGTTGCCGTTCTGGCGCATGTCCAGACCCTTGGTCGTCATCACGATATCCAGCGCCTGATCCCAGGGAACATTGCGCAAGCGCAACGTGACATTGCCTTGTACGGTGTCGGATACGACGATGTTGCGGCCCGAGGTTTCTGCCAGCAATTGCAGCACCGCCCGCGTTTCGATGTCCTGGAAGTTCAGCGTCAGGCGCTGACCTTCGTATTCTTTGGTCTCGGAGAACAGGGTCGATTGAGCTTCATCCGCCGTCGCAAGCGCCGGATTGATTTCGATGGTAAATTCGTTGTCAGACTGATACGCCAGCTGCTCGTATTTACCCTCGGCCGAAATCACGATGCGCGTATCGTTGTTGGTGCGCAGGGTATCGACGGTGGTGACCGGTGTCGCAAAATCCATTACGTCAAGACGCCGCATCAGTTCCGCCGGCAGGCTGGTGTCTTTGAACACCGCAACCACGCGGCCGCCTTCCTGGCGAATATCGACCGGGGTCGACGGGTCGCTCAGGCTGATCAGCACCCGACCGCCACCGTCACGAGTGCGCCTGAAGTCAACGCTTACGATAGAGCGCGCGCCGCTGGACGCGTAGGAGGCCGGAGCTGAAGCCGCAGCGCCGCTGCCGGCAAACTGCGTGACTATTTCCGTGTCGTCATTGTCCGCGCCCAGGGTCACGATAACCGTGTTGCCGCTGCGACGCATTTCATAGGAGACCATGGAATCAAGATTCAGCACCACGCGCGTACGTCCGTTTGCTTCCGCTGTCAATACCGTGTCCAGCGGTCCGAGATTGACGTCGCGGCGGCGTGATGACATACCCAGCGTAGTCCCGGGGAGATCGAGAGCGATTCGCGCGGGCTCATCGATCGTAAATGCCAGCGGCTCCGGCGCCGTGTCACTCATGATCAGTTTCAGTTCGACACGCTGGCCGGGCAGGCTCTGGACCTGGATATCCTGCAGACGATTACCAACCTGTGCATTTGCGGCAAGACTGAAAAGCAGTAGCACAGCCTGCGTCGCGACCGCCAGATGCATTGCCGAGCGTCGGTATAGTGTGCCGATCATCGGCTTTGTTTCGAGTGCCATTCCAAATTCTCCCGTTTGCTTTCAGGCATCAGTCCGAAAGACCGACAGCGGCGTCTCTTTCCAGATACCCGCCGATCCCGTCTGAAATTATTTCAATCAGTTCGATCTCTGAATCAGTGATCGCAATTATTCTGCCGTCGTTCTGCCCCAAGTAATTGCCGGGTACGACGCGGTGAATCAGGCCATCCGTCGTTTGAATGAGACCGTAATTGACTTCGCTAAGCTCCAGCGTGCCAACCATGCGCAGCGTATCGAGCGGATATTGCTCGAGGAACTCGCGACTGCGTTGCGGATCCGGGCGCGTACCGCCAATGGCTGAGCCGACCGCTGCCTGCGGCGCATCCGGCACGAACGGCGAGCGCAGGCCATCCGTATCGGCCACGTAGGTAAATACTTCGTAGGGCGTAATCTCCGGCAGCGGCTGGATGCGTCCACCCGGACGTGACTTGACGTCGTTGATGTACTGGTCCAGATCATCCATATCGCTGCTGCAACCCGCCAGTCCGGCGCCGGCGGCCAGGAATACAAAAGCCAGGTATCGGGTGATGGAAGCACTCATTATTGTGCTGCCTCCTCTTCGAGATATCGGTAGGTCTTCGCTGTTACCTCGAGCGTCAACCGATCATAATTGTCCGGATCATCAGGCGTGATATTGATGTCGTGCAGGGTCACGATTCGTGGCAACGCTGCAATGCCGCTGACGAAATTTGCGATCTCGTGATAGCCGCCCGCCAGGCTGATCGTTATCGGCTTCTCGGCATAGAAATCACGCGGTATTTCGCCCTGGGGCAGGAACAGCTTTTCCTGCAGCCCGGCAGCCAGACCCGTTTGCGAGATGTCGACGATCAGACTCGGGATTTCGGTTTTGCCAGGCAGTTGCCGCAGCATGGTGCCGAAGGATTGCTCCATTTGTGACAGCTGGGCTTTGTAGGCATCGTAATTCGCCGCCTTGCGTTGCTTGTTTTCAAACGCTACCCGCAACGTCTGCTCTTCTTCCTGCACGCGCTGTAGTTGCGGATACTTGTCCTCGATAATGGTCCAGTAGATTCCGAGTCCGAGCACCACGACGAAAACAAGAGCTATGACAGCCGCACGGAAAACGAACGGCCAGCGGCCAACGTCATTGACATCAAGGCCTTGCAGCTCTTCTACGAGGTTCATCCTCCGTCCTCCAGGTCTTCATCATCCTGGCGAACCTGCCGCAGGTTGACAACGAATTCAGCCTGCCGGGCCGGTCCCTGCTCGGTTGTTTCCACTTTCACGACCCCGGGATCGGTCAGCCATTCGGAAGAATCGATCTGTCGCATCAGCGCTGACACTCGGGTGCTCGATTGGGCGATGCCCTTGACCTCGACGGAACTGCCAGTCTGCCGCATGCCGGTCAGGTACACGCCTTCCGGAAGCTGCCGCGTTACTTCGTCAAACAGGTGCACGATTTCAGGGCGGCTGCGCTGCAGCTGCTCGATGATTTCCATCCGCGCCAGCAGCCGCTCTTTCTGCCGCTCGAGACCGTTGATTTCAGTGATGCTCCTGTCGAGCTCGGCAATCTCGGTATTGAGTCGCATGTTGCGTTCGCGCTGCTGGCCAACCATCTGCGAAAACGCGAGCATCGTCATCACAATCGCGGCGATCGCGGCGACGAACGCCCCGCCCATCGCAACCATGAAGTCACGTTGCCGTGTCTTGCGCTCTTCTTCGCGCCATGGCAGAAGATTAATGCGTGGCATATCAGTCGAAGCTCCTCAGTGCGAGGCCACACGCAGTCAGGAGCGCGGTGGCGTCCTTGTGCACTCCCTGCGATTTGGCCTTGGAAGATATTTTCATCTGACCCAGGGGGTCCCCCACTTCCGTGGGAATGCCGACGCGGCTGGAAATGACATCGGCGATTCCCGGAATATTGGCGCAGCCGCCGCATACCAGGACCATATCCGGTTGCTCGCGCCCGCCGCCGGAGGCCAGGTAGAACTGCAGTGAGCGGCTGACCTGCTGTGTCATGTCGTCCACGAACGGCTCCAGGACCTCGGGCTGGTAGTTGCTTGGCAGGCCACCTTGCTTTTTTGCGCGGCCGGCATCTTCCATGCTAAGGCCGTAGGTACGCATGATTTCCTCGGTGAGTTGCTGCCCGCCAAAGGCGAAATCACGCGTGTAAATCACTTTCAGGTCCTGCAACACGCTGAAAGTGGTGCTGCTTGCGCCAATATCGACGATGGCGACCGCCTGCCCCATGCCGCCGTCGGGAATCTGGTGGCTGAGCAGCTTACAGGCATTCTCCAGTGCGAAGGCCTCGACATCGACAATCTGCGTGGCCAGTCCCGCTGCCTGCACGGCCGACTGCCGCTGCTCCACGTTGTCGGTTCGGGTCGCCACCAGCAACACGTCCATCAGCTCGGGATCGCCCTCGTTCGGGCCGACGATCTGGAAGTCAAAACTCACCTCTTCCATCGGGAACGGGATGTACTGGTCGGCCTGGATCTCGACCTGTCCCTCGAGGTCCCTCTCCGACAGGCTGGACGGCATCTGGATAACCTTGGTAATGGCCGCGTCACCGCTGATTGCGATGGCCACGTCGGTCGCCTTGGCGCCGGCTCTCTTGACCGCCCGCCGGATTGCTTCGCCTACCGCTTTGGCGTCCACAATGGCCTTTTCGTTGACCGAGCTGGGCGGTGTCGGCTCTGCCGCGTAAGACTCGACCCGAAAGCGCTTGCCACTCTGGGTGAGTTCGATCAACTTGACCGACGAGGTCGTTATGTCGAGCCCCAGTAACGGCGGAGTTTTTTTGCCAAAAAACACGTAATTTTCCTTCTAAGTCGGTAAGTTGCCAGTCTAATGCAGGTTCGACCTGAGCAATATGATTTAACTATATATCAACAAAATGTTAAATAAAACGTGACTGTGTTCACGAACCCGCGAACCGTATATTACTTCCACATCAATACCTTGTTCCGTGAACTGGTTGGCGGCTCGGCCCGGACCTGCCGCCGGGCGGGCCGGGCCCCCGGATACCGGCCCGCGCAACGATCCCGGTTTGGCCGTGCAGCATGCGCCGGGTATTGACGGCGGCTGCCGTAAAGGCATAGCTTTCGCACTGCAGATCACGAATACACTTGGGCCCGTGACGCTGCACCTCGTTAATTTCACTGTTTTGGCCTGAAACACGCGGGACCATGCAGAACAAACGCGCACAGTCGAACGGCAAAAAGCTCGCCACCAGTCGGCGCTCGAAAGGGCTGATTCTGTTCGCCGGGCTGACCCTGGCCAGCACACTCTCCGTGACCACGGCGGTCATCGGCGCCTATTACTATGTGGCGCCCGGCCTGCCGCCGGCCGAGACCATTCGCGAAATTCCGCTGCAGATTCCGCTCAGGATCTACAGCCGTGATGGCCGGCTGATTGAGGAGGTCGGTGAGCGGCGACGCATCCTGGTGACCTATGAGACACTGCCGGGCTTTGTTGTCGATGCCTTTGTCGCGGCGGAAGACCGCCGATTCTTCGATCATCCGGGCATCGATTACCAGGGCATCCTGCGCGCGGGTTTCAACTTCCTCAGGTCCGGCTCCTTGAGCCAGGGCGGCAGCACGATTACCCAGCAGCTCGCCCGCGACTACTTCCTGACCCGTGAGCGGCTCTTTACCCGCAAGCTTCGCGAGGCCTTTCTTGCCTACAAGATCGAGCAGGAGTTCAGCAAAGAAGAAATAATGGCGCTGTTCGTCAACAAGATGTTCTTCGGGCAACGGGCCTATGGCGTGGCGGCTGCGGCACAGGTGTATTTCGGCAAGAACCTGCAGGACATCAATATCGCCGAGGTGGCAACGCTCGCCGGGGTTTTGCCGGCGCCATCGCAGTACAACCCGGTGCGCAGTCCAGCCAATGCCGCCATGCGGCGCAGCTACGTTTTGAGCCGCATGCATGAGCTTGACTACATTGACGACATCGTATTGGCCGATGCCATGCAATTCCCGGTGGAGTCGCGGCTGCACGGCACGGCCAACGAATTGTCAGCCCCTTATGTTGCGGAAATGGTGCGCCGGGATATGTTGTCGCGTTATGGCGAGGCCACCTACGCCGCCGGCTACAAGGTTGTCACGACGCTCGATTCCAGATTGCAGCAAGGGGCCAACTATGCGCTGCGCAATGGCCTGCTCGCCTTCACCCGCCGCCGTGGCTACAAGGGCCCGATCGGCACGCTCGAAGTGACGCCCGGGCAGTTCGCGCTGCCGTACGAAGAATGGCCGGAGGAGTTGCGTCTCGGTTTGCAGGATTACGCTAATCCGGGCGGGCTTGCCGTTGCGGTTGTAACGGAGCTGCATGCTGACAACAGCGCCAGCATCGTCCTGCAAAATGGCGTCCACGAAACCCTGCCCTGGTTCGGCATCAACTGGGCGAAACCGTTCATCGACCGTGAAACCGCGGGTCCCGCACCCGAGGCAGTGACGGATGTCCTCACGCCCGGTGACATTATCTATGTCATGCAGATTACCGTCGGCGGCTACGCGCTGGCGCAGGCGCCGGAAGCGCAGGCGGCGGTAGTATCGCTGGATCCGCTGGATGGCGCTATTACCGCTTTGAGCGGCGGCTTTGATTTCTCGATCAGCAAGTTCAACCGGGTGACCCAGGCACTGCGGCAACCGGGATCCTCGTTCAAGCCGTTTATTTATTCGGCGGCATTGGAACAGGGCAACACGGCCGCGACCATCGTGCTGGACGCGCCGGTGGTGATTCATTCGTCGGAATTGGAAAGAGACTGGCGGCCGACTAACTACAGCGGGCGGGTTAACGGCTATCAACGGATGCGGGAAGCGCTGGTGCGCTCCATGAACCTCGCCTCGGTCCGGCTGCTGCTGGAAAACACCGGTGTCGGCAACGCCATACGGCACATCAGGCCATTCGGTTTCGGCGACGCCGCATTGCCGCGAAGCGGCTCGCTGGCGCTAGGCGGCGGCAATGCTTCGCCGCTCGATATGGCACAGGCCTATGCCACCTTCGCCAACGGTGGCTATGCGATCCAGCCGTATGTTATCGACTCGATCAGCGGTCCGAACGATGAAATTCTCTATCGTGCCAGTCCGGCTGTCGTGTGCCCGCGCTGCGAGCCCGGCGAAGGCGAGCCGGCGCCCTCGGTGGATATTCCGGAGATTGCCGGGGATGACGGCAGCTTTGCCAGCGGCGTCGCCATGAGGGCCACCGAGCTGGTTGGTTACCAGATGTCGTTCGAGCAGATGGCGGAAGTCGCACTGTCTTATCAACCGGATGCGACTACCGCCCCGGAGCTGTTTGCCGATGTTCGGTTGGCGCCTCGCGTCATCACGGAGCAAAACGCATTTCTCATCCGCGACATGATGCAGGATGTCATTCGCCGCGGCACCGGGCGGCGTGCACGGACCTTGGGCCGCAGTGACCTGTCCGGCAAGACCGGCACTTCCAACGACCGTCGCGATGCCTGGTTCGGTGGCTACAACGCGGACCTCGTGGCCACTGTCTGGGTGGGCTATGACGACGATCTGCCGCTGGGTCCCGGTGAAGAAGGATCGAGGACCGCGTTGCCGGTCTGGATCAGCTTCATGGACATCGCCCTGAACAGGGTACCCGAACATGTCTTGCCAATGCCGGATGGGATCGTCAACGTACGCATCTCCAAGACCACGGGCTGTAAGGCACGCGCATCGGACCCGTTAGACGACGTAATGTTCGAGGTGTTCCGCGACGATCATGTACCGCAGTGCGAAGTGTTTGAAGAGCAACAGGATCCGTTCAACAGCGCCAGTAATTTGGATGACGCGGAGCAGGACGAGTCACTGTTCTAGTACTCCGTCAAGGTGATATTCATCGTTGCGTGCTGCATCGGAGGTTGGCAAACCGGCATGAGCAAAAAAGTCAACGGCAATAATCGTGCGCGTCAGATGCTGGCCCAGGAAGCTGCACGCATTATCGTCGAGCAGGGAATTCAGGACTTTCGCATTGCCAAGCTGAAGGCGGCCGAGCGACTCGGCATGTCCGCGCGGGGTTCCTTGCCGGGCAACAGTGAAATCGAGCAGGCGCTCGGCGAGCATCTGCAGCTGTTCGGCCGCGAATCGCATGTCGACCTGCTGCGGATACTGCGCACGGCAGCCCTGTCTGCGATGGAATTGCTGTCGCCGTTTGCGCCGCGACTCGTTGGCCCGGTGCTACACGGAACAGCGGCAGCAAGCTCAGCCATCAACCTGCACGTATTCGCCGATCATTCAGAGCTGATCGCCGAACAACTGCATGCAAGCCGCGTGCAATACCGGCCTTACGAACGGCGCCTGAAAAGCCGCCCTGACCGCGCGGAAGTCTTCAACGGTTTTCGCTTTGACCACGCGCATTCCTGTGTGGAAGCAACGGTGTTTCCCATGAACGGCATGCGCCAGGCGCCTATCAGCTCGATCGACGGCAAACCGATGCGCCGTGCCGATGCCCGGGCGGTGCAGGAACTGCTGGATAAATAAGCGAAGCGAGCCGCACCACTGCTGTCCCCTGGATCAGGGCAAGCGTGGCATGTTTGCCGGACCAGCAGTGATCCGCTATCGGCTACCGCTCCTCGACCGCTTTGTAGTCGCGCTGGACCGCTCCGGTGTAGAGCTGCCGCGGACGGCTGATGCGGGCGTTGGGTTCCGTGATCATTTCACGCCAGTGTGCAACCCAGCCGACGGTTCGGCCAATCGCAAACATCACCGTAAACATCGAAGTCGGAATGCCAAGCGCCCGGTAAATAATGCCGGAATAGAAATCGACATTGGGATACAGGTTCTTCTCGATGAAATAATCGTCTTTCAAGGCCACCTGCTCGAGTTCCAGCGCCAGGTCAAACAGCGGTGAACTAACGCGACCCATCTGCTTCAGGACCTTGTGACACATCTCGCGGATGATGGTCGCGCGCGGATCGAAGTTCTTGTATACACGATGCCCGAAACCCATCAGCCGGAACGGATCGTTCTTGTCCTTGGCTTTGGCCACATACTTCGAAATATTCTTCGCGTCGCCAATTTCCTTGAGCATGCGCAGCACGGATTCATTGGCGCCGCCGTGAGCCGGGCCCCACAGGGCGGCGATGCCGGCCGCGATGGCAGAATACGGATTTGCGCCGGAGCTGCCGGCCATTCTGACAGTCGAGGTCGAACAGTTCTGTTCATGATCGGCATGCAGGATAAACAGCAGGTCGAGTGCTTCCGCTGCAACCTGGTCGATCTCGTACGGTTCGGCCGGCACGGCAAAAAACATTTGCAGCAGGTTTTCACAGTAACCCAGGTCATTGCGAGGGTAGACGAACGGCTGGCCGGCGTTCAGTTTGTACGCTGCCGCCGCGATGGTCGGCAGCTTGGCCAGGATGCGGTGAGCAAAGACCTCGCGCGCCTCCGCGAGGTTCACGTCCATGGTGTCGTGATAGTAGGCGGACATGGAGCCGACCACCGCTGACAGCATCGCCATCGGGTGCGCGTCGTAGCGGAACCCATTGAAGAACCGCAGCATGCCCTCGTTCAACATCGTATGGGTGCGAATGGAGGTGTTGAACGCCTCCATTTGCTGCGCGCTCGGCAGCTCACCGTATAACAGTAGATAACTGACTTCGATAAAATTCGAGTGTTTCGCCAGCTGCTCGACCGGATAGCCCCGATACAGCAATATTCCTTCGTTGCCGTCGATAAACGTGACATCGCTTTCGCAGCTACCGGTCGATACGAATCCGGGATCGTAGGTAAAGACTCCCTGGTCCCGGTACAGGTGGCCAATATCGATCACATCCGGGCCAAGGGTGCCTTTGCGAACCGGCAGCTCATTGCTGGTGCCGTCCGGGCTGGTCAGCGTATATACGTCGTTGCTCATTTCTGTCCTTTTCGTGGTCGCCGGCATACAGCCGGCTAAATGGAGTGGCCGCTGCCTGACGGCGCAACCTCACCTGGTTGTTGATTGCGGGTCGCAGACAAGGCGGCCCGCAACACGCCATGGTGCCGCAAGCCGCAAAAACGAGCAATACGTATAGGCCCTAGCCCGGCTACGGTCAGCTCAAGCCGTACTTGCGGCGGAACTTGTCGACCCGACCGGCGGTGTCGACGATCTTCTGCTTGCCGGTATAAAAGGGATGACAGGCCGAGCACACTTCGATGATGAGGTCTTCGCCCAGTGTGGAGCGGGTCGTAAATTCGTTGCCACAACTACAGCTCACTTTGATCTCGGCGTAATCGGGGTGAATCTCGGCTTTCATGGGTGTCATCCTGAGGTTGCGGCGCAAAAAAGGGCGCGTAGGATATAGCGAAGCCGGCAGCGCTGCAAGCCCTGCAACCTGTCCTTTGCGGCACCCCGAAATTATCCACAAAAACTGTGGATAACTCTGTGGAAGAAAATTGAGTGAGTGAGCTAAGTGGGCATTTTTAAAGCGGGCTTTTTAGAATGTCTATTTTATGCTCAATTTTAGAATTTATTTATTTTCAATGACTTATAAGCGATATCGCACACCTTGACTGAATTATCGCGCTTATTAGCCGGAAAAAGCAGGCGAAGCCGAATCGTTGTGCATAAGAGCACATGCCGTAACCCACGCCGCTCGCCCCGACAACTGCACAAAAACTGATCAGCTTGCGACTCAGTGCGGCAGGAACTGCGCCTGCAGGTCGTTTAGAAATCGCAGTCCAAGTGTTGTCGGTCGCCAGCGAGCTGGCGCCGTCGATTCGATCATGCCCGAGGTTTCTGCAGCCCGCAGCGGCTCCTCCAGCACGCGAAATGGCAACCCCGTTCGCTCCTCAAAGTCTTGCTCCGCGAAACCGGCCGGCAGACGCAGCGCATTCAGCATGTACTCGAAACCCAGGTCGGCGCCGGCAACCTGCTGCGCTGCCTCGCGGTAGCTGCCTGCTTCGCTCTGCTGCATATAGGCCCCCGGGTGCGCCGGTTTACGATAGCGCCAGATGCCCCCGTCCGGATCAGTAATCTTGCCATGTGCCCCGGCGCCGATGGCCAGATAGTCACCGAATTGCCAGTAGTTCAGGTTATGCCGACAAAACTGTCCGTCCCTGGCGAAAGCCGAGACCTCGTATTGCCGGTAGCCAGCCGCCTCCAGCATGCCATGTCCCTGTTCCTGCATCCGCCAGGCGACATCTTCATCCGGCAGATCCCGTGGCGGGCGACTGTGGAACACGGTATTCGGTTCCAGCGTCAGTTGATAGTACGAGATATGTGACGGCGACAAAGCCACCGCCTGTTGCAGGTCCGCGACCGCCAGCTCCGGGTCCTGACCCGGCAACGCGAACATCAGGTCCAGGTTGATGCTGGCAAATCCTGCCTGCGCCGCTTCTTCGCAGGCCACCATGATATCCCCGGGCCCATGGATTCTGCCCAGTCGTTCGAGCATGCCACGATCGAAACTTTGCGCGCCGAGCGACAGGCGATTGATACCGGCCCGGCGGTAGTCACACAACCTGCCGCACTCGATTGTGCCCGGATTGGCTTCCATGGTGATCTCCGCCTGCGGCGACAACGAAAGCGTGCTCCCGATTGCCTCCATCAGCACAGCAATCTGGCTGGGACTGAAGAGGCTCGGCGTCCCGCCGCCGAGGAAGATCGTATCGATCTCGCGGCCGGCCGGCCGGCCGGATGTTGCTTCGAGCTTAAGATCGTGTCGCAACGCCCGCACATAGCGGTCGGTCTGGTCGCGCTCTCCGGCAGGGTGTGAATTGAAGTCGCAATACGGACATTTGCGCACGCACCACGGCAGGTGCACGTATAACGACAACGGCGGCAGGCTCATGGGTTTCTATCGCGCAACATGTCCGCCAGCCTGCGAAACGCCTGACCGCGATGACTTCTGGCATTTTTTTCCTGCGGCGTCATCTGCGCTGCTGTCAGGTCCAGTTGCGTGTCGAGAAACACCGGATCATAACCGAAGCCGCCTGCGCCAAGCCGGGCAGTGAGAATGCGTCCGTGCCAGGCTCCCTCTGCAATGAGCGCTTCGCCGTACAACGGTACCAGCACCGCCGCGCAGTAAAATACCGCGCCGCGCCGCTCATCTGCAATGCCCTTGAGATCCCGCAGCAGTTTGTCGATGTTTTGCGCCTCGGATGCGCCTTCCCCGGCATAACGCGCCGAGTGCACACCTGGCCGCCCGTCAAGTGCGTCCACTGCCAGACCCGAGTCATCAGCGATGGCCGGCAAGCCGGTCATCGCTGCCGCATGGCGTGCCTTGATCAGTGCATTTTGCACGAAACTCGTGCCGTCTTCGGTTGCAGCGTCGATATCGAATTCGGACTGCGGCACGACTGTGACGTCGAACTCCGCCAGCAACTTCTTCACTTCGAGCAATTTGCCACGATTGCCGCTGGCGAAAACAACTCTGCGGAAATCCCGGTCGAATTCAGCCATTCAGAGCCGCGTTCTGTGCAGCAATGATTTCGCTGATGCCCTTCGTGGCAAGCACCAGCAGGGCGTCGAATTCCTGCTGGCTGAATGCATGCCCTTCGGCGGTTCCCTGCACTTCGACGAAACGACCCGCTTCATTCATGACCACGTTCATGTCGGTCTCGGCCTGCGAGTCTTCTGCATAGTCGAGATCGAGCACCGGGCTGCCGGCGAATATACCGACCGATACGGCGGCAATCTGTCCATGCAGCGGATTCCTGCGCAACTGATGCTGCTTGCAGAGCTTTTTCATTGCTATCTGCAGTGCGACATATGCACCACTGATCGCGGCCGTTCTGGTGCCTCCGTCCGCCTGGATGACATCACAGTCCAATGTCACCGTTCTTTCGCCCAGTGCTTCGAGGTCGGTTGCCGCCCGCAGCGAGCGACCGATGAGGCGCTGAATTTCCTGGGTCCTGCCGCTCTGCTTGCCGCGAGCCGCTTCCCTGGCGGAGCGTGAGTGGGTGGACCGCGGCAGCATGCCATACTCGCCGGTAACCCAACCGCTGCCGGCACCGCGCATCCAGGGTGGCACGCGATTCTCTATGCTGGCGGTACACAACACGCGTGTGTTGCCGAACTCGGCCAGCACGCTGCCTTCCGCATACATGGTGAAGTCTTTCGTAAAGCGCACTTCCCGCATCTGATCCGCTGCGCGGCCACTCGGTCGCATTTATTACTCCTGTTCCGGCAGAGGGCTTCCCGCCGGGTCTACTCGCCCATCCAGAGTAGCGCCGTACCGGTTGTATTGTCGCTGTACGGCGCATTGGTGCTCAGCGCCTTGAGGCTCAGTTCCTTGAGATTATCCGTTACGCTGCTGCCGGTACGGGTCGCAACTTGCGCAATTTCCTCATCGGTCAGACCAGACCACAGCCCGTCGCTACACGCCAGCAGCACGTCACCGGTTAAAAGGGTTTTTTTGCGCGTTATGCTCATGTCCGGTACCGGCGCGTCTCCGCCGATGCAGCACTCGACGAAGTTTCTCATCGGATGATCCATGGCTTCTGCTTCCGTAATTGCCCCTTCCTGTATCAGCACTTCGACATGGCTGTGATCCCGCGACCGCGAAATGAGCCTGCCCGCACGCATCTGGTAAATGCGGCTGTCGCCTATATGGCCCCAGTAGGACCCGTTCTCCTGGATCAGGCAGACAGCGCAGGTGGCCCTGGGTCGAAAGTCGACCGCCAGGTCCGCGCCAATTTTGACGACCTCATCGTGCGCTTTCGCAAGCGCCATATACAGGAAGCCTTGCGGGTCGAACACCGGTAGCGGCGTTGCCATAAACATGTCCTGCACGACCTGCATGCCGGTCTCCGCCGCCTTCGCGCCATCCGAGTGGCCGCCCATTCCATCGAAAACCAGCATGAGCGCTGCGTCCTCCGCGACCACCACGGCGGCGCGATCCTGGTTGTCCTGGCGATCTCCGAGTGCGGAAACCTTGGCGTACTCAATCTTCATGTAACGGGCGCTTTATCCTGCTGCTCGCCGCTTTATGATCGGGAATCTTCTGCGGCGCACCCGTACGTTGCATATACATTGACGCAAAAATTGCTCAAAATTATCAGCACATCGAAGTATGCTGCCGCAAAATCGGCTTGTCTGTGAACGAAATACGGTTGGCAGGCTTTATTATTATCGAGGTACGCAATGTTACACAGTATGACAGGCTTTGCGCGACAAACCGCCGAATCTGCGCTCGGCACACTGACCTGCGAGCTGCGGTCCGTCAATCACCGCTATCTCGACGTGCAATTCCGCTTACCGGAAGAGTTGCGACCGAAAGAGACCGAGTTGCGCCAGCACATCAGCCAGGCATTGAAGCGCGGTAAGGTCGAATGCAACCTGCATTTCCGGCGAAGCCACGGCGAACAGGCCGACCTGCGGCTGAATGAAGAACTGGTGCGGCAACTGGGCGCCCGGACGAGGGAATTAACGGGCTTGTTGCCCGATACTGCAGCACTGAACCCGATCGATGTTTTACGCTGGCCGGGCGTCATCGAGGAGCCGGAAATCGACGCCGAACCGCTCTTTGCGGCGACCCGGAAGTTGCTCGGTGCGACGCTCGACGAGCTCCGCAAAATGCGCCGCGGCGAGGGATCGAGAATCGCCGGGATGCTCGAATCCCGTTGTGCCGAGATCCTGTCCATTGCGGCCAGCGTCAGGGAGCGCATGCCCGCAGTGCTGGAGGCGACACGAAACAAGCAGCGGGAGCGCATTGACAAACTGAATATCGACGCCGACCCTGCCAGGCTGGAGACCGAGCTCGCGCTGATCGCCCAGAAACTAGATGTGGATGAGGAGGTCGATCGGCTGGAAAGTCACATCAGCGAGATTCGCGAGGTGCTCACCAGCGATGAACCGGTCGGCCGCCGTCTCGACTTCCTGATGCAGGAACTGAATCGCGAAGCCAACACGCTCGGCTCCAAGTCCGCTGACACTGCAACCACCAAAGCTGCTGTTGAACTCAAGGTTCTGATCGAGCAAATGCGCGAGCAGATTCAGAATATCGAATAGACTTCAGGCCCGGCAAATGCAGACATCGGCACAACTGTTCGTGATTGCGGCACCGTCAGGCGCCGGCAAAACCACGCTGGTCAAGGCGCTGGTTGCGCGAAATCCGGACTTTAATTTCTCGATTTCCTATACGACGCGCGAGAAACGGATCACCGAGCTTGATGGACTCGATTACTTTTTTGTCACGCCGGATGAGTTTTTCAGGCTGCGCGAGCAGGGCGAGCTGCTCGAGTCGGCGCTGGTATTCGATAATCACTATGGCACCAGCCGCTCTCAGGTCGAGGAGCACCTGGCCGATGGACGCCATGTGATTCTCGAAATCGACTGGCAGGGGGCGCGGCAGGTGCGGGAGTCCATGCCGGGCTGCGTGACGATATTCATACTGCCGCCCTCGCGAGCAGAACTCGAGCGCCGGCTGCGCGACCGCCGCACCGACGCCAGAGAGGTCATCGAGCGGCGACTCCTCGATGCCCTGGGCGACATGTCACACTGGCGGGAATTCGACTACGCGATTATCAACGATGATCTCGACCAGGCCGTGGCCGAACTCGAGGCGGTGTTGCAGGGGCACGGTCAGGAAAACCACACGGGCAATGAGGCCCTGCAGGCAAGGATCAGGGCTATCGTTGCAGCCGCTGAGTCCGCGCGATAGGGATATCCGTGGCGAGAAACTGTTGCAGCAGCCCGCGTGGGCCTTTCAATTGTTGCCCGAATTAAAATATACTGGTGGGTCTGCGTGACTAAACGGCCCCGGTGGCCGATCCTGGAGTACTGAATACATGGCCAGAATTACGGTCGAAGATTGTGTCGCTAACATCGGCAACATTTTTGAGATGGTGCTGGTGGCGGCGAAACGCGCCCGGCGCATCGCCCACGGAGCGGATACACTGGTTGAGGTCGAGAATGACAAGCCGACGGTCATCGCACTACGTGAGATCGCTGAAGGACACATTACTCCGGCGATCCTCGACGAAATCGATCAGCCGATAGCCGACGATTTCCTGCAGCAGGAAATCACCGAGGAAATCATGCCGATGCGTGGTATCTCGATAGGCGACTGAACAGACAGTCAACAGCGGCGCACCCGGCAAGCGGGTATGATCGATTGATCAGTTATGGACTATGCCGCGACACTGCTTGCCAAGCTCCCCGGGACGTCATCACGACGTGATCGGGGTCTGCGGCAGCTGATCGAGACACTCGGGAGTTACCTGCCGGCGGAACATATCGAACTGGTAGGCCGTGCTTACGAGTTTGGCGCGAACGCGCATGAGGGCCAGACCCGCTTGTCGGGTGAGCCGTATATTTCCCACCCGGTTGCCGTGGCACAGTTCCTCGCAGACATGCACATGGATGCAGAGGCAATCTGTGCCGCTATCCTGCACGATGTCGTCGAAGACACCGACATATCCCTGCAGGACATCGACGATGGTTTCGGCACGGAGATCGCTGCCCTGGTCGACGGTGTCAGCAAGCTGGATCAGATCCACTTTCATAGCCGCGCCGAAGCGCAGGCGGAAAGTTTCCGCAAGATGATGCTGGCGATGATCGAGGATATTCGGGTGATCCTCGTCAAGTTGGCCGACCGCCTGCACAACATGAGCACGATGGATGCGATGCCGCGGGAGAAACAGGCACGAATCGCCCGCGAAACCCTGGAAATTTATGCGCCGATCGCGAATCGCCTGGGTATCAACCATATGAAAGTGGACCTGGAGGACCTGGGCTTTCGTTACTTGTATCCATTTCGCTATGCGGTGCTGAACCGCGCACTGCGGCGCAGCAAGGGTAGTCAACGACAGATCGTCAAAAAAATTTCCGAGCAGATCAAAAGAGCGATGGATGACGTGGGCATCGACGGCGAAGTCATCGGCCGCGAGAAGCATCTGTACAGCATCTACAACAAGATGGCCGAGAAAAAACTGCCGCTGAGTGATGTGGTCGATGTATACGGGTTTCGCATTATCGTCAGCGACGTCAATACCTGCTACCAGATGCTGGGCCTGGTACATGGCCTGTACAAGCCGATGCCGGGTCGCTTCAAGGATTACATCGCAATACCGCGCATCAACGGCTACCAGTCGCTGCACAGCACCCTGTTCGGCCCGAAGGGATTGCCACTCGAAGTACAGATTCGCACCAGCGAAATGAATCGGGTTGCCGAGTCCGGGGTCGCTGCACACTGGCAATACAAGGCCGAGGACAAATCGACGGCGACGCCGCAACGGCGCGCGCGTGAATGGCTGGCCAACCTGCTCGAGATACAGCGATCGGGTAGCTCCGAGGAATTCATGGAGAACGTCAAGGTCGATTTGTTCCCCGACAGGATTTATGTGTTCACGCCGAAAGGCGACATCATGCCTTTGCCCAAAGGCGCCACGACAGTCGACTTTGCCTATGCCGTGCACACTGACATAGGCAACCGCTGCGTTGCGGCCAAGATTGATCGTAGCCTGGTGCCGTTGAGAACGGTGCTGCACAACAGTAATACCGTCGAAATCATCACGGCCCGCGGCGCCAAACCGAACCCCAACTGGGTAACCTTCGTCGCCACCGCAAAAGCCCGCTCCGCCATTCATCAGCACATGAAGAACATGCGCACGAGTGAGTCCGTCGATCTTGGCAAGCGCCTGCTCGATCGTTCGTTGAAGGACCTGGATTCCTCGCTGCGCAAGGTCGGCAAGGTGCGTTTGAAAGAGGCCATTGAGGAATTCGGACTCAGGGACAACATCGAATTATTCGAACAGCTCGGCCTCGGCGAGCGACTGGCGCCGTTGACTGCCAGGTTCCTGGTGGGTGCCGGCGACGGCGACGACGACGACAGCAAGCTGTCCGCAGCCAGCCTGGTGGTCGCCGGCACCGAGGGCATGGTCGTCAGTTACGCCAAGTGCTGCTATCCGATCCCGGGCGATGACGTGATGGGCTACCTGAGTTCCGGTCGCGGCGTTGTCATCCATCGCAACAGCTGCGGCAACCTGATTAATTTCAGAAAGCAGCCTGAAAAGTGGCTTGCCGTTACCTGGGAGAAAGAGATAGACCGGGATTTTTCAAGCCAGATCCAGGTCGATACCGAGAGTAAAACCGGGGTGCTGGCTGAAGTTGCCGCAACCATCGCCGACTCGGATTCGAACATCGAGCAGGTTTCTGTACTGGATCGCTACGAGGACTGCACCGTGTTGACTTTCGTGTTGCAGGTGAAAAATCGCAAGCACCTTGCCGACATCATGAGAAATGTCCGCAAAATGACAAGCGTCATTCGCGTAACCCGCGACTGCGCCTGAGTGATAACAAGCCACCGGAGAGCACCTTGAACAAAAAAACGATACACAGCGGCAATGCGCCCGCCGCCATTGGCACCTATTCGCAAGCGGTACAGACCGGAAACCTGGTGTTTCTGTCCGGGCAGATACCGCTCGATCCGGCGACGATGGAATTTGTCGAAGGTGATTTCGCGGCTCGGGCAAGACAGGTGTTCACGAATCTGCAGGCGATCGTGCAGGCCGCCGGTGGCGAACTGAACCAGGTCGTCAAGCTGACGATCTATCTCACCGATTTGAACGACTTCGCGACCGTCAACAGCGTGATGACCGAATTCTTCGATGAGCCCTATCCGGCCCGCGCTGCTCTTGGGGTTGCATCCTTACCGAAAGGTGCAGACGTCGAAGCAGAGGCGATCCTGGCTCTCTGATTCCTGCCTGATGCGCGCAAGTTGCAAGACAAAAATCTGCAATCGGGACTGACCGTCCTGCGGGGCGCGGGACCCGCCCTGGCAGAAAAGTTGCTACGTCTCGGGCTGTCTCGCGTCGAAGATCTGCTGTTCCTGCTACCGCACAGATACGAAGACCGCACCAGGTTGGTCAAGCTGGGTTCACTGCAGCCCGGCGACCGCTGCATGGTCGTTGGCGAGGTCCTGCTGGCGGAAACCATCTATCGCGGCCGCCGCAATTTGCTGGTGCGTATCGGTGACGGAACCGGGCAGTTAACGCTGCGCTTCTTTCATTTCTCGCGGCAGCAACAGGCGCGGTTCCTGCCGGGTGTTAACGTCAGTTGCTTTGGCGACGTTCGCAGCGGCCCCCTCGGGCTGGAGATCGTCCATCCCGAATACCGGATACTCGGACCATTACAGCAAGCCGCCACAGGCGACGCACTGACACCGATCTATCCGGCTACCGAAGGCGTGCCGCAGGGACGGCTGCGAAACCTCGTCAGCCAGGCGCTCGGGATCATGCAGGCGGCTCCTCCCGCTGAGCTGTTACCGGACGAGTTGCGCTCGAAGCGCAACATGCCGTCACTCGCCGAAGCGCTCGAGTTTCTGCACAAACCGCCGCCGGACGCCGATCTCGACCTGCTCGATTCCGGGAAACACCCGTGCCAGCAACGACTGGCTTTCGAAGAACTGCTTGCCCATTACCTGAGCCTGCGCAGACTGCGTCACATCGCCCGGCAGGATGCGGCGCCAGCGTTGCGCACGAAAAGTACTCTGGTGCAAAAATTCGTTGCCGGCCTGCCGTACGAACTGACCGCCGCACAGCAAAGGGTGATAGCGGAAATCACGCACGACCTCGGAACGCCGCACCCGATGATGCGCCTGATCCAGGGCGATGTCGGCTCAGGCAAGACGGTAGTGGCGGCGGTCGCCTGTTTACAAGCCATTGCCTGCGGCGTGCAGGCAGCAGTGATGGCGCCGACAGAACTGCTCGCCGAACAGCACTGGCAGAGCTTTGCTGCATGGTTTGACGAACTGGGTATCGAGCCGGCCTGGTTAAGCGGCAGCCAGAAACAAGCCGCAAGGCGGCAGACACTGGAGATGATTGCCAATGGCGGGGCGCAGCTGGTTATCGGCACACACGCGCTGTTCCAGGAGGGTGTGAACTTCAGGAACCTGGCGCTGGTCGTGATCGACGAGCAACACCGTTTCGGTGTGCATCAACGCATGGCCTTGCGTGACAAAGGCGTGGCGGATGGCAGCCAGCCGCATCAACTGGTCATGACCGCGACACCGATTCCGCGCACGCTCGCCATGGCTGCATATGCCGATCTCGACACCTCTGTTATCGATGAGTTGCCGCCGGGCCGGCAAACCGTACAGACGGTCGCGTTGCCTGACATCAGGCGCAACGAAGTCATCGCGCGGGTGCGACAAGCCTGTACGGACGGCCAGCAGGCGTACTGGGTCTGCCCGCTAATCGATGAGTCACAAGTGCTGGACTATCAGGCCGCCGAAGTCAGTTATGACATGCTGCAAAAGGCGTTGCCGGGATTGACCATCGGCCTGGTGCACGGGCGCATGAAAGCGGCGCAGAGGGAGACGGTAATGCGCGCGTTCAAGAACGGTGACATTCAACTGCTGGTTGCGACAACGGTCATCGAGGTCGGCGTCGATGTGCCCAACGCCAGCCTGATGATTATTGAGAATGCGGAGCGCATGGGGCTCTCGCAATTGCATCAGCTGCGAGGTCGCGTTGGCCGCGGCACCACGCAAAGTCATTGTGTCCTGCTGTACAGGCAACCACTGGGACAGCTGGCGCGCAACCGGCTTGCCGTGCTGCGCGACACCAACGACGGTTTCCTGGTCGCGCAACGCGACCTTGAACTGCGCGGCCCGGGCGAGTTGCTGGGTACGCGCCAGACCGGCCTGCCGCAATACCGCGTTGCGAACCTGCTGCGGGATGCGGAACTGATGCCCGCGATACAGATGGCGGCAGCAACGCTCAGCAATGACGCACCGCAAAAGGCGGCTGCCATCATGCGCCGCTGGACCGGCGACAGTACACGTTACGGTAAAGTTTGATAAATGCCGGGGCGAACGGTAGAACGTATTCCCGTCACACCTCGGCATGGGGCGAATCTCAAAGGCGTTATGCATGAACAACATTAAGCCGCTTGCCGGCCTGGCGCCCGGCTTCATCGATCAACTACGCAACTACGCGCAGCTGATGCGGCTCGATAAGCCGATCGGCATCTGGCTGCTGTTGTGGCCGACGCTGTGGGCCCTGTGGCTGGCCGGTGAAGGTCATCCGAACGGCGGCGTGTTCATCGTGTTTGTGCTGGGCGTCGTCGTCATGCGTTCCGCCGGTTGCGTGTTGAACGACTTTGCTGACCGCAATATCGACCCTTATGTCGAGCGGACGCGGTCACGGCCGATCGCTTCCGGCGCGATTGCGCCGGCAGAAGCGCTTCTCCTGTTTGTCGCCCTGGCATTGATCGCCGTCGGTCTTGCCGCCATGCTGAATCGCCCGGCGCAGCTTCTGGCGGCAGTTGCCGCCGGCCTCACCGTAATCTATCCGTTTATCAAGAGATTCGTATCCGTCCCGCAATTCTTTCTCGGTGCGGCATTCGGCTGGGCCGTACCGATGGCGTTTGCTGCGCAGACCGGTGAAACCGCGCAGCTTGCATGGCTGGTATTTGGCACCGCACTGATCTGGGCAGTGATCTACGACACCTATTACGCCATGGTCGACCGTGAAGATGACCTCAAAGTCGGCGTAAAGTCGACTGCCATCCTGTTTGGCGACGCAGATCTGTTCATCATAGGCGGCCTGCAGCTTCTGCTGCTGCTGGCGCTGGTATTCATCGGCAACATGGCGGAGTTGGGCGCGTGGTACTACGCTTCGGTGTTTATTGCCGCGCTGTTGATGGCCTATCACCAGTGGCTGGCTCGCAATCGCCAGCCGTCGGCTTGTTTTGCGGCTTTCCTGCACAACCATTACATCGGCATGATCGTTTTTATCGGCATAGTGCTGCATTACACTTTCAGCCCGGCCGTGGCGGCCTAGGCTCGCGCGACCACCAGCACACCGACACTGCTGGCGCCGTTTCTCAACAGCAGCTGTGCGAGCTGGTTGCAGGTTTCGCCGGTCGTCATGATGTCATCGACGATCAGCGGACGGCGGCAGCACAGTGCGCCGCGGACCGCGAATGCGTGGCTGAGATTGCGGCGGCGCGCGCGCGCATCGAGGCCAGACTGCGGCCTGGTGGCACGGACCCGATGAACGTTTCGCAGCAGCGGCAGGCCGGTTGCTCGCGCGAGCGGTCTGCAAAGCTCCTGTGCCTGGTTGAAGCCGCGCGCAGCCTGGCGGCGTCGATGCAGCGGCACCGGCAGGAGGGCGTCGGTATCGGCAAAATGGCACTCCAGCTCGTGCAGCAGCAACGACGAAAACGCCGGAACGAGATACAAGCGGCGGTTGAACTTTAGCGACTTCAGTGCGCTGTCGACCGGAAACTCATACTTGAGTGCTGCGCGGCTCGCTGCGAAGGCCGGCGGCGCAGTCAGACAGCCGGCGCATAGCAGCATCTCCGTAGCGAACTCGAGCGGCTGCGCGCAACGCCGGCAGGCACAGCCGTTGCGTGGCAGTAAATCCGCACATCGATTGCAAAACCAGCCGTCGATGCCACCAGCACAACACAGGACGCAGCGGTCGGGAAACAGCAGGCGCGCCGCCTTCCCTGCAAGAGCTGTGAATATTCTTCCGCTCATGCCGCAGTCTGGCACAACACATCAGCCAGGCCATCCCGCTAATCCGCGCGATCATGCAGGAAATGCTGCGACCTCGACGCGCGTCGAGGTCGCGGGTTCCACACAATAATCATATGCTTGAGCTATCGAAAGCCGTGAGCGGAGCATGAACGACAGACCCGGAGCGTTGAGACGCAGAGACGTACAGCGACGATTCGATCGCGCTGCGGCGCACTTCGAGAGCGCTGATTTTGTGCACCGGGCTACGGCCGACGGCCTGTTCGAAAGAATGTTGCCGATACAATTCGCGTCCGCTCGCATCATCGACCTCGGTTGTGCGACCGGTCAGGCAAGTCGCGCGCTTGCAAAACGGCACCGGCGCAGCAAGATAATCAGCGTCGACATTTCGGGCGGCATGCTGAAAAAAGCCGGGTCCGCCCACACCCGGTGGTCCAGGATCAGTGAGGTGCAGGCGGATGCGAACGCACTGCCGTTTACAAGCGGCACAACGGACCTCGTGTTCGCCAACCTGTTGTTGCCATGGATCGATGATGTCCCTGTCTTTCTCGACGAGATCGCACGTGTGTTGCGCCAGGGTGGCTTGTTCGTGTTCTCTACACTGGGACCTGACAGTCTTATCGAGTTGCGGCGGGTATGGCAGAATATCGACTCGTTGCCGCACGTGAATCAATTCATCGACATGCATGATCTGGGCGACGCGTTGCTGCACTGCCGCCTGCACGACCCGGTTCTGGATGTGGACAAGCTGACCGTAAATTATCGTGATATTGCATCGCTCATCCGCGACCTGAGCCACGTCGGCGCTCGCAACAGCCTGCGCAATCGTCGCCGCTCGCTCACCCCAAAAGGGGACCTCGCGGCATTTAGACAGGGTCTCGAGGCGCAATTTCGCGAAGCCACGCTGCCACTGCAGTTGGAAATCGTCTACGGACACGCCTGGGGTAGCGGTCCACCGCTGCCGCCCGGTGAGTACCGCCTGGATGCCACCCGGGTGACGCGCCGCCGGTAGTGAGCACAGGGCCGCTACAGGTCTTTAAGACTCTGTCTAAATATGTCGATAAGCTTTTGTTTAAAAGGGGTTTAACGCCCACCGTATTGATGCGCGTTTGTTGCATGGCGGGCAAGCTTTCAGTACACTTCGCTGGCTTTTTGAGCGGCGCTCCGCGTGACCACAAAAATTAGCCGGAATCGCCGAATACCACCCCGCAGCATGAATGATTTTGGCCCGCTGGCCAGGACTGGCTGGCGACAGTGACCGGGCGCGCTCGAGCGAATTGCGGCGGCTACATATTGCGGGCGGAAAACAAGCGTAATCAGAATGATGCGCAGCTTTATGCTAATACATTGCGGCAGCTGACAGGCCCGCAGGGTGAAAAATCAATGATACGAAAATTGAGTCTAAGCGTGTTCGGCCTTTTGGGGGCGTCCGGCGCCGGGGCCGAATGGGCGCTCAATATGCCAAGAGGTGTGACCGAACTCAGCACCGAGACCTACGAGTTGCACATGCTGGTCTTCTACTGGTGCTGTGCGATTGCCGTAGTCGTATTCGGCGCAATGATTTATTCGCTCTTCAGGCATCGCAAATCCAAAGGCGCTGCGCCTGCGAAATTCTCACACAGCATGACGGCCGAGGTCATCTGGACCGTCATTCCGATCATCATCTTGCTGGTGATGGCCGTCCCTTCGGCCGAAACGCTGATCAGGCTCGAGGACAGCCGCAAGCCCGACCTGACGATCGTGATTACCGCTTACCAGTGGAAATGGCATTACGAATACCAGGGTAAGGACGTTGCTTTCTTCAGCACTCTGTCGCGGACCAGCAGAGACGCACGCCGCAAGAACTCCGGCATAGACCCGTTTACGGTCGACAACTACCTGCTGGACGTCGACCGGCCATTGATCGTGCCGCAGGGTGCGAAGGTCAGGCTGCTGTTGACGTCCAACGACGTTGTGCACTCCTGGTGGGTACCGGATTTCGCGATCAAAAAGGACGCCATACCGGGCTTCATGAACGAGACCTGGTTTCGACCTGAAATCGTCGGCGTTTTTCGTGGTCAGTGCGCAGAACTTTGCGGCATGGATCATGGCTATATGCCAATCGTGGTTGAAGTGGTCGAGCAGGACGCATTTCAGGCGTGGTTAGCCAGCGAAAAAGACGGCGCAGCGAAATTTGCAGCTACCGACTGAACAATGATTTTTTTGTGAATTGCGCAGAGTCTGCGCAATTCACGAACGGAGACTGAATAATGAGTATTGCAGCAGCAGACGTGCAGCATACAGACGACCAACACGGCCCGGCCAAAGGCTGGCGGCGCTGGGTTTACGCGACCAATCACAAAGACATCGGCACGATGTACCTGGTGCTCAGCCTGATCATGTTCCTGGTTGGCGGGCTCATGGCTCTCGTGATTCGCACCGAGTTGATGACGCCCGGTCTGCAGTTCGTGCAGCCGGACTTCTTCAACCAGATGACGACCATGCATGCGCTGGTCATGGTTTTCGGCGCGGTCATGCCGGCATTCGTCGGCCTCGCCAACTGGATGATTCCGATGATGATCGGTGCGCCGGATATGGCGCTGCCGCGCCTGAACAACTGGTCTTTCTGGATTCTGCCGGTGGCCTTTTCCATCCTGATTTCGACGCTGTTCATGCCGGGTGGCGCACCGGCGAGTGGCTGGACCATGTATCCGCCGCTGGTGCTGCAAACAGGCAATGCGTTTCCGTACCTGATTTTCTCCGTTCACCTGCTGGGCATTTCCTCCATCATGGGTGCCATCAACATCATCGTCACGATCGTCAACCTGCGCACCGCGGAAATGTCGCTGCTCAAGATGCCGATGTTCGTCTGGACCTGGCTGATTACCGCTTACCTGCTGATCGCGGTCATGCCGGTTCTTGCCGGCGCCGTGACCATGCTGCTCACGGACCAGTTCTTCGGCACCAGTTTCTTCCTCGCGGCCGGCGGCGGCGACCCGGTCATGTTCCAGCACATTTTCTGGTTCTTCGGCCACCCCGAGGTTTACATCATGATCCTGCCGGCGTTTGGCGTGGTATCCGAAATCATACCGACCTTTGCCCGCAAGCCGCTGTTCGGCCATGATTCCATGGTCTACGCTGCATCCAGCATCGCGTTCCTTTCTTTTATTGTCTGGGCACACCACATGTTTACCGTGGGCATGCCGCTGTCCGGGCAGCTGTTCTTCATGTTTGCAACCATGCTGATTGCCGTGCCGACCGGTGTGAAAGTCTTTAACTGGACTGCAACGATGTGGAGAGGTGCAATGACCTTCGAAACGCCGATGCTTTTTTCCCTGGCGTTCCTGTTCCTGTTCACGATTGGCGGATTTTCCGGCCTGATGCTCGCAATCGTACCTTCGGATATTCAGTATCACGACTCTTATTTTGTCGTGGCGCATTTCCACTATGTACTGGTTCCCGGTTCGATATTCGCCATCATGGCGGCAGTCTATTACTGGCTGCCCAAGTGGACCGGCCGTATGTACAACGAAAAACTCGGCAAGCTGCATTTCTGGCTGTCAACTGTGTTTGTCAACGTCACATTTTTCCCAATGCACTTCCTTGGCCTTGCGGGTATGCCGCGGCGAATTCCGGACTATTCAACGCAGTTTGCGGACTTCAATGCCATTGCGAGTATCGGCGCGATCGGTTTCGGCCTGTCGCAGCTGTTGTTCGTTTACGTCGTTGTGCATTGCGTGCGGCACAACGGGGCGCAAGCGAGTGGCGAGGTCTGGGACAGCCCGAAAGGTCTCGAGTGGACGCTGCCATCACCAGCGCCCTATCACACCTTTGATGAGCCACCCAGGGTCGCCGATGGGGCCGCATTCTCGTGAGCCGAAGTGCTGCACCGCCAGGGAGAAGCGTTCGCCGCACTGCGTCGATACTGGCGGCGGTAGCGCTGGCCTTCTATTTTGGTTTCATCCTGTGGGGCGTGCTGCACGCCTGATTCCGTATGCCTTCCAAAGAACCCGATAACAAGATCAGTAGCGCCTCGCTGGTGCTTCGCCTGCTGGTGATGACACTGTCGATGTTCGCGTTCGGCTTCGCGCTGGTGCCGATTTACGATGCGTTCTGTGAGGTAACCGGCTTTGGCGGCAAAACCAACACGACCGCGGCGATTGTCCGGGAGTCGGCTGATGTCAGCCGTTCGATCAGGTTGGAATTCGTCACCACGGTCAACGAATACGCACCGTGGGAATTCCGTTCGGAAGTCGCCGACATGACGGTGCACCCGGGCGCGCTTTACGAAGCCACCTTCATCGCTCGCAATCTAAGCAGGCAGTCGAAAATCGCCCAGGCCGTGCCGAGCGTCGCACCTCAACAGGCAGCTAAATATTTCAGGAAACTCGAGTGCTTCTGTTTTACATCACAGGAATTTGACCCACAGGAAGAACGTAAACTGCCGGTCCGATTCATCGTCGACGCCGACCTGCCCGAGTACATCGACACGATTACGCTTTCTTACACATTTTTCGATACCGAGCGACTGAGCGATAATTCGACTTCTAACCGGAAATACCATGTCACACGCTGATGACCGTTATTACGTACCGCATGCAAGCCACTGGCCCATCGTAGGCTCGCTCGGCCTGCTGCTCCTGATGGTGGGAATGTCAAACTGGCTGAACGGTGCGGCCCCCGGTTTCTGGATCATGATGAGCGGCGCCGCCGTACTGGTCTTTATGCTCATCGGCTGGTTCGGCACGGTCATCGGCGAAAGCGAGAAAGGCTTGTACAACCAGCAGGTCGACATGTCATTTCGCATGGGCATGTTCTGGTTCATTTTTTCTGAAGTCATGTTCTTCTCCGCCTTTTTCGGTGCACTCTTTTACGCCCGCAACATGGCAATCCCCTGGCTGGGCGGAGAGAGCAACAATTTCTTTACCAACCTGCTGCTATGGAGTGGCTTCGAGAACACCTGGCCAACCAACGGCCCGGCCAATGTCGGTGGTGAATATGAAGCGATGGCGCCGTTCGGACTGCCGCTGATCAATACCGCGATTCTTCTCACCAGTAGTGTGACCGTGACAATCGCGCATCACGCGCTGCAGGAGAACAAGCGCGGTATCGTCAAACTGTTTCTCGCGGCAACATTCATCCTGGGATTCGTCTTTGTGTATCTGCAGGGTGCGGAATACATCCATGCTTACCATGAGATGAACCTCAAGCTGACCTCGGGCATCTACGGCTCGACCTTTTTCATGTTGACCGGGTTTCATGGCATGCACGTAACGATTGGCGCGATCATGCTGTTCATTATCTGGCTGCGCGTCATGAAAGGGCATTTCACCGCAACCGGTCATTTCGGCTTCGAAGCGGTTGCCTGGTACTGGCACTTCGTCGACGTAGTCTGGCTGGGATTGTACGTGTTCGTTTACTGGCTGTAGGCGCGAGCTACTGCAACTGCGGACCAGGACTGATCCAGCCCATGAAGTAGGACAGGATCAACAGCACTAGCAGCAGCACTGACAGGCCGACGCGAATTTTCAGCGCCTTCAACACTCGCGGTGACCCGCGATCGTCCCGGCTGAGGAAGTACAAGCCGGTTGCCAGGCTGGCGATCACCGCAAAAAAGACAATGAGTATGATCAGCTTCATCGCAGCAACCGAATCGGCTCAGGGAGGGGCGATTATATCGTGAATCCCGAAAACGTCAGGCAACAATTGCTGCTGCGATTCGTGCCGCCCGTCGCGGCCGTCATTTTGATCGTGCTATTTGTTTCTCTCGGTCGCTGGCAACTTGATCGTGCTGCGCAGAAAGAAGCTCTGCAGGCTTCGTTTGCCAATGACACGGCGTATACGCTGGTGAGCAATGGGCTAACAACGAAGCCGTTTGACCGGCTCAAAGCATCCGGTCGTTATCTCGGTGACCGGCAGTTTCTCATCGACAACATGGTTGTCGACAGTCAACTCGGTTATTTCGTGATAACACCTTTCGAGTTTGATCGTAACGAGCCGTTGCTGTTGATAAATCGTGGCTGGATAGTTAAGCCCAGGGCGCGCAGCGAACTACCGGAAATCGAAATCAGCGCTGCACAAGTGACGGTTGCGGGCATGGCCGGCAGGTTGCCCCGAGTTGCCATTCGGCCAGGCGACGCGTTTGCCGAAAATACTCCCTGGCCGCAGGTTGCGGTCTTTCCGAGCTCTGAAGATCTGGCGATGAAACTTGACCGTGACGTGCTACCGTTTGTCCTGCTGCTGAATCCGGATCCCGACAGCGGTCTCGTCCGGCGCTGGCAGCCAACTGTCGCCGGGCCCATGACGCACTATGGTTATGCGTTTCAGTGGTTTGCCATGGCACTCGCGGTGCTCGTCATTCTCGTCTGGCAATACAGGAAGAAAAATCGTCATGCCGCAGAGCAGTAACAGGACCCGTAACGCCAGACTGCAGCTGTTCCTGGTCGCCGCGGCATTCATCGGTCCATTACTGCTGGCCACGTGGTTGTACTTTGCGGGGTTCACCTGGCAACCGACCGGCCGCAGCAATCATGGGCTGCTTCTCGAACCGATCATCAACCTGGGTGACACGGGGCTGACAGACATCGATCAGTTGACTGGTGCGCAGTGGTTGCTGGTTTATGCCGAGCCGGGCGTCTGCGCCGCGGCCTGTCGCGACAGCCTGTACAAGCTGCGCCAGTCGCGCCTGATGCTCGGCAATGAAATGAACCGCCTGCAGCGTATCTTCTTGCACGGCGACGCGCCCCCGGATAGAGTCTTTCTCGAAGAGCAGCACGCCGGACTGACCAGCATAAGAAATGATGGCCTCGGCGAACTTCTGCAGGCCAGGCGGCCGGCAGAATCCACAGCCGGTGGTTTTTTTCTTGTCGATCCGCTGGGCAACCTGGTGATGTACTTTGCGCCGGAAATCAGCCCGCGTGACCTGGTGGACGACATCAAGCACCTGCTGGACCTGTCCAGAATTGGCTGAAAAGAACGGGGTCGGGACACTGAGTGTAAGCAGCGTACAAACGCAGGCGCATTGGCGCGATTATTATGAGCTGACCAAGCCCAAGGTCGTCACGCTCATCGTTTTTACCGTCGTCGTCGGGATGTTTCTGGCCGTGCCGGCCTGGCCTGAGCTAAGCGCCGTGGTTTTCGGCACGCTGGGTATCGGCCTGGCTGCCTCGTCGGCGGCAGTCATTAATCACGTGGTGGACGCAAGAATCGATGTGAAGATGGTCAGAACGCTGGCACGACCGTTGCCGCAGGGCAGGCTGACCGAAACAAATGCATTGATCTTCGCCTCATTCCTGTGCGTGATCTCGATGGTCATGTTGTGGTTCCTGGTGAATCCGCTTACCGCGGTATTAACTTTCGCCTCGCTGATCGGCTACGCAATCATCTACACCGTGTACCTGAAGCGCGCCACGCCACAGAACATCGTCATCGGTGGCGCGGCCGGTGCCGCACCGCCGGTTCTCGGCTGGACGGCGGTAACGGGTGAAATTCACAGTGACGCGCTGCTTCTGTTCCTGATCATATTTGCCTGGACGCCACCGCATTTCTGGGCGCTGGCCATAGCCAGGAAAGAGGATTATGAAAGAGCCGGTGTCCCGATGCTGCCGGTGACTCACGGCAATGCATTCACCCGGCAGTTCATCCTGTTGTACACGATCCTGCTGGTCCTGATCACTCTGTTGCCGTACCTGTCCGGGATGAGCGGGCTTATCTACCTGTTAACTGCAATCTCGCTGGGTGGCGCTTTTCTCTATCACGCATACCGCCTGAAATACAGCGCGTCTCCGGAGCGCCCGATGCGTGTGTTCAAATTCTCCATACAGTACCTGATGGTGTTGTTTGCTGCATTGCTGATCGATCACTATTTTATTGTTCGTATCGGCATCTGAGAGTTTTTGAGCGTCATCAATACCGGGGGAAGTCCATTACACCAAGGAGCAGCCGGTCGCGTGATTGACTTTCGACTGGCGGGAGGAGGATGCGGATGTTAGCGTCACGTATAATTGCTATAAAAATTAAGGGCAATATTCGGCTGAAAACGAACTGCTGAAAGAGTTTTCTAATGACCGAGAGAAGCGAATCCATCGAAATTCATCCGATGCGCGGTCACTCACGCGGTGAATGGTACGGTACTTTGGCTGACATAGTTCATTCCGAAGAAGAAGCTGAATACTGGGCCCTGTTCGGCGTGACCCATAGAGGAAACAAGCACTGCTTGGGCGAGTTTCCTACAAAATCGGCTGCCATCTCTGCAAAACAAGGTATTAGCCGCATCCCCGGCAGGGCGAGAAAGGCGCGAGGGAGCGAGAGAAAGATCGTACAGATCGAAGTTGCATACGATCGCCAAGAGACCACGATGATAGAACTATTCGTGTTGTGCGATGACGGTACGGTGTGGCGCCGAGGTATTGGAATCGGAAGGGGTTCTGTATTGGAAGATGAGCGTTGGGAGCAGATCTCGCTAGATGGGATAAGCAGCGACCAAGTGGGGTTTGCGTTCGGCTTCGGAGCAACGGCAGATAGAAGCCGAAACAAAACCTGAGCATGGCCCCTGATCTTTGGTACGTTTGCGCCAACCACCACGATTACAATGGCAAGCGTCCCCGTATAATACACTCAAGAGTCGCCAGTCAGGTGATTCGATACTCCGCCTGTTATCGTGTTTTGTCGTTGTGTGTAAAACACAGGTGACAGTCTCTTGTCATTCCTTTCGCGAATGCAGTCTTTGCTCACGCGTGAACTCACGTGGGTGCCTGGCCTTTCGGAAACCATCCAGCTGGTGGGCTATAGCGAGTAGCGGATGGCGAAGCAACATCCGGGGACCGGCGTATCGCATGATCTCCCTAGCCTGAGCTTTTCGAGCCGGCTTATAGCAGTGAACAGGACAGTTGACGCAAGTTGGCTTGTCTTCTCCATAGAGACATTTCTGCAACCGCACTTCAGCGTAGTTTAGAAATTCCCGGCACGCTGCGCACAGGATGTCCCCGGAACTGTCATGGTGAGCGGAGCAATAGATGCCGATCATCCGGGTCATGGTCAACCGTTCACGGGCAAGGCGTTTCTTTTCTGACTGCATTCCGATCCTGTTTGGAGAGAACTGAAGCAGAATAGCGGCTGTCTCCCGGGGCTTCGATAGCGGCTTTCCGAGGGCCCATTGCGTGGAAGCGCAGCAACATATTGGTCGATTGAATGTCCGCTCCGCCCGGGGCTGTGTGAAATGAGACCTCAGGCCTCGCAGCCCCCGCAACAAAGCGGCAAAATAACGCCGATCCGTCAAGACACGCTGGTTCATGATCAAGAAGCTGACCGCCATGTCCCGCCGCACGCCAATACTGGCCATCATCCTGGCGCCTGTCGCATTGTATTTTCTGGTGGGGCTGTGGAATCACGCCCTCGTGCCGCTTTATTGGTCCGTCTGGTATAGCGATACGGTATTGCAATGGCGTCTGGCAAGCGGCGAGCCGGCAATCCGCATCGCGGCCGTCAAAGATGTCGGGTCGGCACGCGTCAGGGACACAGCATTGCTCGATGAACTCGTTGCGCGCATGCAAACCGACGAGTCACACGAGGTGCGCAAGGTCGCGGCCACTTCGCTCGGGCAGCTTGGCTGGAAGCGGCCGTTAAGCGCCGAGGCGATTCAGGCGTTGAGCGACCTGGTATTGACCGCGCAAGCCGACGACTTGCTTGCCGCGGCCATCGCTGCGGTGGGCCAGTCGGCTGCCGGGAATCGATACCCGGATCAGGTCGTCGAGCGCATCGCCGGAATCTTCGGTGAACAGCATTCTGCTGGATTGTATTTGCCGGCGACCACGGTACTCGGCCAGATCGGCGCGGCTCAGCCGCTACCGGATAGCGTATTCGTAGTCATGAACACACTGTTTACCGATCCCGTGCGCGCCGGCGAGCGCGAAAACCTGGCCAACGCCTTCACCGAAATTTCCAAGGGCCAGGTCCTGCCGGTGACGACGCTCGATATCCTCGCTGCTGCATTCGAGCCTGAACCGAACCGCCGCATACGCAACGCGATTCTTTATGCGTTGGCCTATTCGGCCGCCGACTACCCACCATCGATTACCTTGATAACGGCGGCCACCGGCGATGCGGACCAGAACGTGGCCAGTGTCGCCGAGAGCGGTCTGCGCATCATCGAATACAACCGAACCCTGGCGAATAAGGATCCGTTGTCAGTGGCAATGAACACCTTTGAGCCGCTACAAACACGACTCAATGCGCTGCGCATCGTCCGCAGCAGCCGCATCGATCCGGCCGCCTGGGAGCAGATCGCGGCACTTGCACAGGATTCGGAAACCGCGATCGCTGTAGCCGCGTTTGACCTGTTTCCTCACATGGCTCGCTCAGCCGATGCCGACTTCGACCGACGCATACTGATTCCGGCGCTGAGCCGGGCCATGTCCGATCCCGATCCGCTGATCCGCTATGCCGCCCATGGCGCGCTGTCGACAATTTCCCGGAACCGGCCGGCTTATCTGCGCGCCGCCGATTTGCCGGCGCAACTCGAAGCCGGCGCGAACGACCCGGATCCGAAGGTGCGCGTCGTTGTCCTGGTCATGTTGCTTCGCGATGACGAACAACGCGCTGCGATCATCGAGCGCGGCATGAATGACCCCGACCCGTATGTGCGAGGCAATGCGGTGAGCTGGCTCGCTTTGCCGGAAACAATGGCCAGCCAGCGTGAGGCATTTATTGCAGAGGCGTTAAACGACCCGGATCCGAACGTTCGCCGGACCGCGGCCACCACCCAACAAAGCTGGGATACGCGCAAGCGCGCCTGGCCGATAGAGCTCTGGCGGCTATGGCAAGCGGGAGAGCGCGGAAAAGTCGGCATGAGGATCCTGATCGCCGTGACCGTGGCGCCGCCAATTCTGATCTGTGGAATCTTTCTGCTCTATTACATGGCGCGCCTTTTGACCTACGTGCAGCAGCGACGCTGGCGCGCCGCCGCTGTGGTCCCGGTCATAGCCACATGGGTGACAGCCAGCTACGGCATGTTCATGCTGTACTTCCTGGCCGCCCACGCGGGCAACCCGGATGCCGGCGAGACGGCGATCGTGGCCGGTATTTTATGGGGCGCCATCGCCCTCTACACCGCGCTGGGTTGGGGCATGCACTACGCAGTGCGCCGCTAGTTCAAGCGGACACTGTCCCCGTCGGTTGACCGGCTGCTCCCAGGCGCAGCACATCATTCAAAGTTCAGCCGGACCGATCGGAAAATCCCGGTACCAGAGCAGCTCGACTGCCAGCGGGTAATCCATGCTGATACCGCCGCTCAAGTCCGGCACGCAGGTGCCCGCATCGATGTGCAAATCCTCGAGCCGGTTACGAATACTCGTTATTGCTTTTGGGTTGTCGGTGATCGCCGGGACAGTGCCTGAAATACCGATGACCCCGCCACGCTCATCGCGGAACAACAGCTGACCGGTCGCTGAGCGCTCGCAGGCAAAGCCACCTTCATGCACCAGGCGGTGATGGTGCCGGCATAGCAATACCAGGTTGTCCAGGCCGGTTTCACCACCGTCTGCCCAGTGCCTGATATGGTGACCGTCGATGAAATGCCGGTGCGTGCAGCCCGGGAAACGGCAGTTTTCGTCCCTGGCCCGTAATGCACGACGCATCGGCGGCGGAATGACCCGTGACTTACGGCCGATATTCAATGTTTTATTCAGTGGGGACTGTCCCCAATTCGGGGACAGTCCCCGGTTCACCACTGGGCTGATATTGCTGTCACAGCAGATCCTGCGCGATGTTTCCGCGGAAACATGCAGCATCACCTGGTAACGATCGGCTGTTGATGAGCTTGCCGGCCTATGGGCTTTCCGCATTGCCAATTGAGCCAATGGGCGCAGGAGCAGATGCCGCACAGTTTCCACAAGCCCTCTCGATCGAATTCGTGGCATTTCAGCAGCAGCTGATAAGTGGCGGCACAGATATAGCCACAGAGCTCGGTGATCTCGCGCCCGAGTTCCTCGGAACGCACATAACGGCGGTGGAGAAGGGGTTTAGGGGCTGCAATACGATCGGATCGCGGCCAATGCCGTCAAATTGCCACCTGTTCGCTGGACTTCCTAGCGCTGAATCCTTATTGATGCGCACATGGTTTCGACAGAACACAAGCAGGCTTCCGCATTTGATCGCCTGATGCGGCCGCACCTGGACCGCTTGTACCGGCTGGCCTTCAGGCTGACCGGCGCCAAATCTGAAGCCGAAGACCTGTTTCAGGATGTGTTGGTCAAGATTTACGGGCGTATGGACGACCTGGTCGACATCCGCGAACCCGGTACCTGGCTGTGTCGCGTCATGTACAACCATTTTATCGATGACCGGCGGCGCTTTGCCCGCCAACGGCTGGTAAGTGTCGATAGCGCCCTGTTGCCCGGTAATTCCGTAGAAGCGCTGCCCGGCGATCTGGACCCGGAACGAGACGCACGGCGTGCAGACAACATAACGCAACTGGAAAAGGCGCTCAGCACACTCAGCGACGACCAGCGCCATGTGCTCCTTCTACACGACGTGGAAGGCTATAAATTCTCTGAAATACAAGAAGTTACCGGCGATCCCATCGGCACGCTAAAGTCCCGTCTGCACCGCGCAAGGGCGCGTCTGCGGGAGTTATTAGAGCAAAACGGAACCTTTTTCTGAGCGGCGACGTGTAAAGCAATAACACAGGAAGAAAGTGATGACCTGTAAACAGCTGAAAGAACAATTTGACGATTATGTTGACGGCAACCTGGATAAGGCCGATGCGGCCCGGCTCGGACAGCACGTGGCGTGTTGTGAAGCCTGCCAGGGACTGATCGATCGCGAGCAGCACCTGAAAGATGCCTTAAGAGACTATGGAGATTCAAGCGTGCCAACACCCGATGCAACATTTTACGACCAGGCTCTCGCTCGGGCCGCACATGTCGGTAACCAGCAGCAACAGAAGCACTGGTGGCTGAAAGGTTTTGGCAGCGCGGTCGCTGCCGGAGTGGCACTGTGGATTATAGGCGGCATGTTGCCGGGCTCGCCCGAGATCAGCGATCCGGGATCGACCATACCGGCGATAAGCATGGTGTTGGAAGAACCGCGAACCATCAACCTGGTGTTCTCCTCAGCCAAAGCGCTGGAAGATGCGACCCTGACTGTGAGCCTGCCGCAAGGGGTTGAACTCGCCGGGTTTCAGGGTCAGCGTGAGATCACCTGGATAACCAGTCTGAGTGCGGGCCGCAACGTCCTCCCATTGAAACTGATTGCAAGCTCTCCCCAGGGCGGGGAGATTCTCGCCACGCTGCAGCACGAGAATGACGACAAGACATTCCGGCTGCGCGTAACCGTAATTTAAGGAGCTTCGCGAAAATCGAAGCAGAAAACGGAGTAGATACGATGAAACAACTGAATTTGATGCTCACCAGCATTGTGTTGACATGCTTTGCGCTATGTCCCGCAACCACGCTGGCGGATGACGAGCTCGAAGTCTTCATTGAAGTGTTCGACCACATGTCTGACATTGAAGGCGAAGTTACGGAAATGCACGGTCCCGGAGAAGCGGACGGGCATGGGGACGGTGACCAAGGCGATAGCGATGACCTGCGCGCCGAAAGTGACGACTACGATAGTGACGAACACGATAGCGACGACATGCATACTGAAGGTGACGAGCATGAAGCCGGCGATGACGAAATTGCCAGCTTCGGCGATGACGGTCTGATCGCTTCCGCATCGGACAACGCTGACGGTTTCGACAATGACGATGACAGCGACTCCGACGAACTGAATGAGATGTTGACTGAAGGTGAGTTCGAGGAAGGCGAAGATATCGACGACGACGTGGATGATGACTCTGACGGTGACATGCATGACGGCGATGAAGACGGCATGTTGGACGAAGACGGTGCCGGCGATGAGGGTGAGGGCACCGGCGACGGCGAAATCTAAACGCAATCACAACACCCTGCGGCCCTCCTGTCGCCGGATTATTGATCCCGCGACAAACGCCGAAATCCCCCGGTTTGTACCGCAAATCGGGGGGTTTTTTTGCGCTATTTCATAGTTTTGAGGCGTGGCTGGTGCACAAACAGCAAATCTGTGCGAAACAGGGTTTTTCCACCCTGACCTGTCATGAGGAGTTCTGAAATTACGGCTGCAACTGCCATCTCAAGGCGCCCGCAGATATTCAGCACCGGCCTGGCTGCCATCGTCGTGCTCGCCTGCGGCCTGGGCGCCGCGCCCGGCGCTCTGGGGGCAAGTGCCGAGGAGCTGTTTGCTGACGGTAATCGACTGTTTCGGGATGACTTGTACTGGGCCGCGTTGCTCAGGTATACGCAGGCGGAGGATGCCGGCCTGGATACACCGCTCCTGCACTACAATGCGGGGGTCGCACACTACCGGGCGGGGCAGCATATTCGCGCCCGTGAGTCGCTGCTGCGAGCCAGTGAATCGTATCGGCTCGAAGTACTTTCCCACTACAACCTGGGGCTGAATGCCTGGAAGATAGGGGATACCGATGAGGCGCTGGGGTGGTTTCGTCTGGCGCGCGACCAGGACCGGAACGAAGACGTTAGCAAGATGGCGCGGCGGGCGATTTCCCGGCTGCAACGCGAGATCAATGCGGAGCAAACACCGGTCACAGTTCAGGTTGCCGCAAGAGACGGTGGCCAGGAGCTGCGGCCGTTTTCCAGTTTCAATCTGCGCGCACGTGTCAGCGGCGGCACTGACAGCAACGTATTTAGAACTCCTGCGGAAAGTTACGTCGATCTGTCCGACCCGAACCAGCCGGTGATTGATCCGGTGGTCCAATCCGGTTTCTTCATCCCGGCCAGTCTGTCGGCCAAATATTCGATTAACAGTTTTGAGCACGAGTCGTTTTTCGGCGTCTATCATTTTGGCGGCCGTTTCTACCAGGACAAGAATCTGACCAATGGCAACGAGCATGTTCAAGAGCTGAGTATTGGCACCGAATACCATCGCAAGGACGGAACCCGCGAGCGTAAGATTTTCAGCGCCTTTACCGTGGCTCAACACGACGAGAATTTCTATGACCGCGATACCGGCGGCACCCGGACGGCATCCGGTGTCGAGATTACCGATCGTATGAACTATGTGCGCTACGGACCGGAACTCTGGTTCCGCCAGACCTGGGACCGTTTCTCGATAGGTGGGCGTGGCAAGGCGCAGCTATGGGACTACGAGGAAATCGAGGTCGTACCTGAATACGACCACCATTACTTTTTGCTCGGCCTGAATGCGCAGTACCGCTTTACTCGCACTTCCCTGTTACGCGTCACGGCTGATGCATACCAGCGGCACTTCAGTGACCGGCCATCGTTCGAGCTGGACGGTACGCAGCCGCTCGGCAATCCACCCGTGGAATACGATTACCTTGAATTCGGCATTTCGGCGCGGCAGCGTATTACCCGGAGTATGTGGTTTGCGCTCAACTATATACGTACCGACAGAGAAGACGGCCACGTCGGTTATAACGATTACGTCAAGGACAGCTACGGCATCGAGTTGCACTGGCGCATCGGGCAGCGCTTCGATCTCGACGCCACCGCCCTTTACCGAGTCTACGACTATGCCAATGCGTTCGCGTTCCAGGAACCGGCCGGCGGACCGAAAACGCTGGAACGCGTGCATGGCAGGCTGATCGGGACCTTTGACATGACTCGCCACCTGACCCTGGTGGGAGAGTGGCGCTACGAAGATGTTACCTCCAACGACTCGCGACTCGCCTATAATCGCAGCCAATACGTTCTGGGTATTCGCTGGGAGAACTAACGTCAACAATAAGTTCCTCGTCACGCTGGCCTGTCTTGCGGTCTCCGCCATGCCTTGCACACAGGCCGCTGACGACGTCTACGATTTCGAACTGACGCCCTTCGGCGCGTATCGCTTCGGCGGTGAATTCGACGTTACCGGCACAGATTCAACACTTGGCCTCGCAGATTCTCCCTCCTATGGGCTGCTGATGAATTTTCGTCAGCACGCAAATACACAGTGGGAAGTTTTGTACTCACGACAACAGACTGATGCCAGCGCCATCGGAGCCCCGGTCAACAGTTCGGCGCTGGACGTGGACATCCATACATTGCAGGGCGGCGGCACCTACCAGGGTGACGACGATACGGTACGACCGTATCTTGCTGCAACGCTGGGTGGTACACACATGAAAACGAGTTCGGAAGGCGCGCAAAGCGATACCTTCTTCTCGTTCTCGCTTGGCGTTGGCCTGCAGATTCGGCCGAATGACCG
>Ga0255058_10000157_pt1 | contig 40003 bp, 44 predicted proteins | sample Cases_109_9_MG_FD_188637 | JGI IMG/M metagenome (GOLD analysis project Ga0255058, IMG submission 188637) | Seawater microbial communities from Amundsen Gulf, Northwest Territories, Canada - Cases_109_9 | ecosystem: Environmental > Aquatic > Marine > Gulf | place: Canada: Northwest Territories...
CTTGACCTCTTCGCCGGAGGTCTTGACGAAGTAGGCGCTGAACTGGAAGATACCGCTGTAGGTCGACTCTTCGAACTGCGTGACTTCCAGACCCTGCCACACGGCGCCCTCGGTGGCGGTTGCGGGCGTCGCGGTGCCGACGAGGCCGAAGCTGCCGACGAAGTCGTCCGCTGTGAGGCCCGCGATTGTGGCGTTGTCCACGAGGCGGTGCAGCTTGGAGGCTGTGGCGGTCTCGGTCGGCTGAAATGAGATGCCTCGAACGATGTCTGCCATTACCCGACGATGTCCTGTTGGATGCCGCCGTGGCCCCAGAGCAGGAAGGCGCGGGGCAGTACGGCGTTGTCAGAGACCTCACGTAGGGAGCACCCCACGATCTGTGCGTTTACGTTGCCGCTGCCGCCGAGTAGTCCAGTCTCCCCGTTGCCGGTGTTGTAGAGCATGTGACGCTCCCAGGGGTTGGGGGCCGCGCGGCCTGTCCACATTGTGACATGATCGATGCTCATGTCGGAGCCCCAGCCCAGGGCGGCGTTGCGTCCCACCTCGAGGGGAGCTACGCCCGCAAAGGCACCGGTGGTGTGGGCTATGGTGTTGGGCGTGCCGTTGTCGACTACGATACCGATCTGTTGGGCGACGGAGTCGAACCAGCAAAGGATGTGGTGCCACTCCCCTACGTGGGCGGACACTGCCCCGAAGGCGTCGGCATCAATATCGGTGGTTGCGGTGCCATTGCCGCTGACTCCGAACCGGTAGCGATCAGCCGTGGTGTTGTAGAAGAGGATCCATTCGACGTCGGAGGGGACAGCATGCTTGTTGATGATAACCCAGTGCTCGGCGCCGTTGCGGACGTCCAGGCGGGCCCAGCAGTCGAGCCAGAAACCTGCCGAGAGGCTGGGGAACTCGACGCTGTCAGCCTTGTGCAGGTCCTGGCCGAGGAGGCCGTCGAAGGAGACGGCATCGCCGCTGACGTGGCCAGTCACGGGGGGCGGGTTGCCGGTTGGGATCAAGTGGAGCGAGCCGACGGTGTCGGTACGGGTGGCGGCCGTGGCTTCGCCCATGCCCCAGTGGTTCGCGAGGCCGCGCTCCCAGTAGTTGAAGTTGGCTACCTTGAACTTGGCAGGGTCGTCGGGGTCGACATAGAGCATGTCGCCGAGGGTGACCTGCGAGCCGAAGGTGTCGGCCTGGATCATGCCGTGCCAGGCACAGCGGACCGGGTTGCTCGCTGTGGCGGACTCCATGGCGACGACGATCTCGGGAGTCATCTCCGTGCGGCCGGAGGCTACGTAGACGCGCGGCAGGGCGAGGCCGTCGTAGTGTGCCCAGGACCGGCCGTCGATCAGGGAGGCGGTGCCGTGGACGAAGAGGGGGGTGCCGAGGGAGACATTCTCGTCGGTCCAGTAGTAGCCGGTGCGCCGGGGGAAGGCGTGGAGCCAGTTGCAGAGCGAGGCGTTCGAGGGGCTGACGAAGGAGTATTGGAGGCCCTCGAGGCCGGCGGTGTTGTCGTACCAGATGCGTCCGTTGGAACAGCCGGGGTCGGTGTTCTGGTAGAAGTAGAACTGTGTGCCGGCGGCCAGGTCCCCGGGCACGATCTGGTCAACGATGGCGCCGTCCACGAGGCTGTTCAGCAGCGACGGGGTGAGCTTCTGGTTCTCAGCGAAGGTGGTAACCCGGCGGATTCTAGCCATTTGACACGAAGCCTACGTTTTCTCCGGTAGCGAGGACGTCGGCCTCCAGGATCTGGAGGCGGGCAAAGGAGGTGCTGTCCTGGAAGCGGAACTGGAGCTTGTAGCCGGGACGGAGGGCGTGCAGACTGAAGCTCCGCTTGAGGATCCGGCCGGCGCCGAAGCCGAACGGTAGTGGGATCGGAAGCTCCGGGAAGGCGTCCGAGGGCTGGATGTTCAGACTCCCGAGGATCGACCAGTCATCGTCGTCGTCGACTTTATACTGGATGGATAGGGAGGCGATGGTGTCTCCGGCCTGAACCTTCATAGTGATCCAGCGCCAGAGCTTGCGGGCGGTCATGCCTGTGTCGCCCTCGCCCTGCGGGAAGGTGAAGGCCCGCGTCTGCTCGTCCATGTCGATCGGCTGACGGAAAGCGGCGGCGTTCCCGCGCTCGGTTTCGTAGAGGTGGAAGCCGTTGGTGACGCCGGAGAAGCCGTCGGTGCCGCCAGTGGAGCCGAGGTAGAAAAGTTTGCGCTCGGAGCTGAGTTTGGCCCGGGCCCAGCCGTTCGTCTGCCAGTCGGTGAAGAAAAACTGGTCGCGCAGAGTGTTGTAGGCGACGACGAAGTTGGGACGCTCGGAACCGTCAACGGGGACTGCGAAGTAGGCGACGTTGTTGAAGTGGGTGGCCAGGGAGCGGTCTGCAAACCGCCAGTTGATGCGGTCGATCTGTTGCTGGATGCGCTCGGAGAGCGGAGGGCCGGCGCCGCCCTGGGCGTCGGTTTGGGATCGCTGGAGGCTGCGGATCCCCTCGCGGGAGAGGAAGAGGATGTCGGCGCCGGAGAGGCCGGGGGCCCAGGTGAGGGCGCGGGTGCCGACACAGCCGGTCTGGGTGACGATCGGACGGAGGCGCGCCGTGGTGAAGTCCATGGCGTTGGACGTGGCGGGGTAGAAGCCGTCGGTCTGCCAGAAGATCTCGAGCAGGTGGACAGAGCGCTCCTTGAAGCAGAGGATGGCGGGCCGCTCGCCGCGGAGCGGGATGAGCGCGGTGCCTTCGTCGGCGTCCTCGCCGCCGATCTGGATCGACTGGCCGTTGGTGAAGTTGCGGCCGTCGAAGACGTTGGACCAGACGAGGAAGTCCTTGCCGTGCAGAGTGTGCGAGGAGTTGAAGCCCCAGAGCCGGGACTGGTACCAGGCCAGGGCCCGGGGGCGGACGTCGGTGATCAGGGTCGCGCCCCAGGAGTTATCGAGAGCTACGAGGTGCGCGTTCGGGAGGCTCGCGTTGTCCGAGACCCCGACGGCGCTGGCCAGGAAGAGTGTGGGCGCGCCAGTGGCGCCCCGGCCCTGGACCGCGTGGTAGTCGGTGTTATAGAGGCTGACACCAGACGCGCGCCGCACCCAGGCATTCTCGAGAATCCCGTCGGTGGACCACATCTCTGAACCGAACACCCCGACGATGTGTTCGAATGAGGGCGATTCGAATTCGATCAGCCCGTTGGGCGGATTCAACTGCCCGCCGGGAGCGCCGCGGGAACGGACCCCGAGCAACTTGCGGCGGCGGCCGGCTGCGCTGGCTTCGATGTTCAGAAGGGTGACGGCGGCGTTGGCCGGGATGAGGTGTTCCTCTCCAACGTCGACAGAACCTCCGCTGATGTCGGAGGCCTTCTGAATGAGGTACTGACTATCTGGTGCGTCTTGTGCGAAGGGCACGCGGATTCTCCCTAGCGGCGGGTTCCGTATAGAATCGAATCGCAGCGACTGACTTCCCAGTCAGCGCTGTTGAGTGCGTGCTCCGCGACCTTGCCTACGCCGGGGTATGTTTCCCCAATGGCATCATGGAAGGCGATGACCCCCCCGCTGGGAACTCTCGGGGACCAGAGATCCCAGTCCTTTTGGACGTAGGACCCTTCGTGGCACCCATCGATGAAGAGCAGCCGGATGGGGTAGTTGTGTCGCTGCTCATAGAGGGCGACAGCCTCCGCTGAAACTGCAACAATGGGTACGATGTCGTTCCAGAGATCAGCCTCCGCGACATTTGCCATGAACTTGTCGTAGGTGTCGTCGACCTGAGTGATAGCCCAGACATCGTAGATGCCGTCTATCATTTTCATGGCGTCCGACTTGCAGAAGGGGTCTACGGCGTAGACCCTGCCTCGTCCGGCGTGCTTGCTGCCGGAGGCGAGAGCGATGGTGGACTTGCCTTGCCAGCTTCCGATCTCTACGATGACGCCTCCCAGCGTGTTGTGGGCGAGATTGTAAAGTAGGTCGCGCTCCGGGTCGGTTAGCCACCCGTGGATTCTGCTGCACTTGCGTCGAGTAGAGTCCCGGTCGAATCGGCCACTGGGCACGGCGTCAGTTAGGGCTACCATCCGCCTCTCCAGTTGTCGTCGTCTACTACACCTCCCAACGGGAGGAAGGGCTCGATCTCATTGTGGGATTCGCCGAAGTTGGCTTCCTTATTGGAGCGGGTCGCTGCGACCCCCGTGGCCTTCTGTTCGTAGACCTGGGCCTTTGTGAATTGCTCCTTCTCGCGCTGGTAGATGGCGATCGATTGGTTGATCACGAAGTCGTCGTCGACCGCAGGTGGGGGGGCTTGGGCCTCGGTGACGAGGCGGGCGACGCGGTGCCGGAAGCGCACGCGGAGCGAGACCGCAGTGTTGGGAACGCGCATGAACTGGATCCGGCGGAAGCGGGCGTCGAGCTCGGCCGCGGGGATCACACTGATCCAGGCGTCGGCCGCGCCGGCATCGAAAAAGCGGTAGTCGCCCGCCGTGTTGGTCTCCCGGCCGACCGAGGTGATCCGGGTAAAGAGGGTGCTCAAGGTGACTGGGGTCTGGCCGTTGGCGGAGGCTTCGACAGTCTGCTGGGACCAGTCGAGGGGCGTGCCCGAGGCCCCGGAGTTGGCAGCGAGACCAGTGACGAAGACGACAGAGGTATCGGATTCGTTGGCCGAGCGGAAGTGAACGAAACCGACTGGGTCGTTGAGGACAGCGACGTCTCCCAGGGGCTCGTACATTACGGGCCGGCCGGCGGTGTTCTGGCTGAAGGTGCGGGCCGCCTGGCGGCCGAACTCCCCGTCGCGGTCGATGTGCGCGTGGTTGGTGAGGTCGTGGAGGTCGAGGATGTCCTCGACGTAACCGGGGAAAGTCAGGAAGCGCTGGCCGCCCGGAGCGACGTGGGTGAACTCGTCCTCGAGCCCCGGCCAGGGGTAGCGTCGGGCGAACTCGCGCACCGCCTCGTTGACGAAGTCTCGCCACTCGGTGCGGAAGAACGGGTCGTTGAAGCCGGTCCTGCGTTCGCAGGCATCAATCAGGGCTCCGAGATTCATTTGGAAATACCTCGTCAAAGAGAAGCTGTTTTTCGAAGGGTGCTAGGCTGCTCAAAGCGTTCCATCCAATCTCGGGCCAGGGTTTTCACGTCGAAGGTCTTGCGGGCCCACGCAGACATATCGTCGCGGTATGTGTCTAAATCGTGTCCGCGGTCGAATACCTTATGGAGTGCTCCGACAAACTCGTCGGGGGTTTTGACAAGGTGTCCGAACTGTACGGTCTCCATGAGTGCGCCGGTGGGTGAGCAGATGGGGATAGCCCCGGCGATCTGCGCCTCCATGGCAGACATGCAGGAGATCTCCGGGAAGCCAGTGGGGTAGAGCCAGACCCCCGCTGTGGATAGCTCGTGCGCCATGAGCTCGTGCGAGACGCGGCCGTGGGCCACGACGGAATCCATCTTGTCCATGAGCTGGTAGCACTGTTCCTCGTAGTCGAACATGTGCCGCTCGGCCCCCTCATCCCAGAAGTGCTGGTAGCTGGATGCGAGCGCGCGGGTACGGTAGAGGGGGGTAAAGCCGTAGAAGACATGGAGGGTGGCCTTGGGGTAGGACTTCTGGATGCGGCGCCAGATGCGCAGCGTGCCGAGGAGGCCGCGGTCGGCGCTGGAGCAGAAGACGACCTTCTGCAGGTCGCGCGGCTCGTCCTTCTTGAGCTCGAAGTCGGTTAGGTCGATCCCGTTACGGGAGATGATTACCTTCTCGTCGCTGGAAGGGAAGGTGTCCAGCAGGGGGCCGGCGTGGAAGCCGCTCTTGAAGAAGTAGCCGTCGACCTGGTTGCGGCGGGCCGCAGTGAAGGCGCGGGGGTCCTGGACGTCGTGGAGATCGACGTAGATCTTGCGCGCCTCGATGTTGCCGTCGAGGATGCCGTGGTGGCGCCAGATGATAACGATGTCGCGCGGGAGCTTCGGGTTGAAGGCACCGAACGGCTTCCAGATCACGCCGTTCGAGTCGGTCTTGTAGGCGTTCTCGGACTTGGGCTTGCCGTAGACGTCGACCTTGTAGCCAGCCTTGGCCCACTCGCGCGTGAGCTGGATCACCATCTTCTCGCTGCCGCCGAGGCCGTCGGCGTCGGAGGTGTAGTCCCAGGGCTCGACTGTGGGGCCGCAGAGATAGGTGATATGCTTCTCGGCCTGGGGTGCGGAGGACTCGAGCTGGAACTCCTCGTAGTGCTGGCGGAGCTCGGGCTTCAGGGCCTGGATGATATCCATGGCTCCGGCGGGCGAGTGCGCGTGTTGGATCGTTGTGACGATCCGGTTCTTGAGCTCGGTGTTGTTGGCCAGTGCGTTCGTTTCTTTGACGAGCTCTTGAGCGGCAAAGAAGTTGGGCCGCTGCTGTGCCGTTTGCTGCGCAACCTCCATGGCGCTTTGCCAGTCACCGAGCTCGCGGAGCGAGAGGCACTCGAAGATGGCGGGATAGAAAGAGTAGGCGTTGGGGTCAACCGCAGTGAGTATGTCGGGCTTCGGGAAGTTGCGCCCGAACTCGGTCCAGGTGACGGCTTCGCGGTGGGATCCGAGGTCGTGGTAGGCGCGGGCGATGCCGAAGTAGGAGCGGGGCTCGGCCGGGAAGATCTTGTGAGCCTGGAAGAACCAGTCGAGGGCGCGCCAAGGGCGGCCCCGGATCAGGTAAATCATGCCCAGGTTGAGGGAGGCTGTGAACCGGTCGTCCCGGGAACCGCTCTTCTTGAGTAAGCGGCCGTACCACTGGGCGGCCTCGCCGAAGTCCTCGAGCCCGCGGCAGGCGTTGCCAAGGTAGAAAAGCCAGCGGGGGTCCTGCCATTCGCCCTTTTCCTTGGCCTCTTCGAGGGCGCGCCGGAGAATGACGTAGTTGCGTACGTCGGAGAATCGAGAGCCGGTATGGTTCTTGTGGACGATGCGGCCGTCCTGGGGGTCGAAGCGGTGGACCCCCTCTACGACGCCGTTTAGGGGGACCATGCTCTCGTGGCAGACGCCCTTCCAGACGTACTGGTTGCGACGCAGAATCCGTTCGCGCCATAGTATCGTGGTGCAGCTACCGTCGTTCTCGTCGAACGCATAGTCATACTGCATGAAGATCGCCGTGTTCTTTGGATCAGAAAAGAACTCGGCGCACTTCTCCCGCAGGTCGGGCGCCCCCTCCAGGATGTCGTCAGAGTCAATCCAGAAGACAATGTTGTTGAACGCGGCCTCTGTGGCAATTGTGCGGGCCTTTGCGAAGTCCGATAGAAAGCCGCCGCTGAATTTCGGCCAGGCAACACACCTGTCGTAGTAGTCGGGCCGGTACTTCTTGACGAGGTCGAGCATATTGTTCGACGTCAAGTCGGGCCGGTTCAACACATGGGCCCCGTGGTTCAGTGCAACTCGGGCCGTGTCGTCCGTTGAACCCGTGTCGACTACGACGATCTCGTCGCCCCACTTCTTCCTGATAAACGGCTTCAGGCTTTTGAGGCAGGCCCCAAGCTCGCTTTTGCAGTTTTTGACGATAAGGGCGACGGTGATCCCTTCGGGGACTTTGGTGTCTTCTGACACGATTCTTTCTGCTCCGCTGCCATGCGCTTCTGTGCTGTTGCAACCGCATCATACATTGCGGATTGCTTCCGTTTGGTCTCGCAGTCCTTCCACACGCGCATGAGGGTGTAGTAGTTCTCGCGGTTTGAAAAGAAGTCTTCTATGCCAAGCCGCTTGCGGGCCTGCCACTTGATGAACGTGTAGAGCTTGGCCGGGATGTACATGCGGTTGAGGAAGTAACCGTCCTTGGACATGCCGGAAGGGTTGATGAGGGCCTTGCTTTCCTTGGCAACGTGGCGGACGAAGTCTCGGTATTCCTTCGGACAATGTAGACGGAAGGCGTCAGCGATTGACAAAAGGAACGACTCGAGGGCTTGGCCCTTCATCAGAATCTGGATCGCCACGTTTACCCTCTGGGTGGAGAATAGTGGAAAGCTTGGACGTTGAACCCGAGCTTGGCGAACACGTCCGCAAGGGTCGCGACGTTAGCCGTGAACATGACGTCGCCCGACTCACCGTTGATCAGCGTGATGACTGATTCGGTAGCGGTCGAAGCCTGTCCTTCGGCGTTCACCACGATCTCGATCTTGCGGTACTGACCGAAAGGCCAAGGCTCGATTTGGTTGGTGACGCTAGCCAATGGAATCTCCTGTTGAAGAAGACCCCCGAGCCTGTGGAGGGCCCGGGGGGTTAAGGGCGAAGTGAGCCTTACGGCAGGTTCGCGACGGCGTTAGTGACGATCACTCCCGCGGCCTCGTGTCGTGCGATGAGCGTGAGCTCGCCGACGATGAAGCTACGGTCGCGGTCCCCGTCGAGGCCGAGGCGCTCGGTTCTGAAGGACCGGAGCGAGCCGATCTTCCAGAAGCTGGGATCCAGCACCGCGAACGAGTTGCCGGACAGCGTGTTGCTGGCGGACTCGAGCTGGTACCGGCTCTTGAAGAGACCCAGGAGGCCCTGTTCGGACTCGTAAACCTCGATGATGTCCACCTGCTTCTTGTCGTTCGCCGAGAGGAACCGTTGCGTGTTGGTGGTGTACCCGTTTAGGGTACGCTTCAACCGCATGTTGAGGTAGGCCTCGCGGAGATTGACAGGAGTGGAGAACGACTGGACGAGGTAGTCGTTGAACTGGCGTTCGGTGAGAGTGGTCCCTGAACTATCGGTGTTATAGGTCGTGGCGATGTTCAGGACACCGGCCATGTTCGGAGCGACATCGGTGTTACCGGTGACGGCCGAACCACGGTGAAGGGCAAGCTCGACGTCGTTCTTGATCTCCTTCGTGCGCTTGATCTCCTGGTAGCTCATCTGCGAGCTGAGACCGGCATGGCGGACAGCCTGTTGCCGGCGGGAGACCCAGAAGTGCTTCTGGAAGTTCTGAACGATCGACGCCGTGCGGGTGGGAACCCCGAGAGCCTGATCGGTCGCGGCTGCACCTTCGAGGAAGGCATTCGCTGCGGCAGCCGTGAGCGTGTCAGTCTGGTACTCGACGTATCCCGCATTCACACCGACCTGCCCGAGGTTGTTCATCAGGGGCGTGTCGGTGGGCGAGATATTCTCGATGAAATCGAGTAGATCCTCTCGAATACTCCCACCTACCGGCGCGGTTGCCGGAAATTCATCATAGGTGAGAAGAGGCAAGGTAGAATCTCCTGTTGTGGGGAGTCGTTAGACGACCTGGCCGGGCATTGCTTGCAGGGCGAGGATCTGCTTCTGGAGCTCACGTGCTCTCACAAAATCCATATCGTCCTGAGAAGCCTTTGCCCTATCCAGGGCGGCTTGGTACTGTTGGACAAGGCCTTGGGCGTTGGGGGTACCCTGGGGTACCGTGGCGCCTGGGCCAGACAGGGCTTGCTTGCGCGCATCTGTCGACAAGCCGGACTCGACAGTCTGAGGAAGGATTCCGCCGTCCGTGAGTCCACGTGCCATGAGGGCGGCTTTCATCGGGCCTCGGGGGTCCGCGCGAAGGTGCGGGTCCGATTCCAAAATCTGTTCCGCGGCTTGGCGTAGCGTGGGATTCCCATAGACATCAGGAAATTCCAACTCAGCCGAGGCCCGAGACGCGATCTGCGCTTGCTGCGTTTGAAACGCTGCGGAGAGTGCCTGCGTCTGTTGGCTGAACAGGTTTTGAACCTCGCTCCGCGAAATCAAATCGCCTGCGGAAGCGGGCTCAGCCTGGCCAACCGGGCCATACGGTTCTGCAGCTTGATACTGCGGGGTGTAGTTCTGTGCGGGAGCAGTGGTAGCGGGGCGCTGTAGACCGGCGACCTGCGTCTGCAGCTCGGAGATCTGGCGCTCGTACTCACCGTTGCGCTCTTCGGCAGCCATGCGTTGGCCGAAGAGGCGGTTGATTCTCTTCTGGACGCGCTCGGAGTCGCCCGCTACAACCGGGGCCTCCGTGGAGCCAGCGGGGAGTGCGGGGGTGGTGACGCCGACGCCCGGGACCATCTGGGGTTGGGCGACCGGCATGGGGATGGGTGCGGGCGAGACGCCGGGCAGAGACGTCTGTACGGTCGGGCCCGGGGCAGCCGTGGTGGCGCCAGCGGGGGCGATGTCCTGGCCGGCCTGGAGTCGGGCGGCCTGCTCGGGCGTGATCAGCTTCTTCATGGGATCACGCTCCCTCTTCAGGATGGGCGCGTCGTCGAGTACCAGGAATTGGCGCTCGTTTCTCAGTTCGGGGCTTTCGAATTCGGGCATTGAGTTCTCCGGAATTGTACTCGGTGAGCCCGCACCTTAGGCAGGTGCGAACGTGGGACAAGGTGGGCCGCGTGAGCAGCACAAAGTAATGGCCGCGGATCCGGCAGAAGGTTCGTTTAATAAACGATGTCCTCCGGATCTGCATCACCCGAGTCATCGGAGAGCTCATTTTCGTACTCTGCCTTCGCTGGGTCAAACTCTAAGGCCGCCGAGATCATATTGGAGATATCCACGACGGTCTTGAGCTGGCCAGAGCAAAAGGCGCGGGCCTCAGAACTGGCGCTGACGTCAAGAATGCGCTCCGTCAACTGTATGCGGCAATTGCTCAGGCACATCTCGAGGGCCTGGTGGGGCCGTGTGTCCTTGAACTCCTTCCACACGTTAGACAGAAGAAGGTCTGCTTCCTTGGGATCGGAGATCCCTTGTAGCTGCTTCGCAAGATCGTTCATGTTGCTCCGTGTCCTTAGTAGTCGTAGTCTTCGTCGTCTTCGTCGTCGTACTCGTCGTCTTCCACGTCGTCAGGAAGCGGTAAGTGAATGCCGATGGTTTTGAGAGCATCCCGGTATTTCTTCGGGATAGAAGCCGCTACTGCTTGCGCCTGGAGGCCTTTCGTGTATTGCTCTGCTGCCTCAAGCCGCTTCTCGAAGTAGTAGCAGGTACGCTGCTCATTAAAAGGAAGCTTGTAATACGGTACCCCGAGAAGTTCGGGCGGTGAGTCCGAACACGTAGTGCCCGGGTGGGGGCCCACCCATAGTGGGCGGAGGTCGCCCTTTGCTGCTGTTGCACCTTTACTATAGTTCTCTGCGGCTTCGGGGATCAGGCCAAACCATCGTGACACGTTACTGCTCCTTGAAACTATGGGGACGGACGGCCCGTCTGGGCCGCGTTCAGTTTTCGAGGTTATCCGAGGCGTTGCGTGTTCCGCGGAATGAATTCCGCCTCCTGACGCTTGGCCTGCTCCTCAGGGACGGAGTTGATACCGCCGGTGAGGGCGGCCTGGACTTCGGGGTTGTTCGTGAGCTCCTGAGCGGCTTGGCGGAGGGTCACCTGCTCCTGGGCTTTGCTGGGGTCGTTGAGGATTCGCTTGGCCCAGCGGTAGGTGAGGAGGTTGAGGTGCCACCGACGGAGCTCGAATGGGTTCACGAGGCCGGACTCGTCGTTGAGGTAGAGCTGCAGGGCCTCGCGGGCGTGCGACAGCTCCAGGGCGCGGTTCGTGTTGGCGATGGTGCCGGTCGGGATCAGGTTGAACCCCTTAGCGATGTCGGCTTTCTTGATCAGCTTGCCGATGGGAAGGGCGTTCTCGGGGCCGAGCACCTTGACGAAGACCTCCTCCGGTCCGAGATCGAGCCAGAGCATCCAGATCATCTCGTGGACTTCGCGCATGGTCAGCTGGAAGAGGATGGCGTCGAGGTTGGAGGTAGAGGCAGCCGTCTGCTGGGCGGCCTGGACCTCGGTGGCAGTACGGGCGCCGCCGGCCGCGCCAGAGAGCGTCGGGTCGATAGTGCCGATGTACTGCTCGCCGATGTTGCGGAGGAGGTTCTCCTCATTGACCTGCTCGGGCCATGGGCCCCGGTCGTGGACCAGCGGGTCGAGGCGCGAGCCCGAGGGCAGCTGCATGACAGTGCCCGGGATGACCCGAAAATTTCGAGCGCGGAAGCCGGCGAGGACCTGAGTCTGGTAGCTCGGCGCATTTCGCAGGGTCATTCCGTCAATGCGGGCGTTGTGCTGGGCATTGATCTCGCGCTGTAGACCTTCGAGCATCTGCGAGATACCGCGGGGGCTGTGCCACCGGCGGTTGGTCTTCTCAAAGTCGAACTTGGCGAGGGGCCACCGGTGAAATGGCATGAGGTAGGGCTTCGACCCAAGGCGTTTCAGGCTGGTTGGGTGGACCCAGGTCTCGACGCGGTCGGCGAGGCCGTCCTTGTCGAAGTCGTGCCAGTGGTAGATCTGCCAGACGAGGACGTTGTCGACGTTCTCGATGCCCCAGATTCGTTCGCGGTCGTTCTGCAGCGTGGTCTCTTGCTCCATGCTACCTTGACCGCTGGTGCCCGTGCCGGTGGTGCCGGCGTTGCGGACATCTTCTTGGCGCCCGATGTCTTCACGAATCTTGGCGGCCGAACCCTTCTCGAAGAAACCGTCACGCTCGAGGGTCTCGAGCTGTCGGACAGTCATGATGTGCTGGATAATCACCCACTCGGCGTCGGCGATGTCCGTGCAGCGGATCGGCATGATCACCTGCATCGGGTCGCGTTCCCAGAGGGAGGGCCGGTCGCGGACGACCTTCTTGAAGGCGAGCTTGACCCACTCGGCTCCGGCCTGGATGGCGGCTACCGCGCGTTGCAGGCGGTTCTGGACGCGCGAATCTGTGATCTTGATGTCGTACTGCTGAACGAGCGTCTGGGCGATAGCCTCCGGATCCTGCGGAAGGCCCTGCGGGAAGAGGCTGGCGACCGAAACAGTCCGGCACTCGAGCTCGGTGCGGAAGTCCCAGCCGACCTGAGCGAAGCAGTAGCCCCGGTGCTCCATGCAATCGACTGCATAGGCCATGGGCTCGATCGCGTTCATGTGGATCTTGAAGAGCCAGTTGTAGACCTCTTCGGCTTGGCGCTCGGCCTCGATGGCCTCGGTCGTCTCTCCCTGGAACTCGACGATGGGGTCTGGCTCCACGAGGAGGCGCATGAGGAGGGGCTTGTGCTTCCGGATCGTGGCATCGATGAAGGGGATGCCGAGGTTGGAGGCGCCCTTCCAGGGGAACTCCTTGATCTTCGGCCGGATTGCGAACCGAAGCTTCGTCAGCGCCTTCTGCCGCTCGACCCAGCCGGCTCGATCGGCGTCAGCGCGGAGCCCGTCTTGGACCAGCTTCGTGATGACCGCCTGCTCGGCGTCGGGCGAGCCGAAATCTATTCCGCCGGTGACGGCGAGGGCGAGGGGGTTGGATCGGTCAGGCATTCTGTGTCTTCAGGTTCAGGGCCAGCAAAGATGGCGTCCCATTCCTCTTGCGGCATGTCGTGTAAGCCGACTGCCACCGAAAAGCTCTTATTCAGGTATTTCATGCCTGGCACTCCAGAGGTCGATCCAGTCTTCAGAGAGGTCGAGACTCCTGAGGTCTGGGGGTTCGACCAAGCTGGAGACCCAGGCGTCGTGTGGATCGCGGCCGGCCCTGAGGTAGGCGTTGTAGAGGCGGACGCGCTCGGGCTCGTCGTAGGAGCCGTAGTCCAGTAGGGGGGTGGTAAGATCGCCCACGCGGCGGGTCATGATGGCTTCGTCGTGGAGTGGCATCGGGACCTGCAGCGAGCGGTCGAGGGGCCACCGGGCGCCAGGCTGGTGGCGCCAGATAACGGGGCCGTAGTGCTTGCGGTTCTCGTTGTACTGCCGGGGGTCGTCCCAGAGGAAGAGCGACTTGGCGTACCAGAGGTCAACCGTCGTGCTGGTCAGGGCCTCTGGGAGCTCCTTGTCGATCATGGGCGGCGCGAACCAGGCGTCGTCGTCGGCGACATACACCCAGTCGGGATCGCAGTGCTCGAGTCGCTTCAGGTTGTAGTTGTTGGATTCCATGAAGCGGTAGCCGCGGGCGCTGACGATCGGGAAGGGGCAGTAGGCCAGGCCGTAAAGGCGGTCCCGATACTTCTTGAGCACCCCCTCGACGAGGAAGTGCGGTCGGTCGACGAGGACCTGGATCTTCACCTCGAGGCCGGGCAGTTCGTTGTAGCGCAGGAGTTCTTGGAGCGCGATGTCCAGCTGCTCGTGGCGGTGGTGCGCCCGGAGCAGCACGCCGAGCTTAATACACATCGCTTCCAAACTTGTGCGGGTTGTCTACAACGGAACCTTCGCCGGGCCAGAGTGCTTCGTCGGGGGCGAGTTCGGACTTGAGACGAGTTGTGTCGAAGCGGGAGCTGTACAGGCGGTGCAATGTGCGCTGATAGTCTTCGGCCTCGTCGGGGGGGCACTCTTCAAAGTTAGCGTCTAAGAAAAACCGGTGAACGTCGCTGTTGACAGTTGTAGACCAGGACCAGAGGGTTGAATATGACCGTATAGCACACCACTTCGCCGCTTCATGCATCAGGGCGCGGGCAATGCCTAACCCCCGCCAGGTCGGGTCGACGGCTAACCAGTGTCCTTGAGGCTTCCCCTCTTCAACCTTGAGAGAGAGGTGCCCGTGGATGCGGCCAGTGGTATACGCCCGGGCGATCCAGGTCGCCGAAATGTGTGGGTTCGAGAAGATCTCCTTTAGACAGTCGGGCGTCCAGCCGCGTTCGGGGTAGACCCTACGGAAGAGTTCTACGAGCCCTTCCGGCTTTGCGAGGATTCCGAGGTAAATCTTCCAGTTCGACTTCAGGATGTCCGCCGGCTTCGCCTTGTACAGGGCTTTCGACATATTCTGCTAATCCGTCCGGGGTGTGGATGAGATCTTCTACGGGACAGTTGAGCACGGAGAACACCGTGGAGCACTTGAGACAAGTGCAGTCGGTCCACCGCGGGTAGCGGTTGACGCTCATGATGTTCTCGTCGTTGTTCTCGCAGCTTGGGCAGACAGCGTGCTCGAACTTTGACTTCTTGGTTTGGAAGACGTGGTAGCGCGGCGCGGTCGGTAGCCCCGGCGGCGGCGTCGGGCTGTCGTCGGACTCCTTGAACTCGCTGTAGGTTACGAGGGGCATCGGTTATTTGCCGTCCGTTGTGGTGGGGGTTAGTACCGGAGGAAGAGGCTGCGGACACAATGGTTGTGGAGTGTGGGGGAGAATCCGCGCCTTTGGCGGGCAGTATGGACACTGAAATCGAAACGGAGCATGGCAGCGATTGCACCCCGGGCAGGTCCAGCCCGGATTGATATTTATCATGCTACCCCTTCTTTTTCTTGGGCTTCTTGCGCTTGGGGCGCTTGCGCTCGCCCGGCAGGTGCTTGGGCATGAACTACTCCTCGAAAGTGTCCGCGATTTGACTGAACTTGTCCCCGTAGTAGTAATGAGTGGTACCGTTAGGAACCACAGACAAGTCGTCGAAGTCGAAATGTACGCCATGCTTTTTACACAGCGCACGCAGATCTTTCATGAATTGTGGGCGAGTGAAGTCGCGCGACTTAGGGTCCGCCATTGAGGACCTTCTTGGCCTTGTTCACTGTCACCGCGCCGACAACGCCGCCGACCTTGCGGACGACCTTGCCGCCGCCGAGGATCACGGCGAGGCCGGTGACGAGCTCGAGCCAGGCGACGGGGTTGAAGGGATTGGAGAAGAGCGTCAGCCCGGACGCGACGTCCCCCGCAGGAGTCTTGGAGCTGTTCAGTGGCGGCTGGATGCCGGGAATGTTGGGGTCAACGTCGATCTGGCTATATGGTGTAGCGGCCCGGCCGAGGGCGCCCTGAGTGGCAGCGCAGCCGCTAAAATTCGCCGTACCCGTGAAGGCCAGGCATAGAACTAAAACTCGAATCATCGACGGAGGCTCCGAGGGTGGTTGAAAGAAAACTGTCTGAGAGAGAGTGCTCGAGCATGGCGCTGACGGCGGCGTAGCGCACGAGGTCAGCGAAGTCTTTGTAGGTCGGGTCGCGCTTCGACTCGTCGGGGAAGTCGTCGTCGCCGCCTTTGTTGGCGGCGGTGTAGTAGAGCATCGAGTTGATGAGGTTCTGGCAGTTCGATGTGAAGTACATGCGCGGCCGGTTGGTGTCGCAGACGGGCCGGCTCTGGTCGCGGCCGAGGAGGGCGCGGACTCGAGTCTCGCCGTACTCGAGGTTGTCGTTCAGCTTCGTGACGCAGTGGAGGCCGTACTGGGCCATGATGTCGCGAGTCGCAGGAATGGGCACGCCACGCACAACGTCGGATCGGGGACCATAGTTGGGATCCATGAGACGAATGTCCGACACTCGCGTGTCCTCGATCTTGCGGATCAGCTCGACATAGGCCTGGGGCGTGCGCGTGTCGCGGCGCAGGAGGGTGAAGTCCTGCTCGGGCCACTCGCGGAACCAGATGATGTCGCCGCGGGGCGTGATCGTGAACCAGGCCATCGCCCATGGCTTTACAGTGTGAGGGTCAATTGCGAGCCCAACGTACCAGTCCGGGTCCGGACGAATCGGTTCGATGACATTGTGGTCCTCTTCGAACTGTGGGTAGATCCGGTCGACCAGGTGGATGAAGCGGCCGTAGAGGCGGGCCTCCTTCTCCACGTCGGAGATGGTCGGGTCCTTGGCGAAGTCGTCGATCGCTTCCTTGGAGAGGAAGTAGTTATCGAAGATCGAGATGTTGAAAACAGAGATGAAGTCCTGGTCGGCGCGCCGGTAGAGCTCGGTGAACATCCAGGCACTGTTGCGGCCCAAGGGCGTGAACGAGAAGCAGATGGGGGCGAACTGGTCGACCGCGCCGCGGCGGATCCCGGTGTAGACGCGCTTGGAGATCGGCTCGTCGACGAAGTAGGCCGAGTGGGCAGTGGCCTCAAAGCTGAGGCCCTTCTGCTCGGCGCTGGCGTAGATGATCTTGGAGCCGTTCTCGAGGACCACCTCGGATGGGATCCCGGAGTGGCCCCAGTAGACTTTTTTGATCAGCGGGCCGAGCATGGAAACCACCTTCGGGTGGATGGCCTCGGCGATGCCGCGCTTGGCCGGCAGTCCGGTGACGATCAGGATGGTGTTCGGCACCTGGATCCGGACGCCCGCGCCGTTGAAACAGAGGGCGCGCGGCGGGAGGTCGTCAGGACGGATCCACCGGGGTGTCGGGAGGTCGTGGCCCATCTCACGAATCACCCAGGGACGGAAGCCCAGGGCGAAGGAGCAGGCCTCCGCGACGACGTGTTCGGTCTTACCACTGCGGTTGCCGCCCGCGTTCATGCGGATCCGGGACTTGGATTCATGGAAACAGACGAGCTTCTTGTTGGGCTCGAAGAAGTAGATGGGGAGCTCACGCTTGCGGCGCTGAAGCTCCAGGAGCCCGGCGGCCTCGAGCTCGAGGTCTGCTCGGTCGCTCATCTATTCCGAGGGTCGGTCCCCGCCTCCAGGGCTTCTAACTTCTGGTGTAGGGTCTGCAAGTCCTCCATCGACCGGAGCTCGTGTATGCTCAGGTCCAGCGATATGACTGAGTCCTGCTGGATCCACAGTGGGAACGTCAGCATCTGCCGTTTCTTGTCCACCGCTCCCCCGTACTGTCGTACGATCCACTGGAAGTACGTCGCTGGCGTCACGTCGTTCATCCTGGCCCAGGATTCTTGTGCGCTGTTGCTTGACCCATTTTCCGAGCTCTGCATCACTCATCTCAGAGACGAAGCTGTTGTTCTGAATATTCTGCCCGTGCTCGAGGACCCGCTGTTTCTTGAACTCCGGGTCGAACCGCTCCATGAAGAGTCGGAGGACGGCAGTGTCACCCTTGCCAGTCGCACGGAGCGCGAGGTGGAGGAGTCGGGCGTGGACGGCGCCGAGGGCGGCACCCGCGATGTTGGAGCCGTGGGAGACGATCCAGTGGATGGCCGCTGGGTCCTGCATCGCCCGGTAGAGGGTCGAGCGGGAGATGCCGGCCTCTTCGGCCAGGCCCTCGAAGTCGGGGGCGGAGCGTGTGAAGAAGGCGCCCGCCAGAGCACGCACCGCGCGGGTGGGCTCGTATTCCCGGATCGCCTGGGGTGAGGCGGTCTGTGCCAGGGCTACGAGATGGGCGGTGAAGTGCTCTTCGGGTTCATCGACAGGCGCGGGGAGGTCCGACATGTTGCAGTTGCTTGGCGGTATCACGGAGCAGATCCTCCGGAACGTAGTCCTCCTTGAGCGGGATGGCGAGGAGGATCATGGCGACGAGATCCTTGAAATCTGGACACTCGATGTCCGATTTTCCACTTGACAGCAGGTATCGGATCTCACCGCGGTTGCTGTGGATGCAGGCCCAGAAGTGTTCGTTGGGCTGGCCGGCCTTGGCCTCGCGCATGCCGCGCTGGAGGTCCGAGGGCTGGTTGGTCGACTTGCACTGGATAGCGACCTTGAGGCGGACCCACCGCTTCGAGTGGAGGAACGGTATGTAGAGGAAGACGGCGATGTCTGACCCTACGCCGTAGCCGGCGGTTTCGTCGGTCCGTTCCGCGTGGAACCCTACCTTGCGGAGCTTTTTGACGATCGAGCGCTCGAACCGGATACCCCGCTCCCGGGCGGCGCGGCGGGTGTTGGTGGGCATGAAAGTGGGTAGTCATGTAGGCTACCCAAACCGGCACGATCGGGCCGGGGAGTCGTAAATGTTGCAGTCCTGGGTCTTCCTCGCGGCCAGGACTGCTCCACCGCGCCCCGGCCTGCGGCGGCCTCGGGTACTACGATCTGGTGCCGGGGACGGGAGTCGAACCCGTGACCTCCAGGTTATGAGCCTGGCAAGCTACCTCTGCTCTACCCCGGTTCCTGAGTCTACCACCCCGGGGTCTCCGTGTCAAGGGAATTCCCGAATCGCTGTAAATTGCGGCGGCGGCAGCGTTTGAGGAAAGCGGCCCAGGCAGGCCGGAGGGCCCAGAAGTAGGCGTCCTCCGGCAGGGTCAGCCGGCCGGCGTGGAGCTCCCGGTGGCAAATGGCGCAGAGGGTACGGGTCTTCTGGGCCTCGTAGGAGAGGGCGGCCCAGGACCGGGAGAGGGCGGCGGCAGCGACCGGGAAGTCCCGGGGGCCGACGTGGTGCTGGTCGAGGGCAGCGGGGCACTGTTTGTACCCGCAGTGGATGCAGCCACACTCGAGTTTGAACTGCTCGAGTGTGGCGCGTTTGCGGGAGGACAGTTGGTCACACGGTTTGCGCTTGCGCATCGGCCATCTTTCCCCAGCGGTCTTTCACCTCGAGGTCGACTGCGCACCGGATGTCGGGGCAGACCTGTTTCAGGGCATCTACCATACAGCGCTCCAGAATCATGGATGCGAGCGTCACTGAACTCGGGCGGGCCTCGACGAGGACGCTGTCGTGGACGCAACAGACGGGGTTCCAGCTGGCGTCAGGGGTCCACTCGGACCAGAGGCGGAAGAGGGCGTCTTTGAGCGCGCTGGCGACGGCCGCCTGGAAGGGGTGGTTGTGGGCCTGGGTGTAGGAGGAGTTGCCGCGGACGCAGCCGGTGGGTGAGCGGCTCGGGCTCTTCCAGAGATCCCACTTCCGGTCGAAGCCCGGGGGTGTGGGGATGTCGAACTCGGGGGCCTCGTTTCGGGACCAGCGGAAGAGCCGCTTTAGCGCGGCCATTCCATGAATCGTGCCTTCTTCTTCGTCGCGCCACGCTCTGAGATGTCCGACAAGTGTTGCATACTCACACCCAAGATTCCTACTAGCAACGCGCAGTCGTCGAGTCGCGCTGCGTTCGTCCGAAAGGTACGCTCGAAGCGCCGGCTCAGCATCCAAAGCCAGACGACGCAAAGCGCGAGCATCGTCAAAATTGAGATCCACGCCCCACCTGCGTGCGTAATCCGTGAACTTGCGAGCGCCGAGGCCACCAGGAAGGCCAAAAGAGACAGCCTTCGCAGTCTGACGCAGCTGTTTGCGTTCTGCCGGGCTTGCGTCGCCCCACTCAGCAGCGAACATTTTACGCGCTGTGGCGACGTGTGCGTCTTCTGATCCATTGAGTGCGTCCTCCAGATTGCTGCCGCCGTACATGAGGTGCCACGTCTGGGCCAGGGCGACGAGTTCGGCCGAGACGTAGTCCGCTTCGATGAGTTTGTAGCCCTTCTGGGGCATGAAGAGGCCCCGGATGCCGTCATTGCGCTTCGGAATGTTCTGAATGTTGGGCTTCGAGGCCGACATGCGCGTCGTCCGGGCGCCGATGTTCATGTAGCGGGGGAAATGGACCTCGGAGCAGGCGTAGACGTGCAGATAGGTGTTGAGGAGCTTGCGCACACGCGCGAAACGGAGCCAGACGCTCAGTTTGTCGCACATGGCGACCGCTTTCTTCGGGCAGGCGAGGAGGGGGCCGCTCGCGCGGGGGAGGAGGCCGGCCCAGTCGTCGTGCTTGAGCGAAATGCGACCCGTGTCGGTGCGCTCGGGGACGATGTCCTGTTCTTTGGCCCACGCCTCGAGCTTGGACATGAGGGTCTTGTGCGACAGCTTGAACTTGCCGGTCTTCGGACCGCAGCTGCCGAACTTGAACTGAATGAGGGCGCCCTTGAGGCGTTCGGCTTCGTCTTGGTAAGCGTCCCGCGTGGTGCGGGCGAGTTCGGTGTCGACCCGAAGGGGGAATTGTTGGAGCCAAGCCAGTCCAAGGGCGCCCTTGACTTGTGAGATCTCATCGAGGAGCCCGAACTTCTTCTTGGCGTCGGGCAACGCGGGGTAGCGGCACTCCTCGGGCTCGGCGTACTGTTCGTACTTGGCGCGCATCTTCTTGTAGACCTTCGCGGTCGCGATGGCGTCTTGCGCGGCGTACTCGAGGAAGCGCTCGGGGACGGCCGTGTCGTTGAGGAACTGGCCGAACTCGAGGCGGATGGCCTCGTCCTTGTTGAGCTTCATGCCAACGTAGCGCTTGGCGAAGTCGTCGAGGCGGAGCCCGGAGAAGAGGTTCTCCTTCGTGACGCCCGAGCCCCGGGCCAGTCGGCCGACGAGCTCGAGGAGGAAGGTGTCGTGTACCTGGCCGGCGTTGACGGCTGCAATGAAGAGCGGCTTGAGCGGAGGGCACGCGCGGCAGAAGACCGGGATGTCGAACGCACAGTTATGAAAAACGAGATGGTCTCTCGTATTCAAGAGAAGGTGCTCAATTTCGCCGAGAAGCTCTTCTCGGTGGTACACCTTGCAAAACCCGCCGCCGCAGATTGAGCCCAGAACCAGCTCGTGACCCCCGAAGGGTTCGATCGAGGTCTTGGCTTTCCAGCCGGTCTTCTGGATCCGGAAGCGCGAGGTCTCGCAGTCGATGGCCCAGTGGTGGGGCTCGGTCTCAACCTTCTGTACGAACAGCCATGGTGGTTTCATTGTATTATACTACACTTTAGGGCTGACTTGTTCTATCTTGTACAGCAGGCAGTGCAGCTTTTGTTAGGGAATATGCAACCTCAATCGCTTCTTCTGGTGTAAGGTGAACACATGCGGTATCTAAATGCAAACGTACAACGCCGTGCTGCCCGTTCTCAATATTTATTCCCAACTTCAAAAACTCTGCGGCGAACATCCTTAGTTGTTTCATTGTATTATCCTGAATGTGCAATGTAATAAAACTTGCACTGAACGCATTGTGCGGCTGACTCGTAGAAGCCGGTGCTGAGGACTTCGAAAGCGACCCCGCTGCAATTGCGGCAGCAGAGGCGATCGAATTTGGAGTCTGAGTCGTAGCGCTCCTCAAGGTTGCAGTCAGACCAGCAGGCATTGACGCGACGGACCCTGTCAGCGCTTTCGTTTGGCACGCCATCCAACAGGCGATAGCCTTGATCGTGCTTGATCTTGTGCTTGTCGTACTCAGCTTTGACCGCGCGGTCCCTGTCTATCATGCTCGGCTCCCGCACCAGTGTGCGTGGGTGCAGTGGCGGACGGAGGCGGCGCCGCAGTCACAGGGGATCGGACCGCGCTCGGTCTTAGTGCGGAGGCGGCCCTGTGTGCGCTCCGCGACCTCTGCCGGGTTACACGCACAGATCTCTTCCAGGTGCTTGCAGATAGAGCACTTGTCGAACTTGAGGAGAAGGCTGTTCCCACAGCCGGGGCAGAGGTGTCGAGGGCGCGGGTCTTGAGGTACAAGGAACGTCTCCACGAGGGCCTCGCCCGCGTCGACCGCGCGCCGGTGCTCGTCGATGATTTTCTGCGACCTCATGGCAAATTGAAACGCATCTACACTCTCCTGGTCAGTCTTAGCTGAGTAATAGGCTGCCCTTCCACAGCCCCCGGGGAACCACGGAGCCATATGGCACATGGACTTTTTCATGATCCCTCCGGTTCGTCGATGCGGACGCCGCCGCCGTAGACCTTGGTGTTGACGACGTCGTAGCCCATGGGCGAGATGACGAGGCGCCAGTCCTTGTTGCACACCCATTCAAGCGGGATGTTCTTTATCAGCTTAACAGTTGCGCGCCGGTACGCAACATCCGGTGGTTCGCCCTTCTCCATCACATAGTCCATTGAGCCGCCGTCGCCTTCGCGGAGGTCGTCGCCGTCGTCCCAGTCTAAGACCCAGAAGAGTCGTCCTTCTCGCGGGTGCGCGGCGTATTTCTCAGGCATCTCTTGTTGTACCATTTCTTCAGTGTCTCCAACAGGTTGGATGGGGTTGTACCGCGGTAGCGGCGGCGCGCTTTGTCCCAGTAGTCGATCGCGCGCGACGGTGCCATGCGGCCGTAAATGACGAGGTTGCGGAGCTTGCGCAGCACGAGGCGGCCCGACGTCCAGTAGCGCTTGCGCGCGGGACGGGGGTCGGGACGCTTGCCCCTCTTACTGTGGCTGAGCTTAGGCATTGCGCACCTTCTTCTCGAAATGGGGATCGAGGCCGCGCACGTTATCGTTCCGGATCATGATTTGCAGCTTGATGATCTCGGCGTCGAGTGTGGCGCGGTGGCGGTCGTCGCCGTGCTCGGCAAGTATTTCTGTCACGCGCACTGCGCCGAAGCAGAGGAGGGCCGTGACGGCGATCGCGGAAAAGAACTGGATCAGTGCGACTCGGATCATTGTGTCTTCCTGAAAATGTATTCCGCCGGCTCCTTCCGCGTGGACGGGCGGGCCAGCTTCAGTTCCAGTTGGAGCTCGGGCGAGACATACAGTGACGTCCCTACCTCCCGGGCAATGTACTTCGCGAGTTTGATGCGCTTGCCGTGCTCACCGCGGCCCGTGCCGATGTAGTCGCTGAGACCGGGGAAGCGTTCGTAGTCTCCGCGGATGCCCTTGTAGAGGGACTCCGCGGTGAAGGGGTCGTTCTGGTTGTCGGCGCCGTAAGAGAAGAGGTCTTGCACGCGGTCGTCGAGCTCTTGCGCCTGCTGCAGCGCGAGCTGCCCGAACTTGGGGCAGATGCGCGGCACGCAGAAGTCCAGCCAGTGCCGGAACCGGAAGAGCGGCTCGATCGCCTGCTTGATCTGGTCGACGGGCTGCATGGCGAGGCCGAGGAGCTCGCCGTAAGCCTCGGCGCGGAGGGCGAAGGCCTCTTCGACGCAGAAGGGGCGCATGGGTTGGGGGATCTCGCGGTAGAGGTTGACCATGAGGGAGCGGGTCGCGAGGTCGGGGTCGAGTTTGGCGTCGTTCGCCGTCAGGGAGAAGAGGACGCCCTGCTGGGCGACCGAGCGGGACTGGCCGAGGATGCGGACGCGCTTGGACCAGCCGTCGGTCAGGAGCCGCGCGAGCCGCTCGTTCTTGAAGGTGCCGCCGCCCTGGACGACGACGTTGTCGAGGGCAATGAAGCGGCCGTTCTCAATGAAGCGGGCTGAGACCTGCTTCTCAAGCTCTCCGCCGCGGTATTGCACCGCGCTTTGGAGCTCTCCGGTTAGGATGATGCCGGAGGCCTGGACGAGACTCGATTTACCGACGCCGCGGTCGTTCCCTGTGACCGTGAGCATCGGCACCGCCAGGCGCTTGTCGAGAACGACCGCTGAGAGGAGCCAGGCCATGACGTTGGCCCGGTAACCCTCGTTCTGGAAGGGCACTCCGGAAAAGACCTGCTCGAGCGCGGTTGTGGACGTCCGAGCTTTGATAACAGGCGCCTCCGGGGCACAGAAGAGATAGACCTTGGCCGTGGGATCGTAGCCAGGCGTCTCAACGAGGACATAGGAACCCCCGGCCCACACCACTACCGGCTCGCGGACCACGTTCTCGACGAGAGGCAGGCGCAGCTTGGCCTCGGATCCGAAGAGGGTCATGGTGTGGGGATACTGGAGCATGGCAGGGAGGGCCTGGCCATCCTCCGTTGGCCTGACAACATCAACGAGGCTCGGGATCGTCCCGAAGAAGTCGGTGACGTTCATGATCCTGCGCGGACCAGCCGATTGATCAATGAAGAGGAGAAACCCATCCGACGTGCGGAAGAACCGCCCGCTATCTGCAGCGTGCTGGTAGAACTCTTGGCACCAGTGGTGGATCGACTCCTGCCCGTGGAATGTCGAGTAGAACTGCGGCCTTGGCATATTGGTTCCCTAAGAAAAACTGACCGAGATCCCATTGTAACAGCTGGCCCGGCGGGGTTCCATGGAAAACCCCGGGGGAGTCCCGGCGCCGGGGCGGGTAGTGCAAAAGGCACTCCCCCGGACGTAACCCGCGCGCCCGCGCGCCGTTCCGCCGATCCCCGGGGGAGTGGGGAGTGGGGACCTGCCCGTGCCTATTACCGAAAACCCCTTATTCTTTTACATATAGTACCTTAAGGACACAGTGCTTATTTATCCTGTATCTCTCTAACTCTATTCCTCTTCTTCTCTTCTGTCGGGGGGAGTAGTTGCGGGCACGCCCCGGCAAACCCCCCTCTCAAATGTGTCAGCAGCATCGCGGGGGGAAACGTAAGTCCTGCTGCGCGTTTGACTTACGGAAAAGGCTTTTCGAGCTCCCATGCGAGGGCGCCTTCAATATATAGGAGGGGAGAGCGGCCCGGGGGGCCGGGGTCGTCCTGGAGGGTGGTCAAGGCCCCTTTCCTGGCGCAAGGCCGACCCCTCGAGCGGCGCGAGCGTCGCAAGTGCAGACAAGGCAACGGCTCACTGCACCTATGTACAGGTGCGGCGCTCGGGATTCAAAATTTCACGGGGTATCACGACCTCACGGCCAGCATACGCTATGTAGTAGCACAATTCCCGCACTTATCCCGTAGGCTACATATCACACTGTAATACACACTGCGCAATACAGTTATATTTCCCCCCGAGACAATATCGAGGGCCGGCTTGCACCATTGCCGATCCTGTGGTATGTTCAGGTGCGGCCGGCGCACGGGGCACCGAGGCGCGCGACAACAATAACCCGGAGGAAAGAATCATGAAAGCGATACTTGTTATCGTGCTCGAAGCCCTCACGTTTACCGCAGCCGCAATGGTCCTCTACATTGCTTTAGTAAAAAGGTTTATCTCTTGAAAAAACACAAGTCGATAACCCACAAGGTGCACATTGTGATAGCACAAGCCGACGGAACCGTGATCGCTAACGGGAGTACGTGGTCCTTGGGGTCGGTTGAACTGGCCCTTGCGTGTGAATCACCCGCTTGTGGTTGCATTTGTTGTCAAGTTGCCCGGGCTGCCCGGCCTTACCCGGAGGATCGAAAGTGAAATACAGAACGTTCCTCGCGCGCATTCCTGATACCACGTTGCGGAAAAAGGTCCGCGCTTGGGTCGACCGCTGGGTAGCCAAGCCGGCTACTCTCCTCGGTGAGACGTTCAAAAGCGCCAAGACTGAAGCGACGGGTGACGCCGACGTTGTCAGGGTGCTGAACTTAGCACCCGCTGACGAAAGCCATGCCGTCAATCTTTGCCCATGGGCAAGTGAAGCTTGTCGCGTCGAGTGTTTGCGGACCAGTGGGCACAATGTCCTGCCGCAAGCGAAAGTCTCCCGGATCGGCAAAACCGCGGTTTTCATGTGCTTTCGGACCAAGTTCCTCGCGCGGCTCCGGCAGGATTTGCGCAGCCTACAACGAAGGGCGGAAGGCGGTTTGACGGTCGCGGTCCGCCTCAACAATCTTTCCGACGTCGTCTGGGAAAAGGTCGTCCCAGGATTGTTCGAAGAGTACCCCGGGATTCAATTCTTCGACTATACCAAGTCGATCGATCGGACCATGTCCTATCTTGCTGGTGAGCTGGCCCCCAACTACCACTTGACGTTTAGCGTCGACGAAAGGGATCAAACCGAAGAATACGCTGACATGGTCCTCAGCGACGACGGGGTTGCCGCCGTCGTCTTTGCCGGCGATACACTTCCCGAGACGTGGAACGGCTACCCCGTAGTCGACGGCGATCTCTCGGACGCAACATGGGCCCAAGCTCCCGGGACCGTGCGCGGCCTTAGAGCCAAGGGAGCCGCGAAGGAAAGTACCTCAGGCTTTGCAAGAACCGTTTAACCTTCTACCCCGCAACCACGGAGAAACGACATGCTCATACCACCAAGCGTACTGAAGGGGCTTTCACATGCTGCTAGCGACGAGCTCAGCAGGCAAGCCTGGACAAGGGGTCGAGCACTGATTCCCAGGACAGGGTCTCAGTTAGTGGGTGTCCACTTGGAACGGACAACTGTTACTGGTCTGCCAGGACCAGCAAGTGCAGCTGCAACCGACGGCAAGATACTGGCCATGGCCAGCTGGGACGAGCCGAACTGGAAGGAATACCCGGTGGACGGGATCGGATTCGACCCCAAACCGTTCGAAGGGTTCTCGGTAACAATCGACACGAAGGATTGTCGGGAACTTGCCAAGCTTCCCACGAAGAACGTGGTGAAGCCGATTCTCGGGAACGTAGCCATCGACGAGCAGAACAACGGCCTGGGCGAAACCACGGCCATGGCTACCGACTTGGACACGACGCGAGAGTACAAGTTCAAGCCGATAGAAGGGACGTTTCCCGACTACCGGATGGTCCTACCAAAGGACAGCCCACAAGCCACGATCAAACTTGACATCCGACAGCTTGAAAGAGCTGTGAAGATCTTCAAGGATACGTTCGGAATCAGGAAGAACGACAGCATAGCTGAGTCGGGGGTAGAGCTGGAGATATTCTCTCCAGACAAGCCAGCCAAGATGACCATGGCTAAAAACGGACTGGACGTGACAGTCCTCGCCATGCCGTTAGTGAAGTAACCCGCAACCCGGGAAGGGGAGAGACTGCCACGGTTTCTCCCCTTCCTTGGCGATTGACGGCGGCGCCCTTGTCGACGCGCCATAGAACCGTTTAACCCTTTACAGAAAGGCTTTAGTATGACAGTACTACTAACCGGAAACCCTGTAGACGGATTGATTTTCTACGGCCCCTTTGAAAGTGCTGAACACGCCGCTGATTGGGCGGAAGGTAATTGTAAGAATGAAGAATGGTGGACTGCTGATTTAGTTTCGGTTACAGAAAGGTAAAACCATGGCGACAATCGAGAGCACGTACAAGGGCCACCCTACCTTGAATTGCGACGGAGTCGTGACGCTGGGCCTCCGCAAGTTGGGGGCGATTCTCGACAATATCGACGCGGTCAAGGCTTTCGTCGAGAAACACAGGGCAGCCCGCGCGGCCCTTGCGGCCGATCGGGCCGCAACACACCAGAAGCGTGAACAGGCTCGAGCCGCGCACGACGCTCGAGTTCGGGCGCGCGAGTTTGACACTCTGGAAGAAGAGCGCGCGGGCTTAGGAACCCAGCTTCGTCGCGGTGGGACAAGATAGATAGCACAATGTGGAGGACACCATGAGCATAGGCCGGAGCTTGACCCGCGCCAGGGCCCGTTGGGCCCGGGCCCGGGGAGTCGCGGTGTGGCGGCTGCAAATTCGATACTGGTGCCCACTCCAGGAACGCTTAGCGCGTGCATGGGCCCGAGTGGCTCCTGTGCTGGTTTGGATCTGGCATATTGTAGTTTGGGCGCTATTCCTGTTGTGGTTCGGCATGGGCTCTATGGACCTTGGAAGCTGGGACGCATTTGGACAGGGGATTTAACCGGGCCGCTGTAAGAGCTTGACAAGCCCGGGATTGTCGGGAATACTTACTTGACTCGGGTCGGCCGCGGAGGTAAGAGTGGCCGGTGAGTCACCGCCTGAGGTTTCTGCAACCCCAATGGAGGAGCGTATGACGAAGTTTACGAAAATCGTTCGTCGCGAGGTCACCCTGCTCTCTCGCGACGCGGAATTGCCGACGGTTACCTGGGTTCTGGAGTTCGGCCCCCAGGGGCTACGTGTGCGGCGGAAGGGCTCGAGCGTGAGTGCATACAAGCCCTGGCACGCGATTGTCGGGAGTGTCATTGTCACCGGTACGGTTAGTCATTAGGAGGAACGGAGATGCTTACCATTCCCAAGTGTGATCGGGATTCTATGGTCATTGTTAAGTCGGTTGCGGACCTTGAGGCTGTGCCTGTGACTCCCCGCGGAGCCCGCTCGGGCCGCTGGCAGGGCGTGAGGCATGCGGACTTTGTACGGGCGGCAGCGTCGGCCGTGCGCTCTCTGGGCTGGGAGATCGACAAGACGCACGCAATGCTGACGCGCAAGGGCGCGGGCCTTGTGGGCTCATTCGATATCTCGCCAGTAGACGGGAGGGCACCCACAGCGGGCCGGTTTCCCGAGCACCTGCTCCGGACTATGCGCCCGTCTATTGGGTTTCGCCATGCGAACGACTCCGTCCATGCGTTGAACGTGTACTTCGGGGCCGTTGTGAAGGTCTGCTCAAACGGTTTGGTCTCGTCCTGCACGACGCAGGGGCAGCGTCGGAAGCACACGAGCGGGCTGGACCTTTCCAGCTGGGTCCGTGACGCAGTCGGAGCCGCGTTTCGCCAAGGCGAGACTCTGGACGTCGACGTCGAGGCCATGCACCAGGCGCCGCTGGGAGTAGGCCCCTTGAATAACGCCCTCTGTGGTCTGGCTCGCATGGGCCTCATGCCCTGGTCTTTGGTCGGCAAGGTCGACCGCGAGTTTGCCAAACCGCGGCACCTGGACTTCGCCGACAAAAACGTCTGGTCCTGGTACAATTGCGTGACCGAGATCGCCAAGGAACAGGCGCCGGACGCGCAGTTCAAGACGCTCGACAGTGCCTGGGGGCTCGCCCGGGCGCTTGCGCAGCTCAATTAGAGTCGGACCATGGGCCGGTCGCATAGTAGCGGCCGGCCCTTTTTACTGCCTGCACAGAGAACCTGTATTTCACCGGAGAACACCATGACTGACAACGAAATCCGAGACACCGCTGTTGAGTACGTCGCGCGCCACGAGCACGACAACTGCCAGATTTTCACCGACCCCGATTGCCGTATCAAATCTTGGAACTTAGGCGACTGGACTACTGTTCAGGTTTGGGTCGCAATGAGACGACCAATTGCGCCTCCTAACATAAAAAGAACACCGTGAGACTCTAAACCTCCTCCGAGACACGGCCCGGGCGGGACCATACTGCCGCTCGGGCCTGTCTTTTTGGGGTTGCGCAGCACCGGCCCGGGCGGGACCATACTGCCGCTCGGGCCTGTCTTTTTGGGGTTGCGCAGCACCGGTGGGGGCGGTACCATAGGGCTTTGGCTCAACAGGAGACAAGGCGCATGAGAATTGTTGTGACGGGGAGCGCGGGATATATCGGCTCGGACTTCGTGACGCACCTGCGGGACCAATACAGAGCGCGGTTTCAGGTGCTCGAGATCGACCTGGCCAGCAATGGGGAGGACGTTTCGAGTGTAGAGACTCGGAACAAGATAGAGGATTTCAAGCCGCAGATTATCTTCAACTTTGCTGGGATCTCCGGGGAGAAGGCCTGCCGGGAGCGGCCCCATGAAGCTTTCCTCACGGACTGCTTAGCGCCGTGGCGTCTGGCAGGACTGGGAGTTCCGCTGCTGGTGCAAGCCTCGACACTGTCGATCCTCGACAAGGGGGACAGCCGGTACGCACGGTACAAGGGGAGTGCCGAGGTACACCTCGAGACAGCCGGGGTGCCCGTGTTATGCTTACGGTTTGGGACACTGCTCGGCTCGAGTGCAGCTGGTCCGGAGCACATGCGCTGGGACCTGCCGGTACACAAAATGGTGCTCGACGCGGTTACCCAAGGAGTGATCACAATCCCGCGCGAGCCGCTCATGCGGCCGTGGCTGCTACTGGGCCACCTGCGGCGGGTGCTGGTGGGGGTAGCTCTGGATGCTGAGCGGAGTATCGTTCCGGCCGGGTTTACTCTGCAGCCGTTGGTGTCGTTTAACGCAAGCCTGGAACAAGTAGCTCGGCGCGTGGCGCGGCGTGTCCAATTAAAGACCGGGAAGCCGGTGACAATAGACTATGCGGTGGGGCACAAAGACCTCCGGAGCTACGCGTCGCCCGCGGTGTGCGGGACGACGCCGGGGCACTGTTCGCAGTGCGAACTCGAGTCAGTGGTCGAGGACTGTATCACATTGTATCGAACGGGCACTCTGGCAGACTGAAGAGGCTGACATGATACCACTGTTCAAGCCGCCCGTGCTCACGGGCAAGTACATGAAGGAAGTGCTGAACTCGAGGCACCTGGTGACAGGGCCCATGGTCGAGAGACTGCGCGACGCGGTAGCGAAGGAGTTCCACTGGGAGCCGGAGCAGGTGGTGCTCGGGAACACTGCGACGCATTGCTTCGAGGCGCTGCTGATTCACTTGGGCTATCCTGAGGCCAAACTCTATCCGAGGGCTACGTGGCCTCTGATCCGGGTGAGGGTAGAAGGGGGGCCCAGCTGCGCTCCTACGACTGTATTGCTGACGGATATCGGGGGCGACACTGCATACGTACGCGATTTTCCAAACCGTAAAGTGGTGTTAGACTGCTCGCACAGCTGGGCCCCCCTTCTACCCTCACCCGGATCAGGGCCCAGCTGCGCTCCTACGACTGTATTGCTGACGGATATCGGGGGCGACACTGCATACGTACGCGATTTTCCAAACCGTAAAGTGGTGTTAGACTGCTCGCACAGCTGGGAACCTTCAAAGGTCGCCGACTACTCATTTGCGAGCTTCTCGCCGATCAAGTTGGTGTGTGGCCCTCAAGGTGGCGCCATGTTCTGCAAGAGTTCGGGCGCCGCTACAGAGCTGCAGACGATTCTGAATTATGGGTTCGAGAGCGGGCCGCAGGGCGGGCGCGACTGGACCGCATGGGACGTGCGCGGGATCCGCGGCGGTATGAGCGACGTGCATGCTGCGCTGAACCTCGAGGCGCTCGGGCTGTTGGCCTGGGCACGACAGGGATATAGAGAAATAACACAGGCCGTAGCTGCCGATCTCTATGGTCGCCGCGGGGTCCGGAGTGATCAGATCCGGCGCGGCAAATACCTACTGCAGCTCAAGGTGCGATCGGTGCCGCGGGCGTTGAAGCAGCTGCGCGAGCTTGGGGTGCAGGGCGGCTGGCACTTTCCGCCAGCTAAGCTGTTGACCGTGCCGGCGTGGCCTGGTATGGTGGGACACGAAGTGTGTAAGGTCGGCCGCGCGGCGGCCAAGGTACTACGAAGGGAATGGTCGTGAGCAAGATTGATTTTCTCCGAGACAAGTTCAGCTTTTCGAAGCTGCAGCTCTTCTCGAAGTGCCCCCGGCGGGCATTCTACCGGTACGTGGCCCGCATGAAAGAGGACGTGAGCGAGCCGCTGCTCATGGGGCGCGGCACGCATGCCGGGCAGGAGTACGACAACCTCGAGCGGATCGAGGGGCGTCGTCCGCAGCAGGCCGAGGTGCTCGACGTGGCGACGGAGGCTTACGAGGGCGACGGCGGAGAAGCTGTCGACTCGTTCCGCGAGCAACACGAGACCCACTTGAAGAAGTTCTGGGAGAGCGGGGAGCGCGACAAGATTCATCCGATCAAGGGCACGGTCGAGGCCGCGTTCCTGATCGAGGCGGCGGTGACTCACGACCCGGAGAACGAGCCGGAGAAGAAGCCCGTGCTCCTCGAGGGGTTTGTTGACGTGGTGTCGAAGAGCGAGCCGGGGCTCCGGACCGTGGTTGACTACAAGACCGTAGGTCGGCCCATGAGCCAGCGCGACGCGGAAAGCAGCAACCAGCTCGAGCTCTACCGGCTCGGCGGCAAGGCGAAGCTCGGCAAGTTCGTCTCGTTCGTGAAGGGTGGGAAGCAGAAGCCGACGACGAAGGTTACGCAGCCCTGCGCGACGACGAAAGCGCGGCTGCAGCGGCTGCTCACGTTCCTGTCGGATACGATCAACGCGTTCCGGCGGTGCCTGCGGACCGGGGACTTTCCGAAGTGCGCGCCGGAGTGCTTCTGGTGCTCGCGCACGGCGTGTGGGTTCTACGACCAATGCTACCCAGAGAAGGACAAGACGCTGCCGCGGTTTATTTCGATCGGGAAGATCAGTCCGCCGGGGACTGTGCCCGCGCCGGAGTGGAGGAAGCGAAAGGACAAGAAAAAGGAGGCCAAGCCATGATCAGTCTGGAGCTCTTCGATAGTTTTTCAAGCAAAGATTTTGATAACGGCGCGGTGTATGACGATCTCCGTGACGTGATTAAGCAGCGCGATGCGTTGCTGGAGGCGGCGAAACTGGTCAAGAAAGACTTTCTACGCCCAGACAGAAGGATAAGTCTTTATACGTGGAGTCGGCTCACCGCAACCATCGCCCTGTGTAAGGAGGAGAAATGAAAGACTTGTTCAAGATCGGTGACAAGGTGTGGGTGGCGGCGCTGGATAGTGGCGCCAAGAACGAGAAGTGTGAGGACTGCGACGGTACAGGCGCGTGGCAGTTGAAGACGGCCCTCCTGGAGACCAGCGTGACTTGCTTGGTGTGTAGCCGCTGGGACGGACAGCTGGGCCCCGGGTACACACAGGTCTTCGACGCTTTCGTCTCCGTGTATTCGGATATCGTTGGGCAGGTCGACACGCGAGAGGCGGAGGGCGTCCGCGAGGTGAGGTACATGCTTGAGGGCTCGGGCGTTGGGAGCGGGCGGGTGTTCAACGAGAAGAAGGTGTTCAGTACCAGGGAAGAGGCAGAAGCCGCGTCAGTTCAGTTGCTGGAGGAGAAGCAGGCCGAGGACACGAAATACGCCTGCGAGCTGCGGGAGCGGCGACTCAAGGAGCAGCTGCGGATCGACCCGAGAACCCGGCTGCAGCGGATCCAGGATCACCTGGACAGCGACACGCTCTCCGACGGTGTCAAGCTGGCGGTCATTCGGAAGGTAGTGAAGGGTCGTGCTGCCCGAGGCCTGTAGAGTGGATTATGCCAAGACTCTAAAGGAGCGGATTGCACAGTTGATTGAAATCGCCGAGAGGGACAAGTTTTTGAAGGCTGTGCGACTTGAGATTGTCAGTGTAAATGGAGACTGGTGCTGGACTGAAAGTTGGGACCTAAAGGAAGCGCCTCGAGAGGTGAGCGATGCAAAGGTTTCGGATTAGGCCGGGGATTTACCTGGTGTGTACAACTCGCACAGCGAGGAAGCTGTCGGGGGAGCTAGGCCTGTTTCTGCGGGCCATGCCCCCCAGCAAGAGGACTGCAACCAAGAAAGGAAAGCAGCCACTATGAAGACTGGAAAATTTCTGTCTCCTTACATTCGCTCCGAGAGCGTGAAGAAGGGGGGCGCGTTCGCCCTGACGGTGACCTCGGTCGAGGCCGAGTCGGTCGGCAACGGCGAGGACTCCGAGGAGAAGCTGGTGTTGTACGGGAAGGAGGTCGATCAGGGCCTCGTCCTGAACAAGACGGCTCTTCGTACGCTCGAGGAGATCACGGGGTCCGACGACACCGATGACTGGGTCGGCGCCAAGATCGAGGTGTACTTCGATCCGGACGTTCTGTTCTCTGGGAAGCGTGTGGGCGGGCTCCGTGTGCGCGCCGTGGCGAAGAAGAAGGGCACCAAAAAGAAATAACTCCTTACCTCCTGTTGTGGGGAGCCGGCCTGCTCGCGGGGCCGGCTCTTTTTCAAGGTGACTCATGGACAAGGCAGAAGTACACGACGCGGTCAAACACGACAAAGGGAAGCTGCGGCTCGACCTGGTTCCGTGTGAACTCACTGTGGCAGTGGCCACAGTGATGGCATACGGGGCGGAGAAGTATGACGAGCACAACTGGCGGAAGGGTTTAGTCTGGAGCCGGGTATATGCCGCGGCGCAGCGCCACCTGACGGCGTGGTGGGCTGGCGACGAGACCGACAACGAGAGCGGGATCAACCACGTCGCGCATGCGGCGTGCTGCCTCGCGTTTTTGTTGAACTACATGGAGCAGCACCCGGAGCTCGACGACAGGTACCGGGCACAAAAAAAGCCCGCCGCCTCCGAGGAGACGGCGAGCAGGACGGAGCAGCCAAAGTGAATGCACAAACGGCGGTGAACAAGTGGAAGTGGCTGAAGACTCAACAGCTTCAGTCCGAGAAGAGCCAGTCGCACCTGCTTTGCATGGTGACGCGCTGGCTGCGGTTCTTTCTGACCTCGCCCCTCGGCAAGGTGGCCGCGGCGGAGGTCAAGGCGTATGAGGACCAGCTTGAGGAGGGCGGTATGTCGAATGCTGCGCTCAACCGCGAGCGCCTGTTCGTCCGGCAGTTCTTCCGGTGGGCTCGGGAGCACGGGTGGATCGACCACGACCCGTCGGCCGGCTGGGGGTATCGCAACGAGAAGGTCGAGCGGGAGTACGCGCCTCTGTCGCGCGATGCCGAAGGGTTACTGCTGTACGCGGCTCCGACGTGGCTGGAGCACTACATTGTCTTCTCGATCTGCACTGGGTTGCGTCAAGGTACAATTCGTCAGCTCACGTGGCGCCACGTGAAGCCGATGCCGGGCGGGGAGTGGTTCCTCGAGGTGCCGGCGCGGCTCATGAAGGCCCGGCGCCCGCTGCGCATGCCTTTGTCTGGGGCAGCCTGCGGGGCCTTGGCCTGTGGGCATCCGGGTAGCACGCAACCACTGGTAAAGCTGCCCAGCGAGCCGACGAAGATCTATCGCGAGTTCAAGAAGGCGGTGGCCAAGGCGGGGATCAACCCGGCGACCACGCCGCACGACCTGCGCCGTACATGGGTCCAGCGCATGAACGAGGCTGGAGCGACGCTGCAGCAGACCATGGCGCTGGGCGGGTGGAGCTCGCCGGGCACGCTGCTGAAGCACTACTTCACGCCGGTGCAGGACGACGTCGCGCGCGCCTTGCTGGAGAAGATCTAATGGATGCCGACGTCACGCATTTGCTCAAGCAGATCGAGTGGGCGCATGACAAGCTGGTGAAGCTCGAGCTGGTGCTGGCTACGTCAGAGAAGAAGCCACTGGACTTAGGCCTCGAGGAAGACGAAGCGCTCGTGCGGGCGCTCACCGACGATCTCGAGTTCGCTCGTTCCAACATCCGCGCTATTGGGTCCTCGCTGGCCCCCACCAACCCACTGCTGAGGCGGTTTTACGCTGCACCTGAGATTCACGAGGAGTCACGGGTGAAGCCGACTCGGCGGACGGGAAGGTGCCCAGCGTGGCTGTTGCGGTGTTTCGACTGGTGCTTCTAAACGACCTCGTCGATTAGGCGGAGCTCGAGAGCCTTCTTGACTCCGAACCACTGCTCCTCCTTGAGGAAGTCGCGCCACCAGGTCGCGGTGAAGCCGGTGCGCTCCTCGAGGAGGAGCGTCCAGTGTTCGTTGATATCCTTGAGTGCGCGGGCAACCCGATAGCCGGTGCCAGGACTCAGGTCTTCCACTAAGCGCACGGGATGGGTATAGAACCGGGCACTGGGTACGGCGGTGCGTAGTCCGTCGCCGCCGGCTTGGAGCAGGTGGACCGCGGCCGAGGCGGCGGTGCCAACGACGCGCACCTCGAGGTTAGGCAGCTTCTTCCGGAGCTCGTGGATCAGGCCCAGGGTTAGCTCCACCTCCCCTCCTTCGCTGTCGAGAAGGAGGCACTGGTGCTCCGCCGGCTTTGCTTTCACCAGGGCCTTGAACAGGCCCGTCGCAGTCTGCGGGTTGAGTGGTCCGAAGAGACTCCAGACGTCGTTCTTCAAAACGGAGAATCCAGCCACGAAGTTCACCCAGCTTTCTACCGAAGTAGGTTTGGTTGTTGTGAATCTTTTCCACGGTTGACTCGAGGGAGTCGAGCCGGGACGTAAGTTTTTGAACGCAGCGGCCTGCCACGAAGACAGTGGCGGCGGCATAGATTAGAAGGTTCCAGTCCATGGGAGTATCTCTGTCGGATCCTGATTACGACGGGTCCAATGGCACATGCCACAAGTGTGGGCGGCCCGGGGGCGTCTGGGACGGCAAGCTGACCTGGTGCCAGGCGTGCTGGGCGGTGCCCTACGGCTTGGGAGTCACCATGTCTGCGGGCCCGGTTCCGATGGGGTTCCCGAGCTCGACAGCGTCGTCACTCGTCGACCCGGCGGCCCGTACGATCGCCGCGGGTCTGGGGAAGGCGGTGGAGAAGCTCGATGGTATCCGTCGGCCGGACGTCGATCGGGATCGGTTCCCGGACGGCTGCCCGATCTGTAGCCGGGCGGCGTGGCTGGGCCCGGTCAGGTGGCACTGCTCGAATCCGGATTGTGCGAACGCTTAGCGGAAGGCCTTGTCGACCGCGTTCTGGATGGCGATCGAGTGCCAGGTCGCAACCCGCTGCTTGACGTCGTCTGGCACCTCCTCGACGCCCCGGAGCTCGGAGCGCAGGGTGGAGAGGTCTTTGATCTGGTTGGGGGTCATGCGGTTCCGGACGATCTTCTTGACGATGTCACCCTGGAACCACTTGTCGATCTCGGGGTCGATGTCGGTGTGGGCGGAGCGCCACATGGTCCAGAGCTGGATCATGTGGTCGACGCGGAGGCTGTTGACGCGGAGCCGGGTGGTGCCCTTGTCGCCGTCCCGGAGGAGCTGGCGGAAGCGGGTGGCGTCGGGGGCGCCGTCGACCTTGGTGCCGTCGGGGAGCACGACCTGGGGCAGGTGCTTGTCGACCCACTCCTGGGTGACGTCCCGGGCGACCTTGCGGTCGATGGTGCCGTCGCCTCGGCCGCCGGCCCGGGCGCGCATGGTGCTGAGGAGATCGTTGAAGGCTTCGTTGCCGACGAAGGAGACGTCCCGGCCTTGGGCGGTCATGAACTCGGATAGAGAGATGGTGAGGGCGTCTTGGCTGGTGGACGCGGTGCGAATGTTGGCGAAGATGCTCTTGAGGAGGTCGCCGGTGTTGCGGCCCTTGAGGGTGCGAGGGTCGATGTCCGACTCGGGTGTGAACGGGAGCGTCCGCCAGAAGGTGTCAAAGTCTCGGCCGCCGGGCGCCTGGGGTGGGAGTGCGAACTGGCGGAAGACGTAGCCAGCGAAGTCGGTGATGTCGCGGAGCGGGTCGCCGTTCTCGTCCTTGCCGGAGTAGGCTGCTCCGATGAACTGCGAGAGCAGGCCTCCGGCGGCGAAGCGGTTGGCGATGGCGACGCTCGAGTTGACTGCAAACTTGGTGACGTTGCCCGAGCCCTTGGTGATGTTGTCTACGACGCCTCGGACGTTGGGGTTCTGGTTGTCAAAGATGTCGATGTAGGCGTGGCCGACGTCCACGAACTCTACGCCAGTACCTGCTTCCGAGTCTTGCCAGGGGAGCACGATGCCCTTGGCCATGGTGTCGAGCCACGGGATCAGGCCCGGCTTGTAGCCGCGCTTGCGCCCATTGAGTGCGGTGTACTCGCTGACGGACTTGCCGTGCGCTGAGAGAATGGCAGAGTTGTAGGCCGTGAGCGATAGCATGTCGGACGTGAGCTGGAGCGCGTTGTGCTGAAGCGAGTTGCCGAGGATGCGGAGCTGGTCGGAGGCGAAGCCCGCGAAGAGGGCGCCTTCGGCCGCGGCCAGGTTCTTCTTGGTGCCTTTCGAGACGCGGTGCAGGTGCTGGAAGAACATGCTGATCCGGTCCAGGCCGGCGCCCATGGAGAGGCCTTCGACCTCGACGAGGTACTTGAGGGTGGCATACTTGCTCGGGATGTCGAGCGAGCTCCAGGTGTAGCTGTTCCAGATCTTGCCGGCGGTCTCGCCCCCCGGCTTGGACAGCTCGTCCAGGACCCTGGTGCCGAGGCCGGTGGCGGTCTGCTTCCAGTCCTTCATGAAGCCCTTCCAGCTGTCGCGGCCCAGGCGCTCGGCCTCCTGTTGGAGGACGATCACCTGTTCGGCCCACTGCTGGGTCCGGACGCGGTCGCCGTCCTTGACGGCAGCTTCGAACTGGCCGCGGGCGTCGTCGATCCGGCGGCCCACTGCGTCCATGCTGGTCCAGTGCTTGTCGACTACGCCCTCCAGAGTCTTAGTGAACTGGCTGCCTTGGAAGATTCTGATGTTGTCGTTCTGGACTAGTGCCTTCCAGTAGGGATCTTTGAGCCGGGCAGCCGGGTTGCGGAAGGTGCGGAATGCCTCGCGCGTGCCGCGCATAAACTCGCGGGCTCCTGCGAAGGACAGCGTCTCGAGCCCAGCCTGTCGTGCGTAGAAGAGGACGTTGCCCATCATTCCGTTGCGGAGGGCCCGGGCGTTGAGTGCAACCTTGGTGGCGGAGAAGAGGGAGGCTCCGATAGTGAGACCGCTACGAACGGAGGACAGTACGCCGCCCGCTAGGTTGCTGGCAAACTGCTCTGCCTTGTTGCGGGGCAGGTTGCCGAAGAGCGTGTCTTTGGTGGCGGCCTGCGTGACGGCGTCAGTCAGGTCGGTGACCCACTTGAGCTGGTCGGAAAAGTTGTTGAGAGTCTTGAAGACCCGGGCGTTGACGTACTTCCCCCGGAGGGCGGGAATGAACTCGGAGTCGACGCGGATAAACTTCTCGCCGTCGAGCTCGATCACTCCCTTCTTCGGTGGGGTTCCGGTCTCGGCTGTGATCTGGTCGACTGTCCTGGCCAGCCGGGACTTCGAGATGGACAGGGCGATGCGCTGGTTGTGGGCGGCGGCGACCAGGCTCTCGGTCATCTTGAGGCCGGAGATGGCGGGGTCGGGGACGAGGCCGGCGAGCAGCTTGTCGTCGAAGCGTACGGGCGGGTTGACAGCGGCGGCGGGCCGGGTGCCGTGGACCTGGTCGGGAGGCAGGTCGTCGAGGAACTGGCCGGCGTCTTCAGGCGTGGCGAAGCCCTTCTTCATGGCGACCTTGCCGTCGGGCCGGCGCCACTGGACCCAGAAGGACTCGGCCTTGGCGCCGAAGCCGGCGACCTCGGGGCGGGCGAATTTGAGGGACTTGGGGTCGATGCGGAGGGGGGCGAACCGCTTCGGGATGAAGTCGGTGAACTGGCCTTCGAGTGAGCTGAGGCGCGCCGCCTGGTCGGAGCTGAAGTAGACGCCGTGGTAGTAGGCCGAGCCGGACATTTGCTGGAGGAGCTCGGCGTCGATGGCGCCCGTCTTGTAGAGGTCCTCGAGCAGCTCGAGGCGGTGGGTGATCAGAAGGTTGCCGATCTTGTCGTTGACCGCGGTGCCGTCGCGAAGCGCGCTGAAGAGGGCGACACGTTCGGTGGGCTTGAGCTCTTTCTCCATGAGGTCGTTGAGGAGCTTGGCCTCGTACTGGTAGAACTGGCGCATGCCGTTGGCGGAGTCGATTGACTCGCGGAGCATGGCGGAGGAGATCTCGGGCGGCAGGGTGTTGGCCTCGATGCCGGACATGAGGAGCTCGTTGTTGTCGAGGGCGCGCCGCTCGATGGAAGTGTCCTTGAGCGCCTCGCGCCAGGCCTCGAGCGCAGTGAGCTCGGTGGGGCTGGCCTGGTCTACAATGGAGACATACTTCTGGTTGAGGTCGAGCACCTCGCGCGCGGGGTCGTCGAGGTACTGCTCGATGTTCTTGCGGAAGGCAGCGGGCAGGTCTTTGGTGGCGATCTTCGCGCCGGTCTTGCTGATCTCGTTGATGCCGTCCCGGAACTGATCGATCTGGCGTCGGAAGGCGTTGAGGCCGTCGATGCCAGCGGAAGCCCGGTCCACCTGTTCGATGGTGGGCCGTAGGTTATCGATGACGTTCTTGCGGGGCACGAGGGGACCCGAGGTGGGGCGGTGGCGGTTGAGGTAGGCCAGCTCGGCTGTGGAGAGGTCGATCACGTCGCTGCCCCGGAAGGCCAGGTCGAGCTTGGCGCGGATTGAGTCCTGGGCCCGGAGCCCGGCGGGCGACGGGGCGGGCTGGACAGGGACTCGGATGGGGCTGTTGGATTCCTGGATGAAACGGTGCAGCTGGTCCTGGAAGAGGGTGCGGATCTCTCGTCGTGCGGCGATCGCGCCGACTGGGGAGACGCCGGCTTTGATAGCCTCGTTGGTGAGGCGGGCCTCGGTTGCTATGAGGTCGTCGACCTGTCGGACCAGTTCGGGCCCGCCGATTGCCTGGATAGCCCGGCGGTTGGGCGTACCCTTCTTTGAGAAGAGCATGTCGTTGAGCTTGGCGCCAGTGTGGTCCGCGAGGGCGTCGGCTGCCTTCTGGAACAGGGGCGTGCCCGCGGCCGGGTTGGGCCTGTGGAGGGTGCCTCCTCTGAAGTCGAGCTCGG
>Ga0255058_10000158_pt1 | contig 39997 bp, 40 predicted proteins | sample Cases_109_9_MG_FD_188637 | JGI IMG/M metagenome (GOLD analysis project Ga0255058, IMG submission 188637) | Seawater microbial communities from Amundsen Gulf, Northwest Territories, Canada - Cases_109_9 | ecosystem: Environmental > Aquatic > Marine > Gulf | place: Canada: Northwest Territories...
CCGCCGCCGCCCCCAAGGTAATGGATCCGGGTGGCGGCACGCCGTCCCCGCTGGGATCACGTCAGGAGTTGCCGGTGTTTTTCTTGTTGTTGCTGCTGTTCTTTACCGTTCCGCTGCTGGAGATCGCCGTGCTTCTCCAGGTCGGAAGCGCCATCGGCGTGCTGCCGACCATCGCTATGGTGGTACTGACGGCGGTCATCGGCGCGGGGCTCATCCGTGCCCAGGGTATCGCGACCCTGGGCCGCGTACGGCTGGAGTTGGAGCGTGGCGAGCTACCAGCGGTGGGCATCATCGAGGCGGCCATGTTGCTGGTGGCCGGCGCCCTGCTGCTGACGCCCGGATTCGTCACCGACACCATCGGCTTTCTGATTCTGGTGCCGCCCCTCAGGCGCCGGGTCATCCACTCCTTTCTCGCCCGGCGGGTGGTCGCTACCGGCGCGGCCCCGGCCTCGGGGCAGAGCGGCCCGGGCCAGGCTCGGGTCATCGAGGGCGAATTTCGCCGCGAAGACAAGTGATTCGGGCCTTCCCAGGGGTTGAATTTTCCCTAACCCCTTGACTTCGCGCGATGTGCCCATATTATTAGCACCCACTCAAAGAGAGTGCTAACAATCCCCGGTAACACGCTTCCGGGGCTTGTGTGCGCAACTACAACATTCTGTCGATTGAATTCAGATCAGGAGAAAATTGCATGAAAATCCGGCCCTTACACGATCGCGTGATCATCAAGCGCAAAGAGGAGGAGCGGACGTCTCCCGGTGGCATCGTGATCCCTGACTCCGCGGCCGAGAAGCCCATCCGCGGCGAGGTAACCGCCGTCGGCAAAGGCAAGATTCTAGAGGGTGGCGACATACGTCCCCTGGACGTCAAGGTCGGCGACGAGGTGCTGTTCGGAAAATACTCCGGCACCGAGGTGAAGATGGACGGTGACGAGCTGCTGGTGATGCGCGAAGAAGACATCATGGCGGTCATCGAGAGCTGATCGAATCCCCACACCCCCGATAAACACTCAATCACGATTGTCGAACCAGTAAATATCGCCAGTAAATATCGAAATTTCACAGGAGCTAATAATGGCTGCAAAAGATGTACGCTTCAGTGACGAATCGCGTCAGCGCATGATGAGGGGCGTCAATATCCTCGCCAACGCCGTGAAAGTCACCCTCGGCCCCAAGGGCCGAAACGTCGTTCTCGACAAGAGCTTCGGCGCCCCGACCGTCACCAAAGACGGTGTCTCGGTGGCCAAGGAGATCGAGCTCGAGGACAAGTTCGAGAACATGGGTGCCCAGATGGTGAAGGAAGTCGCTTCCAAGACCTCCGACGTCGCCGGCGACGGCACCACCACCGCCACCGTGCTGGCCCAGTGCATGCTCCAGGAAGGCCTCAAGTCCGTGGCCGCCGGCATGAACCCGATGGATCTCAAGCGTGGTCTGGACAAGGCCGTAATCGCCGTCGTCAAGGCCCTGGGGGATATTTCCAAGCCCACCGTGGACGACAAAGCCATCGCCCAGGTCGGCGCCATCTCCGCCAACTCCGACCCGCAGATCGGTGACATCATCGCCGATGCCATGACCAAGGTCGGTAAGGAAGGCGTCATCACGGTGGAAGAGGGCCAGGCGCTCGAGAACGAGCTGGAAGTGGTCGAGGGCATGCAGTTCGACCGCGGCTACCTGTCGCCCTACTTCATCAACAACCAGGAAAGCATGAGCGCCGAGCTCGAGGATCCGATGATCCTTCTGCACGACAAGAAGATCTCGAACATCCGTGATCTGCTTCCTCTCCTCGAAGGTGTCGCAAAATCCGGCAAGCCGCTGGTGATCGTCGCCGAGGACGTGGAAGGCGAAGCTCTCGCCACCCTGGTGGTGAACACCATCCGCGGGATCGTCAAGGTCGTCGCTATCAAGGCCCCCGGCTTCGGTGATCGCCGCAAGGCAATGCTGCAGGACATGGCCGTCCTCACCGGCGGTAACGTGGTCTCCGAGGAAGTCGGCCTGAGCCTGGAGAAGGCCAGTCTGGATGACCTGGGTAGCGCCAAGAAGGTCCAGGTGACGAAGGAGAACACCATCATCATCGACGGCGCCGGAGCGCCCAAGGACATCGCGGCACGGGTCAACCAGGTCCGCCAGCAAATCGAAGAGACCACCTCCGACTACGATCGCGAGAAGCTGCAGGAGCGGGTTGCCAAGCTCGCCGGCGGCGTGGCCGTCATCAAGGTCGGTGCCTCCACCGAGATCGAGATGAAGGAGAAGAAGGCGCGCGTCGAAGACGCACTGCACGCGACCCGTGCGGCGGTCGAAGAAGGCATCGTCGCCGGTGGCGGCGTGGCCCTGATTCGTGCGATGTCCTGCCTCGACGACTTCAAGACTGATAACCACGATCAGGATGTCGGCGTCGACATTGCCCGTCGTGCCCTGGTGGAGCCCCTGCGTCAGATCGTCCAGAACTCCGGCGCCGAAGCCTCCGTGATCCTCAACAAGGTCAAGGAAGGCAAGGGCGACTTCGGCTTCAACGCGGCTACCGAGGAGTTCGGCGACTTGGTCAAGATGGGTATTCTCGACCCGACCAAGGTCGTGCGCACGGCGCTTCAAAACGCGACCTCCATCGCCGGTCTCATGATCACCACCGAAGCCATGGTGGCGGATCTTCCGAAGAAGGATGAGCCGGCAATGCCTGGTGGCGACATGGGCGGAATGGGTGGAATGGGCGGAATGGGCATGATGTAAATCATTCCCGGGCTCATGCCCCGAAAAAGGCCCCGCCATCCGTGGTGGGGCCTTTTTTTTGGTTCATCGCGGAAGCGGTCCGCCTGTTGGGCTTCGCAAGCTCGGCCCGACCTACGATAGTCTCGTCAGCATGAACAGCAGCGACTCCGGTCTGAATCTGCCCATGGCGGCGCTTCCCGCGGCGCTCAGCCGCAGCGCCCACGCACGCTACCAGGTGTTGCGCGAGGCCCTCGGCGACCGGTTGCCGGCCCTCGAGGCATTGCCCGGAGACGCCGCCCGCGTGCTCGCCTGCAGTGACTACGTGGCGCACAGCTGCGCCCGGCACCCGGGCGTGCTGCGCGAGCTGCTGGCAAGCGGCGATCTACAGCGCGCCTATGGCGATGACGCCTGCTACCCGAGGAGAACCGCGGCAGCCATCGAGACCAGCAGCGACGACGCCGGGCTGATGCTGGCGTTACGCACGCTCAAGCGCCGCGAGATGGTGCGCATCGCCTGGCGCGACATCGGCGGCCTCGCGCATTTCGAGGAGACCCTCAGGGAGACCTCCGCGTTTGCCGATGCCGTGCTGCAGGCCAGCGTCGCACGATTGCACGATTGGCTCGTCAGCGACACCGGCGAGCCGCGGGCAGCCGACGGCAGCCCTCAGAGCCTCGTAGTGCTGGCACTGGGCAAGCTGGGTGCCGGCGAGCTTAATTTTTCATCGGACATCGATCTCATTTTCTGTTTTCCCCGGGCCGGGTCCACCGTTGGTGGGCGCCGGGTGCTCTCCAATGACGAGTACTTCCGGCGACTCGGTCAGCGATTGATCAAGGTCTTGAGCGAACGCACGGACGCAGGCTTCGTATTCCGTGTCGACATGCGATTGCGCCCCTTCGGCACCAGCGGCCCAATGGCGTTGAACTTCGACGCCTTCGAAGACTACTACCAGGGCCACGGCCGCGACTGGGAACGCTACGCGCTCATTCGCGCCCGCGCCGTCACTGGTGAGGAGAGAAGCGGTGAGGCGATACTCGAGCGCCTGCGCCCGTTCGTCTATCGGCGCTATCTCGACTTCGGAGTGCTGGAATCCATTCGCGACATGAAGTCCTTGATCACCGACGAGATCGAGCGCAAGGGACTGCACGACAACATAAAACTCGGTCCCGGCGGTATCCGCGAGATCGAGTTCACCGGGCAGGCCTTCCAGATGGTGCGCGGCGGGCGACAGCCGGAGCTCCGCGACCGGCGGATCCTCAACGTCTTCGCCATCCTCGGCGAGCGCGGTCATTTGCCCGGATACGCGGTCAAGGATCTCTCCAACGCCTATCGCTTTCTGCGCACCACCGAACACCGGTTGCAACAGGTAGCCGATCGCCAGGAGCACACTTTACCAGGCGATGCCGGCGCTCGCGCATCTCTTGCCGCGGGCATGGGGTTCGCAGACTGGGACAGTTTCGCCGCCATGCTCGATCAGCATCGTCAACGTGTCAACGCACAATTCTCTCAAATTTTTGGTAGGGAAGTGGAAACAAGCGACAGCGATGAAGCCCTCAAGTCCCTGTGGTCGGGAAACCTGGAGGCCGATGAAGCGATAGCCATTTTGCAGGCGGAAGGTTACGCCAACGCGGAGGAAAGCTGGAAGCACATCAGACGGGTCCGGGAGAGCTACGCTCTCAAGCTGATGGACGAAAGGGGACGCGGGCGACTTGCGCGGCTGATTCCGGATCTACTGCGCGCCGTCGCTTCCCAGCCCGAGCCGCTGGCGACCCTACCCCGCGTGCTTCACATCGTCGAAGCGGTGGCGCGACGCAGTGCCTATCTGGCCCTGCTCGCGGAACGCCCGCTGGCGCTGTCGCAACTGGTACGCCTGTGCGCGGCGAGCCGGTGGATCGCCCGCGAGCTTGGCCGCCACCCGGTGTTGTTGGACGAGCTGCTGGACCCACGAACCCTTTATGCGCCGCTGGACCAGGCGGCCCTCGAAGCGGATGTCGACCAGCGCCTGTCTGTGGCCGGTGACGAGGACCTGGAGCAGGAAATGGAAGTGCTGCGCCAGTTCAAGCATGCCAACGTGCTGCGCGTGGCCGCCGCAGACGTATCCCGAATCATGCCGCTGATGCTGGTGAGCGATCATCTCACGGCGATCGCGGAAGCGTCGCTGCGCAAGGTCCTGGCGCTCGCGTGGCGGGACATGTCGGCCCGCTATGGCGAGCCGTGCATGGGTGATGACGCCGACCGCCATGCAGCACCCTTTGCCATCGCTGCCTATGGGAAGCTCGGCGGTCTCGAGCTTGGCTACGGCTCGGATCTGGACATCGTGTTCCTGCATGCAAGCCGCGGCGCCCGGCAGCAAACCGATGGCGAAAAGTGCGTGGACAACGCGGTATTTTTCGCGCGTCTGGGGCAGCGCATCATTCACTATCTGACTACGGCCACCGCCGAGGGCACGCTTTACGAGCTGGACTTCCGCCTGCGGCCCGCCGGCGCCAAGGGGTTGCTGGTGAATGGCGTGGAAGCGCTGCGGGACTACCTGTTCAACGAGGCCTGGACCTGGGAGCACCAGGCGCTGGTGCGCGCCCGGGTGGTGGCGGGCAGCCCGGCGCTGGAAGCCCGCTTTGCCGAAATCCGCCGCGAGGTGCTGCGCATGCCGCGGGATCCGGAAACTTTGAGACGCGAGGTGCGTGAAATGCGTGAACGCATGCGCACGGAGCTCGGCAGCAGCGCGAGGGGCGACTTCGATCTCAAGCAGGATGCCGGTGGTATCGCGGATATCGAATTTATGGTCCAATATGCGGCCCTGCGCTGGGCGTCCCGTCTAGAGGATTGTCTGGACTTCACCGACAATATCCGGCTTCTGGAGGGCGTTTCGGAAGCCCGGTTGATGGAAGCAGAAGACGTCGAGCTCCTGACCGACGCCTACCGTGCCTATCGTACCCGCGTCCACGCGCTCGCCCTCCAGGAGGAAACGACCGTTAAGGGTGATGGCGAGTTCGACCATTACCGGAAAGGCGTGGTGGCTATCTGGCAGGCGCTCATGGTGGATTGAGTCGCGGGTCGCGTGGAACGGCAAAGAGTTGAATGTTGATGGGGACTTTTCGATGAACATGGCGGACCGGGATGGGGTCATCTGGCTGGACGGCGAGCTGGTTCCGTGGCGCGAGGCCAAGGTGCATGTGCTGACGCATACCCTGCACTACGGCATGGGCGTTTTCGAAGGCGTACGCGCCTACGAGACCGACGCTGGCACCGCCATCTTCCGCCTGAAGGAACACACCGATCGCCTGTTCCGCTCCGCACACATCCTGGGCATGAAAATGCCCTATGACAAAGACACCCTCAACGAAGTGCAGCGCATGGTGGTGCGGGAGAACGGACTGAAAAGCGCGTACCTGCGACCCATGTGCTTTCTCGGCTCCGAAGGGATGGGCTTGCGCGCGGACAATCTATCCACCCACGTCATGGTGGCCGCCTGGGAATGGGGCGCCTATCTGGGTAAGGAGAGCATGGAGAAAGGCATCCGCATTCGCACCTCCTCGTACACACGCCATCACGTCAACATCACAATGTGCAAGGCCAAGGCGAACGGCAACTACATAAACTCCATGCTGGCCCTTCAGGAAGCGTTGAGCTGTGGCTACGACGAGGCGTTGCTGCTCGATAACGAAGGCTATGTGGCGGAGGGCAGTGGCGAGAACATCTTCATCGTTCGCGACGGCACCTTATACACGCCGGACCTGGCCTCGGCGCTCGAGGGCGTGACCCGGGATACGATCGTGGTGCTGGCGGACGAGTTCGGCATCCCGCTCATCGAGAAGCGCCTGACCCGCGACGAGGTGTATGTGGCGGACGAGGCATTCTTCACTGGCACCGCCGCCGAGGTGACGCCCATCCGTGAGCTGGACAATCGCCGCATCGGCACCGGCACCCGCGGCCCGGTTACCGAGAAACTGCAGAAATCCTTCTTCGACCATGTCCACGGCCGCAGCAACTCGCACTCCGGGTGGTTGACCCGGGTCGCATGACCAGGGTGGCCCAGCGAGGAACCGACCAGTGAAGCCAGACAGCACCGCGAACGATGGGCTCATTCAGGCGAATGCGGAAAATCGCTATGCGGTCACCCGGGCCGACCTGCCGCTCAGCTGCCCGATGCCGAACATGAGCCTATGGAACTCCCACCCCAAGGTCTATCTGCCCATCGAGAAGACCGGCGAGGCCAAGTGTCCCTATTGCGGAGCGGACTATTCTCTTACAGAGGACTGACCCGGGCCGCGCCCTACGACGGGTACCATGACAGACACCACCAGCCACGAATCCTCCGTCCACGGGCTGACCGGCCGGGAACTGTACGCGCGTCTGCTGCGCCAGGTGACGCCCTACTGGCGGATATTCGCGCTGGCGGTGATCGCCATGGTGATTCTGGCGGCCACCGAGCCTGCCTTGCCGATCCTGCTCAAACCCACTCTCGACGGAAGTTTCGTCGACAAAGATCTGACCTCCGTCGGGCTCATGGCCGGACTCATCATCGTGCTGTTCGTGGTGCGTGGCGCCGCCACCTTTGCAACCACCATGGCGCTCACATGGGTGGGCGGCAAGGCGGTCATGGATCTCCGTAACCAGATGTTCGACAAGCTGGTGAGCCTGCCGTCGGCTTATTACGACAAGCATGCTTCCGGAACCCTCATATCCAAGGTGACCTTCGACGCGACGCAAGTGACGGAGGCCGCCTCCAACGTTCTGTTGGTGCTGGTGCGGGACTCTCTGTCGATCATCGGCCTGCTGGCCTGGATGTTCTACCTGCAATGGCAGCTGACGCTGATCGCCTTCATCACCGCGCCAGTCACCGTGCTGCTAGTGAAATACTTCAGCAAGCGCCTGCGTCTCATGAGCCACCGGCTCCAGGAAAGCATGGGCGACGTGACCCACGTGCTGGAAGAAGCTATCGACGGCCAGCACGTGGTGCGCAGCTTCGGCGGCGAGCCCTACGAAAAGAGCCGCTTCGCCAGTACAGTCGAGCAGGTACGGCGCTTTCAGTTGAAATTCATGGCGGCGTCCACCGCCAACTCACCAGTGACCCAGGTCGTCATTTCCATCGCTCTGGCCGTCATTTTGATCATGGCGGCAAAACTGTCGGCGGCCGGTGAGATCACCGTCGGTGGCTTCGTGAGCTTCTTCGCCGCCATGGCACTGCTGTTTTCACCGATCAAGCGGCTCACCGGCGTCAATGGGCTGTTGCAGAGAGGCATCGCCGCCGCCGCCAGCGTCTTCGCCCTTGTGGACGAGGCGTCGGAGCCGGATCGGGGCACCCGTACCATCGGCCGGGCCCGCGGGCGCCTGGAGTTTCGCGATCTCAGCTTTACCTATGAGGCGGGTGAAGATCGAGCACTGGATCACCTTTCCGTCACGGTGGAGCCGGGCCAGACGCTCGCCCTGGTCGGACACTCCGGCAGTGGCAAGACTACCCTGGCCATGCTCGTGCCGCGCTTTTACGTGCCCGACCAAGGCAGCATCCTCCTCGACGGCATCGACACCCGCGAGCTGACGCTCGCCAGCCTGCGTGCCAACATCGCGCTCGTCAGCCAGGACATCGTGCTGTTCAATGATTCCGTGGCTGCCAATATCGCCTACGGACCTCTGGCCACCGCCAGCCGCGAGCACATCGTCGCGGCGGCCAAGGCCGCCCACGCCATGGAGTTCATCGACAACCTTCCGCGGGGGCTGGACACACAAGTGGGGCAGAAGGGTGTGCGCCTTTCCGGCGGACAACGCCAGCGCCTGGCCATCGCCCGGGCTTTTCTCAAGGACGCGCCGATCCTCATCATGGACGAGGCCACCTCGTCTGTGGACAACATCTCGGAGCAGCGCATCCAGCAGGGGTTGGAGCAACTGCGCAAGGGCCGCACCACTGTCATCATCGCGCACCGGCTTTCCACCATCGAGCGCGCCGACGCCATCGCGGTAATGGACAAGGGACGCATCGCCGATGTCGGCACCCATGCGCACTTGCTCGAGCACAGCAGCCTGTACGCGAGCTTGTACCGATTCCAGGTCGATCGCCGCGACGAGGAGGCCGCGGCCGCTGGCGTCAGTTGAAATGGCGAGCCACGCCAACGACACGCGGCAGCTCGTGGTGTGGCGTTTCGCCGATGGCGTGCGTGGCCACGAGAATCAAAGCGACGGACTGATCGCGGCCCTGGCCGAGCGCACACATGTGTCCGTTCACACGGTATCGACGCTACGCAACCGGCGCATTGGGGTGCTGTGGCGCACACTGTTGGGTGCCGACTATCGGACCCTTCCGAACCCCGACTTGCTGGTCGGGACCGGCCAGACGACCCACCTGCCGATGCTGGCGGCCCGCCATCGGCGCGGCGGTCACGTGGTGGTTCTCATGAAACCCAGCTTCCCAATGGCTTGGTTCGATCTGCTCATCGTGCCTGCCCACGACCATCTGCGGACTAGACCGAATCTGCTCACGACCCGCGGCTCGCTGAATCGCATGCGTCCCGCCGCCGAGAAGAACCACCACGAGGGACTGATTCTCATCGGCGGCCCGGACAGAGAACATTCCTGGGCACCCGAAGAGTTGGCGGCGCAAATTGCCGCGCTCGTCGAGGGCCAGGACGACATTCAATGGAGCGTCGCGTCGTCACGACGCACACCGGCGGATTTCCTGGCGAGGCTGCGGCAGCTGGGGCTCACGAATTTGAAAACCGTGGCGGTGGAGGAGGTGGACGCCGACTGGTTACCCGCAAGGCTAGCCATCGCCGCAACCGTGTGGGTCACCGAGGATAGCGTTTCGATGCTCTATGAAGCACTTAGCGCCGGCGCAGCCACCGGATTGCTCAGCGTGCCGCGGCGCAGCGCGAGCACATCCAAACGGAACCTGGGGGGCGGGTTGCTGGCTGACGGCCTCGTGACATCCTTTGACGCCTGGCGCAATGGTCAGGCGCTCAGGCCACCATCGGAACCCCTGGACGAAGCCGGACGCTGTGCCGACTGGGTTGTACAGAAATGGCAGGGGCGCGCCCTCTGATCCCTGGGACATCTTCTTACATGACTGATTCCGCACCCGAAATGCGAATTCTGCAGGTCCTGCCCGCCTTGAACGAAGGCGGCGTCGAAGTCGGCACGGTTCAGATGGCGCGCTATCTTCAGGCACAAGGAATATTCAATGCGGTTGCCTCCAGTGGCGGGAAGTTGGTCGGTTCTCTGGAGCAGATTGACGTTCCCCACATCCCACTGCCGCTGGAGACGAAGAATCCGCTGAAAATCCTTCTGAACGCAAGCCGTTTGAAGAGTGCGATCAAGAATTATCGAATCACCCACGTGCACGCCCGCTCCCGCGCTCCCGCCTGGTCAGCCTATCTCGCGTGCTCGCTCATCAATGCCTCTGCAAAAGGGGCGTACGTGATTTTTCTTACGACCTTTCACGGCATCTATGGAGAAACACCCGCGATCAAGCGCTGGTACAACAGCGTTATGCTGAAAGGGGATGCGGTGATCGCTAATTCGGCGTTCGTAAAGAATCACATCGCCAAGGTCTACGGAGATACTGGTAAGCCGATTTATGTCGTCCACCGTGGAAATGACCTGGAGCGATTCAATCCGGGCGCAATCGAGCAAAGCGCCGTAGATGCGGTTCGAGAAAGCATGGGCGCCGACGCGGACACGCCGCTCATTCTAATGGTCGGCCGTCTAACCGCATGGAAAGGCCAAGCCGTTCTCTTATCCGCCCTCGCGGAATTGAAAAACATCCCCTGGGTGGCCGCCTTTGCCGGATCTGTCGAGAACGCCGCCTACAAACAGATTCTGGAACGTATGATCAAGAACGCGGACATCGAAGACCGGATACACTTATTGGGCAGTCGTGATGATGTGCCGCTCCTGTACAGAGCGGCGGATATAGCCGTGTCCGCTTCTACCGAACCAGAGGCCTTCGGGCGCGTTGCAATAGAGGCCCAGGCAATGGAGACCGGAATTATTGCTACCGCGCACGGGGGCTCCCTGGAAACCGTGATCGACGGCGAAACCGGTTTCCTGGTGGAACCTTCGAATTCAACCGCATTGAAGGCCGCCCTCACCAAAGCGCTGACCGATCTCGGGGCCTTTGCCGCCATGGGCAAGGCAGGCCGGGCTCATGTGTGCAGGAATCTGACCGAAGAACAGATGTGCCGGGGGGAAACTGCCGTTTACGTCGCGCTTCGCAAATCCACCGCCGAGAAATCGCGTACACAGAGCGTTGCCTGAACTCCCCACGAGAGGCTTCACGATGCACACGCTTTGGCTGCCAAGACCATCGGCGCGGGGCGATTGCCCATGAAGCGACTCGCCCTGGCGAAGTCTTGGTTCACCCGGGACCAATGGCCGTTACTCTTGATCTGGTCCTGCCTCGTCGTGCTTCCCATCGGGCGCGTCGTGGAAGTGCCGGTGATGGTGATGGCCATCGCCGGTCTCTATCTATTGTTCAAGCACTGGCAGAGCTGGCGGCACAATCCAGCCTTCAAGTTGTTCGCCGGCGTGTTCCTGCTTGCCTGGATTCCGATTGTTGTTTCGCTGGTGGATGCCGTGCGCCCGCAAAGCACCGTCATGATGAGCGTCAATCACCTGCGCTTCGCTTTCAGCGGAATTTTCATCCTGCACGTTTTGTCGACCCCGGAGGCTCACCGTCGCTTCTTGAGTCTGTGCGCCTGGCTGCTGCTCGTCTGGGTGGTAGACGGGAACGTGCAGATGGCCACTGGTCGGGATTTACTCGGATTCGCGATACCCGCCGGTGGCCGCATCAATGCGCTATTTGGTGCAGAAGGCCTCGTCTATGGGATCGTGCTGGCGGTGCTCTGTCCGCTGCTGTGGGAGCATGCGGCTCGGCGCTGGTCGCGCTGGCAATTAGCGGCGACCGTCATCGCCACCGTGGTCGCCGTACTGGCAGCCGGTACGCGATCCGCGTGGATAACCGTGGTCGTCATTCTGCTTGCCTACGGTGTACTGTTGTGGCGTCGTCGCGGGCGTTTTCCGCTACCGTTGTTCGCGCTCGTGCTGGCCGGGTCGGTTCTCGTGGTTGCCGCCCTGTGGGCGAGCTCGGAGGGCTTCGCCAACCGCCTGGAAAGCGCCGTGGATGCCTTCACCGGATCCGCGGTGACCATTAAAGATCCGGTGGCTCACCGAGTGTGGATCTGGCGCGGCGCCGTCAACATGATCGAGGACAATCCCGTGAACGGCGTCGGTGCGGGAGGTTTTCGCTACGCCTTTCCAGACTACGCCGCCGCCGATGATCCGTTCTTCAATATGGATCCGCCGTTGAATCCCTATCATTCCCATCAGCTGTGGCTGGAGATATTGTCCGAGAGCGGCCTGGTCGGCGCGCTGGGCTTGTTCGCCCTGCTGACGCTGTTGCTGGTGGTGGGGATACGGGCGCCGGCGTCGGCGCGCTGGATCATGCTCCCCTACGCCCTGTGCCTGCTGGCGGCGTATTTTCCCCTCAACACACACATGGCGATTTACTCCTCTTTCTGGTCGCAGATCGTCTGGTGGCTGATTGGGCTTTACTGTGCCGCCTACGGCGCGGGGCTGGGCGGAATGTCGGTAACGCGGGCCGCACGCCTGTAGGAGCGAGCTTTCTGACGAACCTTAGATGTTTACAGGAGTTCTTGCTTATATGCTTACACCATCATGCAACCCTATTTCGCTGACTTGAATACTACGATCCTAAAATGCGAAGAACTGATACGCTGATTTTCAATTTCAGGAGGTAGAATGCTGAAAAGAAAGGCAAGGAAAATCTTACGCACGATCATTTGTAAGATTAGGTATTCAGGAAATGATAGATACTGCCCATTATGTGATAGACATTTTTCGCGTTTTTTGGCTGCAGGAGTGGAAAAGAGGCAAGATGCAAAATGTCCCTGGTGTGGTTCACGTGAGCGCGATCGCTTAGTCTGGCTTTTTTACCAGAGACAAATCGAACTTTTTAAAAAATCCTTAGAGAAGCCTTTTTTACACGTCGCTCCTGAAAAAATGATGGAAGAAAAGTTGCGAATTGTTCTGGCAGAAAAATATATTTCGGCCGATCTTTATGATAGGAGGGCTGATGTTAAAATGGATATAACTCATATAGAGTACCCTGACAAAAGCTTTAGTGTAATTTATTGTAGTCATGTCTTAGAGCATGTTCAGGATGACCTAATGGCTATGCGAGAGTTTAAAAGAATTCTAGATTATGATGGCTGGGCAGTCTTTATGGTTCCAATTGCTGGCGATACTACAATCGAAGATCCCGCAGTTACAGACCCAGATGAAAGACTTCGTCTTTTCGGACAAAAAGATCATGTAAGAATATATGGCCTTGACTTTAAAAAGCGGTTGGAAAATTCAGGATTTGATGTGAAACAAATTCAGTCGAAGGATTTCCTTTCCACGAATGATATTAATCTTATGGGGATTACGGAAGAAGCGGGGGATATCTATTATTGTGAAAGGGCCTAGGATACAAAACTGACTTAATGGTTTTTCCAGGCGAATCTAATAATAATTTATGTAAGTTTTTTTCTGTTCTTAAAGTTAAACTTCGTTTCTTTAGTGCCTTCAGACAACAGTTGCATGCCAAGGAAGATTCCGAGGACGCGAAGCTTACTTACCAATACAGAAGCGCGAGAAAATCTCCCCGAGTATGTCGTCGCTGGTCACCTCACCGGTTATTTCGCCAAGGGCCTGCTGGGCCTGGCGCAGCTCTTCCGCCGCCAGCTCTCCCGCGCGACGGGTGGCCAGCACTTCGTGGGCGGTATCGACCGCGGCCTGCGTACGCTCCAGGGCATCCAGGTGCCGGCGGCGCGCCATGAAGCTGCCTTCTTCACCGAGCTCGTAGCCCACGCATTCCTTGAGGCACGACTCCAATGCCTCGATTCCGGCGCCGGTGGTCGCCGACAGGCGCACATGCACCTCTTCGTCTGTGCGCACGGCACCGGGATCGGCGCCACTGAGATCAATCTTGTTGTTGACCACGATGCGGGAAACACCGGCGGGTGTGCGTGCGAGAATTTCCCGGTCCGCATGCGCCACGCCGGTGCGATCGTCGATTACCAGCAGCAGAGCGTCGGCGCTCTCGATGGCGTCCCAGGCACGTTCCACGCCGCGCTCCTCGACGACGTCACCGGGCGCCCTGATCCCCGCCGTGTCGATCACGTGAAGCGGCAGACCGTCCAGCTGGATGTGCTCGCGGATGATATCCCGGGTGGTCCCTGGAACATCGGTGACGATGGCGGAGTCACGGCCGGCGAGGAGATTCATGAGGCTGGATTTGCCCACGTTGGGTTGGCCCGCGAGAACCACGCGCACACCCTCCTTCAGTAACACGCCGCGACCGGCGCTGGCGCGGATTTCCGCCAGCTGCTCACGCAGGGAATTCAAGCGTTGCTGGAGCTGCGGGTCGGAAAGGAAATCGACCTCTTCCTCCGGAAAATCAATGCAGGCCTCGATAAGGGCGCGCACTTCGGTCAAGGCCGCGGCGAGCGCCTGGACCTGGTCGGAAAAGGCGCCGTCCAGGGAGCGCATGGCGGAACGCGCCGCCGCCCGCGAGCCGCTGTCGATGAGATCGGCCACCGCTTCCGCCTGGGATAAATCCATGCAGCCATTGAGAAAAGCGCGCTCGGAGAATTCCCCCGGCCGGGCGGGGCGGGCGCCGTGCGCCAGAGTGGCGGCCAGCAGCATGTCCATGACCACCGGGCCGCCGTGGCCCTGGAGCTCCAATACGTCCTCGCCCGTGAAAGAAGCGGGCGCCGGAAAATACAAAGCCACGCCCCGGTCCATGACGCGATTGGCGTCGTCGCGGAAAGCACAGTAGTGGGCCGACCGGGGAGATGGCAGGCGGCCGATGAGCGCTTCGGCGACAGCCACGGTCGCGGGGCCGGATACACGCACGATGCCGATGCCGCCGCGTCCCGGGGGAGTGGAGACCGCGGCTATCGTGTCCGTGCTGTGCATGGAAGCCTCGGCGGCTTGCCGGGCTAAGTAGTGCCGACGATTTTCCTGGTGATTACCCATTGCTGGGCAATGGACAGGAGGTTGTTTATGAACCAGTAGAGGACCAGCCCGGACGGGAAAAACAGGAACAGGAAAGTAAACACGAAAGGCAGGGCCATCATGATGCGCGCCTGCATGGGATCCGGCGGGGCCGGATTGAGCCTCTGCTGGGCCAACATGGTAATACCCATCATCACGGGCAGCACGAAGTAGGGGTCGTGGACGCTGAGATCATGGATCCAGAAGATGAAGGGCGCCTGGCGCAGCGCCACGCTCTCCAGCAGCACCCAGTAGAGCGAGATGAACACCGGGATCTGCACCAGGATCGGCAGACAACCGCCGAGCGGATTGATCTTCTCTTTCTTATACAGCTCCATCATCGCCTGATTGAGCTTCTGCTTGTCGCCGGAAAAGCGATCACGCAGGTCCATGACCCGCGGCTGGAGCTTGCGCATGCGCGCCATGGACTTGTAGCTGGTGGCGGAGAGGTGGAAGAAGGCCAGCTTGATGAGCATCGTCAAGGTAATGATGGAAAAACCCCAGTTGCCTATGAGACCGTGGATCCAGTTGAGCAGCCAGAACAGTGGCTCGGCGATGAGCCACAACCAGCCGTAGTCGACGGTCCGTTCCAGATTCGGCGCAAGCGCTTTCAGGCGCTCCTGAACCTTGGGTCCGGCGTAAAGCATGAGTTCCACGCTGCCGGTTCCCTGGGGTGCCACGCTCAGCGGGGGCGTCATGACGCCGAGCACGAAGCGGTCGTTGGCGACGGCCTTCGAATAGTAGTAATTGCGCCCCTCGGGGGATGGAACCCAGGCGCCGGTGAAATAATGCTGGATCATGGCGATCCAGCCGCCGGTCTCGCTGCGCTTCAGATCCACATCGCGCATGTCCGAGAAGTCGATTTTGTCGTAGGGCTTATCCGGGCCGGAGATGACGCCGCCGGTGTACGTGTAAGTGCGGAAAAGCCCCCCTTTCGCCTCCACCTCCGAGCGTTGAAACTGGCCGTACATGCGCGCAATCCATGGCTCACTGGTACCGTTGTGCACCTCGTAGCGGAGTCCGATGGTGTAACTGTCACGATGCAAGGTGTAAATCTTCGCGATCCTCACACCCTCGTCGCTCCTCCAGTCCAGCTTCACTTTCAGGGTGTCACTGCCGTCCGCTAGTGTGTACTCACTCTCGGCAGCGGTGAACTCGGCATGATGGTCGGGGATATTGCTGTCCACCGTGGTGGATTTACCGCGCAGACCCGACTGAGCGATGAATATGTTCGGCGGCTGGAACTCCATGAGCGGAAAGGGCATGTCCTTCTCAGTCAGGGACACGGGATAGTCCACAAGCGCCAGGCGCCGAATGCCACCGCCGCGCAGATTGATGTCCAGATCAAGCACGTCCGTACGCACGCGGATCTTCTTGTAGGCCGGCGCCGCGGTGACGGTGGGCACGTCCGGTGCCGACGCAAGCTCCTGATCACCAAGGGTCGGCAGCGCAGGCACGTCCTCCTCTACCACCGGGGCCGGCTTGCCGTCTTCGCTGACCGCCACCGATGGCGCTGCTGGCAGGGGCTTCGGGCCATAGTCCTTCTGCCAGGCCTGCCACAGGAGAAAGCCCACCACGACAAGCGCGATCAGCAACAGATTTCTCAGCTGTTCTAGGGCCACGTCGTCTTTATCTCCGGCCTCAGCAGGTGCCTGCAGTCCGGCAACGCTCGCTTACCTGCCGCCAGTGGTTTTCCAGACACTCGAAGACCCCTTGCGTGTTTTTCTTCGCCAACTCGCTTCTACCGATTACCACCACATCCAGGCCGCGCAACAAGTCCTGGTGGCGGCGAAAGCTCTCACGAATGAGACGCTTGACGCGATTGCGCTCCACCGCCCTGCGGATCTGCTTACGCGGGATCGCCAAACCAAGGCGCGCGCATTCGCAGCCACTCGCCCGGGCCAACACGGTGAGCGCTCTGCTACCGGATTTCTGCGGATGCTGGAATACGCGTTGGTAGTCGCTAGCAGTCAGCAGACGCTTATGCCGCTGGAATCGTGAACGCGACTGCGTGTCTGGCAAGTTGTTCAGACCGGAACATCAAGCAGAAAGGCTGGCTCGACCTTTGGCACGTCGGGCTTTGATCACTTTGCGGCCCGCCTTCGTCGCCATGCGGGCGCGAAAGCCATGCCGCCGCTTGCGCTTCAGTCTACTCGGTTGAAATGGTCGTTTCATTGCGCGGCTCCCGTGGCACGTACCCGCAAGCCGCTTTCCATCCACGACTTGCAAAAGGGGCTGAATGCTACCGTCACATTTCGCACCCTGTCAATCGTGTACGGGAGCTTTCGCTGTTATGGATTAGACCAGACAACCGTTATACACTCCCAGCCTCTCTTGTTCTCTCCAACATTGCCTTCAGGAGGACCGCGCGGGTGGGGCCGACGCTGTGGAATAGGTGTCTCGATCGCCTCGAAGGAGAGTTCTCGCCGCAACAGTTCAACACCTGGATCCGACCTCTGCACGCCATCGAGGATGGCGACTCCCTGCGCTTACTTGCACCCAATCATTTCGTGCGCGATTGGGTCAATGAGCATCTTGTCAATCGCCTTACGGAAGTATTGACGCGTCTGCAGAACGACCGTGCTGCCAGTATCATTGTGCAGATCGGCAGCAGGGAGTTCGGCGGCGGCCCGGAACCGCAGGCTGCGCAAGCCGCGCCAGCGGTCACGGCGCCCGTTCAGACGGCGGTGCGCAGCGCTGCCAGAGGAAAACGCCAGGGCACTGGCTTACGCCCGGAGTTCACCTTTGAAAATTTCGTCGAAGGTAAATCCAATCAGCTGGCGCGAGCAGCGTCCATGCAGGTGGCGGAAAATCCCGGCGGCGCCTACAACCCACTGTTCATCTACGGCGGCGTCGGGCTCGGCAAGACCCATCTGGTGCACGCCATCGGCAACGCCATGGCTAGAGGCACGCCCTCGGCCAAGGTCGTTTACCTGCATTCGGAGCGCTTCGTTGCCGACATGGTGAACGCTCTGCAGCACAACGCCATCAACGATTTCAAGCGCCACTACCGATCCGCCGATGCACTGCTCATCGATGACATTCAGTTCTTCGCACGCAAGGAGCGTTCTCAGGAAGAGTTCTTTCACACCTTCAACGCGCTGCTCGAGGGACAGCAGCAAGTAGTGCTCACTTGCGATCGTTATCCAAAGGAAGTGGAAGGTCTGGAAGAACGGCTCAAGTCGCGTTTCGGCTGGGGACTACCGGTGGCCATCGAACCACCGGAGCTGGAAACCCGGGCCGCCATTCTGATGTGCAAAGCGAGCCTCGCCGACGTCGAGATCGAGTACGACGTGGCCCTTTTCATTGCACAGCGAATCCGCTCCAACGTGCGCGAGCTGGAAGGGGCCCTGCGCCGGGTGATCGCCACCTCTCAGTTCATGGGCCAGCCCATCGACCTGGATCTCGCCAAAGAAGCGCTGCGTGATCTGCTGGCTCTGCACGACCGCATGGTCACCATCGAGAACATTCAAAAGACGGTGGCTGAGTACTACAAACTGCGGGTTGCCGACATGGTGTCCAAGCGCAGAACCCGCTCCATCGCGCGGCCGCGACAGATATCCATGGCGCTCGCCAAGGAACTCACCAATCACAGTCTGCCTGAAATCGGTGACGCCTTCGGCGGTCGCGATCACACGACAGTCATGCATGCCTGTCGCAAGGTAGCGGAGCTCAGGGAGAACAACGCCACCATCAACGAAGAGTACTCGGTACTGCTCAGGAGTCTCAGCAGTTGATGTCTATAGCGTGTGGATAAGATGGGGTTATCCCCGCCGGTAGATCTTGTGCACATTTCTTCCACAGGTGGCACCGGTGCTTCGAGGGGCGAAGAATCGATCATTATGCTTCTCGGAACTTCCTGATTACTATGCCTTTTATTCGGTTATCCACAGATTCAGGCGCGACTAATAATTATAGTAATTGATTCAGGATCTTTAAATATGAAATTTACTATGCACCGTGAAGACCTCCTGAAACCACTGCAGGCGGTGCAAGGTGTGGTGGAACGCCGGCAAACCCTTCCCATCCTGGCGAACTTTCTGCTTACCATCGACGACGGGCGGCTGTCGGTTACCGGTACGGACATGGAACTCGAGCTGGTAGCCAGCACCGAGCTGCCGGATGCGGAAGCTGGGGAAGTGACAGTGCCGGCGCGAAAGCTGGTGGATATTTGCCGTTCCCTGCCGGCTGATGCCGAGATCCGCTTGGAGGTGGACGGCGAACAGGTGCTGGTACGATCGGGGCGTAGTCGTTTCAGGCTCACCACATTGCCGGCAGTGGACTATCCGAGCAGCGACAGCCTGACCGGTGAGCTTCGGGTGACGGTCAAGGAGGGGGAGCTGAAGCGGCTCCTGGAGCTGACGCATTTCGCTATGGCACACCAGGACGTGCGGTATTACCTCAACGGGTTGCTCCTGGATATTGGCGAAGGGCTTCTGCGTGCCGTGGCCACGGACGGTCATCGTCTGGCGATCGCGGAGATCCCTGTGGAGACCGGGGATACGGCGCGCCAGGTGATCGTGCCGCGCAAGGGCATCAGCGAGCTTTTGCGTCTTCTCGGCAGCGGCGACGGAGAGGTCATCATCGACGTGGGCAGCAATGCCATTCAGATAGCACTGCCGGAAGTTCGTCTCACCAGTAAGCTCATTGACGGCAAGTTTCCCGACTACCGACGCGTGGTGCCCAAAGGCGAAGACAGCGACAAGACGGTGGTTGTGGATCGGGAGCAGGTGCGCCTGGCTCTGACGCGGGCGGCGATTCTGTCGAACGATAAGTATCGGGCGGTGCGCTTGTGTTTGGAGCCCAATGTGCTGCGGGTGGTAGCCAATAATCCTGAGCAGGAAGAGGCTGAGGACGAGGTAGAGGTGGCCTACGAAGGTGAAGGATTGGAGATCGGTTTCAATGTCTCCTACCTCATCGACGCACTGACGGCTCTGCCCGGCGAAGAAGCGGAGATCCACCTGGCAGATTCTAGCAGCAGCTGTCTGATCACACCCAAAGGGGAAGGCGATTGCCAGTACGTGGTAATGCCCATGCGCCTCTAGGCTGGATTATTCATGAACTTACGGCTGCAGACGCGGCTGCGCCCCTGTCAGCTGCGTAGCGGGTGGAAAAGGCATTCGACCAGCCTGCAGGTACGCCGTGGCGCGTTGATGCATCTTTCAGGCTAACCCCCGGTGCGCTTGGACCAGATAGAGGTCCGGAATATACGGGTCTTGTCCGCGCTGGATTGCGCGCCGGGTGAAGGGCTGAATGTCTTCGTGGGTGCCAACGGCAGTGGTAAGACCAGTATTCTGGAAGCCATTCATCTCCTCGGCAGCGGCCGCTCTTTTCGCACCCATCGTGTGGCGGAGCTGATTGCCCGGGGGCAGTCCTGGCTGCGGGCCCGCGGGGACATCCGTGGCGAGGGCGGGGCAGTGGAGTCCGTGGGCGTGGAGAAGGGCCCCGAGGGGCTGCGCATCCGGGTTGCCGGGGAAGAGATCCGCAGTGCCTCGGAGCTGGCACGGCGACTACCGCTGGTGGTCATTACCCCGGATAGTCAGCGTTTACTCACCGACGGCGCGGGTTTGCGCCGGCAGCTCATGGATTGGGCACTGTTCCACGTGGAACCTACCTATTTGATCGTTCTGCAGCGCTACCGGCGGGCCCTCCGCCAACGGAATGCGGCCCTGCGGGAAGGGGCGGGGCCCGGCGCCCTGGTGCCCTGGAATCAGGAGGTGGCAGAGGCGGGGGAGGCGCTGCATCGGCAGCGGGACCGTTTCCTGGAGGGTATTCTGCCGGTCTACGCCGAGACTCTGGAGAGCCTGCTGTCCATGGCGGTAGATGTCCGGTATCAGCCCGGGTGGGACACGGCGAGAGGATTGGCGGACGCCTTGCGGGAGGCGACGGCGACCGACAGGGCGCGTGGCTTCACAGGAATAGGGCCCCACCGGGCGGATCTGCGCTTTTCCACTGATGGCGCTCCCGTCCACCAGGTGCTGTCCCGGGGCGAGGGCAAGCTGTTCGTGGTGGGCCTGGTGCTTGCCCAGGGCAGATTTCTCGAGGATGTGCAGGGACGGCGACCCATCGTGCTGGTGGATGACCTGGCATCCGAGCTGGATGAGGACAGCCGGGGGCGTTTCTTCGCTCAGTTGCGCGCCCTGGGCGCGCAAACCTTCGTTACCACGGTATCTGGCGACCTGGTCAAAACGGCGGATTGGGAGGGGTTACGAGTGTTCCACGTGGAACGCGGCAAGCCACTGAAAATGGTATAATTCCAAGGTTAGGCAGCGAGGGGTTTTGAGTGGCGGCAAGTACTTACGATTCAACCAACATCAAGGTTCTCAAGGGCCTGGACGCCGTGCGAAAGCGGCCGGGGATGTACATCGGAGACACCGACGACGGCACCGGATTGCACCATATGGTGTTCGAGACCGTCGACAATGCCATCGACGAAGCCCTCGCGGGGTACTGCAGCGAAATCGACGTCATTATCCACGAGAATGAGTCGGTCAGTATCATCGATAATGGCCGTGGGATCCCCGTGGACATGCACGAAGACGAGGGCCGCCCGGCCGCCGAGGTCATCATGACCGTGCTCCACGCCGGCGGTAAATTCGACGACAACTCCTACAAGGTGTCAGGCGGCCTGCACGGGGTCGGCGTGTCGGTGGTGAATGCGCTGTCCGAGCGCCTGGTGATGACTATCCACCGGGACGGAAAAACCTATCGCCAGGAGTACCAGCACGGCGAGCCGCAGACAGCCCTGGAAGTCGTCGCAGAGACCGACCGAACAGGCACCGATATCCTGTTCAAGCCCAGCGCCCGCACCTTCACCAATATCGCGTTCCACTACGATATTCTTGCCAAGCGCCTGCGGGAGCTGTCCTTCCTCAACTCCGGCGTGCGGATCCGGCTGCTGGATGAGCGCAGCGGTAAGAAGGATATCTTTCAGTTCGAGGGCGGTATCAAGGCGTTCGTGAAGCACCTGAACAAGAACAAGACGCCGGTGCACAACAGCGTTCTCTACTTCTCCACGGAGAAGGACGCTGTGGGCATCGAGGTCGCTATGCAGTGGAACGACTCCTATCAGGAGAACATCTTCTGCTTCACCAACAATATTCCCCAGCGCGATGGTGGCACCCATCTGTCCGGCTTTCGTGCCGCCCTGACGCGCATGCTCAATCAGTATATGGAGCGCAACGGTGCCAGCCAGAAGGCCAAGGTGGAGCCCACCGGCGACGACGCCCGGGAAGGTCTGACGGCAGTGCTGTCCGTGAAGATCCCGGACCCGAAATTCTCGTCCCAGACCAAGGACAAGCTGGTGTCCTCGGAGATCAAGGGTATCGTGGACTCGGTGGTGTCGGCGAAGATCCAGGCCTTTCTGCTGGAAACGCCCGGCGAGGCCCGCGCCATCACTTCCAAGATCATCGATGCAGCGCGCGCCCGCGAGGCCGCGCGCAAAGCCCGGGAGATGACCCGTCGCAAGACCGCCCTCGACGTGGCGGGCCTACCCGGCAAGCTCGCCGACTGCCAGGAAAAGGATCCCGCGCTTTCGGAGCTGTTCCTGGTGGAGGGAGACTCCGCCGGGGGCTCCGCCAAGCAGGGCAGGGATCGGCGTTTTCAGGCGATCCTGCCGTTGAAAGGCAAGATTCTGAACGTGGAGCGGGCGCGCTTCGACAAGATGCTGGCCTCGGTCGAGGTGGGTACGCTGATTACCGCGCTGGGCTGCGGCATCGGTAAAGAGGAGTACGATCCGAGCAAGCTACGCTATCACCGCATCATCATCATGACCGACGCGGATGTGGACGGTTCCCACATCCGTACCCTGTTGATGACCTTTCTGTATCGCCAGATGCCGGAGCTGGTGGAGCGCGGCCACGTCTACATCGCCCAGCCGCCCCTGTACAAGCTCAAGAAAGGCAAGCGCGAACAGTACGTGCGCGACGACGCGGAGCTCGACGCCCTGCTCATGGAAATTGCCCTGGATGGCGCCGCCATCAAGCCGGGCGGAAAAAAGAATGTCATCACCGGTGCCAGCCTGAAGAAGGCGGCCGACGATTATGTGACCTTGCTCGGTATCTACAAGCGGCTGGCGCGGCGCATCCTGCCCGACGTGCTGGATGTGCTGAAGATGATGCCGCTGCTGGAAACCGAGACCATGGCGTCCGGCGATGCCACCCGGGAATGGTTCGACGCCCTGCAGGTGCGTCTCGCCACTGGAGCCAACGGTCACGGCGATTACGACATCCACCTGGAAGAACGCGGGGAAGACGACTTTCGGGCACGCTTACGCGCGGTGGTCCACGGCGTCGAGTCGGAGCGGGATCTGGGCAGCGAGTTCTTCCGCTCCGCGGAATACCGTAACCTGGTGACCCTGAGTGCAAGTCTCTACGAGCCGCTGGACAACGGAGCCAAGGTCGAGCGCGGGGAAAAATTCCAACCGGTATCCACGCCGGCCGAGGCGCTCGACTGGTTACTGGCCGAGGCCAAGCACGGTCTCAATATCCAGCGATACAAAGGGCTGGGGGAAATGAACCCGGATCAGCTTTGGGAAACCACCATGGACCCGGGTGTGCGCCGTCTGCGCCAGGTCCGCATCGAGGATGCGGTGGCCACAGACGAGTTATTCACCACCCTGATGGGCGATCAGGTGGAGCCGCGCCGCGAGTTCATCGAGCGCAATGCCCTGTCCGTGGCCAACCTGGACGCCTGATGGGCAGAGCGCAACCGGGTTACCCATTGCTGCACCTGCCGGCACAGGCCCAGATGACAATCTGATCGATTCCCGCTGCCCGCAGCGTGCGGGCCAGTTCCTGGGTGGTAGCGCCGGTGGTGAGCACATCGTCGACGATGGCGACGCGCCGGTGATTGGCCAGAGGGCGTCGCACACGGAATGCACCTGCCACATTGCGCCGGCGATCCTCCCGGGAGTCCAGACCGGATTGGGGCCGGGTGGCACGGGTGCGCACGCAGGCCCGCGTCAGCAAGGGCCGCCCCAGGCGTCGTGATACCGGGCGGGCCAGTTCCTGGGCCTGGTTGAAGCCCCGCGAGCGAAGACGGTCGCGGTGCAGTGGCACCGGGACAATGGCGTCCGGCACAGACACCCCGGATTCGGCAATGCTCTCGGCAACAGCCTCGGCGAGCAGCGTACCGAGGGTCAGCGCGGCGGACAAATTGGCCTCGAACTTCATCCAGTGAATGAGGGTGCTGACGGGCGCTGAATAGGCGAAGGCCACCACGCGGTTTCCTGATTGCCGGGACAGGCGGGGCAGCGCGCGCGCGCAGTCCCCACACAGGTTCGGCAGCGGCCCGGCCGGCAGATCGCACAGCAGGCAGGTGTCCGGCAAAAGCGCCGACCGCAGCCGGCCCCATGAAAGCAGTCCGTGCATGTTGACAGTCCCTCGGAGCGTTACTCATGATCGGCGCATCTCAATGGCCCCGCAAGCCAACCGGGCGCCCACGCCCGACGGCTTACTGCGAACGCGGACCGGCTTGGTCCCCTTTTGTATCAAACGGTAGGAAGAGAGTGAGCGTTCACTCACGCCATCTGCCACAAGCTCGGCGCTGGGTTTGCCTACGGCCAAGGGGAGCAATCGCCGGGTGAACCGAGGGCCGGAGCCGATGAGTCCAGGGCCCAGCATCGACGCCCACAATCTGGATAAGCATCGAGTGCGCCGTTTGGCGGACCGGGCCGCCCGCCACTATGACAACGCGGCCTGGTTGCCCCGGCAGGTGGCGAGCGCGCTCATGGAGCACCTGCAGCCGGTACGGTTTCAACCGGCACGCATACTCGATGTCGGTGCCGGCACCGGGATATGCTCCCGGCTGCTGGCGCGGCACTATCGTCGCGCACGCGTCATCTGCATAGACTCCTCCATGGCCATGTTGGGCGCTGCCCGCGGCGGCGTACCTTGGTGGTTCTCGAAGAAACGCGCCGCCGCCTGCGGCGACGGCGCGTCTCTGCCGGTGGCCGACAACAGCATCGACCTGCTGGTGTCCAGCCTGATGTTACCGAGTTGCCCGACTCCGGACGCCGTTCTCGTGGAGTTCCATCGCGTATTGAAACCTGGTGGGCTACTGATGTTCTCGAGCCTGGGGCCCGACACGCTGGGGGAGCTGCGCGCCGCCTGGTCGGCCGTCGACGCACAGGTGCACGTGCACGCCTTCATCGACATGCACGATCTGGGCGACGCGTTGCTGCGCGCTGGATTCAGCGACGTGGTCATGGACACGGAGCGCGTCACGGGCCGCTACCCGGAGGTGGCGACACTGATGAGCGAGTTGAAACGACTCGGGGTCAGCAACGCCGCCCGCGGTTGCCAGAAAAGGCTCACGACACCCGCGCATCTGGCGGCGATGGTCTCGGAGTACGAACGCTTCCGCGCGCACGCGCATCTGCCTGCCAGCTTCGAGGTCGTATTCGGTCACGCATGGCGGCCAGCGTTGCGCAGTGTCGATGTGTCTCCCGGAGCCATGCTGCAGGCGTCGCGACGCCCCTGAGCCAGACCAGGATCCCGGTTCCGGGACCACCCCTCACGCGCACCGACGAGCATTTTCCCGGCGTCTCTAAGCGTTTCATGTATGGAACGATTTCGGCAAATTGGGCAAGTTGCCTCACCGTAACGCCTGCGGTAGCATCTGGTCCCGTTTGGTGGGGGGGCCCACGGCCCGAACGAGCCTGGAAATGGTCTCCAGCACGGTTAACTCCAAGCGCCACTGGCATATCGTCATTCGACCGAATCGCTCGCTGACTCGGCGGCAGCTGCAGCTGGTCTTCGTGGGCATCGCGACTTTTTGTCTCGGTATCGCCAGTGTCTTCGCCGCGCTCGGAATGTGGCCTGTCCTGCCTTTTGCCGGCGCAGAAGTGATCGTCGTCGGTATCGGATTTTACCTGTCCGCCATGGGTGGTCGGGAAATGGAAGTCGTTTCGGTGCACAGCGACAAGGTCTCCGTGGAGAAAGGCCGACGGCGGGTTCGCCAACGATGGGAATTGCAACGGGCCTGGGCGCGGATTCGACTGCTGCCGCCATACTTTCGCTGGTACCCGACACGACTCGTGATACGCTCGCACGGCAAAGAGGTGGAGCTCGGCGGTTTCTTGAACGAAGAGGAGCGCGAGCTTCTGGCTGGGGAGTTGCAACTGGCGATTAACGATGCCGTTAAGTGACTCCCCTGGTCACCGACCCGAGCCGACGAGTCCAGGGATGGACGAGGTAGAGCGAAGCAGGAGCCCGAGCCGACGAGTCCAGGGCAAGGATTGTTCCTACAATCCTCTTGCATTCCCGCCATTGCACATGGACGTGCAGGTGCCGCGAAGCACATGGAATGTGCGAGAGCGGCCATCCATGGCGGTCAGATGGACGAGGTAGAGCGAAGCACGACTGCAGGGACGCAGGGAGGTACGAGTCCATGGATGGACGAGGTAGGGCGAAGCAGGAGCCAGAGCCGAGGGCAATGCCGGGAGCAATTGCCGAGGACGCCCGAGCCGAGCGGGCCGAGGGAAATTGAGGAGACCGTGATCCATGCTTTCGATTCTTAGACGCGGCACAGCCGCCGGCCTGGTGGCCCTCGCGATGACACTGGCTACTGGCAGCGCTTTAGCGGCCTGGGGGGATCTCAATCTCCCGGTAGGCGTTACCCCCATCAGCCGCGATGTCTACGATCTGCACATGCTGATCCTGTGGATCTGCGTGATCATCGGCATCATCGTCTTCGGTGCCATGTTCGTTTCCATCGTGCTGCATCGCAAAGCGGCCGGCCACGCGCCGGCGCAATTCCACCACAGCACTTTCGCCGAGATTCTGTGGACCGTTGTTCCTTTCGTCATTCTCGTGGGTCTTGCCATCCCGGCGACCAGGACCCTCATCGATATGGAGGACACCAGCGAGTCGGACCTGACTCTCAAGGTCACCGGCTATCAGTGGCTGTGGAAGTACGAATACGTCGAGGATGGCGTCAGCTTTTACAGCAGCCTCGCTCCGAGCAGCCGGGCCGCTATCTACCGCGACCCCTGGAAAGTCGAAAACTATCTGCTGGAGGTGGATCACCCGGTGGTGTTGCCGGTTGGTAAGAAGGTCCGCATCCTGCTAACCGCCGATGACGTCATCCACGCCTGGTGGGTGCCGGCGCTGGGCATGAAGAAGGACGCGATACCGGGATTCATCAACGAAATCTGGGCCGTGATCGAGGAGCCGGGAACCTACCGCGGGCAGTGCGCGGAGCTCTGTGGCAAGGATCACGGCTTCATGCCTATCGTCGTCGAAGCCAAGTCCGAAGACGAGTACAAGCAGTGGGTTGCGGCATACAAGGCTGAGCAGCAGACTCAGCTGGCCGCCACCACCACCTCCAGCCAGTAGTAAATATCACTACCGGAGAGCCGCCTGATGAGCAGCGACGTCACCGCCAACGACAGCCACCACGCTCATGACGAGCATCACGACCACGGGCCACCCTCCGGCCTGCTGCGCTGGGTGTTTACCACCAACCACAAGGACATCGGTACTCTCTACCTGCTCTTTGCCCTGGTGATGTTTTTGGTCGGCGGCGCCCTGGCGATGGGTATTCGCCTCGAGCTGTTCGAGCCGGGCCTGCAGTTCGTCAATCCCGACTTTTTCAATCAGCTCACCACCATGCACGCGCTGATCATGATATTCGGTGCCATCATGCCGGCCTTCGTCGGGTTCGCGAACTGGCAGGTGCCGATGATGTTGGGCGCGCCGGACATGGCGCTGCCGCGCATGAACAACTGGAGCTTCTGGATTCTGCCCTTTGCCTTCACGCTGCTGCTTTCCACCTTCTTCATGGAAGGCGGCGCGCCGGCCGGCGGCTGGACCATTTATCCACCCCTGGTGCTTCAGGGCGCTGGCAACGTGCCCTTCATGATCTTCGCCATCCACCTGTTGGGCATGTCGTCGATCATGGGCGCCATCAACATCATCGTCACCATCGTCAACCTGCGCGCCCCCGGCATGACGCTGCTGAAGATGCCGTTGTTCGTGTGGACCTGGTTCATCACCGCGTTTCTGCTGGTGGCCGTCATGCCGGTGTTGGCGGGCGCCGTGACCATGCTGTTGACCGATCGATTCTTCGAGACTTCCTTCTTCAACGCCGCCGGCGGCGGGGATCCGGTGCTATTCCAGCACGTGTTCTGGTTCTTCGGTCATCCCGAGGTCTACATCTTGATCCTGCCGGCCTTCGGCATCGTCTCGCAGATCATTCCGACCTTCGCGCGCAAACCCCTGTTCGGCTACGAGTCCATGGTTTACGCGACGGCGTCCATCGCCTTCTTGTCCTTCATCGTCTGGGGCCACCATATGTTCACGGTGGGCATGCCGCTCGCCGGGGAGCTGTTCTTCATGTACACGACCATGCTCATCGCCGTGCCCACCGGGGTGAAGGTCTTCAACTGGGTGTCCACCATGTGGCGGGGCTCCATGACCTTCGAAACGCCCATGCTGTTCGCCATCGCCTTTGTCGTGCTGTTTACCATCGGTGGTTTCTCCGGACTGATGCTCGCTATCACGCCGGCGGACTTCCAGTACCACGACACTTATTTCGTGGTCGCGCATTTCCACTACGTACTGGTCACCGGCGCACTGTTCGGCATTTTTGCGGGCGTCTACTTCTGGCTGCCAAAGTGGACCGGACATATGTACAACGAGACGCTCGGCAAGTGGCACTTCTGGATTTCCACCATCAGCGTCAACGTGCTGTTCTTCCCGCAGCATTTTCTAGGGCTCGCCGGCATGCCTCGGCGCATACCGGACTACGCGGTGCAGTTCGCCGACTGGAACATGGTGTCCAGTATCGGCGGATTCGTCTTCGGTCTCTCACAGTTTTTGCTCGTCTATCTCATCTGGCAGACCATTCGTGGCGGCGAGAAAGCCACCGATCAGGTCTGGGAAGGCGCCCACGGCCTGGAGTGGACCCTGAGCTCACCGCCGCCGTACCATACTTTCGTGGAAGCGCCCGAGGTGCGCTGACGCCCGCGTAGCCGTGACCGATGATGAACGCAGCACAACTGCCCAGGGCCAACGCCGCCGCAACCTGCGCCTCGCCCTTATCATCGCCGCCGTGGCCCTGGCGGTGTATTTCGCCTGGTGGCTCAAGGTGGTCCTGTGACTGACACGGCGGGACGACGATCGGCAAACCGCCGCCTGACCCTGCGTCTGGTGGTGGTGGCGGGCGCCATGTTCGGCTTCGGCTACACGCTTCTGCCGCTGCTCTATGACGCCGTCTGCGAGATTACCGGCCTCGGCGGGAAGCCCGCCGTCGCCCAGGAGGCGCAGCTCAGCACGCAAGTGGATACGGGCCGCCTGATTACCGTGCAGTTTCTGGGCACGGTGAACAGCTCGCTGCCGTGGGAAGTGCGGCCAACGGTCACGGAGATGCGCGTCCATCCGGGGCGCGTGTACGACGCCACCTATTTCGCCCGCAATCTTTCCAGCAACGGCACCGTGGGTACGGCGACACCCAACATCACTCCCGGCAAGGCGGCCCTCTACTTCACCAAGACCGAATGCTTCTGCTTCACACAGCAGCAATTCGCTGGCGGCGAGGGCCGCGAGATGCCGCTACGCTTCGTCGTAGGCACGGAGCTGCCCCCGGACGTGCGTACCATCACGCTTTCTTATACCTTCTTTAACGCCGAGGCCCGGTCATGACGCCCGGGCCCTGGTCTTCACGACATTACAATTGCCACAGGTAACCGCTATGGCCGCTAGCCAAGACTCCTACTACCTCCCGAGCCCCAGTCGTTGGCCAATCACGGGATCCATTGGGCTGTTCACGCTGCTCGGCGGCTTCGCGATACTTCTGGACGGCTCCAGCGTGGGCAAATGGCTCATGATCGCGGGCGCCCTGATCGTCCTGTACATGCTGTTCGGCTGGTTCGGCACGGTCATCCGCGAAAGCCAGAGTGGCACCTACAACGACCAGGTGGACCTGTCCTTCCGCTGGGGCATGGGCTGGTTCATCTTCTCCGAGGTGTTGTTCTTCGCCGCCTTCTTCGGCGCGCTGTTCTACATTCGCGTTCTTTCCGTCCCCTGGCTGGGCGGCGAAGGCGCCGGCGGCGTTGCCACGGGCCCCTTACTATGGCCGGGCTTCGATGCCGTGTGGCCGACCAACGGACCGAAGGATATTGGCGGTGCCTTCGAAACGATCCCCGCCTTCGGCCTGCCGGCTTTGAATACGGTGATTCTGCTCTCCAGCGGCGTTACCGTGACCCTCGCCCACCATGCGCTGAAGCACGCCAACCGCCGGGGCCTGGTGGGCTGGCTGTTCGCCACGGTTGCTCTGGGCCTCACATTTCTGTATGTCCAGGGGACTGAGTTCCACCATGCCTACAGCGAGCTCAATCTGACCCTGGGCTCCGGCGCCTACGGCTCCACCTTCTTCATGCTCACCGGCTTTCATGGTCTGCACGTGACCATCGGCGCCATCATGCTGACCGTGATGCTTGCTCGGTCGCTGAAAGGGCATTTCACGTCGACTCACCATTTCGCCTTCGAAGCGGCCGCCTGGTACTGGCACTTCGTCGACGTGGTGTGGCTGGGCTTGTTTATCTTCGTCTACTGGCTGTAGCACTAAAAGGAGTCGCTAAAAGGGGACGCACTTATTTTTTTAACGGGGTCAGACTCGATTTATTCGCAGCGCGAATAAATCGAGTCTGACCCCGTTAAAAAAATAAGTGCGTCCCCTTTTAGCGTCAAAAATAAAGGAAAAATAAGTGCGTCCCCTTTTACTCAGGGCCGTACTCCATGGGGCGTGATCAGGCCCAGACCCCAGAGCACGAACAGTAGCGCGAACAGCGCTATGGACACGGCGATGCGTATCGTCAACGCACGCAGTGTCCGCGTCGATTGCCCCTTGTCCTTAATCAGAAAGAACAACGCCGAACCCATGCTGCCGATGATTCCGAGAAAGATCACGATGATGAGGATTTTCGACAGCATGGCGGCTCCGGATGAGGTGCGCTCTGCGAGTATACTGCAGGAAACCCGGGGATGATTCGCTCCCACACGGTGCGCATCGGCGCATACGAGCTACGCGTGGCACCGCTGCCCGCGGTTGCCGCGTTGCTCATGCTGGCGCTGCTCGTGTCCGCGGGGTTCTGGCAGCTGCGCCGTGCCGAGGTGAAGCGCGCCATCGTCGTCGAACAAGCCTATCGCGGCGACAAGGAACCCCTGGTCCTGGAGCCAGGCGTGGCGGCCACCGCCACCCTCGAGGGATTGCGCCACCGCCGCGCCAGCGCCGCCGGCCGCTACCGCGATGACTTCCAGTATCTCCTCGACAACCGCACCCACAAGCAGGTTGCCGGCTACCATGTGCTGACGCCTTTTCGGCTCCAGGGCAGCGACGCGCACCTGCTCGTGAACCGCGGCTGGTTGCCGGTGGGACCCGATCGCGGGCGGCTCCCCGACGTCATCGTCGGCGAGCAGACGCTGCTGGAGCAGGGAATCATCGTGGCACCGCCCGCATCCGGCCTGACCCTGGGCGCTAGCGGATACGACCACGAAGGCTGGCCCCGGGTCGTTCAGAATGTCGATTTGACGCGCATCCAGGAACAGCTGGGCGGCCCTCTGCTACCGTTCGTGCTGCGTCTGTCACCGGGCTCCGAGCACGGCTACGTGCGCGAGTGGCGGGTCCGCACCGGGCTCACCCCGGAGCGTCACGTGGGTTACGCCGTGCAGTGGTTCGCCCTGGCGGCGGCTCTGGTGGGACTGTGTATCTGGGCCGCCGTCCAACGCGCGCCGGAGGAGCACCATGGGCCCTGACCGCCGCCGCGCGCGCATTCTGCTGGTCGCCACTTTCCTGTTTTTCTTCCTCCCCATCGTGGGCGCCTGGCTGCTCAACGTGTATGCACCCGATTGGCGTCCCTTTGGAACGCTCAATCATGGCACCCTGGTGCAACCGCCACGTCCGGTCAGCGCCGCCCGCTTGCAGCATATGGACGGTACGGCGATGGACCCTGAATATCTGTCCGAGCGCTGGACGCTGGTGCACCTGCTCGAGGGTGACTGTGGACGAAGTTGCGTCGACGCGCTCGCCCGAAGCCGCCAGGTTCACCGGGCTCTCGGTGATGATATGCATCGCGTGCAAATTCTTCTCGTGAAGGCTGCGCCCACGGACATATGGCCGGCGGAACTTCCGACAGGCGTTGCTCTTGCGGTGGCAGACGGCGACTGGTTGGCGAGCTTTACCGATACAGACGCCGTGGCGGGGCGGGATGCGGGGATCTACCTGGTGGACCCGCAAGGTTATCTGATGATGGGTTTTCCGCAGGATGTGGATCGGCGCGCCTTGCTGGCGGATCTCGAGCGCTTGCTGAAAATATCCAAAATCGGCTGATGGACGTACAGGTCGGCTGCCACAGCTACCGGGCCCGCGTTGCGTCGGTGTATCATGGGCGCCGCTCGCTGGGCGTCGATGGCCCCGCCGGCCATCGATAGGGAACTGGGGGAGTCACGCTGCTCATGTCGAATCGCGCCATTTCCGTGGCACCCGCGCGCTCGTGGCGAGAATACCTCGAGCTGTGCAAGCCGCGGGTGGTGGTGCTGCTGGTGTTCACCGCCGTGGTCGGCATGTTTCTCGCTTCTCCCGGCTGGGTGCCATGGCAGGCGTTGATATTCGGTAGTCTCGGCATCGCTCTCGGCGCGGCCTCGGGCGCGGCCATCAACCATATCGTCGATCAGCGCGCCGACTCCCTGATGGTGCGCACCCGCCGCCGACCGCTCCCCACCGGCCGCTTGGACCGGACATCGGCGCTGATATTCGCCGCCATTCTGTGCGTGCTGTCCATGCTGCTGCTGGTAACGCTGGTAAACACGTTGACCGCGGTCCTGACCCTCGCCGCCATGGTCGGCTACTCGGTGGTGTATACAATTTTTCTCAAGCGCGCCACGCCCCAGAACATCGTCATCGGCGGTGCCGCGGGCGCCATGCCGCCGGTGCTGGGATGGACCGCCGTCACCGGTACCCTTGACCCGCAGTCGCTGCTGCTGTTTTTGATTATCTTCGTGTGGACGCCGCCGCATTTCTGGGCGCTGGCCATCCACCGCTGCGGTGACTATGCGCGTGCCAGCATCCCCATGCTGCCAGTGACCCACGGTATCGAGTACACAAGGCTGCAGATTCTTCTGTATACGGTGTTGCTGGTGCTGGTGAGCCTGTTGCCCTACGCAACCCACATGAGCGGTCCGCTGTATCTGGTGGCGGCTCTGATTCTCGGCGGCGTATTCCTGTATTACGCCATCAATCTTTTCCGCGGACGCGACGACGGCCTGCCCCTGCGCACCTTCGTCTATTCCATCTACTACCTGATGGGATTGTTCAGTGCCCTGCTTCTGGACCACTATCTGCTGATTTGGTCAGCTGCCCCGTAGCCCGCAGGTTGGGTATCGCTTCGCTCCGCCCAACAACACCAGGCAAAAAAAAGCCCCGCCTGACCCAGGCGAGGCTTTCTCTTTTCTTGTTTACTCGGCCAGCGCCGATTTCAACTTGTTCATGGCGTTCTTCTCGATCTGCCGGACACGCTCGGCAGAAATTCCGTAGGTATCCCCCAGATCCTGCAGCGTCACCTTGTCCTCGTTGAGCCAGCGTTTTTGCACGATGTTGCAGCTGCGCGCATCGAGATCCTCCAGAGCCTCGTGCAGGCGTTGCCCGTTGTGCGCTTCCCAATCCTCTTCCTCGACCTGGGCGGCCGGTTCGAAGCGCAGGTCCTGGAGATAGCCCGCCGGCGCGAAGCGAGCGCCGTCCTCGTCGTCGCCGGCCTGTGCATCGAAGGCTGCGTCGTAGGCGCTCAGTCGTTTCTCCATTTCGAGAACCACCTCGGGGCTGACCCCCAGGTCATCGGCGACCGCGTCGACTTCGGCGCGATTGAGCCAGCCCAGCCGTTTCTTGGCGCCGCGCAGATTGAAAAACAGCTTGCGCTGGGCCTTGGTGGTGGCGACCTTCACGATGCGCCAGTTACGCAGAATGTACTCGTGGATCTCGGCCCGTACCCAGTGCACGGCGAAGGACACCAGACGCACGCCCACGGTCGGGTCGAAGCGTTTCACGGCCTTCATGAGGCCGATATTGCCTTCCTGGATGAGATCCGCCTCCTGCAGACCATAACCGGAGTAACCGCGCGCGACGCGTACCACGAAGCGCAGGTGAGATGTCACCAGCTGCCAGGCGGCGTCCAGATCCTGGGTGGCCTGGTAGCGCTCGGCGAGCTCTTTCTCCTCGGCAGCACTCAGCATGGGCACGCTGTTGACCGCCTGACGATAGGCCGCCAGGTTTCCGATCGGTAAGGCCAGCTTGAGTTCCAGTGCTTTGCTCATTACATCCCCTCGAATCAGAATAAAGCTAGTTTAGCAGTCACGGCATTAGAGTGCTAGCAAGCCCGGAAGTTCAACCATTTTAGACGCTTAGGAGAGCCTTAGCCGCTCCCACGGCGCCAAATCCGGGTCCCTCAGGAGGGCTCGATGGCGGGCAGGTGGCGGCCCACCGAGAGCCACGAACCGAGCAGCCCGAGCATCGCCCCACCAGCCACCAGAACCACGCTGGCCCAGGCGGCCAGGCCCTGAAGCCGATAGTCGCCGGAATAGAGCGCCGTCAGATGCTGTACCGGCTCACCCAGCAGTAAGAAGCAGACCCAGACCAGCAGCCAGGCGATGACACCCCCCAGCGCGCCGTACAGCAGCCCGCTGTAGAGAAAGGGCCGCCGGATGAAGGCGTCGGTAGCGCCGAACAGCTTGGCGATCTCGATCTCCTGGCGTCGGTTCTCGACCCCCAGACGCATGGTGTTACCCACCACCAGCAACACGCCACCGGCGAGCAGCACCGCCAACACCAGCACGCCGCGCTCGACGATACGAAGAATGCCGTACAGGCGTTTGAGCCATGCCAGGTCGAACTGGGCAAAGTCCACCTCCGGCAGTTCACCCAGACGCCCGAGCAGCTTGTCCATGGTCACGCCGTCCCCGGCACCCACCGTCGGTTCGACGACGATCACCGCCGGCAGCGGGTTGTCGCTGGAAAAGGCATCCATGACGTCGGCAAAGCCGGACAGCTGGCGAAACTCCTCGAGTGCCTGGGCGCGGGTGATGACCCGCGCCCGGGCCACCTCCGGCCAGTCGCGGACATTGCCGGCAATGGCCTCGGCCTTATCGTCAGAGATGTTCAGCTGGAGAAACAGCGAGATCTCGTTGCTGCCGTCCCAGCCGCGGGTCGCATCCCGGACGTTGTCGAGGAGCACGTACAGACCCGCCGGCAGCGCCAGGGCCATGCCGATGACCGCGGCGGTCAGAAAGCTCGCCAGCGGTGCCCGCGATAGCAGCCCGAGAGTGTAGAAAAAAGTTTGCAGATGGCGTGTGAGCCACGGCCGAAGCCAGCGCTTGCCTGTGGAAGACAAGGCGAAGGTCGCCGGTTCCGGCGCGCTTGCCATCTGCTCACCGCCCCGCGCCGTGCACGAAGGAGCCATCCTTGAGGGTGAGAATATCGTAGCCCATGTGGGCAATCAGGGAGATGTCGTGGGTGGCGATGAGCACCGTCACGCCTACGTGGTTAAAGCTCTCGAACAGCTCCATGATTTCCCGGCTGAGCTCTGGATCCAGGTTTCCCGTCGGCTCGTCGGCAAGCAGTATGCGCGGCCGGTGCACGACGGCGCGGGCGATCCCTACCCGTTGCTGCTCACCCCCCGACAGCGTTATCGGAAACGCCCGACTTCGGTCCAGCAGTCCCACCTTGTCCAGTGCCGCTCGCACCCGCCGTCCCACCTCGGCGTGGGAATGTCCGGCGATCACCAGGGGCAGGGCCACGTTGTCGAACACCGTCCGATCCATGAGCAGTCGGTGGTTCTGAAAGACCACGCCGATGTTGCGCCGAAAGTATGGAATCCGCCGGCGGCTCAAGCGGCTCAGATTGTGCCCGCCCACCAATACCTGACCACGGGTGCAGCGTTCGAGCAGGGTCGTGAGCCGCAGCAGAGTACTTTTGCCGGCACCCGAGTGGCCGGTGAGAAAGGCCATGGCGCCGCTCTCGACACGCAGATTGACGTTTCGCAGCGCCTCGTAACCATTCGGGTAGCGCTTGGTGACATCATGAAATTCGATCATGCTTTCCGGTATCCGCCTTTGCAGCGACCGCCGTCAACCGATGCCGTGTGCCGCCGTCATCGCTCCAGGAGCGCGTCCACGAACTCGCCCGCGCGAAATACCCGCAAGTCCTCGGCGCCTTCTCCCACGCCCATGAAGCGGATGGGAATACCGAGCTCCTCGGCGATGGCGAAAACGATACCGCCCTTGGCTGTGCCGTCCAGCTTGGTCAGGGCAATGCCACTGACGTTCACCGCCGCATGGAACTGGCGCGCCTGGGCGAGGGCGTTCTGACCCATGCCCGCGTCGATCACCAGCATGGTTTCGTGAGGCGCCGTTGGATCCAGCTTGGCGAGGACGCGCACCACTTTTTTCAACTCCTCCATGAGCCCTTCCTGGGTGTGCAGTCGCCCGGCGGTGTCGGCGATGAGCACATCGACGCCCCGCGCGCGGGCCGATTGCAGGGCATCGAAGAGCACCGAGGCGGCGTCGGCGCCCGAGTGCTGAGCCACCACCGGCACGTCGTTGCGCTCGCCCCAGGCCTGCAGCTGCTCGACGGCGGCAGCGCGAAAGGTGTCGCCGGCAGCCAGCATCACCGAGTGGCCCTGGCTGCGAAAGCGTCTGGCGAGCTTACCGATGGTAGTGGTTTTTCCGGTGCCGTTGACGCCCACCATCAGCACTACGAAGGGCCGGTCCGGCTTGTCGGGGATCTCCAGCGGATCCGCCACCGGCTCCAGCACCGAAAGCATATCGTCGTGTAGTGCCGAGAACAGTGCTTCCCTGTCCTTTATCTCGCGTCTTGCCACCCGTTCTTTCAAACCGGCAACGATTCGCTCGCTGGCTTTCACGCCCACATCGCTCAGGAGCAGACACGTTTCGACTTCCTCGACCAGTCCCTCGTCGATAGGGGCGTTACTGTCGAACAGCTGGGAGATGTTTCCCAGCAAAGCCCCGCGGGTACGCCTGAGGGCGCCGGACAAGCGTCCGAGAAAACCCGGTTTGTCAGCTTCGGCGGCGGAATCGTTGCTTGTCGTTGTGGATTTTCGTGATGGCCACATAGAAAGACGCACTGACGGGCTGCGGCGACCTGTTCGGGCTCTCTGAAATGATCGTCTCTGGCCCGCCGCCCGGGCCGCGCGTTATCCTATCACGTTTGCACAACCCGGGGCGTCAGGGCCACACCAGCATGACCGGCAAAGTACGCATCATCTCCGGGCAGTGGCGCCGTCGCCTGCTGCGTGTGCCCGACGTCGACGGTCTGCGACCGACGCCGGACCGCGTTCGCGAGACCCTGTTCAACTGGCTCGCCGGCTCAATCGAAGGCGGCCGTTGCCTGGATCTATACGCTGGCAGCGGTGCCCTCGGTTTCGAGGCCGCATCCCGAGGCGCCAACCAGGTGGTGCTGGTGGAGCAAGACGAACGGGCCGTCGCGTGTATGCGAGAACAGGCTTCCGTGTTGGGTGCCAATCAAATCGACGTCGTGCATGCCGACGTTCGTTGCTGGCTGGAGGGTAAAGCCACCCCCTTCGATATCGTATTTCTCGACCCACCCTTCGGCAGCGACGACCTCGACCAGCGATGTGCCCAGCTCGAGCGGAATTCCTGGCTGGCCCCGGGCGCCCTGGTGTATCTGGAGACACGGGCAACCCAGGCGTCCCTCGAATTGCCCGACGGGTGGCAACTCTTGCATCGACAGAAAGCCGGCCAAGTAAGGTATCATCTTGCCGCTACGCAAAACGCGACCTGACGACGACGCAGTGATCACCGCCGATACAGGCGCTGTGAGGGGCCATGGACACCATCGCCATTTATCCTGGAACATTCGATCCGATTACCAACGGACACGCGGATCTGGTAGACCGCGCCCTGCGGCACTTCGCCCGCGTGATCATCGCCGTTGCCGGCAGCACGGGAAAGTCCACCTGCTTCAGCCTGGATGAGCGGGTGTCACTGGCGCGCACGGCGCTGGCGCATCTCGACAATGTCGACGTGCTGGGTTTCGACGGCTTACTGGTCAAGTTTGCGCGGGACAAGGGGGCTGGTGTGATCCTGCGCGGACTGCGCGCGGTCTCGGATTTCGAGTACGAGTTTCAGCTCGCCAGCATGAATCGTAAGCTCGCTCCCGACGTCGAGACCATGTTTCTAACCCCGGACGAAGGCTACAGCTTCATATCATCGAGTCTGGTACGCGAGATTGCGGCGCTCGGCGGCGACGTCCGGTCCTTCGTGCATCCGGAGGTGCAGAAGGCGCTGAAGAAGCGACTCGGCTAGTCTTGCGGGCGGTACACCCGGATGGCGCTGATGATCACCGACGTCTGCATCAACTGCGACGTTTGCGAGCCCGAATGCCCGAACGCCGCCATCTCCCAGGGCGAGGAAATCTACGAGATCGATCCCGAGTTATGTACCGAGTGTGTTGGCCACTTCGACACCCCTCAGTGCATCGAAGTATGTCCGGTGGATTGCATTCCCATCAACCCCGAGCATGTGGAGAACCGCGAGCAACTCCAGGCCAAGTACGCGCGCTTGACGAGCGCCGACCTCGACAAGTGAGCTGATATTTCGACGACTACGTCTGTGCCGCAGTTGAGGACTCTACTGCCTTCCAGTCGTATGGATAATCCATCTGGCGGGCGATTTTCACGCGCACCCCTTCTCCCTTGAGATGGCCCACGACATAAAGCCCTGCATCGATCGATGAGGTGACGCCCCGTGCCGTAATGATATCTCCATCTTCGACCACCCGCTCGCGCACAACTTCCCTGCAATAGGGTTCGAGCTCTACGTACGCGTTCGGATGCGTCGTTGCACGCCTACCCGTTAGAAATCCTGCGGCTCCCATCAGCAGCGCACCAGTGCAAACCGAGACTTTCAGGGGCGCCGACTCTCCGGACTGCAACCATTCGGTAAAATCATCGTCATGCTGTAACTTCCGGGTACCGAGCCCCCCAGGAACCACGAGAATGTCAAAACCTTCCAGAGATCGCGCGGTCCATGTCGAAGCAGTTCGCAATCCGTGATCATCCGACACGTCCTCGGACAGCGCACAGATCTCCCACGACAGAGTAGGAATAAATCCCATCGACTTCAGACGCGTGATGCCGTCATAGATACCGACGAAATCCAACATCGTCATGCCGTCGAATACAACGAATGCAACCTTCATACTAACGGCTCCGGCTCATCTCTATGCGGCAAGCGGCGCCTTGTGAGGCGCCGTCATTGCTCGTAAAAGATTTCATATAATGCGGATAGCTCTTCTTTCTCTAATAGAAACTGATCGTCTTCCGGATAATATTTGGCCTTTTCTGGTTCTTCGCCCGCAAATCTTTTCACGGATTCCATGGAATCCCAATAGGTTACCAACAGAAAATGCGCCACGTCTTCTTCATCCTTGCGCAAGAATAAGAGTTTCTGCAATCCATCTACAGAACTATAATCCGGCGCAGCTCTTTGTTTCATGAATTCGGCGTATTCATCCGACTTCGAAGAGGCCACTCTACCGTGCCACATTCGTACGATCATTGTGTGTCTCCCTGAAGTACCTGGGATCTGCCAGGAAACTGCTAGATCTTGATTTCACTAACCTGAATAGTGGGTTGAACGTCCGTGTAGTTGGGCATGTCTGCGATGATCGCATCCGCGTGAGGGCCGAATGTTTCCTGAAATGCTTCCACAGAGTCAAACAGTAAGTGTCCCATGGCTGCATAGGTTGCGCTTGAACCAGGTTCGGCGCCGCCTAGACCCTGTTCCACCGCGACTCCTTTAAGGGCCGAGCCGAGCATTTCTTGAACCATGGGAATGTGACTGTTGCAATAGTAGTCCATGTCGAAGCTACTGCCTTCACTGTTCGGATATAGCACACTAACCTTGATCATTGTTTCGTCCTCTTCTGTTTCTCTCACAGGGTTTCACAGTCGGTGGACCAACGCAGCAGCGTTTCCCCCCATTAACACCAAGCAATCGCACTTCACAATTGAACTCAGGCGGCGGCGCCATAAACAGCAAATAGCTCCCGACACTCATCAAGGGATGTCTGACCGATTGGAAACAGATGATAACCGGCGGATTCGAGGAATTTACAACAGCTCTGATGGACATCGATTCCATGTGTGGAAAGGAGGAATACCGGGTGGAACTCGCTTACCACTCCGGCACTTCCATTCAGCGCAAGAACCTCTGCTCCCT
>Ga0255058_10000159_pt1 | contig 39980 bp, 41 predicted proteins | sample Cases_109_9_MG_FD_188637 | JGI IMG/M metagenome (GOLD analysis project Ga0255058, IMG submission 188637) | Seawater microbial communities from Amundsen Gulf, Northwest Territories, Canada - Cases_109_9 | ecosystem: Environmental > Aquatic > Marine > Gulf | place: Canada: Northwest Territories...
ACGGCGCAACCACCACCACCGGTCCGAAAGGCCAGCGGTAGCCGCGTGTCTCCTGCCCCGGGTGGTCGCCAGGATTGGAAAAGCCGCGTGCCAGAAAGCGCACGCCGTCGCCTGCAAAATTCTCGAGAAAAACCCGCGTTACTACCACTTCTGCGCGGCACTGCTGCCAGCTTTTCGGCATAACGCGTTGCGTCAGGCGGGTGAAGAAGTCCTCGACATCGGATTGTGCAAGCAGCGCGGCAGCCCTGGCGCACACCTGGCCCAGCAGAACGTAACGCTCAGGATTCTTGTACGGATTGTGCATGCCGAATTTAGGACAACTCCGCAATCCGGCAATAAACGGCGCGTGGTCCCGGGTTGCCGGGACTTTCAGAAACGCCTCGCCATTCAGCGGATCGACGATATCCGTGCGATATTCAGCACCATCGACCCAGTTGCCAGCAACCAGGTTGCGGACGATTCCGGGGTTCCCGGCTGTCATTCCGTTGACCGGGTCCACTGTCGCGAAAGCGAGTATATTCGGCATTCCGTTCTCCTTTGCTGGTAGATTCGCCTGACTCGGGCAGGACGGAAGCATAGCAACCCGGGAGTTTAATAATCTACAGGTAGCAGATTGCGAACAGGGACAGACCCCGCATGGGGTCTGTCCCCATCATCGCCCGAAGCTGGCAGGAGCAACGCCTGTAACATGGTGCATTGTTTCCTTTGTCGGGCAGGGCCATAATCGCCGCCGGTCCGCGTCGGCTTCCCCGCGACGGTCAGCCGTGAACCCCGTCAGACCCGGAAGGGAGCAGCGGCAGCGGTGACACCGGGTGCCGGGGAGGGGCTGGCGCGGGCCACTTCGTATCACCTGTCCCGGACGATGCAAAGTCGGCGATGGCAGGCAGAAATTTTCTGCTTGTTCCGCCGCTGCCATTGGTTACACTGTCCGGTCTCGTAAGTAGTCGGGGACTCCGCTTCGGGCGGGTCAAATCAACCATATTTCGATGAGTTATCTTGTTCTCGCCCGCAAATGGCGACCCAAAAATTTTGCCGATACGGTAGGCCAGGAACATGTGCTGAAAGCGCTGACAAATGCGCTGGAAAGTCAGCGACTGCATCATGCGTACCTGTTCGCCGGCACGCGCGGCGTTGGCAAGACGACGATCGCGCGCATTCTTGCCAAGGCCCTGAACTGTGAAACCGGCATCACGGCCGAGCCCTGCGGCAAGTGTGCCGCGTGCCAGGAAATTGACCAGGGCCGCTTTGTCGATCTGATCGAAGTAGATGCCGCGTCGAAGACCAAGGTGGATGACACACGTGAGTTGCTGGATAACGTGCAATACGCACCGGCCGCCGGCAGATACAAGGTTTATCTCATCGACGAAGTGCACATGTTGTCGAAAAGTTCTTTCAATGCTTTGCTGAAAACGCTGGAAGAACCTCCGCCGCACGTCAAGTTTCTGCTGGCGACGACGGATCCGCAAAAACTGCCGGTAACGGTCTTATCCAGGTGTCTGCAATTCAATCTCAAAAGGTTGACGCCGAAACTCATTCGCGACCGCCTCGAGCATATTTGTAAAGAAGAAAGCGTCAACGCAGAGCCGGCCGCGCTGGCGATGATTGCGCGTTCTGCAGATGGCAGTTTGCGCGATGCCCTGAGTTTGCTCGATCAGGCGATCGCGTATTGTGGCGGCGATGTTTCGGAAGTGGATGTTGGCGTAATGTTGGGCACGATCGACCGGCAGCATGTTTCCCGCATTCTGCGATTGCTGGCGCACGGAGACGGAGCGGGGCTGATGTCGGCGGTCGCCGAAATCGACCAGCAGTTTCCGGATTATTTGCACCTGTTGCAGGATCTGGCGCGGAGCCTGCAGCAGATAGCCATGTACCAGGTTGTCGGTGCGGCAGATACTGAAGATGATCTGGTCGAATCTGAGCTGGCGGATTTTGCTGCTGCGATGTCACAGGAAGACGCGCAACTGTTTTACCAGACAGCGTTGCTCGGCCGTCGCGATCTCTACCTGGCCCCGGACCCTCGTAGTGGCGTGGAGATGACCCTGCTGCGCATGCTGGCATTTCAGCCCGGTGGCAGCGCGGTGCAGAGCGAGCCAGGACGTCGGAACGCGCCCAAGGCGGCCGTCAAGGTACCGGCAGGTACTGCGGCACCCGAGATGGCACAACCCGCACCGAATGAGCCGCAAGAGCAGTCCGGCGCCGCGCCGAACGGTCCGCCGGCGGGAGTCCGGGATTGGCAGGATCCGGACTGGTCAGGGCTGGTCGGTGAATTACAGTTGACCGGGTTCAGCAAGCAGCTGGCGGCAAACTGTGAATACCGGAGTCGGCAAGGGAACAGCATACATCTCGTGCTCGATAAACGCTCCGAATCCCTGTTGACGAAAACAAGGCAACAGGCATTGGCGGATGCTTTGAGCGGGAAATACGGTGAGCCCTTACGAGTCGTAATTTCCGTCGGCATGGTCGAAAAAGAAACGCCGATGCAGGCGGAGGTGCGCCGGGTCGACGAAAAGATCGAGGCGGCGCGCCAGTCACTGGAAGCGGACCCGAACGTCAAAGCGCTGAAGGACATGTTCGGTGCCGAACTGAAAACAGATTCCATTGAAATTGTCGCGAGCGAAAATTCGCCGCTGGAGGAGTAGGCTATGAAAGGTGGTATTGGTCAGCTGATGAAACAGGCACAGCAGATGCAGGCCGATATGCAGAGGGCGCAGGAAGAAATGTCGAATCTCACCGTCACAGGCGAATCGGGCGCTGGCATGGTGAAGATCACCATGACCTGCCGCCACGAAATCAGGTCGCTGGATATCGATGATTCACTGCTGGGCGACGACAAGGAAATGCTGGAGGACCTGATTATCGCGGCCTTCAACGACACTGTCCGAAAAATAGAAAAGACCGTACAGGAGAAGTTTTCGGGCATGACCTCCGGTCTGAATCTGCCTGCCGGAATAAAACTTCCGTTTTGAGTCTGCTCCGTGTCGTATTCTCCACTATTGCTGCGACTCATCGATGCGCTGCGCTGCATGCCGGGCGTGGGCAAAAAGTCGGCACAGCGCATCGCATTTCACCTGCTGGAGCGCGACCGCGGCGGCGCTGAACTAATGTCGCAGGCGCTGGCGGAAGCTGTGGCGGGAATCGGTCATTGCAAACAGTGCAGGATGTTCACCGAGCAGGAGCTGTGCAACATTTGTTCGGATGCCGGGCGCGACGCGTCCCTGTTGTGCGTGGTGGAGTCGCCGGCCGATGTCATGGCAGTAGAGGATGCCACCGGTTACCGGGGCCATTACTTCGTACTGATGGGCCACCTGTCGCCATTGGACGGCATTGGTCCGGAACAGTTGGGGCTCGGGATGCTGGAAGACCGGCTGGCTGGCGGGCAGCTCCAGGAACTCATTATTGCAACCAACCCGACGGTCGAAGGCGACGCTACTGCACACTATCTTGCGGAGATTGCCGGTCAGCAAAACGTGCCGGCCAGTCGCATAGCTCACGGGGTACCCTTGGGTGGTGAACTCGAGTATGTCGACGGCGGCACATTGTCGCACGCTTTTTTCGGCCGGCGCATGGTTGATTAGTGGTCCAACACGGTAATAATGATTTTACGAACTTCCGAGGTGGCAGCAGCATGACTGATCCCAATTGCCTGTTTTGCAAAATAATCGCCGGTGATATCGAGGCAGACGTGATGTATCAGACGGATAACGTGTTGGCGTTTAGTGATATCAATCCGCAGGCACCAACGCATGTTCTGATCATCCCGAAGCGGCATATCGCAACGATCAATGACCTTGAGGAAGCCGATTCTGAGGAGATTGGCCACTTATTCGCGGCTGCCAGGGTAATCGCCAAGCTGGAAGGGGTCGATGAGGCAGGATACCGGGTCGTCATGAACTGCAATGAAGCGGCCGGGCAGACCGTTTTTCATCTGCATCTGCATTTGCTGGGTGGCAGGCAGTTCCGTTGGCCCCCCGGATGAAATGATTCCTAGCGGCGGGACTCGGCAAGTTTTTTTGTGAGAGTCTGCAGGCGTTTGTAGCTTTCATATCTGCGTGCGCTGATTCGCTGTTCGGAAACAGCCGATTTGACCGCGCAGTCAGGTTCCCGCAGATGCCTGCAATTGGCGAAACGGCATTGTGCGCCGTAGCGGGCGATCTCACGGAAACCGCTAATAACCTCGTCGGAATTCTGCATGGCAGGCGCAAAGTCGCGAACGCCCGGCGAATCGATGACGGCGCCGCCGTTCGGCAGTGGAAGCATGATGGAATTTACCGTTGTATGGCGACCTTCGCCGCTGCCGCGAGAGACAGCGGCAATGCGCAGATTGGCCTCGCCGAGCAGGCGGTTAATGATGCTTGACTTGCCAACGCCGGATTGTCCGACGATGATCGCCGTCTGACCGGCCAGCAGCTTGTGGATGTCCGCGATGCCGGCGCCGGTCCTGGCGCTGCACTGCACGGTTGGATAGCCGATTTGTGCGAATTCTCCGAGCGCTGCCAGTGTGCCTTCCCGTGGGGCGTGCAGGTCAGTCTTGTTGTATGCAACGGCTGCTGATACCCGCATCAGTTCCGCGGCGCTGAGATAGCGATCAACGATAAACCAGTCCGGGGTTGGTGGGTCTGCGGCAACGACGAGAAGAAACGACAGGTTTGCCGCCAGCACTTCGGTCTGACCCCTGGCATTGGGCCGGCTGAGTTCATTATCCCGAGGCAGTATTGCCGTTATCAGCAGTTCAGGCTCGCTGGGTATCTGCTCCACCTGCACCAGGTCCCCGCATACCGGGCGCAGTTTTTTTCCTTTGACCCGTCCCGGGACCTCTTCACCGGAAGGCAGTTGCAAGTTCATGCGGCGGCTGAACGTCGCCGTAATGAGCCCCTGGTGGTTGCCAGGCACTTTCATGGCGCATCTACTGTTTGGTGGCGGGTAGGCATTTGATTTAAGTATGCCGCCAAGCAGCTGACCTTGCACCCCTGGCGGCTGCTACACTATGCCGGTTTTGTGCACTACGGTTACGAGGCTTGCATGGACGAAAAGCAACAGGAGAATCCAGCAGATTCAGCGACCCGTCTCATATGGATCGACCTTGAAATGACCGGACTGAACACCTTTACGGACCACATCATCGAGATTGCCACGGTCGTGACCGATACGCAGCTGAACGAACTCGCTGAAGGCCCGGTGTTGGCGATTCATCAGCCCGATGAGGTTATGGAGGCAATGGATACATGGAATACCAGGCAACATCGCGAGTCGGGACTGAGCAGCCGTGTTGCGAAGAGCAGGCTCAGTCCGGAAGAAGTGGAATCGGCCACCCTGGAGTTTTTGAGGAGATACGTCGACGAGGGCGCTTCCCCGATGTGCGGCAACAGTATTTGCCAGGACCGGCGATTTCTGGCGCGACAAATGCCAGAGCTTGAAGCGTATTTTCACTATCGTAATCTCGATGTCAGCACGCTGAAGATACTGGCGCAACGATGGGCGCCGAAGGTGGCGAGTGGCTTCAACAAGGAATCATCGCACCGGGCCCTGTCAGATATTCGTGATTCAATTGCTGAGCTGGTGCATTACCGCGATCAGTTTCTGAATCAGGAGACTCTGCGGCAGTGACCAGGATGCCGAAGGCGCCGGCTGCAGAGCGTAATCGGCAACCTATCCTCGAAGTTTTGCAGCAGGAATTGCAGGGCAACGAAAAAGTGCTGGAGATCGGCTCGGGCAGCGGCCAGCACGCGGTTTTCTTCGCGTCCGGGATGCCCGGACTGACATGGCAGACCAGCGATGTGGCTGACAACCATCCTGGCATCATGGCCTGGAAAGAATGGTCCGGGCTGTCAAATGTGGTTACGCCGCTGGATCTGGATGTATCGGCGAAGCCGCTCATCGAAGATCACTTCGATGCCGTTTTTTCAGCCAATACCGCGCATATCATGAGCATTGCAGAAGTACAATCGATGTTCGCAATAGTCGGTCGCGTGCTTACCGACCGTGGTATTTTCTGTCTCTATGGACCATTCAAGCTCGATGGCGAATTCAGTACCGACAGTAACGCGCGATTCGACCAGTCGCTGAAGTCACAGAAAGCGTCCATGGGTATCCGTGACCTCGAGGAACTCGATCAATTCGCCGCCAGTTCAGGAATGCGTCGTACAAGACTGTATGCCATGCCGGCGAATAACATGTTGGCAGTGTGGCGCAAGAATCCGCACGACTTGTCCCCGGCAGGCTGACCCCAAGATACCGCAGGCTAACCGGGTATTTGGAATCGTCGCTGAATTGCGACAGCCCCCCGGCTCGAATACGAATGGCTGGTACGCCTTATCAGCTTGTCATATAGTTGTCGACTTCCAATTTGAGCGATATCAATCAATGATTGCAAGATCAGTTCTGCAGATTTTCTGCTTGCTGGGATGTTGTGCGTCTGCCGTCGTTTTGGCGCAGGGACAACCAGCCTGGGTAAGCGATCAGTTCGAAATCATGTTGCGTACCGGTCCCAGCACCAGTAATGCCATTCAGTTGATGGTCGGCAGTGGCACCCGACTGGACGTTCTCGAGCGAGATGCCGAGAGTGGTTATTCGCAGGTACGCACGCCGGGTGGCACGGAAGGCTGGGTGCTGACCCGATATCTTATGGGCGAACCTGCCGCAAGGGAGCAACTGGAGCAGCTGACCAGCGAGCTGACCAGCGCCAATGCCCAGGGCAGTAGCATGGGCTCGCAATTGAACGCCATCAAACGTGAGTATGATAGTGCGACGCGTCGCATCACAGCGCTGGAAAGCGAAAAAGGCCAGCTCGAAACAGAGCTGGGCGAGATCAAGCGGACTGCGGCGAATGTGCTGGCAATCGATAACCAGAACAAGAATCTGCGCCAGCAACTTACCGATGCTGAGATCAACGTCAGTATCCTTGAGCAGGAAAACGAAGGATTGGCCAGCAAGACGACGAGGAACTGGTTCATCACTGGCGCCCTGGTTCTTCTTGGTGGTGTGTTACTGGGTTTGATACTGCCGCGAATGCGTTTCCAGCGACGCTCCCGGTACGACAGCTTGTAGGATTGGTGCCGGTGTTGTCTTATTTGTCTTATTTGTCTTATTTTGCCGTGCTCACTATGAGCACGGCAAAATAAGACAAATAAGACAACACCGGCACCATGCCCTATACCGACTCTCCGGCAAGAAACAGCCAGGTTTCGATCACGCTGTCAGGATTCAGTGACATGCTCTCGATGCCCTGTTCAACCAGCCACAGGGCGAGGTCAGGATGATCTGATGGCCCTTGACCACAGATGCCCACATATTTGTTGTTTTTCCTGCAGGCTTCAATGGTAAGGCTGAGCATCGCCTTTACGGCATCGTCTCGCTCATCGAACAGGTCGGCAATCAGGGCGGAGTCTCTATCGAGTCCCAGTGTAAGTTGCGTCATGTCATTTGAGCCGATTGACATGCCATCGAAGTATTCGAGATATTGCTCAGCCAGCAGCGCGTTCGTGGGCAGCTCCGACATCATGATAATTTTCAGTCCATCCTTGCCACGTTCCAGCCCATTCTCAACCAACAGATCGATTACCTGTTTGGCCTGAGCAACCGTTCGAACAAAAGGAATCATTACCTGGACGTTGGTAAGACCCATGTCGTTACGCACCTTGCGTAATGCGGCGCACTCGAGTTCGAAGCACGGGCGGAAGCTGTCTGACACGTATCGCGCTGCGCCGCGGAAGCCCAACATCGGATTTTCCTCAGCCGGCTCATACTTGTCACCACCGATCAGATTGGCATACTCATTCGATTTGAAGTCAGACATGCGTACGATGACCGGTTCGGGCGCAAAAGCAGCAGCGATAGTGCTGATGCCTTCCGCAAGCTTGTCAATGAAGAATTGCACAGGTTCGCCATAGCCGGCCATTTGCTCGTCTACCGCATGCCTGGTGTCCTTATCGAGGCTGTCGTACTCGATCAGCGCTTTTGGATGCACGCCAATCATACGGTTGATGATGAATTCCAGCCGCGCCAGGCCGACGCCGTGGTGCGGTATGTTGGCGAAGTCAAACGCACGGTCCGGATTGCCGACGTTCATCATGATCTTCACCGGTATGTCGGGCAGGGAATCCAGCTCGATTTGCTTTTGCTCAAACTCAAGCAGCCCGTCGTAAACGAAACCCTCGTCACCCTCGGCGCAACTGACCGTAACATCCTTGTTGTCGGGCACGGTTTTTGTTGCGTCCCCGCAGCCGACAACCGCAGGAATGCCAAGTTCCCGGGCGATTATCGCCGCGTGGCAAGTACGACCACCACGATCGGTGACGATCGCAGATGCGCGCTTCATCACCGGTTCCCAGTCCGGATCGGTCATGTCCGATACGAGAACGTCGCCGGCCTGAACACGCCCCATCTCGCTTACATCGCGAATGATTTTGGCTTTTCCGCTACCGATTTTTTGTCCAATGCTGCGTCCGCTACTGAGAACAGCCGACCGGTCTTTCAAAGTGTAACGCTGGATAGTCCGGCCGCTTCGGCTTTGCACGGTTTCCGGACGGGCCTGGAGAATGTATAGCTTGCCATCCGATCCATCCTTGCCCCATTCGATGTCCATCGGCCGGCCATAGTGCTTTTCAATGGTAACCGCGGTTTTCGCAAGCTCTATGATCTCCTTGTCGTCCAGTGAAAAACGTAGACTCTGCGCTTCGTCAACATCGACGGTATCCACAGTATTGCCCGGTCGCGGGTCGTCGCTGTAAACCATTTTGATCGCTTTGCTGCCGAGATTCCTGCGGAGTATCGGGTAGTTATCTGCAGCAAGCGCAGGTTTGTAGACGTAAAATTCGTCCGGATTGACGGCGCCTTGCACGACCGTTTCCCCAAGGCCGTAGGACGACGTGACGAAGACAACGTCACGGAAACCCGATTCCGTGTCGAGCGTAAACATTACGCCCGCCGCGCCGATGTCGCTGCGAACCATGTATTGCACGCCGACGGAAAGTGCTACCTTCGAGTGGTCGAATTTCTGGTGAACCCGGTACGCAATGGCCCGGTCCGTGAAGAGTGATGCGTAGACCTGGTGTAATGCCTGGACAAGGTGCTCGATGCCACGCACATTCAGGAATGTTTCCTGTTGCCCGGCAAATGAAGCGTCCGGCAGATCTTCGGCAGTGGCTGACGACCTCACCGCGACGGCGATGTCCTTACCGCCCGACATCTCATCCCATGCGGAGCGCATTTCAGCAGTCAGGCGCTCTGGCAGTTCCGCATCCGTAATCCATTTGCGAATCGCCTGGCCGGACTTCGACAGGGCATTGATGTTGTCAACATCGAGATCATTCAACAGCTCGCGAATTTTTCGGTCGAGCCTGTTATTCTCGAGGAAATCCCGGTAGGCGGCCGAGGTGGTCGCAAAGCCACCGGGTACCGATACGCCTAGATCACTGAGATTGCTGATCATTTCGCCCAGTGAGGCGTTCTTTCCACCGACTGTTTCCAGGTCATCCATTCCAAGCCTGTCAAGCTTGATTACGTATGGCTCCAATATCGGCTCCCTTGTGTTAGTGCTTGGGAAGTGGACAATCGATCATTGACAATACGAAGGCAGCCGCAGTCATGCATATGCGGTGATTCAGGATCTATATCATATGAGCGAGCGTACCGTATTTTTTCTGTCTGATCAGACCGGCGTTACCGCTGAAACGCTGGGGCACAGCCTGTTGACGCAGTTTGATAGCCAGCGATTTCGGCAAGTGACTTTGCCATTTATAGATAGCGAAGACAAGGCACACGAGGCCGTACACAAAATCAATGATACGGCACTCGATGGCGCTTCGAGACCGATCATCTTCTCTACCCTGGTGCAGGATGAATTGCGCGCCATCGTCCGCGGCGCAGATGGATTGCATCTCGATATTTTCGATGTCTTCCTGGATCCATTGGAAAGCGAGCTTGAACAGAAGTCGACCCACCTGGCGGGGCGTGCGCATGGCATGAGCGATATCAACACTTACATGAAGCGCATTGAAGCTACCAACTTTGCGCTGGCGAATGATGACGGGGGTATCACGAGAAACTACGAGATGGCTGACGTGATCCTGGTTGGTGTCTCCCGCACAGGCAAGACACCGACTTGCTTGTATCTTGCGTTGCAATACGGTGTCTACGCTGCCAATTTTCCGCTGACTGACGAGGAGTTTGATAGTGGGGCATTGCCGGATATCCTGGGCAAGCAAAAGTCAAAATTGTATGGATTGACGATTGCCCCGAGCCGTTTGCGGCAAATACGAAAAGAGAGGCGGCCACTTGGCCGGTATTCTTCGACTCAACAGGTACGATACGAACTCAGGGAAGCCCAAAAGATATTCAAGCGCTACAACATTCCGTATGTGGATACGACCGAATTCTCGATCGAAGAAATCGCGAGTCGAATCCTCGATAGTACCGGGGTTGAAAGAAGAGTTCGACCTTAATATTTTTCGAAAATAGTCAAAACTGGAACCGTTTTTGCATACCTTGGGTAGCCAATCCGCTGTGCTATATTGGTTCCATGTTGCTTGACTATCAGCTGGTACCGCAGTCCATTGCACGGCCAAAATCATTCATTGGCCTGATGTCTCTTTATGAAAGTAATTTCCTGCGACTACACCAGCTCATTCCGGAACTCGACCGGCTGGACGGTTACTACCAGTCTCGCGTCGCAGGAGATTGCAATCTCCATGTCGAAATTCTGCAGCGCAGCCGCTACACCGTCACCTTGTCGTTGTCATATTTCTTTTACGAAGGGAATGTCCGTGTCTCAGACCCGGACATGCAAGTCCGCACGTATCTCGACGGTCGTCTTGCCGAGGCCCTGGGTTTCTGTGGTGAGCACCGGCATACAGAACTGCATCGCCTGTCACGGGTGCACCGAAATGAGCTAGATACGCGATGGCGACGCAATATCGTTTTGAATAAATGGCTTGAGTATCTGCATGATCAGGGGCACCTGGTCCTCGAACGATAATCACAAATTCCGCGTCGGGGACTCCGACCACTCCCAAAACTGTCGATTCAATCAAGGATTGCGCGCGCCGCGCTTGTCATCATCGCTGGATTGATTGCTCCTGAAAGCCGCAGGCTGCGGCTCAGGATTATGTAAAAGAGGTGTTGATTGGCCAGTCTCACTGCCAAATTCGCGAGTTCGGAGCAAAAGTCGCAGGACAGCGAAAAGTTGTTGCACCTGTACTGGAACCGGGCAGAGCTGAAAAAAGAATTCGCTGGCATGCGCAAGGAGCAGTTCAAACTGCAGGACCGGATCAAGCAGCAGGAAGGCGCCACAGCCAGGTTGCAGCAGAAGCTGGATCACCTCGAAGATCTTCTGCTTGATCCGCAATGGGTGGGTAACGTCGTCGTCTATTATCAATTACGCGGACTGGCGTTGCGTTGTCAGCGCAAGTTGGCGCGCTTCGCTGAGCAACTCAAGCAACAACGGGAACAGCGCCAGCACAACAATATTCTGGTCTCCTGGAATGAAGAACGTACCAGCGAGGCAAGGTCCCTCGAGAGTCAGATTCTTGAAAGACGCGAAGACGTGCATCTGCTGGAAGACCAATTACAGTCAGAGCGTCATCGGCTCATGTCCATGAGCGGATTCCTGAAGGTTTTTCGCCGCCGCTCGGTCACCGCGATTCTCGATAGCCTGGCCGGGCAGATTGACCTGGCGCGGGAGGAAGAAGATGCGGTGGTGCAGAAACTCGAGACAGTCAAGAATCGCAAACCACCGGATAACGAGGGACTTGACATCCTGACGAAGCGCTCGATCAATCTGATGATCCTGGCGTTCGCGCAACAACTGTACCTGCATTTCACGGACGACAATTTGGCGAAACTGGTTAAAGAGGCCAACGAAAAGAGCGTTGGCGCGATAAATTACGGCGATCAGACCGAGTGTGACCAGATCCTCGAGCGCATAAAAAAGTGTGTGGAGGTCATGGATACAAATTCCGATTTCGCGGGGGTATTACAGCAACGTGCCAAGCTGATCAGTGAGAAAGCGACATTTCCCAATGATGATGAGGCCGTGCCGGTGTCGGCTTCGGTGGCAACGTTGTTCAGCATAGACGACGAATCGGTCAAGGTAGGTGAAGTGGATATTCTTGGCGAAAATTATTGGGAGATTTCCGCGATCCTCAGCCGATAGGTCAGGCTGCTAGATATCTTTGCGATACATCTGACGCTGGAAGCGTGGTATCTCTGCAGCCCGATCGATAAGCGTAACAGGCGCCAGTTTGTCCGTGGCCTCAGATTGTTCACTCGGCGCAGGTGCATCAGCGTTGCTTTCATCATCGGCTGTTGCGGCGTCGCTGTCTGTATCGAAGACGCCGCGCAGTATGGTGGCGACACGGGGGGTCAGAAACAGCGCTGGAGTCGCGGAGTCGCTGGCGCCCGCCGGTGGGTCCAGGACCTCGCCCGTGGCCGCGTCGCCCCTGGTCGTCATGTGATCGACGACATTGACCGTTAGTTCGCTGACCGCAACCTCAAGGCTCTTGAGGTCCGTGCCGGCCTCGTCACACGGCACCAGCGAGCTGCTAGCTCCGAGTGCTGTGGCACACCAGCCGGTACTCAGCAGTGTGATGCCTGCCAGCGCGGTGGCTAAAGTTCCTGCCCGGTCCTGTCGATCCACGGCGACCTCCGATCTGGTTCAGTCGAGTAGATTGGTGTTGTAGTACAGTATAACACCTGCAGCCTGACATGCAACGCCGTCGTGCGCTGCGATCAGGGCTTATTCTGGGCCGTCTGCGCCGGCGTTGCCTCGATCTCTCTCAGTTCTGCCAAGTCTGTAACAATTGCCGCCGCCTGGTCAAGGTGCACGTCTGGCGTATCCAGCTCCTCGAGCGCCTCGAGGCTCTCAACCGGCTCCAGCTGCATTGCGGCCCGGCGGGCGTTTTCACGCTGCAGGCGGCTATTCATGGCTTCCTCGCGCTCGCTGCGGCGGCTTTCAATGTTCAGCGAAACCGATATCCGCGAACGAACCTCTTCGATATCGCGTATGCCGTCCACCAGGTACTGAAAATCGGGATCCTCCCTGGACCTGGAGATATGGCTCGCTGTCAGCGAAGAAATAGTACTGTCCAGCGGCTCCCCGGCCCGGAATTTGGTGGTGCGAATAGTGTCCCAGGGCAGGGCAGTCTCGCGTACGCTTTCCCCGATCAGCTCGGCATCAATATGCGATGGCAGGGCGATATCCGGATCTACGCCGCGATGCTGCGTGCTTTCACCGGTGACCCGATAATATTTGCCGATTGTCAGCGTCAGTTGGCCAAGCCCCTCGTCTTCCGGCCGTCGCACGTACTGATCGAGTGAGTACAGATTTTGCACCGTGCCTTTGCCGAAAGTCTGCTGACCGATGATGACTCCGCGCGCGTAGTCCTGGATCGCGGCTGCAAAGATTTCCGAGGCCGAGGCACTGTAGCGGTTGACCAGTACGGCCAGCGGACCGTTGTAGGCAACGCGTGGTACGGGGTCCGGATCATCCAGGCGACTGATGCGGCCATTCGCATTGCGCAATTGCACCACCGGTCCGTTGTCGATGAACAGGCCCGACAATGCCGTTGCCTCTGTGAGGTGGCCGCCACCATTGTCGCGCAAATCGAGAACCAGGCCATCGATGCCCTGTTGTTCCAGTTCGGCGATGAGCCGCTTAACGTCCTTTGTAGTGCTGGTGTAATTCTTGTCGCCGCTTGAGAGTGCGCGGTAGTCACGATAAAAACTCGGTACGTCAATGACCCCGATCGACCATTCGCGGCCGTCGCGTGGCACCGTGATGATTTCACTTTTCGCCGCCTGCTCTTCCAGCCTGACCTGGTTTCTGGTCAGGCTCAGGACTTTGTGTTCCGCACCGGGCAGCCCGCCATCGGCGATGATCTGCAGGCGCACGACAGTATCGGCAGGGCCACGGATCAATTGCACGACATCGTCGAGGCGCCAACCGATGACGTCGATCAGTTCACCATCCTCACCCTGGGCCACAGCAGTTATGCGATCGTCCGGTTGCAATTTGCCGTCGATAGCCGCCGGACCACCCGGAATAATATTGATCACTTTGACGAAATCGTCCTCGATTTGCAGTGATGCACCGATGCCGAAGTACGACAAACTCATCTGGATACGGTATTCCTCGGAGTTACGCGGCGACAAATAACTTGAATGTGGGTCCAGCGTGTGAGCAAACGCATTCATGAATGTTTCGAACACATCGTCACTCTTGATCTGATCCATGCGTTTCAGGAACCGGCTATAGCGTTTTTCCAGGACTTCCTGGGATTCGGCCCATTCCTTGTCAGCCAGGGCCAGGCTCAGTGCATCGTTCTTGACTCTCTTGCGCCAGATCTCGTCCAGTTCAGCCACCGTTTCTGCCCAGGGGAGTTCCGCTCGATCAAATACATATGCCTCGTCCGTCGTAAAGTCCGGTTCGGACTCGATCTGGATCAGGGCAAACGCGAGGCGTTCGCGCACGCGGGTCCGGTAAACCTCAAACATTTCGAATACCGGTGTAAGCGGTTCTGAGCGCACCATGTCATCCAGTTTGTAGCGGTGCTGTTCGAATGCAGCCACATCGCTGGCCAGAAAATACATGCGATTGTTGTCCAGTGCCTCGATATAGCGATCGAGCACCATGGATGACAGGTCGTCATCGACATTTGTATGCCGGTAGTGGGACTTCTGGACGAACTCGGTCATCAGCTGGCCGATTTTTTCGTGTCGGGCCACAGGCGCCAGTACGGGTTCCGTGACAGTGCCGGAGCTTGCAGTCGGCGCAGGCAGGACAAATACGCCAATGATGAGGCTGAAAGCGAGAACTCGCAGGACAGACTGGCTGTTGTTCAAATTTTTCTCCATGGGGTTTTGAGACGATCCCAAGTGGGCTAGGCTAGATGGCCGGCGCTCTTCAATCAAGTGTGCGTTAGGCAAAAATCACCATCTCAGGGCTCCCGAGGGGGCCCAGCCAAGGCAGGGAAACATGCGGCCACTCACAGTTATCACCGGGATTCTGCTCGGATCCTGCCTGTCGATCATGCTAAGTCTTGCCGCCGTCATGCTGATTTTCCTGATTCTTGGAGATCAGTACCCGAGGCTGAGCCACGAATTTGGGGCCCTTGGCGTCAGTCTGATGATCTTTACTGCTATGACCACGATTTCGGCTGTGAGTTTCTACGCGCTGTTACGGGATCACCCGCAACGCTTGCTGGCGCAACTCCTGTTGTGGCTCGGTCTGCTATCGACCGGTTACTACTACTGGCCCTGACAGGCCTGCCGGCTGCCACAAAGGCGCACAGAATATGGCCTTATGTCAAGTTCCAGGAGTCTGCAGCACCTACAGCAGCCCGAATGGCGGCCTGTTATCGCCGTGTTTGCGGCGTCGTCGCATCCTCGACTGGAGTTGCTTGCGGCGGCCTTCCAACCATTTTTCCCGGGTTACGTCAGAGCTTCTGGCCTTGACGCCGATCTTCGGGCCACTGCTGCTGCGATATTCACAGAAATCCTGGTATGCCTCCAACTCATGCTGCAGCTCCCGGACCACCAGTTCGATCATGATTGCATCATCGAGGTAGCCAAGTCCCGGAATATGGTCGGGTATGAGGTCCTCAGGTTCGCAAAAATAGGCGAGGGCGTTGAGCACCCTCGTGGATTCCCGGTTAGGCAAGCGCCATTCGTGATCGACCAGCATGTCGATCATTGTTTTCAGCTTGTCCAGGCGCAGACGGACAAACCGCGGCACTTTACCCTTGCCGACCTGTTGCAAGAGCTTTTCCGCACTGGCGACGATGTCTTCCGGTGTCGATTGCGCCGCCGTCTTACGGGCTTGGCGCATGATCAGGCGGAAGTGGCGAAGATCGTGGTCGTCGAGTTCGAAAGATACCCTCATGCCCATGTATTACCCCTGTTGTCCAGCGGGAAGAAGCAGGTTACCGGTGGTCAAAAAATGGGTCAATCGGGGTTTTTACGGGTCGAGTTCGTGTTACCGGGCAAGGGTCGGGCCGGGGCAGGACCCTATTTGCGGTTGCGCAGGTTCCAGGATTTGGATCGGTCGAACTGGCCTGTATTATAGGGATCGAATTCGCCTTCCTCGTCTGATTCCAGAACGGAATCGTCAAGAATTTTCAGCGTCTCGTGAGTACCGGTATCTTCACGCACGTATTTGTTGCGGACCAATACGTTTTTGCCGGATCCACCGTCCTCGATGGTTCCCACCGACCCGGGATTCAACTCGACCATCGCCGGTTCTTGCGGTTTCGATCGCGGTTTCGCTTTCGGGCGCGCGCGTACCGGGCGGACACGCCTGGCGGGCTTGCGTGTCTGTTGTGACGAATCGGCTTTCCCCGGGGAAAACTTGTCTTCCAGCCATGTCAGGAAGCTCTTCACGATGCCTGTCCGGATTGCACTTTGGGTGGTCGCCTGAATATCAGTAATATAATCTGCTGAACTCGCGATTATGCACGATTGTTAACATAAATTCTATCAAATCAATGCTATACATCGAATCGGCTGCTGCATAATGTGACGTAAGTCGCAAAATTCGTGATCAAAGTCCGCGCCGCTGATCGCACGTACCTGGTCTACGTGCTGCTGCGCCTGACCCCCCACACGGTGAGGCGCAGCAACTGCCAGATAATGTAGGGCGACAGGATCAGGTACCAGACGACTGGCTGTCCGTCGCGAATGTCATGGTGCAGCTGGACATAGAAGCCGAAAAAACCGGCACCGCTGTACTCGCCGAACACGGATTGTCCCACCAGGTAGATGGCCAGGGGCAGTAGCAAGATACCCGCGAACAGCAACACCAGCAGGATCGCAGCTTCCCGGATGAGTACATTCTTCAGAGCTGATAACCGAATTGACACAAGTGTCTGCCGCAGTGAACGCAGCACGGAATCGTTGACCAAGACAGCCTTGAGGTCAAGACATATCCATCGACCAGATCCCGGAGATCGGGTTTCGAAGCCGGCAAAATGGCTGTTGCCCTATATCCCGGCGGTTTTTCTGTCGGGGTCTGCGGATTGCGCGCGTTTTTGCCGGCGCCGATGCAGTACTGCAAACGACAAGTGTACGCACGCAGCGGAAAATAGTAAGTAGTGCGGTAGTACCCAGAACCAGTCGCTGATGTACAGCGTCGCGAAAAATGCCGCGAATCCTGCGGTCAAGTAGAAGTAGGGCAGGCTGTCGTACAAAATTTTCGGTAGCCAGATTTTTTGCGTTACCAGCTTTCCCGCGCGTCGGGCAAATAACTGCGTAGCGCTCAGTTCGAGATGTTCAGGTGCGGCCTTGGTCAGCATGACTGGCTTTCTTGTTCCGGGTACCGTTGTGTAGGTTGCACGACAGTAACCGAGCACGGGCTCAAAGTCCGTGATTACTCTCACATAACAGGTACGAGCAGGAACTGTGGGTGGAAGCCACAGAAAGAACAGGATTTTTTTTGCTCACCCACGTCATCGACGGTGCGCTGATCGAGCATTAAGTTACATAGGCCGGAATCATCGTTTGGCGCGTTCTTCGTATCTGAAATCAGCGGTCCCGATTGTCACGATGTCGCCGTTTCGCAGTTCCTGTTCCGTGATGCGGACCTCGTTGACAAATACTCCGTTCTTGCTACCCCAGTCGACGATCCTGGTCTCGTCATTCCTGGTTTCTATGATCGCGTGGCGGCGGCTGATGTGCTGCGATTTAAGGTGGATGTCGTTGTTTGATGTTCGCCCGACCGTCAGGCGCTCCTTGAACAGCGGGAAACGAAGTTCCTGACCGTCGATATTGCCGATCAACAGCCTGGTCGTGCGGTCAACGGCCTCCTTGTCGTCGATTCGTTCGGACATTCGCCCATCGATCTCATGAATGACCTGTTCGATTTCTCCAATGGATTCAATGGTTCGATTCCGGCTGGCCAACTCGTCCAACAGCGCGGCAATGGAATTGTCTTTGTTAACGATCTTGTGTTCGAGTTCGTTATTACGTTGTCGCAACTTCTTCAACTCGCGATCCAGCATGCGAAATTTACCCGAACTTTCTTTTTCCGTGATTTCCAGCCTGGATTCCAGTGCCTGCCTGAAACCCCGATAATCGATCAGCTCCGAAGTCAGCTGCTCATTGATCGTTTCCTGGTCATTAACTGTCTCCTGTGCGGCGCCGAGATCCAATCTGACCTGCCGGATATCCCGCTCAAACTGCTCTTTAAGGTGAGCATTGCTCTTCGCCAGGTCCGCGCCAGCCAGGCGCTCGTTTTCAAGCTGGTCTCTTAATTCGGCAATCTGTTCCAGTGCGTGTGTAAGGGAAGCTTCCAGTTGCTGTTTGGCATTGAGCACCTGGTCCGATGCTTTGAATGCGTTCTTCAGCCTGATTCGAATCGAATCCGCATATTGCTCCGTTCGCGATATCTGATTTCGCAGGTCGTGCATTTCCTGCCGAGTGCTGCTGAGCTGGCCATCCTGTTCGGCGACTAGCTGCTTGAGTACCGCCGGCTCCTTGGCGGTGTTACCCGTCGTCTGTTTTCTTAGTTTCTTTATTTTCCGCCGCTGCCGCCTGATCTCTGATTCATAGCCAGTAACTTTCGCGCTCAGTTCCGTGTGCCGCTGGTCGTAATCGACGGCGTTCTCCGAATACCGGGCCAGTTTTCGATCCAGCTCGATTATTTGCGCGTCCTTGTCCGCAATCACGATGTTGGCGTCTTCCAATTGATCTTGCACCGTGCTGACATTTGTTTTTTCGGTGTGATCCAGGTGCTCGGACCGTGACCTTTCTTCTTGCAACTCGTTCGATAGCTCATCAAGCTCGGCGGTGCTGGCATCCAGTTGCTGCTTCAATGCCGCGATTTCATTCTCGCCCTTTTCCCGATCGCGCTTCGTTCGAGCTAACTGGTTCCTGGTGTCTCGTAGTTCGGCGTTAACGTTTTCGGTCAGTTTTTCACGGGCTTTGATTTCCTTTTCCAGACCTGTCCAGCGTGAGCGCAACATCTCAATATCGTATTGCAGCCGCTGGATACTCTCGTTTCTCGTCCGCAGATCCGACTTCAGAGCAGAGATTGTTGCGCTGGAATTCCCGTCGGTGCCGTCGTTTTCGTCGAAGTCGTAGGTCTTTTGGCCGGTCTCGGACTGCCCATCGATTCCCAGCGATGCATCAGGAGTTAGTGCAAGGTTTTCGAGTTCGACCGTGGGATCGTCGTCAGGGCCAGCGACTAAAGTATTTATTTTTTTATTATCATTAGCCATGCGCGATATCTTAGCATGAGCGCGGCACCGCTTTGCAGGTGTAGCGCCAGGGAGAGTGGACAGCCTGCAGGATTACGTCAAACCCGCCCGGCAAGTCTGCGCCTGCGTTCAATATCAGTCGCAGGACACCGTACGGCCGCTGGCCCATTGCCGCAGTATCGCAATTTTTTCGGCCATGACGACCGACAATGGCCGCGTGCGCTTGACCTCGGCCATTATGTGTTTTGTCGATAGCGACACTTGTTGTGCGTGTGCGGCATACAGGGCAGAAACAACCGCCTGTTCCAGCTCAGCACCGGAAAATCCGCGCGTAGCTACTGCCAGCTGATCGAGGTCGAATCCATCGATCGAATGGCCGCGGTTGGTCAAATGTATCGCAAGAATAAGTCTACGATTCTTCCCACGTGGCAAGTCGACGAAAAATATCTCGTCAAAGCGGCCCTTCCGCACCAGTTCAGGCGGCATGGAACTGATGTCATTGGCTGTGGCGACCACGAATACCTGCCCCCGATTTTCCGACATCCAGGTGAGAAAAGTACCGAGAACGCGTTGTGACGTGCCGGTTTCTCCGCCTCGGCCGGCCAGTCCCTTTTCTATCTCGTCGATCCACAGAACGCATGGCGCCATGACTTCCGCGGCATTCAGTGATTCCCGCAGATTGCGTTCCGTTTCGCCATGATATTTGTTGTACAAGGTCGCAAAATCCAGGCGCAGCAAAGGGACACCAAAAATTCCTGCGGTCGCCTTCGCAGCCAGGCTCTTGCCGCAGCCCTGCACGCCGATCAGCAGAATTCCTTTTGGTGGATCGAGTTGCGGGATTTCGGTCCTGTTGCCGAAAGCCGTTTTTCTTTGAGATAGCCAGTTCTTCAGCTTCTGCAGGCCGCCGACATCACTGAATTTCGCCGTATCGTATTCGAATTGCAGAATGCCGCCCTTGTTCAGCAACTCGTATTTGGCTTGCATCACATTGGGCAGATCGCTTTTCGTAATTGCACCATCCAGGTAGATGGCGTTACGCGCCAGCTGTTCCGTATCACGTGCGGTGAGGCCGGCAAGATTCTTGATCAACAGTCGGTATGCCTTCGAATCAAACTGCACGCTCGCCCCGCGGTTCTCTGCCGTCCACTCCGATGCGACCCGCTTGACGATCACCTTGCGCTCTTCATCCGTTGGCAGCGCCATCTCGAACCGGGCACTGAAACTTTCCAGTTCCCGGGGCAGGTCGATATTGTGACTGATCAGGATCAGGTGGCGATTTACTTCCTTGAAGCGAATGCAGACATCCTTGAGCAAACGGACGTTGACCGGGTCTTCCAGGTAGGGGTGAAAATCCAGCAGCACGTAAATGCCTGGCTTCGAGACGGCACGAATATGCCGCAGGACATCTGTTGGCTCCGAGTTGTGCTGCTGAGGCTCGAGGTCGATATCCAGGCGTTGCAGACCATCGGTCACGGTCCAGCGAAAGAGCGGGACATATCCGTCCTTTGCTCGCGCGAACGTGATTTTCTTGAGCAGTTCCAGCATGCGGGATTCTTCACGCGTCTCGATGACCACGATTGGCATCCGGGACTGCAAAATCAGCTCAAGGTCGCGTTGTTTGTCCATCCGTCGTCCAGATTACGCTCGATTGGGCCGCTGCGCCGCGTCTGTTGTTTCGCAACCTGGCAGTTCATCGTCATCCAGTGTTACCGGATGCTTGCCAGTGACAGAACGGACCGCGTCTCTCAATGCCTGTAGGTTAAGTTTTTGGCCCGCTGAAATCAGGGCGCCAATCACATCGTCGAGGTTGCGTCGGTGGTTGCTGGTGGCGATGATTTCGGCGTCAAGTCGGGCGAGGATTGTCACGGCCCGTGCCGTCGTTTTGCCACTGGATATTTCTCCACACAGACTGCCAACGCTTGCGCCCCAGCGAGCCTGCATATCGAGTGCCGAACCGAGTCGTTTTTCACTGATAGTGCCGCTTCTGAGCAACGCCTGCAGGCTGTAATACTCGGCCAGTCCCTCTATGATCCAGTCACCGCCGTTGCCTGCGCCGAGACCAAGTCCGACGTGGGCAACCTCATGTAGCAGCGTGCTGGTGCCATTTTCACTGAGCAGTGGTCGCGCCGCATGAATGAACAAAGACTGCGGTGCTGACAGGCCACCGCGCCACATAGGGTCGCCGGCGGTGACGATAGTCAGACGTTCGGGAAAGTTCGGCAACGCCCGGCTGAGCTCCGGTAATGTCCATTGCAACAGGGCGAGCATGTCCATGCGACGGACGGCGTGCCCGACCGGCCCCGCAACTTTCACCCGTATGCCTGCAATTATTTCGTTGCGCACGCCGAGATTACCGAGGACGATCCAGCCGCTCGGCAGATCGAATCGCCGCTCTGGATTGTCTATCGCGAAGCGGTGGTCGCGGCCGAAGTACTGGGTTACGGCAGACCACCCCGGCGGTAATTGAAAACTCAGCGTCGTTTCACTGCGGGCCCCTTTCAGTGTTCGGGTCGCGGCACGGGGGATAATGTCTTCAGCTCGAAATACGGCCCAGTCGTTGTCAATATACGCATCGAATGCATTGTCATTTCGTTTGCTGTTTATTTCGGCAAACCAGCGCAATGTTCCTCCGTCCGCTGATGGTTGCCAGGTAATCCAGCCGTCACCGATCGACACGATCCCGTCGCCCGCGACGTCTCTGATCGCTGATCCGGGATCGCGCATGCGCACTTCGCGCAAGAGCCGCGAGCTTTGCTGCAGTCGCAATTCGACCATCGCGCCGTGCGCCGCAGGATCTGGCCGCACCGTGAGTCCCAGTCTGTAAATGTGCCTCGCATCTGTCGTGTCTCCGCCGGACTCGGATGCAGGTGCGCTGCAGGCGGCAAGCATTATCAGGGCGGCGGTAGCGAACAGATTGCCGGGCAAGCGGGTCGTTGCCGGCCAGTGCGATCCACGGCCGAATGGCGGCGCAATTGCCATACCTGGGATGCTGTTCATATCCGGCTAAGCCTCGCGCGTGTATCTTTTGCAGCGAAATCAGTCAAAGTGTTTCATATGTTATCGCAGCCGGCCAGAACTCTTGCGCTTATCCTGTTGAGCTTTGTTACAGCGGCAGCGATCTCCGGTTGCGCTGGGCAAGGTGCCGCGAAAAGCACTCGCACGCAACACGCATCCGGATCAGCAAGCCGTTCATCGGCCGCTGCCGCCCACCGAACAGTCGGCGAACAGGCAGCGCAGGTTGCCTTCGAGCAGATCGGCGTGCCTTATCGTTATGGCGGCAACAACGCAGGCGGCTTCGATTGCAGCGGCCTGGTGCAATACGCCTATGCCAATGTGGGAAAATCCGTTCCACGCACGACCAATGCCTTGTGGCATCATGCCCGTCCGGTCGCAAACTCAGACATGCAGCCCGGTGACATCCTGTTTTTCAATATTGCCGGAAAGATGTCGCACGTAGGCATGTATCTCGGTCAGCAGCGATTTGTACACGCACCGTCATCTGGACGGGAAGTAACGATTGCCCGTCTCGACTCGGATTACTATAGAAATGCGTTTATCAGGGCCGGGCGACCTTAGGAGTCTGCGCTGTCGCTGCAGCGCAGAGATTTGTTGCAGCAAGCATCTTTGCGCTCAAACCGCTTCATCGCTGACGATAAACAACTTGAGTTGCTCGGCCAGTCCCTTGCACGCCCTGGCCCGGGTGCGCGCGATCAGTGGGATCGGGATTACTATGGCCGGCAGAAACGACGTGCCGCTGAAGTCGGCACTGACAGACCCGGCATCTTCCAGACCATCGAGATCCCAAACCGATGCTTCGTATTTGGAATCATTCTGCCACCAGGCAAAACCGAAACAACCACCTCCGCCGGGCCCTGCCGCACAGGACATGCTGCCACCACCTGCAACCTTGTCAGTGTCTCCATCCAGCCAGATGATATAGCGAACGCCTTTCTCGGCGATCGTTTCCGCAACTCCCGGCCGCTGCATCAGGTCCGGCAAACCCTTGGTCTCCGCCGGCGCCGTTCGTGGTTCGAACCACGGGAACAGCGCATCGACAAATTCATTGTTGGGCACAACCCGCAAACCGGATGAACCCCGGCCAATGGCGTCGCCGATACAGTTAATGAATGATACTTCTGTCTCGTTGCCGAGGTGATAGCTCTTCGCCATGATAACCACGCCTTCGCCTTCGGCGATTCCGGTACTCGCCTCCCTGACGTCCTCCAGCCTCGCGGTTACGCAGGCACTCAGCGAGATCGTAATCGCCCCGAGCATCAACACCGAGCGGCGCAATTCGGACGTTGTACTGCGGCGCTTATCCCGAATCATCATTTGAATCCTCTTTGGCGGTGGTTTGCAACGCGTCCTTGTCAGGAATAGTCAACGGACCTTGCGGACTGAGCGGCGGCTTGCCGTCCCCCCGGGCTGCTGCACTTAGCTTGCTGATGCCGGTGGCCTTGTCCATTTGCAGAATGATGAGCGCAGCGGCATCGCGCATGGCAAGTACGGCGGCTCGCCGCAACGCATCGTCGTTACCGAACAGCGTAGCTTGCGCCTTGCCGTAGGCGCTGATCGGCCAATTGGCTATTTGATTGCCATCGGTATCAAAAATTTTGATGCGATATCTGATCCAGACCGCGAAGTCCTCTGTCTGACTTTGCGCCGGGACTGAAAATTCGAAGGCATCGACGTTCAGTTCGATGAAGGCATCGATTTGCAGATCCGCGGGATCGGCATCCTTGTCTATGACCTGATACTCGGTGAACATCGAGCTGAACAACTGGTTGAACAACAATGCGTTGGAGCGACCCAGATCGATAGTCCACTTTTCTTTGCCGATCACCAGTTCTTCATGAACGAAGTGGCTGAAATTCTCCGGGTATCTGGCAGCCACCGAGATCGGCAGCTGGTCGATAAGGGGCTCGGGAATGGTCGGATCCGACAACTTGACTCTTGCGCCGCCACAGGCAGACACAGCGGCGCAAGAGGCTGCGATCACAAGAAAATTGAGCCTGACTGACATCGATATGCCGTTTTCCCGGGATGCCGTGACGCTTTCACGTATCCATCTATCAGAGCCTCTGCCACAGGCAGAGTTCCGCAAAAATCTGCAGCAGGGTGCGGTTACGACTTTAGACCGGGTTCACTGGCAGTGCAACAGCGCAATACCCGCCCTGTTGCGTGCAACCCTTACGCTGCTTCGCCTGTAGCTGATTGAATTTCAGGCAGATTCCCGACTGTACTTGCCATAATCGTGATGCATTGTGACCATCTGAAGAAAAATACCCAAGGAAAAGCAGGCCTGCGGTCGCGGCATCACCTTGGCCGAGTACTAGCGGGCGATCCATTCAAGTGGCGGTTCCTGCATCAACGCAAGTTGTTCCCGCAGTGACAGAATGTGCTCATCCCAGTATCTGGGTGAGTCAAACCACGGAAACGCAATTTTGAAAGCCGGATCCTGCCAGCGTCGCGCCAGCCATGCCGCGTAATGCATGAGGCGCAGCGTCCGCAGCGCCTCAATCAAGTGCAGCTCCCGCGCATCGAACGATCTGAATTCCTCATAACCGCTTAGAAGCGTGGCCAGTTGAGGCGTTTGCTCGTGACGATCACCGGACAGAAACATCCACAGATCCTGCACGGCGGGTCCGCTGCGCGCATCATCAAGATCGACGATGTGTAGCTGCTCGCCGGCGACCAGCACATTGCCGGGATGAAAGTCGGCATGCAGTCGAATGCGGCGGGCATTGCCGGCGCGCTCGAAGCAGGCATCGATATTTTCGAACAGGTGATCCGCAAGCCCGGTATAGGTTTGCTGCAGGTCGACCGGGATAAAATTCTGCTGCAGCAGGAAGTCGTGGGACTCGAAACCGTAGGTCTGAATTTCGATCGCCGGCCGATGTTCGAATTCGCGGGTTTCGCCCTGCAAATGCATGCGACCGAGCAATCTGCCCAGCTGTAGCATCAACGCTTCATTGTCGAGGTCCGGTGAGCGGCCGCCGCGGCACGGGGACACCGATATGCGGAATGGTCCGCAATGATGCAGGGTGGCATCCTGCAGGAGCAGCGGCGCGACTACCGGAATGTCGTGGTGTGCAAGTTCAGCCGTAAATTGGTGCTCCTCGAGAATTGCCTCGTCAGTCCAGCGCCCCGGCCGATAGAATTTTGCGACCACCGGCTGAGCGTCCTCGATGCCGACCTGGTAGACACGATTTTCGTAACTGTTCAGAGCGAGAAACCGCCCATCACAGCGATATCCCAGCCCCTCGAGCGCGGTCAGAATATCTTCCGGCTGCAACTCCGCAAACGCCAGCGTTGAAGTGTCATTGCCGCTCACGACATCCCTCTTGCTCAGCCTCGCAGCCGGGAATCCCGCTTGCGCCCGGATTCGGTCAGCAACTTCTTTCTCAGGCGAATATTGTGCGGGGTGATCTCAAGCAATTCATCGTCATCGATAAACTCCAGCGCTTGTTCAAGCGAAAATTTTATGGCCGGTGTCAGCACGATGTTCTCATCGCTGCCGGCGGCGCGGATATTGGTCAGTTGCTTGGCCTTGGTCGGATTGACGACAAGGTCGTTTTGCCGACTGTGAATACCGATGATCATACCTTCATATACCGCATGGCCGTGTCCAATCATCAAGCGGCCGCGGTCCTGCAGGTTGTAGAGCGCGTAGGCCAGCGCTTTGCCCTGCACCATGGAAATCAGTACGCCGTTGCTTCTTTGACCCAATGCCTGCGGCACGAGACGGTCGTATTGATCAAAAACATGGTAGATCAGCCCGGTGCCTGACGTTGCCGTGAGGTATTCGGTTCTGAATCCGATCAGTCCCCGGGTTGGAATGCGGTAATCAAGCCGCATGCGGCCTTTGCCGTCCGGAGCCATGTCCTGCAACTCGCCCTTGCGCTCTGCAAGGCGGGTCATGACAGCGCCCTGGTAGGGCTCTTCGAAGTCGACCGTCAATTGCTCCCAAGGCTCTAACTGTACGCCGTCATTGTCGTGGATGATGACTTCAGGCCGCGACACAGACAGCTCGTATCCTTCGCGGCGCATAGTCTCCAGCAGCACGGACAGATGCAATTCGCCGCGCCCGGAAACTTCGAACTTGTCGGGATCGTCGGTCGCTGCAACACGTAGCGCGACGTTGTGTTTCAGTTCCTGATCGAGGCGTTCGCGAATCTGCCGGCTGGTCAGAAACCTGCCGTCCTGACCAGCGAACGGCGACTTGTTGACCTGGAAAGTCATGCTGATTGTGGGTTCGTCCACTGCCAGCGGCGGCAGGCCCTCGGGTTGCTCCCTGGCGCACAGTGTGTCCGATATATTCAGGGCATCGATGCCGCTGAACACCACAATATCGCCGGCGGCAGCCTGCTCGGTCTTGAGGCGATTCAGGCCACGAAATCCGTACAATTCCAGGATGCGGGCGTTACGTACCGACCCGTCATCGGCGACGATGGCGACCGGGGCATTTGCGCGGACCTGACCGCGCTGAATCCTGCCGATTCCCAGCACGCCGACGTACGGATCGTAATCGAGGCTCGAAACCTGCAGCTGCAACGGACCGTTAACATCGACATCGGGAGGCGGCACGTGTTGCACGATAGTCTCGAACAATGGCGTCATGTCGCCCCCGTCCACCGTGTTCTCGGTACCGGCATAGCCCGCCAGGGCAGACGCATAAACAACCGGAAAGTCCAGCTGTTCCTCGGTCGCGCCAAGACGATCAAACAAGTCGAATGTCTGATTCAGGACCCAGTCAGGCCGAGCGCCGTCGCGATCGATTTTATTGATGACCACGACCGGTGTCAGGCCCCGTGCAAACGCTTTTTGTGTGACGAACCGGGTTTGCGGCATCGGGCCCTCAACGACGTCTACCAGCAGTAGCACGCTATCCACCATCGACAAGACCCGTTCCACCTCACCGCCGAAATCGGCATGTCCCGGCGTATCGACAATGTTGATGCGGTACCCGTTCCACAGGATGGAAGTGTTCTTGGCGAGGATTGTGATGCCTCGTTCACGTTCCAGATCGCTGGAATCCATCACGCGGTCGGGCACTGCCGCGCGCGGCCCGAGGGTACCGGATTGCTGCAATAGCTGATCGACAAGCGTGGTCTTGCCATGATCCACATGGGCAATGATCGCAATATTTCGAAGGTGTTGAATATCAGGCATCTGGTGCAATCGGGCGGTCGAAGAGGGCGCGGATTATAGAGAGCGCCCGCGGCAAATAATACAGCCTGGGGCGAAAAGCTTGACACGGTCAGCCGACGACGCCAACACTGAGGTGCAGGTGTTGAATCTGCGCTCATTTTTCGCCACAAGGGGCAGGCTATGCAACTATTTCGAAGCGTTGGCGCCCGGCGCAAGCTTCGTGGTGCCCTCCTGAGTACCCTGCTATTCCTGCCCGGTCTGGCGTGTGCGGATGCCGTGCTTGTGGCGGATAACGAATACCTGACCTCGCTGGATGCCTGGAAAGCGCAGCGCAGGGCCAGTCTCATGGGTCCATCCGGTTACCTCAATCTGGCCGGGCTGTTCTGGCTCAAACAGGCACGGACAACATTCGGTTCGGCCGTGGATAACGATCTCGTGTTTCCTGCAAAAGCCGAACCCAACATCGGCATATTTCATCTGCACAATGATCACGTCGCGCTGACGGTTCATCCGGAGGCCACGGTGCTACATGACGGGGCCCCGGTCAGCCAGATCAGGTTGTCGGACGATACGAATGTTGCGCCGGTCACGGTATCGCAGGGCAGCCTGGTTTGGACGGTGATCCAGCGAGACGGAAAATTTGCGGTTCGCCTGAGAGACTTCGAACACCCGGCATTGAGTGATTTTCCACCAATCGATTACTACCGGCTGGCTCCCGACATGCAGGTCAGGGCTGTGCTGCGGCCCTATGACGTACCGCGACGGGTGCGGGTTGATACCGTAATCGAAGGTCTCGATTACAGACCGCATTCGCCCGGCATTTTGAAATTTGAACTGGGCGGGGAGGATTTCGAGCTGGAAGCCTATCAGGCCGATGACAGGCTGCTGCTGATCTTCGGCGATCAGACCAGCGGACACGATACATATCCGGCAGGTCGCTTTCTGTATGTGGACCAGCCGGACCAGGACGGCTTTACCATGCTCGATTTCAACAAAGCGGAAAATCCGCCCTGCGCATTCAACGAGTTTGCAACCTGTCCTGTAGCATCGCCGCGCAATCGGCTGAAATTCAGTGTTCAGGCAGGGGAACGCTATGATCCTGCGGTGCACTAGTAAGCCATTGATATTGCCTTGACCAGCACCAGGATGGCCCGATGAAACACTATGAGCATGTCACGCAGGAAGTCGATGAAGCGCCGCGTGGTGCCGGGACCATCGCCTTTTTTGATCTCGATGGCACCATCATTTTCGGTTTCTCAATTGCATCGGTATTTCGGCAGCGCGTCCTGAGCCGACAGCTTTCGCCGCGGGCGGCACTGGAGCAGTTTTTTGCGTTGCTGAGCCACCACATCAACGGAACCGAGTATTCGAAACTTCTGGAGGAAGCAGCAGAGACGCTGGCCGATGTGCCGGAAAGCGAATTCATTGAATTGGGGGAAACGGTATTCGAGCGATATGTCGCCGGTTCAATTTATCCGGAATCACGCGCCCTGATCCGCGCACACATCGGGCGCGGGCACACGGTGGCGATCGTGTCCTCCGCCACGCCGTATCAAGTCGGGCCCGTTGCACGCGAATTCGGCATCGAGCATGTGATGTGCAACCAGTTCGAGATCGCGGATGGCAGGTTCACCGGGGACGTGAAACGGCCGGTCGTTTACGGTCCGGGCAAACGGGTTGTCGCGGAGGCATTTGCCGCTCGACGCAAGGTGTCGTTAAGCGACTGTTATTTTTATTCCGATGGTTTTGAGGATCTTCCGTTGCTCGAGGCGGTCGGTTATCCGCGGCCGCTGAACCCGGATAACAGCCTGGAAATTACGGCGCGCCGGCGCGACTGGCCGGTACGACATTTTTCCAGCCGCGGCTTTCCGGGTGTTCGTGAGCTCGTGCGCACAGGCCTTGTTTATGGCGCCTTTTTCTCGGCAGCGTTGCAGATCATCCCGACCTGGATTCTGAACCGGTCGCGGCGAGATGCGGTCAACCTGGCCGTGACTACCTGGGGAGAATTCGGTAGCGCACTCGCCGGCATCGATATCCGGATCACCGGCGAACACCACCTGTGGCAAAGTCGGCCGGCTGTCTTTCTCTTCAATCACCAGAGCGCCATCGATGTGTTGATAATCGCCAAATTGTTGCGGCGTGATTTTACGGCGATCGCAAAGCAGGAAATTGCAAACAATCCGCTGGTTGGACCGGTATTTCGCGTTGCGGATACCGTTTTCGTCGATCGCAACAATCAGCAAAAAGCCATCGATGCGTTGAGACCGGTCGTCGATACTTTGCGTGGCGGATTGTCGGTGGCGATCGCCCCCGAAGGTACGCGTAGTGCCGGTGACCGCCTGGGGCGGTTCAAGAAAGGCCCGTTTCATATCGCCATGCAGGCACGGGTGCCGATCGTACCGATCGTTATTCACAATGCGTCTGACGTCCTGCCGAAGGGCGGGTTCTTCGTCCGTCCTGCTATTGTGCACGTGGATGTGCTGCCACCGATACGGACCGACAAATGGTCGGCCGAGACGGTCGATCAGCACGTTGCCGGGGTCCGCAGGAAATTTCTGCGAGTACTCGGCCAGGACGCGCCGGCGCAAGCGAAACTGAAGCGGGTCAAGTAGGAGGATTTTCTACCGCCCGGACTCCTGGCCTGCATTTATTCCAGAATCGAAAATGTCAGGCCTGCGTTGCGGGTCAGGCGCTGCATCAATGGCTCACTCATCGCCGACACCGGCGTCCAGAATCCGCCATCCACGGACAAATCGTCCTGGGCAAGACAAACGGCGCTTTCGCTCAGCATTTTGCTGGTTGAGCCGTAACCGGGATCGCGGTCGCCGGTCACCCGGGCCCTGATCAGGTCTCCGTTGCCGAGCTTACCAATCAGCTGCAGGTTGAAAAAACCGTTTTCCCGTTGTTCGCGATCCGGACCCTCGCCCGGTTTCGGAACCAGCCGTTCGACGATCAGGGAGCGCGTGACTTTGTTGGCGTTGGCGAGCATGAAAGCGCCGAGGCCCGCCGTAATGCTGCTCGCCTTGATCCAGCCCGCAATTCCAGGCCCGGTCATAACCACTTCGCTGTATTTGAAATCCCTGCCGTAAGCATAGTCGAGCAACGCATTGCTGCGGCGAACGATTTTGGTGTTTATCATCGCCATAATAAACGGTGCGGTCCAGGTCCGGGCCGTCTGGTCAAAAACCATGCTGGTCTGGTCCCGACTATCAGGACCGTGGCGCTGGCCTTCGGGATTCAGGCTGTACGGGTCGACCAGAATACGGGCGATGCTGCGGTCGCGGCGCGCTTCTTCCATCGCGGTCATGGAACTGGCGATGGTGCCGCCGCTGGCGCCGCCTTTCATTGCTTTGACCAGCAGCTTGATTTCCTGACACAGCTGCCCGTGTTGCTCAAGCGCATGTTGTTGCAGGAACCAGACGCCGAAATCCGACGGTATGGAGTCAAATCCACAGCTATGCACGATACGGGCACCTTGCTGCCGGGCCGTTTGCTGGTAGCGGTCGATCATCTGTCGCATCCATTGCGGTTCGCCGCAGAGATCGCAGTAATGCGTACCGTTCTCCGCGCATGCCGCAACCAGCAATGTTCCATATTTGGCATAGGGTCCGACAGTGGTCAGCATCACGCGGGTACTGCGCGCCAATTGCTGCATCGATCCAGCATCATTGCTGTCGCCGATCAGGATTGGTGGCGGGTTGACCGCAGCCCGATCATGCAGCACCTTCTCGAGCTTGTTTCTGTCGCGGCCGGCGATCGCCCAGCGCAAAGACGAGCCGGGACTGTAGTTGGCCAGCAGGTATTCGACCACCAGGCGGCCGGTAAAGCCCGACGCGCCCCAGACGATCAGATCGAATTCGCGCTTTTCAGGAGAAACGTCCACGTGCCTGCCTCAGTGTTCAGTTAGTTTTATCAGTTTGGCGAATTCCCGGTAGTATGACGGCAGCAGGTGAGCGAGTCGATCAGCGCCCTGGCAGCAACATACGGAGATCAACATGCAGCGATACTGGTGCCTGACGATATTTGCGACCTTGTTTGCGGTAGCGACCCCCGCCGCGGAATTCACGACAACGTCCGTCGTTGCCGTTGCCGCCGAAGACATTCGCCACGATCCAGGCGTGTTGCAGGAGCAGGGCATTGTATCGAGCGGTCAGCCGGACGCGCAGGTGTTGCAACGGGTCGCCGAGGCCGGATTCGTCGCGGTCATCGATCTGCGAACTGATGAGGAAGACCGCGGCCTCGATGAAAAAAGTGAAGTTGAGCGGTTGGGGATGCAGTACGTTTCGCTGCCGGTTGCGGGCCGTGACGACATCAGCTTCGACAAAGCGGCGGAACTTGATAGATTGCTGGCTGGTTTTGACGGACCGTTGCTAGTGCATTGCGGCAGCGGCAATCGCGTCGGCGCCCTCGTGGCATTGCGTGCAAGTCTGCATGGCGCAAATGATCAGGACGCCCTGGCCGCGGGCAAAACGGCAGGTATGACCCGGCTGACATCGACAGTGGAAGAGCGCCTGGGACACGGGGTCGGACCAACGCAAGTCATTGATAAATAAATCAATTCTTTGGAAATGTTGCCGTATCCACGCGTTAATCGCCGGATTTGGACCCCAAAAGTACCGCATTAGGGAATCGAGTCGATTCATGAACTTTGGCATTTACAACCTGGTTGAGGTGCCCAAACGCTCACGATCAGCAAAGAATCGGCTGCAAAGAATAACGGTTGAATTGTTCTTGATTCTGTTTCCTGATCGCATCACGTCGATCGTGGCTTAATCGCGCTGCAAACGTTTTGCGACGGTCGCACAGGATCGGTGACATATATCCGGAATTTTGAAGAAGGGCAATCCGACGTATGCTTTCGTTAACGCGCAGGTCGGCGAATCGATAATCAGTGTGTTTGCGTTTTTAAATTATGCTCAAAAGCGCAACGCTACTCTGGCAGTGTTCGGAAAATGCAAAGCGCGGTACATACACGTTGATTCTGAGTACGCAGAATTCCCTCATAAATTGCGCGATTAAGGCCTGCGAAACGGTACTATTCGATCGGTAATATCTAATAAATCAAGAATTTACTGAGGTCCGACCCCTCGATTCCGAACGAGCGCTCCTCTGCTAAAAAATGGGCCCAGCAAAGCTGGGCCCGATTTTTTGGTGGAGGTGGCGGGAGTCGAACCCGCGTCCGCAAGCCCTCTGCTCTGAGGTCTACATGCTTATTCCGTCTTTAATCTCACTGCAGGCTACCCGACGGGCAGGGAAGGCCTGCAGCCAGTCCAGGAAGAGTTTAACGGTTCGGGCCCTGAACATGCCCTTGCCGCGGTCTTGTGTCGGTGACCCCTGGAATCCGGACGCACAAGCACGATCCGGGCAGAGGGCGCTAGGCTGTTTTTTAAGCAGCTAGTGCGTAGTTGTCGTCGTTGGCAACTATAAGTGTTACAGCTGGATTTACGAGGTGATCTGTTCCTCGGCATGCACCCAGAGTTTCGCGACCCACGTCGAAACCGTGTCACCCCCGGATTTCGGGACACCGCCAGTACCGCTAAGCGCCGGTCGGGTCCGTACAGAGTAGTGTAGGGGCGATGCAGCAAAAAACAATCTACCGCAGCGAAATACCTTGATAATCTCAGCTGCTACAATAAACGAAGCAAAATCGAACGTGCGCTTTCATTTTAGAAGCAATTGCCAGGGGGCCTTATGGTTAAAGGGATTCAACGCCTGCGATCGGCACGAACCAGCGAGTCGATGGCGCGTATCCTGGATCTCTCCGGGCGCCGCTGGGCCCTGCGCGCAGTTTGGGAGCTGCGTGTCGGTCCGTTGAATTTCCGGGCTTTGCAGGCAGCTTGTGGTGACATCTCACCGAGTGTGTTGCAACGGCGGTTGCACCAGCTGCGCGCGCTTGGGGTCATTGAGAAAATACCGCAACTGGGTTATCGGCTCAGCAGCAGCGGGGAGCGCCTGTTCCACGTACTGGTGATGCTCAACAAGTGGTCCGGGGAACACATCACAGTCACAGCTGATAGTGATAAATAACGTGAACTAAGCATCGTAATGCCTTGTAATTAAAGGTTTGATGACTTGAGGATACGTGCTTTTTGGCGCCGCCAGTCCTGCTCCTTTTGCGCCGCTCTTTTGTCGTGTTGTTTCTTGCCCTTGGCCAGGCCGACATCCAGTTTGGCGCGGCCATTCTTCCAGTACAGCGCCAGGGGAACCAGCGTATATCCACGGCGTTCGACCGCCCCGGTGAGCCGATCCAGTTCCTGCCGCTGCAACAGCAGTTTGCGGGTACGGGTAGGGTCCGCTTTGACGTGCGTAGAAGCTGTGCTCAATGGTGAGATGTGCGCGCCAAGGAGCCAGGCTTCGCCATTGCGCAGATGTACATAACTTTCTGTGAGTTGCGCCCGACCGGCTCTCAGGCTTTTGACTTCCCAGCCCTCCAACGCCAGCCCGCACTCGTAATTCGCCTCGATGAAATAGTCGTGTCGTGCTTTTTTGTTCAGGGCAATGGTGCTTGAGTTCGCTTTGTTGTCTTTTGCTTTGTTCATGCGGTGATCCTGACGCCGCCATTCGGGAGCGGGCTGCGGCGCGGCGATTATACGGTAGTCATCCTGTGTGGGTAGGCTACAGCCGAGTTTTCGCGTGTTGTAAGGATTTCCAAATTCATCCAAAATCCCGGCATTCCGAAGCACATCGAGAACAACATGCAGAACGAAGCAGCTGGGGGAAAAGCACGACGTACCTCCCTGCACGGCCACTGGTCCTCACGCATGGCGTTTATCCTGGCGGTGACCGGTTCCGCCGTCGGCCTCGGCAACATCTGGAAATTTCCGTACATTGCAGGTCAGAATGGCGGTGGCGCATTCGTCGTCGTCTACCTCGCTTGCGTCTTACTGATCGGCATGCCGGTCATGATGTCCGAAATCCTGATAGGTCGGCGCGGCCGGCGTAATCCGGTTGCAACGATGGCCTTGCTGGGGGAAGAAGAGGGCAGTTCGCGCAACTGGCAATGGGTCGGGATGCTGGGGGTTGTTGCCGGTATCTTGATTCTTTCCTATTACAGTGTCATTGCCGGCTGGACGCTGGCGTATGTTCAGAAAACCGTGTCCGGCGTATTCACGAGCGCGAGTCCGCAGGAAGTCAGCGCGGTGTTCTCAGGCTTTACCGGCAGCTGGTTTGCAGTACTCGTTTCACACTCGTTGTTCATGGGTATCACGACATTCGTGGTGGCACGTGGTGTTGAACGCGGGCTCGAGCAGGCGGTGCGCTTTATGGTGCCGGCGCTGCTGTTACTGATGTTGACGCTGCTGGGCTATGCCATCAATTCCGGCCATTTTGCTGAAGGGCTGTCTTTCATGTTTACGCCGGACTTCGATGCGCTAACCTGGAACAGCGTGCTAGCGGCAATGGGGCAGGCGTTTTTTACGCTTAGCCTCGCTATGGGGGCGGTGATGGCTTATGGCGCCTATCTTCCCGAGGAAACCTCTATCACTGGAGCATCGGCGGCCGTCGTTACCGCTGATACCCTGATTGCAATACTCGCCGGTCTGGTCATATTTCCGCTGGTATTTGCGAACGGTCTCGACCCGGCGGAAGGACCCGGACTGGTGTTCGACACACTGCCGCTGGCTTTCGGGCAAATGACCGGTGGCGTGTTTTTCGGCACGATTTTCTTCATCCTGCTGACCTTTGCAGCATGGACGTCGGCGATCGGGTTGATGGAGCCGGCCGTCGCCTGGCTGGTAGAACACCATGGACGGACCCGTTTGCAGGCGGCCGTGATGGTCGGCATTCTGATCTGGGCTATCGGTTTTGGCACGGTGCTGTCATTCAATGTCCTGGCCGAATTTACTTTTTACAAGGGCACCATTTACGACAACATCGACTACCTCACCAGCAATGTGATGTTGCCCCTGGGCGGTGTATGCATTTCAATCTTTGCGTCCTGGGTCATGTGCCGCAATTCCTCCGCGGACGAGTTGGGCGGCGCGGGCACTATCTACAGCATCTGGCATATCTGCGCACGCTATGTCGCACCGATTGCGATTCTGTTTGTATTCCTGAAGGCTGTCGGCCTGCTGCCCGAATTTTCCTGAATGCGTAAAGTACAGCGCAGTGCCCTGGTGCCATACTCCGCGCGAGAGATGTTTGTTCTCGTCGACGATTTCGAGGCGTATCCCGAGTTCCTGCCCTGGTGCAACGATGCCAAGGCCGTAAGCCGTGGCGACGATACGGTGGAAGCTACGCTTGAACTGCACAAGGGCGCGATCAGCAATCATTTCACCACCCGCAACACACTCTGCAAATATTCGTCGATCGACATCGAACTGATCGGTGGACCGTTTCGACATTTGTCCGGTGGCTGGCGCTTTCTGGAACTCGGGGAACAGGGCTGCAAGGTTTCGCTGGAGCTCGAATTCGAATTTCGCAGTATGCTGGTCGACATGATGTTCGGTGCGTTCTTTGAGGATACCTGCAACTCGCTCGTCGATGCCTTTACCCGGCGGGCTGCCAGCGTATTCGGCAAGCGATAGCCTCATGGCAGAGGGTGCCGGCAGCCAGTTCCTGAGCATCGAGTTGGTTTTTGCGTCAAGGGACCGGCAGGAGTTGCTGCAGCTGCGATTGCCGCCTCGGAGCAGCGTGCGGCGGGCCATCGTCCAATCCGGCATCGCGGAGCGCTTTCCGGAGTTCGACTTTGCAGAACTGCAGGCGGGTATATGGGGCAGGCCCGTCGCACAAAGTCATCGACTCGAGGATGGTGATCGCGTAGAGATTTACCGTCCGTTACAAATCGATCCGCGCGAGGCGCGCAGGAAGCTCGCGGCGGAAGGTCGATTGATGGGCAGCGAAAGAAAGCCGTGAGTCTAGCTGGCTGGCTACAGGTCCGGGCGCAATTCCTGGCCGTCCACAATTTCGCTGACCTTTTCATCGTCGAAATAGATCGAAACCCAGCGTTTGAATGACGCTTTCTTGCGCCCGATTCTGAGGAAGTAAACGTAGTCCCAGCGCTCCTCGTGGAACGGATCATCGATCATCGGCGTGCCCAACAGGAATCGCACCTGGCTACGGGTCATGCCGACCTCTACCTGGTCGAGATCTTCCTGCTTCAGCAGATTACCCTGCGACAGAGTCGCCTGGTAAACGCAGCCCGCAAACGCCATGAGCGTTGCCAGCATCAGGCCACGGAGTATCAATTTTCGCATCGTTGCTTTAATTTGGGGTTCCGGCAGGCGCCGGAATAAACGCTCGAGGCCACACCTGGTGGAGCGGGCCAGCCAACTGGGTCATAATAGGCGCGCATCATACCTGCTTGCCCGTGTATTACACCAGTGCGTTGTATGGGCACGCGGTCGTTGCTGCCGCTCCCCCTGTTCAGACCAGAGAAACCGTTAATGTTGCAACGTCAGGAACTACGCAAGGCCGGGCTCAAGGTAACCCTGCCCAGACTCAAGATTCTTGAAATTTTGGAAAATTGCGATCAGCGACATCTCAGTGCGGAAGACATCTATAAAGAATTGCTGGAGGTTGGTGAAGATATCGGGCTGGCAACCGTTTACCGTGTTCTGACGCAATTCGAATCCGCAGGACTGGTGACCCGGCATAATTTTGAAGGCGGACATTCCGTATTCGAACTCGACTCCGGTGAACATCATGATCACATGGTGTGCATATCCAGCGGCGAAGTGATCGAGTTCAGGAACGAGGAAATCGAACGATTGCAGCGCGAGATCGCGAAGCAACACGATTTCGAACTCATCGACCATAACCTGGTGTTGTACGTGCGGCCGCTGAAGACGGATTCCAAGGACTGACGAGACGCTACCTGATGCCGGCGCCGACTTTTCGATGGCGCTTTTGCGATCCCGAATCGAGCATTTCCGCGGCGTGATCACGCGTACGCTGAGTAATTTCCACGCCACCGAGCATGCGGGCAAGTTCCTCGATCCGTTCGTCATTGTTCAATTCGTTGATGCCGATTCTGGTGGACTTGCCGTCACTGATTTTGATGATACGGAAATGGTTATCTGCCAATCCCGCGACCTGGGCAAGGTGAGTTACACAAAATACCTGCCGCGATTCGCCCAGCTCGCGCAACCGTTGCCCAACCATCTCTGCGACTCCGCCACCGACGCCACTGTCGACTTCGTCAAATACCATTGTCGGTATGTTGCTGCCGTCGCTCGCGATCACCTGGATGGCCAGGCTCATTCGGGATAATTCGCCACCCGATGCAACTTTCGACAACGGCATTGGCGCCTGGCCCGGGTTTGCGCTGATCATGAACTCGATATCGTCCAGCCCATGTGCGCGGGCATTATCCATCGAGCGTCTGCCAAGTCTTGTTTCGAAAACACCGCCCGCCATCCCCAGATCAGTCATCGCCCCGGAAACCGCACTTGAGAAACCGCGCGCCGCGCTGTGCCTCCCTGTCGAAAGCCTGGCAGCAGTTTCGCGGTACTTATCCTCTGCAAATCTGCATTTCACGACCAGGTCCGCCGTCCTTTGTTCCGCGTCTTCCAGTTCGGCGAGCTGGGCGCGCATGCGTTGCAGCAGGTCGGGAAGTGCGGCGGCATCGAGCCTGTGCTTGCGCGCTATTGTCTGAATTGCATCCAGCCTCTCCTCAACCTGATCGCGCAGCGCCGGATCCATTTGCAGCGAATCGCCATAGCGCCGCAATTCGGCCGCAGCCTCGCTGATCTGGATACTGGCGTCCTGCAGCATGGCGAGTACAGGCTCGAGTCGTGGGTCGATTCCGCACAGGGATTGCAGCGACTGGCAGGTTTCCGACAGGAGACTGTGCGCGTTGCCGGTATCCGCGTCAAAAATCGCGTCCAACGCAGCCTGCGTGCCATCCAGCAGCCGTCCGCTATGCTGCAAGGTTTGACGCCTGGCGTGCAATTCGTCGAGTTCACCGTCACGCAGATTTAAGGCCTCCAGTTCAGCTGCCTGAAACTCCAGCAACTCGAGCCGCGACAGGCGCTCCGCATTAGCTCCCTCGAGGTCACGCAATTCGCCCGCAAGCCTCTGCCACTCGCCGTGGGCACTTTCCGTAGCCTGACGCTGTGCCCCCAGATCGCCATAATAATCAAGCAGGTCCCGTTGGATACTGTGTTTGCCAAGCGACTGATGAAAATGTTGTCCGTGAATGTCCAGCAACATTTCGCCCACCGTCTTGAGACTCTGCAGCGGTACAGCGTTGCCATTGATGAAGGCGCGAGAACGGCCGTCGGCATTGATTACGCGGCGCAGCAGGCATTCATGGTCCAGATCCAGTGCCTGCTCGACTAACCACGATTTTGCCGCCGCATTATCCGAGAGGTCGAATTCCGCACAAAACTCGGCCCGCTGAGCGCCGCCTCGAACCAGGCCGGTGCCGCCACGTTCTCCCAGAACCAGGCCCATGGCGTCAACCAGTATCGACTTGCCCGCGCCGGTTTCGCCGGTCAGGACCGTCATACCCTGCTCAAATTCGACTTCGACCTGATCGATAATCGCGAAATTGCGTACCTGGAGGCTGGTCAGCATGCCTATGGCGCCCCGCTGCTGGCGCCGAAGCGGCTGTCCCGGCCCCAGTGGAGTTTTGATCGCAGGATTTCGTAGAAATCGTGGCCCGGCGGATGCAACAGCGTGATGCGACTTTCCGATCTGCGTATGGTCAGTCGATCCTGCGTGGTCAGGGCGCCCAGTTTGCACCCGTCGACGGTGACCTCTGCGCTATTGTCGCCGTGATCAAGCAGCATCAAACGCACGTCCAGATCGGCCGGCAACACGATCGGCCGGTCACTCAGCGTATGCGGGCAAACCGGTACAACCACAATGGCGTCCAGCATCGGATCGATGATGGGTCCGCCGCAACTGAGGGCATAGGCCGTCGATCCCGTCGGTGTGGCGACGATGAGACCGTCTCCCGCATGTGCATTCACGTAGCGGCCGGCAATGTGCGTTTCAAAGTCAAGCATGCGGCCGGTTTCGTGCCGGTGCAGGACGACGTCATTCAGGGCCGTCGCCGATTGCTGTGTTCCATCCATCGCTGTAATACAGGCCGTAATGAGCATTCGCGAGTCTTTGACATAATTGCCGTCCAGCACCAGGTCCACGCTTTGCAGCATTTCCCGCGGTGTTACATCGGCCAGAAATCCGAGCCGGCCGCGGTTGACTCCGAGTAACGGAATATCTTTTGCGCGGGCGAGCCGGGCGGCATGCAGCATCGTGCCGTCGCCGCCGATTGCGATCATCAGATCCGCCGCATCGGCCAGTTCGGCTTCGTCGATTGCCTCGGCCGAAATCGCTGCTGCTATGGCAGGATTTGCGATCACCCGGATGCCTGCTGCCGACAAATGCAGCGTCAGCGACGCCATGGGTTCGGCGACCCGGAGGTCTGCGATTCGGCCAATCATGGCCACGCTTTTGAATGGTTTGCTCATCTGACGGAGTTACGGTGTCGTTATAGGTGTTTCTCTGACCGAAAATCGGCTTCTGGCCAGCAATTGTTACAAACCCTTGACCCACCGCCAAGCCGTTGCTAGCGTTTTCGCTTTGACAGTAGCACAAGCGGTCTGCTGCACACTTCATATTTCCAGGCGAATGACCTCAGAAGCAATCAATACGCTGCCTAATGAAAGGGCCCAGTACCTGCTCCGGGTACTGATCCAG
>Ga0255058_10000160_pt1 | contig 39814 bp, 37 predicted proteins | sample Cases_109_9_MG_FD_188637 | JGI IMG/M metagenome (GOLD analysis project Ga0255058, IMG submission 188637) | Seawater microbial communities from Amundsen Gulf, Northwest Territories, Canada - Cases_109_9 | ecosystem: Environmental > Aquatic > Marine > Gulf | place: Canada: Northwest Territories...
GCGCGCCGCACGGCCCTGCATCTGGAGCGCTCAGGCGCGCACGTGGTACTGGCACGCCCCGCCGAGCTGGATAAGCGCGTACTGACAGCGTACGAGAATCTGCGCTCACGACGAAGGGTGTAGATTGGGCTTCGCTACTACCGCTTTCGGTTCCCGAGCCAGATGCGGCCGCTCAAGACCGCCCAGAGGAGAATTCCGTAGCCTACGCCGACGACCACGCGCACGCTGAGCGGGTAGCTGTCGTCCGGCGAGATGTAGCCCTCGATGACGCCGGCGCCAATTAGAAATACCACCACTACCGGCAGCAATGTTCCCGCCTGCTTGACCGCATCTCGAAAGGCCGCCCCGCGGGTTTTCAACCCCGGGTGCACCAGCGCGTGCCCGAGTTGGATGCCCGCGGCGCCCGCCAGGCATATGATGCTGAGCTCGACAACCCCGTGGGCGATGACGAAGTTGAAAAGGCGCCCTGCCATATCGTATTTGGCGGTAAATGCGAATATCCCGCCGAGCATGAACCCGTTCAGCGAGATGATGTAGATCGTCCCGAGCCCGTAGAGCGCTCCGAGCGCGAATGCGAACAAGGAGACGATGATGTTGTTGGCCATGATCTGAACAGACAGGACTGATGATGGAACAATATTCAGAATGCCATCGGTCCAGAGCTCGCCCCGTTGCACCTCTTCGATCATCTTGTCGGATGCAAACAGTGATGCCAGCTCGGGATTAAAGCTCACCAACAGCCAACCGAGCAGCCCCGTTCCGAGAAACAACGTCACCGTGATCCATATGGTGGCGCTCATGTCGTGGAACACGCGGGGCACCTCGTCCCTGAACAACTCGATGAGTTGCGCCTTCAGCTGAGTCGGGCGACGGAATACGGCCTCGTGGGCCTTGAGGAACAGGTTCTCCAGCTCCCGGCAGAGACTGCTTCCGGGCAACAGCGCTCGCGCAAGGGACAGATCGCGACCGAGGGATCGAAAACGATCTACGAGCTCGATAACCTCGGCGTGGGATTCGTTGGCGCGATCACGCTGCTCGCTCAGGAGATCGTCAAGGCGCTGCCAATCCGGCACCCGTCGGCGCAGCCAATGGACGAGAGTCTGATCGTCGCGAGGCGCCTCAAGTGCGTGGGGCATGGGCAAGGCTCGTCAGCCGCTTGTGCATTTCCCGATCGAACGCACGTTTGGAAACATTGGCAGGCAGCGTTTCTCCCTGGCTGCTGATCAATTTGGCAGCGATCTGCGAACGCTTGTCGGGAGCGAGTGTGTTCCAGCGCTCGAGCAAATCTTGCGCAACCTCCATGGCGGGCAGATCGAGCGCGCCTTCACCTGGAGTGGCAAATCGCTCGAAGGCATTTCTAGCCAGCCTCTTTTCGTACGCGAGCAGCGTACCGGCAGCCATATCGCCGATGCGAACCTGGCGCGCGCTCAGCAGTACGCAGATCAAGCCAACGACGTAAAAGAAGGGTAGCGAATCGATAAGACGAAAGACGTTTCGAATGAGCAGCGCGGACACGTCCGGTGTCTGGCCTTCCACCGTGACGATCCGAATGCCGGCGGTTCGTTTTCCGGGCGTGCGCCCTTTCAGCGCGATCTCCAGGACTGGATGGTAGAGAAAATAGAGAAGAGCCGGAGGCAGGATGACGATGTAGAACACGAAGCTGTTGACGCTGTCGAATACTTCATCCCAAATGCCCCGACCACCCATCAGACCGAGGAGGGCGGCCATCCCAATGAGCCAGGCGAGCGCCAGTATGATGCGAATATGCCAGTCGATGAGGAAGGCGTAGGTGCGGCTGCCGGTGCCGGCGATGGGCAGATTGACCTCCGTGGCATCGGTGGAGGTGAGTTGCAGTTCGTCCTGAATCGTTGCCATGAGATTTGCTGTCAGCCGTGCGGCGCCTGCCGGGTCCCTCCCTGGAAGGGCTATTCGGGAGGATAATTAAAGCTAGCGCCGGGGGAAGCGTCGGTCAATCGCGCCGCCGTCGAGTCGCTACCCACTTCGCAGCCATTTAGTGACGCACGCCACAGAATCGGAAGCGTGAGCAGTGGCAATATACTCTGAAATCCTGGCTCAACCCGACGCCGAACGTGCAGTCCGGGACGCCAGGTCCGCCGCCGAGCATGCTATGCGGCAGTTTCGGGGTTTGAAGGACGCGCCCCATAAGAATAAGGAGAGAGACACGGCCAGAAGTTGACCAAGTCAACCTGGGAGTATGCCGTGAGAAAGCGGAGCTATGAGAGCGTGGTTTTACTCCACGCGGAGGAGGCGAAGCAAGCAATCGCCATCATGCGCGAGCAAGGCAAGACGGCCTCGCTCGACTATCTGATGGCATGCTATGAGCCCGACGAGAGCACTCTCGTCGATCATCGCATGCCTCCCTGGAACGACGGCGACAGCGTCTTCGAGAACGACGAGTTCGTGCTCTATTACAATTTGAACTCGCCCTATATCGGGCTGGTGCGCAAGCTGTCGAGTTTCAGCGCCGCCTGAACGGGCGCAAAAAGGGGCGCAAAAAGGGGACGCATTTACAAAAAGGGGACGCACTTATTTGTCAAGGCAGTCAGACCTGACCGCCTTGACAAATAAGTGCGTCCCCTTTTTGTAAATGCGTCCCCTTTTTGCGCCCCTTTTTGTGCCGGGTTAGTACCCCTGCGCCATTGCACCGACGTGCCGCGGGTCCGCCGCGCCGAAAAATCCCTCATCGATGCGCATGACCGTCTGGGTACTGCCCATGGCATTGCCGATATCGATGTGATGTCCCATCGCGCTCAGCAGATCGAGCGTATCGTCGCTGATGCCCACCTCCACTCGCAGCTTGTCGGGCAGCCATTGGTGATGGATTCGCGAGGCGGCCGTGGCCGCCGCGATGTTCATGCCGTGGTCTACGACGTTCATGATGATCTGTAGTGTGGTCGTGATGATGCGGCTGCCCCCGGGGCTACCGGTGGCGAAATAGGCTTTCCCGTCCTTGAATACGATCGTCGGTGTCATGGAGCTCAGCGGGCGTTTGCCGGGCTCGATGGCGTTTGCCTCGCCGCCGATGAGCCCGAAGGCGTTCGCCACCCCCGGCTTGGCGGAGAAGTCGTCCATCTCGTTGTTGAGGAGGATCCCCGTACCGGCGGCAACGATGCCGGAGCCAAAGCTGAAATTGAGGGTGTAGGTGTTCGACACGACGTTGCCGACGCTGTCCATGATGGAAAAGTGGGTCGTCTCATTGCTTTCATAGGGCAGCGGATCGCCCGATTTAATGTCTTTGCTCGGAGTCGCATAGTGTAGTGAAATCCGCTCGCGTAGCTTGGTGGCGTAGGCCTTGGAGGTCAGGCCCGCCACCGGGACCTTCCAGTAATCCGGATCGCCCAGGTAGCGGCTGCGATCTGCGTAAGCCTGCTTCATCGCCTCGGCCATCAGGTGGATGGTATCGGCGGAGTTGTGGCCGAGAAATGCTATCGGATAGTCTTCGAGAATGTTAAGAAGCTGAATCAGGTGCACGCCGCCGGAACTCGGTGGAGGCATGGAGAAAATGTCGTAGCCACGATAGGTGCCGTGCACCGGTTCACGTACCACGGCACGATAGTTATTCAGATCGTCGATTGTGATCAGACCGTCATTCGCCGCCATGTCCGCGGCGATCTTCCTGGCAATGTCGCCGCGGTAAAATGCATCGGGCCCCTGCCGAGCGATCTGCGACAGACTCCGGGCCAGATCGCTTTGCACGAGTTGCTCACCGCTGGCCAATGCCGCGCCGTCGGCGTTCAGAAAGATCTGCGCCGTTGCCGGGTGCCTCGACAATCGTTTCTGGCGCCGATGCAGATCGTTCGCCATCTGTGGCGTGATGGTGATGCCGTTGCGTGCCAGAGAAATGGCCGGCGCCATGACCTCTGCGAGACTCATGGAGCCGTATTTCTCGAGCGCCAGCGCCATCCCCGCGACAGTGCCGGGAACGCCCACGGACAGGTAACTGAAACGCGCGCGTTGCTTGTCCACGTTGCCTTGCGCGTTCAGATACATGTCCCCGCTGGCGCCTGCCGGGGCCATCTCCCGATAGTCGATGGCTATCGTCTTGCCGGTTTCGGCCATGTGCACCATCATGAACCCGCCACCGCCGATGTTGCCCGCCCGCGGCAGCGTGACCGCCAGCGCAAACCCCACCGCAACAGCGGCATCCACCGCGTTGCCTCCCTTCTTGAGAATATCGACACCGATTCCTGTGGCCGTGGCCTCCTGGGTAGAGACCATGCCGTGGCGTGCGAACACCGGGTGAACGATGTCGCGGGCCGAGAGTATCGCAGCGTCCGTGGCTACGACGGGCTCGTTGCCGATTATCAGCAGCGCGACGAGGAGTCCGATGGCCCACGAACGGTACGCGTGCTCCGGTGCTGGCGTGGTCGCTCGGATCATGTCGTCAACTCGGTGATCAGCGTCGGACCAATGAGGTTAGCGTAGGGATGATAGGATGTCACCGATGGAAAGTGGTTGATGCAGAATTCCACGGGATGCGCAGTACGTTCCCATTCATCATCGCGATGAGCATACTAACGATGCCGGGCAAGTCTTATGATGGCACTCTGCCGTCCCTGAGCCTGGAACAAACAGAACTGCGGGACTATCTGCGCGGGCACGTGGAAACCCTCGCCGGCACCATCGGTGAACGCAACCTCCATCATTACGCGGCCCTGGAAGCAGCGGCGCGATACATCTCGAGCCAATTTGAATCCGTCGGATATCAACCGAACCTGCAGAGCTTCAGCGTGCAGGGTAGAACGGTGAGCAATATCGAGGTCGTCAAGCCGGGAACGGAAAACCCCGAAGAAATCATCGTGATCGGCGCGCACTATGATTCGATACTCGGTTCGCCGGGCGCCAACGACAATGCCACCGGTGTGGCCGGAATGCTGGAGCTGGCGAGAATGCTCCGTTCGCAGCAGTTTTCACGCAGCATTCGTTTCGTCGCGTTCGTCAACGAGGAGCCGCCCTACACCTATACGAATGCCATGGGCAGTCGTCGCTATGCCGAGCGGGCGGCATCGAGGGGTGAGCGTATCACGGCCATGATGTCGCTGGAGACCATCGGCTACTATTCTGACGACAACGACAGTCAGCACTATCCGTTTCCATTCGGTTATTTCTATCCCGACAAAGGCGACTTCATCGGGTTCGTCGGCAACCTGCAATCGCGCAAACTCGTGCGCAAGGCCATTGCCAGCTTTCGTTCCCACGCCAGATTCCCTTCCGAGGGCCTGGCAGCGCCCGGCTGGGTAACCGGAGTGGGGTGGTCGGATCAGTGGTCTTTCTGGAAGTCAGGCTATCCCGGCATCATGGTGACGGACACTGCGTTGTTTCGTTATCCGCAATACCATAGTTCTGCCGATCGTCCGGGAATCGTCGTCTACGATAGCTTTGCACGGGTCGTGCACGGACTGGAAAGTGTCGTTCGGGATCTGGCGAACATCGAATAGGAAGGATCAAGAATGTTTTCTATTCGTCCCTATGGTGAATGGTCGTCCCCCATCATCACGCGAATGTTGGTCGCGGACAGCGTACGCCTGGGGGGTGTCGCCCTCGATGGCGAGTGCGCCTACTGGCTGGAAGGCCGGCCGTCGGAGGGCGGGCGCAACGTGCTCGTTTGCCGGGACGGCGAGGGTGTGACCCGGGACGTGATTCCGGCGCCCTTCAATGTCCGTACCTGTGCCCATGAATACGGAGGCGGTGCGTTTCTCGTGAACGGCGAACGGATCTGGTTCGCGAACTTCGACGACCAGCGTCTCTATCAGTGTGACGACGCCGCACCGCCCAGGCCGTTGACGGCGGCGGGACCCTGGCGCTACGCCGACATGATTCTGGACACCCATCGAAAGCGACTCATCTGTGTTCGCGAAGAGCATAGGGAGGATGGGCTGGAACCGGTCAACACGCTGGTCGCCGTGGGACTTCACGACGGCGCCGTCCGGGTGCTCGCCCAGGGGCACGATTTCTACGCCAGCCCCTGCTTGAGCAGGGACGGCAGACGGTTGGCCTGGATCACCTGGGACCATCCCGACATGCCCTGGGACGCCACCGAGCTGTGGCTGGCGGAGCTCGCGCATGATGGCACCCCGGCGGCGCCGGAACGGGTCGCCGGCGGCAACGGCGAATCCGTGTTTCAACCTGTCTTCAGAGACGATGGCGTGCTCTATTTCGTCTCCGATCCGGACGGCTGGTGGAACCTGCACTGCCGCGACGACGATCGCATTCGATGCGTGCTTCCCATGCAGGCGGAATTCGGTAGACCCCAATGGCAATTCGGCATGTCCACCTACGGCTTCGACGCCCGCCAACGGATAGTCTGCTGCTACTCACGGCAGGGTTTCTGGCACCTTGCCCGGCTGGCCGCTGACGGCGGCGAGCTGGAATCCATCGACACCGAGTTTACCGACGTCCAGGCAATCGCCGTGGTTGGCGATCGGACCGTGATCATCGGCGGCGCCGCGACACGCACGGCGGCCGTCGCCATGGTGGATGCGAGCAACGGGATCACCAGCGTGCTGCGCGAATCCGCGCCAAGAGCTTTCCATGAAGACTTTGTCTCGGTGCCGGAGGCCATCGAGTACGCCACCGGCGATGGCGAGCAGGCGCACGCCTTTTACTATCCGCCGCGCAACCCGGACTACCGCGGTCCGGCCGAAGAGCGGCCGCCGCTCATCGTCATGAGTCACGGCGGGCCCACCGGCGCCACCTCGGCAACTCTGAGTCTGTCTCTTCAGTACTGGACCAGCCGCGGCTTCGCGGTGCTCGATGTGAACTACCGGGGCAGCACCGGCTTCGGTCGCGCCTATCGCGAGCTGCTGTCGGGACGTTGGGGGTTGGCAGACGTGGAGGATTGCATCAACGGCGCGCGGCATCTGGCGGATTCAGGGCGCGCGGACGCGGCGCGGCTCGCTATTCGCGGTAGTAGCGCCGGCGGCTACACGACGCTGGCGGCGCTCACCTTTCACGAGGATTTTGCCGCCGGTGCCAGCTACTACGGCATCAGTGATCTGGAGACCCTTGCCCGGGACACGCATAAGTTCGAATCCCGCTATCTGGATCGGCTTATCGGCGCCTATCCGGCGGAACGTGATCGCTACCTGGCACGTTCACCGATTCACGCCGTGGATCGCCTGTCCTGTCCCGTGATCTTTTTCCAGGGACTGGACGACGCGGTGGTGCCACCGTCCCAGGCCGAGCGCATGGTGGAGGCCTTGCGCAGCCGAGGACTGCCGGTGGCCTATCTGGCATTCGAAGGCGAACAGCACGGTTTTCGCAAGGCCGAAACCATCGAGCGCACCTTACAGGCCGAGCTCTGCTTCTACGCTCGCGTGTTCGGTTTCACACCTGCCGACGAGTTGCCGGAACTTGCCATCGACAACTTATAGGGGCATCCAGGCCGATCCGCGATGGCGGGGCTCGATGGATTCCGGGTGCAGCAGCTCGGCGAGGATTTCCAGAGACTCCACCAGCCGTGGGCCGGGCCGATTGAAGAAGTGGTGGCCGTCGGTCAGGAATACCTGCCCCTTGGTAACGGCCGTCAATGCGCTCCACTCCGGGCGGTCCGTAAGAGGGTCCATTTCGCTGCGGGTACGCTCCAGGCCGAAGCCGCATGCTGCAACGACGACCACGTCCGGATCGGAATCGCTAAGCTCGTCGAGCGTCATCCAGGGCGAATGCTCGCCGGCCTTGCCGAACAAATTCTGCCCGCCCGCCATCTCCACCAGCGTCGGCATCCAGTTTCCGGCAGCCATCAGCGGCTCGATCCATTCGATCAGCGCGACGCGGGGTCTTCGTTCGAGTTGCGCCGTGCGCTCATGGATCTCGGACATGCGTTCGCGGAGCGTCGCGGCGACGTCTTCACCATTGCCGCGATTTCCCAGCGCCGTTGCGACCCGGATGATATCCGTCCACACGTCTTCCAGACGATTCGGATTCAGGGAGATGATCCCGGCCTGCCCATCGAGCCAGTCTTCGACGGCCCGCTCTACATCACGCTCGCTGACCGCGCATACGTCGCACTGGGTCTGGGTAACGATGAAATCCGGCGCGAGGACACGCAACGTCTCCTCGTCGATTTCGTAAACCGACAAGCCCTGGGAGACGACGGCCTTTACCGATCGATCGATCTCGCTGCTGCTGGTATCGACACGGATTCGTGGCCGCGAGCAGATGGGCAACCCGGTCACCGACGGGGGATGATCGCACTCGTGGGAGCGGCCCACCAGCTGATCGCCATAACCCAGTGCACAGACAATCTCGGTGGCGCTGGGAAGAAGAGACACGATTCGCATAGAGTAAGTGTACCCGCAGTCGCGTCGCGGGCACGATCACCCTGCGAGACTACGAGACACGCTCGCGCAGATACCGTAGTCCGGCTACAGCGCGACTCCCGTACCAGGACGTCATCTCGCCGTCGATAAATTCGAAGGCCGTATCGGTATCACCCGTGAGCAGTCGAAACTCCTCCATGTGGGCCGGCTTGAAGGGAAAGGGCTCGCTGCTGAAGAGCACGATGTCGGTGTCGGCGAGCAACCGCGCGTCTGCGCACACCTCCGGGTAGCGGATCTCGGGGTCGTGGCAGACAGTCATCCAGTTGGCCAGCGCAAGAGTCTGCGAGATGTAGGTGTCCCGGGAGATTGTCATCCAGGGATCCCGCCAGATGAGATACAGAACGCGTCGCAGGGGTAGCGTTGACGCCGCATCGATCAGCGCATCGCGGGCCCGTTGGAATTCTTCGCACAACTGCTGCGCTGCGCTTTGCCTGCCGAAGATCCCACCCAGTAGCCGGTAGAGTGCCAGGTTATCGTCGGGAACCAGCGGATGGGTAACGATGATGTGGGGCGTGAATCCTGCGATGACGTCCACGTCCTGCTTGCGGTTCTCGTCGATATTGACGATCACGTGGCTGGGGCACAGCTCTCGGAGCTTGTCCATACGCGTCTCCTTGGTGCCGCCGACGCGCGGCACGCGGGAAACAGCCTCTTCGGGATGAACACAGAAACTCGTGCGTCCCACCACCCGGTCACCGAGCCCGAGATGAAACAACAGCTCGGTGATGCTCGGCACGAGCGAGACGATGCGCGCATCGTCGTCCGCTGGCGGATGGTTTACGCCCAGGGCATCGGTGAGAGCATCGCGCGTCACCCCGGGCTGATCCCTATCCGCCGGCGGTCACGAGGTGCGGTCCGGTCCTGTATAGAACGCGGGCCAGCGCCGCTTCACCTCGGGACTGTCGCTGGCATGGGCATGACAGGTGCCGATAAACATGGGGCGCTTGGGCGGCGCATCCGGATCTGTCTCGCGCGTGCGGCGTTTGGCCACCAGGGTCTGAAAGGCCGCCGTGGCCAGCGGCCTCAGGAGCTCCACCAGGTGCGTGCACCCCTTGACCCCGCCGACCAGCCTGTGGACTTCACGGTGAAATCCCGGACCGATGCGCAAGCCTTCGAGCAGCGCAAAGCGCGGCGTGATATCGGGGCACATGGCATAGGGTGCGTAGTCCGTGGCCGCTTCGGCCTCGTGGATGGCCAGATCGTCGTCGACGCTCAAGCGCAGCCACATTTCGTGCACCGGCACGCCGGCCTTCACCACGCCCCGATGGTCGTTGTCAAAATCGTAGGTCTTCACGTCGACCAGATGACCCTCGATGTCCCACAGGCCGTCGTCGCGCTGGTAGCCGTGACAGGTGACGGTGCGGGTATGCAGGAGCTTTCTGGCAGCGGGCGGGGAGAGGGGCATTGCAGGTCGGTTCCGTTCAGAGGAATCAGGTGGAGGACGATATAGTGGGGTATCGAAGACGGTCAAGTGGCGTCAATTGTAATGCGTGCTAGACTACTTTATGATGCACTGCACAATTCCTAAATGAGGCCCGTATGGGGGTATCCAAAGCATGCTGCAACGCACGATTCCCCGCCTCGAATCCCTGAACGTCGAGGAGCTGGCGGAGACCTCCCGCAAGCTGACCGAGCTGGGGTTGAAGCTGTTTGCCAAGAGCATGGATCCCGGCAACGGCCTTGGCAAAGCGGACCTGAACGATCCCCTGGGCATGGCCCAGGCGAGCCTCGAGCTGTCCCAGGCCGCCTGGGCGAATCCCGGGCGGATCGCCGCGGCTCAGCTGTCCCTGTGGTGGGATTTTGCGACCCTCGCGCAACACACGGCGCTGCGTCTCATGGGCGCGCAAGCCGACCCGGTTATCGCGCCCGCAGATGACGACAGGCGATTCCGGCACGCCGGCTGGGACGAGAATCTGGCATTCGACGTCATCAAGCAGGCTTACCTGCTGACATCCCGTGCCTGGGTGGATCTGGTCAAGGATTTCGACGAGCTCGACGAGCGCACCCAGCAGAAGCTTGCGTTCTCCATCAGCCAGATGGCCGATGCGCTGTCGCCGAGCAACTTCGCGCTCACCAATCCCGAGGTGTTGCAGGCGATCGCCGAGTCCGGCGGCAGGAATCTCGTCGACGGCATGAAGAACCTGATGTCGGATCTCGCCGACAGCGACGGGCAGCTGGACATCAAGACCACCGACCACGAAGCATTCGAGGTCGGAAAGAATCTCGCCGTTACGCCCGGAAAGGTCGTCTTCCAGAACGAGCTGATTCAGCTGATCCAGTATGCGCCGAGCACCGAGCAGGTGCATCGCACACCTCTGCTGATCATGCCGCCGTGGATGAACAAGTACTACATCTTAGATCTGCGGCCGGGTAACTCCATGGTGGAGTGGCTTATTGGTCAGGGCCACACGGTGTTCATGGTGTCCTGGGTGAATCCCGATGAGCGGCTCGCGCACAAGGGGTTCGAGGATTACCTGCTGGAAGGTCCTATCGCCGCCCTGGGTGCGATCCAGGAGGCGACCGGCGAGCGTCAGGTGAACGTCGCCGGCTACTGCCTCGGCGGTATTCTGCTTTCCGCCGCCACCGCCTGGCTGAAGGCCAAAGGCGACGACCGCATCAAGAGCGCCACCTACCTCACGACCATGGTGGACTTCTGCGATACCGGCGAGGTCAGTCTGTTCATCGACGAGCAGGGCATCGACACGCTGGAGGAGCGCATCAAAGAGCGCGGCTTTCTGGACGGAAAGCTGGTGGACGTCACCTTCCGTACCCTGCGCGCCAACGACCTGGTGTGGTCCTTCTTCGTCAACAGCTATCTGCTTGGCAAGAGTCCCAAGCCCTTCGACATTCTCTACTGGAACGCCGACTCCACCAACATGCCGGCGGCCATGCACACCTTCTTCATGCGCAATATGTACCTGCACAACCGATTGCGCGAGCCCGGCGGCATTACCCTCGCCGGCGTCCCCATCGACGTCACCCGCGTCGATACGCCGTCCTATGTGTTCTCCACCAAGGAAGATCACATCACGCCATGGAAATCCGGCTACGAGTCCGCCAAATTGTTCGCCGGACCCATGACCTTCGTGCTCGGTGCGTCCGGCCACATCGCCGGTGTCATCAATCCGCCGGAGAAGCAGAAGTACGGCTACTGGTCCAACGACCAGCTCCCCGCCGATGCGGACAGCTGGCTCGATAATGCCACCGAGCACCCCGGTTCCTGGTGGCCTCACTGGATGGAATGGATGAAACCCTACGCCGGTGAATTGGTGCCGGCGCGCATGCCCGGCGACGGAAAGCTCGCGCCCATCGAGGACGCCCCGGGCGCCTACGTGAAAGTCAGATTCTAGTTGCGTTCCTCAAGCTACGATCTGGCCGCCGGATCATCCGCCACTTCGCTGTCCAGATGCGCCCCGCAGGCCAGCACCGAGATCCTCCAGGGTGCCCGCTGTTCGATGACCGTCAGTGCTGTATTCGGCCAGCGGGGCACCGACGCATCCTGTTCCGTCCCCAGGGTCAGCTGATGTTCCACCAGTGACCGACACACCAGCGCGTGACTGACCACGACCAGATCTCCGTCGGTGCCCGCGGCTCGCGCCACCACCTCTGTCCAGGCCACGGCTACGCGCTCATGAAACACCGGCCAACTCTCCCCTCCGCGGGGATGAAAATCCGGCGCGTACAGGTCGAAACCGAGATCCCCGTGGGCAAGGCCACGGGCATCTCCGAAGTTCCGCTCGCGTAAGCTTTCCTGAATGGTGATGGGCAGCCCCGTGGCTTCCGCGATGGCCTCGGCCGTCATCTGGGCGCGCTTGTAGTCGCTGGAGACGATACCCGCAATGGGGAAGTCCGCCAGGCGCGCCGCCAACCGCTGTGCCTGACCGATGCCGCGCTCGTTGAGAGGCGTTTCCGGGTGTTGCACGATGCGTGCGGCATTGAGCGCGGTCTCACCGTGGCGAATCAGTAATATGGACATCTCGATTCAGAGCGTGATTGCCTGAATCTCTTTTAGCAGAGCGAGGTCCATTAGGGCAAAATCCCTTCGTGCCGACCGGGGAGACAAGTGAATGAGCAGCACCGATGAAGACTTCCTCGTGTTACACGAGATCGTCAGGGCCGCGAAGAGCAATCTGTCGAGGGAGGTATGGGACTATCTAGTCGGCGGCGCCGAGACCGAGACTACGCTGAAACGCAACCGCCAGGCCATCGATAGCCTCGCCTTTCGACCGCGCGTTCTGCGCGACGTCTCGCGGGTGGACTGCTCCACGACCCTGCTGGGCGAGAAGCTGCGCATTCCCGTCTTTCTCGCGCCCATCGGATCTCTCCAGGATCTGGAGCCCGGCGGTGGCGCCACGGCGGCGCGCGCCGCGGCGCGCTTCGGCACCGTCACCATGCTGAGCTCACGCAGCGACCCTGGCCTCGAAGCCGTTGCCGAGGCCAGCGATGGCGCCAAGATATTCCAGCTCTACGCACGCGGCGACGCCGAATGGGTCGACGACCACATCCGCCGCGCGCTGGACGCCGGCTACTACGCTCTTTGTCTGACCGTCGATCTGGACCATTACGGCCGGCGTGAACGTGATCTCGCCAAACGTCATGTCACTACCGCGCGCAAGAGCGTCAGCGGCGATCACCATCAAACGTTGTTCTCCTGGGACGACGTCAAACGCATCAAAGATTCCCTCGATGTACCGCTGATTCTGAAGGGTATCGCGACCGCCGAGGACGCCGCCATCGCCTGCGAGCATGGCGTCCAGGGTGTCTACGTTTCCAATCACGGTGGACGCCAGCTCGATCATGGTCGCGGAAGTATCGAAATTCTCCCGGAGATCGTGGCCGAGGTGAACGAAGAGACGGTAGTAATGATTGACGGCGGATTCCTACGCGGGACCGACGTCGTGAAAGCCATCGCCCTCGGTGCGGACGCGGTTGGTATCGGCCGAATGTTCGGATTCGGCATCGCGGCAGCAGGAGGAAAAGGTGTTTTGCGGGTACTGGAGATATTGGAAGCTGAAATCAGGACGTGTCTTGGTTTACTTGGTGTGAGCTCGATGGGCGAGCTCGATGCGTCGTATCTGCACGACTCAACCTCGGTTGTTCCACCTGGTGTGGTCAGCGCGTTTCCATTGCTCGATGAAGGATATTAAATAGTCCAGGGAAGGGTGACGGTGATCAGGTTTCAGATTGGGCGCAACGGAAGCGTCTTGAGGTGTAAAATGCGGGCCGAAACGGTTCGGATGAGAGTGGAGTCTTGAGCAGCAGCACCGACAGCGACAAACCACGCGTCCTCGTAGTGGACGACGACTCGGACGTGCGTTTGGGGATCATCATGCTGACGGCGGTCGCCGAGGTGGTGGATCGTATTGTCGGGCTGGAGGTGGGGGCCGACGATTACGTCACCAAGCCCTTCGAGCCCCGGGAGCTGCTGGCGCGTATCAAGAGCGTCCTGCGGCGCCTCGAGAACCCGGCGCCGGCGGCCGCTCAAAGCGCGGCGGCGGGGTGGCCGATGAGCGCGTGCCCAGGAGCGCAAGCTGCTCGAGGCTCAGTCCGATAATGCACTCGGCGTCGCAGGTAACGACCCGATACAGGCGTGTGCCGGCGGGGGTAACCGTCACAGTGACACCGCGGCGCCACGACGACCAGCGGTCGGCTGACGTCTCCTGTGCAACTTTTCCGGACATTTGCGGATACTCCTGGTTCGACTCGGAGGATTCATCGGGGGATTCATCGGGGGATTCATCGGGGGATCCGAGTCTCGAATCAGGATTCTCCACCCGTGGGGTTTCCGATAGATGTCAGCAACGCGATTTTTTGTTTCAATCGTTTCCGGGCCCGGGCCACAGTCCGGCGCCATGTGCAGACCAGGAGAGCCCGATGCAAGCGGACTGGTACTTCGATTTCGTCTCGCCCTACGCGTACCTGCAGCTCATGGACTTCAAACGGCTGCCGGATTCCCTGGAGATCCGCTACCGTCCGGTACTGTTCGCGGGGCTTCTCAAGCACTGGGGCCAGAAAGGCCCGGCCGAAATTCCGGCCAAGCGCCGCCACACCTATCGCCAGTGTCAGTGGCTGGCGGACCGCGCGGGCGTCCCCTTCAAGCTCCCGCCCGTGCACCCCTTCAACCCGCTGCGTGCATTGCGCCTTTGCATCGCCCTGGGTACCGAGCCGGCGGTCATCGGCGCCATATTCGAGTTCATATTCGCCGAAGGGCGCGACATTCAGTCCGACGACGACTGGAAGGCGCTCGCGGCTCGCCTGGAGATCGACGACGTCGACGCATTGATATCGCAACCAAAGGTCAAGAACGCCCTGCGGGAAAACACGGAGCAGGCGGCGCGGCGCGGCGTGTACGGGGTGCCGACCTTCGCCGTGAACGGCGAGCTTTTCTGGGGGGCTGACCTGACGGACATGCTGCTGGACTATCTCGCCGATCCGAAGCTCTTCTCCCGCGGCGAGATGCTCCGCATCGACAATATGCCCATGGGTGTGGAGCGTAGCTGAGGCGCTCCGATCACTGTCGCTATTTTCTCAGGGCTTATTTCTCAGGGCGCCACTTCGGTTCGCGTTTGCCGAGGAATGCGGCAATTCCTTCCCGGGCATCCTCCGCCATCATGTTTCGAGCCATCACTGCGCCGGCGTAGTCGTAGGCATCCTCGAGATTCAGCTCCAGCTGGCGATAGAACATCTGCTTGCCGATTTCGATGCCGACGGCAGGATTGGCGATGATGCTTTCGGCGAGACGTGTAACCTCGGCATCCAGCTGATACTCGGGCACCGCGCGATTGATCAATCCATCCCTCGCCGCGGTTTGCGCATCGACGAACGCACCCGTGACCAGCAGCTCGAAGGCCCGCTTGCGCAGGATGTTCCGGCTGACGCCTACGCTCGGCGTGCTGCAGAACAGTCCCAGCTTGACGCCGCACAAGGCGAATTGCGCGCTGTCCGCGGCGACCGCCAGATCGCAGATCGACACCAGTTGACAGCCATTCGCCGTGGCCAGCCCGTGCACTTTGGCGATGACCGGCTGCGGCAGCGCGACGATGCTCTGCATCATCTGGTTGCAGCGGGTAAACAGATCGTCGAAATATGACTGCTCGGAGTGCGCGCTCATCTCCTTCAAATCGTGGCCGGCGCAGAAGCCGCGCCCGGCCCCGGTGATCACCACGACGCGTACGGACCGATCCCCGGCGATGGCATCGAGGATCTGCTGCAATGCCTCGATGAGGCCTTCGGACAGCGCGTTGTACTGATGCGGCCGATTGAGGGTCAGCGTGCAGATCCCTGCCACGTCCTCGCGCAGCAACACGGCCTGATCGGCATTGTCGACAATATCGGTGGCGGTAGTGCTCATTCAGCCCTCTCGGTGAGTTGCGCCAAACTTGCAATGAACCATCCCCGATGATTCATTGCAAGCTCTACTCATAGAGTGACGGACGAAGGAGGGTGCGTGAAGGAATCCAAGGTGAGCGCCGCGGAACTCGCGGACATGGCCCGGGAGAACGTGCCCCTGGTGGGTATGCTGGCCATGCAGGTGGAATCGGTGCTGCCGGGTTCGGTCATCATCCGCGTACCCTACCGGGACGAGTTCATCCGTCCCGGGGGCACCATCTCCGGTGCGGTGCTCATGGCGGTGGCGGATTTCGCCCTGTACGGCGTGGTTCTGAGTCTCATCGGTCGGGTGGACCTGGCGGTGACCACGAACCTGAGCATCAATTTTCTGCGCCGCCCCCCGCCCGGTGACGTGGTGGCCCGGGCCGGAATCCTGAAAATGGGCAAACGCCTGGCGGTGGGCGAGGTGTTGCTGCACGGCGGTGACGAGGAGGATCTGGTCGCCCATGTCACCGGCACCTACTCCATCCCACCCCGGGGCGGCGGGGCGCTCTGATGCCCCGCCGCCCCGGGGACATGTCTTGCGCCGGTAGCTGAATGGCGTTATCTTTGCGGATTGCTGCAGCGCAGCAAATCGCGATGCACCAGGGAAATTCGAGGACAACACCATGAGCGAGCGTGATCCTACCGAGCTGAAAATGCCGGATCCTGCCAAGATCGGCGAATCCGTTACCAGGATCGCCGAGCAGAGCCGGCGACTGGTCGAAGACTTCGTCGAACGGCAGGCGAAGGATGAGGGCGGCGATTACCAGGTGCTGGACCCGCAAGACATGGTCCGCAGCTTTCAGGAGCTCATGGAGAAGATGATGGCGGATCCCGCCAAAGTCCTGGAGAGCCAGCTCGCGCTCTGGCAGGACTATACGGATCTCTGGCAGGCAAATCTCAAGCGCATGATGGGTGAGGAAAGCGAACCGGTCATTCAGCCGGAACCCGGTGATCGGCGCTTCAAAGACGAGGTCTGGAGCGAGAATCCCGTCTTCGACTACATCAAGCAATCCTATTTACTCGCCTCGAAGTATCTGCACGGGCGCGTGCGCGAGACCGAGGGACTGGATACCCACAGCGCCAAGAAAGCGGATTTCTACACCCGTCAGTACATCGACGCCATGGCGCCGACGAACTTTGCCATGAGCAATCCCGAGGTATTGCGCCGCACCGTGGAAACCGGCGGCGAGAATCTGCTCACGGGCTTGAGCAACCTGCTGGACGACCTGGAACGTGGAAAAGGGAATCTGCGCGTCAAGATGACGGATCTGGAGCGCTTCAAGCTGGGGGAGAATGTCGCTGTCACGCCAGGGAAGGTGGTTTACCAGAACGAGCTCATGCAGCTCCTCCAATACACACCGAGCACCGAAACGGTGTACAAGCGGCCCTTGTTGATCATTCCCCCCTGGATCAACAAGTACTACATACTGGATCTGCGCCCCAAGAATTCTTTCATCAAGTGGGCGGTGGAGCAGGGCCATACGGTATTCGTCATCTCCTGGGTCAATCCCGATGAGAAGCTCGCTCACAAGGACTTCCAGGACTACATGTTCGAAGGCCCTCTGGCGGCCCTGGACGCCATCGAGCAGGCCACCGGGGAGCGCGACTGCAAGGTCATCGGCTACTGCCTGGGTGGCACGCTGCTCGCGAGCATGCTCGCCTACATGGCAGAGAAGGGCGACACGCGCGTCAAGGCAGCCACGTTTTTCGTCAGCATGACGGACTTCTCCGAACCGGGTGAGCTCGGTGTGTTCATCGACGAGGAGCAGCTCGCCAGGATGGACGAGCAGATGGAGAAAACCGGCTACTTCGACGGATCCTCCATGGCGGAGGCGTTCAACCTGCTGCGCGCCAACGATCTCATCTGGGGATTCGTGATAAACAACTACCTCTTGGGGAAAGATCCTTTTCCCTTCGACCTGCTCTACTGGAACTCCGACTCGACCCGCATGCCGTGCAAGATGCACAGCTTCTATCTGCACAACCTTTACGAGAAGAATCTGCTGTGCAAGCCGAACGGCATCAGCCTCGACGGCGTGGGCATCGATCTGACCAAGGTGGAGACACCGGCCTATTTCATCTCGACGAAGGAAGACCATATTGCGCCGTGGAAGTCCACTTATGCAGGTACACAGCTGTTGTCGGGGCCGGTGCGATTCGTGCTCGGTATGTCCGGCCACATTGCGGGCATCGTGAACCCGCCGTCTGCGAAAAAATACGGGTACTGGAGCAATGATGAGTTGCCGGAAGACTGCGACCAGTGGCTCGCCGGAGCCGAGTCCCACGACGGTTCCTGGTGGCTCGATTGGAAGAAGTGGGTGCAGCGCCACAACGGAGAAAAGGTTCCCGCGCGCGTGCCGGGTGACGGTAAGCTCGAGGTGATCGAGGATGCGCCAGGCTCGTACGTGAAAGTCAGGACCGACTGACTACGACATTCGATGATTCGGATACGCGAGATCGACCACCTGGTGCTGCGCACCGAGCGCGTGCAAGCGATGATTGCGTTCTATACCGACGTCCTCGGGATGTCGGTGGAGCGGCGCTTGGACGACATCGGACTCATACAGCTGCGTGCCGGTCGCTCGCTCGTCGACATAGTTCCCGTGGACAGCGAGCTCGGCAGAAAAGGTGGCGTGGCACCGGTTGCGCACGGCCACAACCTCGACCATTTCTGTGTTCGCGTCGATCCCTTCGATGAGGGAGCCCTCCGTGACCACTTGATGACCAAGGGCGTCGAAGCGGGTCCGACCGAGCGGCGGTATGGCGCCGAAGGCACAGGGCCGTCTATTTACATTCAGGATCCCGACGGCAACACCGTCGAGCTCAAGGGGCCACCAGATCCGCGTTCTACGGGCGCGTGACGCTCGAGAATGGCGATTTCGCCTCGTAACACCAAGAAGCTCTTCGCCTGTCTGGGTGTTGCGGCGGCTACGGCAGCCCTGGGTGCCGGTTACTCCGCTGTCGCCGGCGGTCTGCCGCTGTACGGCGCGGTAGCCGGCCTTTTCATCGGCTTGCTTCTAGCGACATTCGAGCTCTTTTTTGTGCAGACGCCGGCGGGTGCGTGGTTGCGCCGCTTGCCCCTCGCGCTTTTCATCGTTATTGCAACGCTCGTCTGGGCGCTGCTCATCGGCTTCAGCGTATACGTCGCAGCTCCCTATCTGCTCGCTATCGAAGTTTTCCCCCTCGAGCTCGACTCTCGCGACGCCAGTGCCTTGACCTTTTCATTCGGCCTCGCTCTTCTGTTGACGTTCTTCCTTCGCATCCAGAGCCTCATCGGCGGTCGTGTGCTGTTCAACTTCCTCATGGGCCGCTATCACCAGCCCGCCCGTGAAGAGCGCGTCTTCATGTTCCTGGACATTGCCAATTCCACGCGCCTGTCGGAGCAGTTCGGTGACGTGAAGATACAAGCGCTCATCGGTCGGTTCTTTTTCGATATCGCCCGCCCCATCGCGGAGCACGATGGGGAAACGTATCGATACATCGGCGACGAGGTGGTAGTGAGCTGGCCAATGGCGAAAGCGATCGAGGACGCGCGCTGTGTGCGCTGCGTATTCGACGTGCAGGGTCGCGTTGGTGAACCTCTCCGTCACTTGCCGTTGTGGGTACTGGTCCTCATATCCACTATCGTCTGGATCCTGAGCATCGTCGCCGGAATTCTCATCATCACGCCGACAGTCTTGAACACGGAGGCGTATCCTGAGTGGTACGAACAGAGCACGTTTCTGCAGGATGCGACTTTCTTCCTGGCGGCGGCGCTGCTCGTCTACTTCGGCGACACCATCAACACGACTGCGCGTCTTCGCGGACTCGCGAAGAAAATTCAACGAGGGCTGGTGATTTCCGCCGCGCTGCTGGAACACATGCGCTTGCCGGATGGTGTTCGTGCCGAGGACATGGGAGCATTCGAGCTCTCGGGCAAGGCCGAAGCAACGCGCGTGTATGCCGTCCACGGCGCAACGTCATGAAATAACGCGGCAACCTACAAGAATTCGGAATCCGTCGATGTCGAGCAAATTGTTTACACCCATAGAGCTTCGCGGGCTGCGCCTGGACAACCGCATCGTTGTCTCTCCCATGTGCCAGTATTCCGCGGACAACGGCACCGCCGGCGAATGGCATCTGATGCATCTGGGTCAGTTCTCGGTGTCGGGCGCCGGGTTGCTGATGGTCGAGATGACCAACGTCGAGGCCCGGGGCCGTATTTCGCCCTACTGTCTCGGGCTGTACGACGACGAGAACGAATGTGCGCTCGCCCGCGTGGTGGCGTTCTGTCGCCGTCACGGCAACGTCAAGATCGGTGTGCAGCTCGCCCATGCCGGAAGAAAGGCCTCGACCCTGCCGCCCTGGCAGGGCCGCAAGCCGCTGGCGCCGGGGGAGGGCGGCTGGCAGACGGTGTCGGCTTCCGCCGTCTCCGGGAACGTTGGATCGCCGCCGCCCACCGCCCTGACCGGCGACGAGATTGCCCGGTTGGTCGATGCATTCGCCGCTGCCACACGCCGCGCCCATCGCGCCGGCTTCGACGCCATCGAGCTGCACGGCGCCCACGGTTATCTCCTGCATCAGTTTCTGTCGCCTTTGAGCAATCAACGCGAAGACGAATACGGTGGCTCGCTGGAGAACCGTATGCGCTTCCCGCTCGCAGTTTACGACGCCGTGCGCGCCGAGTGGCCCGACCACAAGCCGCTGGGAGTGCGCATCTCGGCCACCGATTACCTGGACGGAGGCTGGTGCATCGAGGACAGCGTGGCGTTCGGCCGCCGGCTCGCAGAGCGCCGCTGCGACTGGATAGACGTCTCCAGTGGTGGTATCGCCGAGGGCGAGAAAATTCCCGTGGGGCCGGGATATCAGGTGCCCTTTGCCGCGCAGATACGGCAGCAGACCGGGCTGACTACCATGGCGGTGGGCATGATCACCGAACCACGCCAGGCCGAGGCCATCGTTTCCGATGGTCAGGCCGATCTGGTGGCCCTCGCCAGAGGCATGCTTTACGACCCCCGCTGGGCCTGGCACGCGGCGGCGGAACTCGGTGCCCGGGTGGCCTATCCTAAGCAGTACCAGCGTTGCCGGCCCGCGGACGGAAGCGGCTAGGTGCGGGTCCTTGCCGCCCTCAAGGGTGGAGCAGCGCGATCCGAACTATTCTTATTGCCGTCATCACTACCGGACACCGATTTCCATGGCCTGCGTGCAGCCCGTAAAGCAGAAGATCTACGCCGACGCCCGTGCCGTCGCCGAGGCGCTTACACCGAGCTATCCGGTCTACTGCCTGGCGCCGCGGGTGCTCGAGCAGTCGGCACGCCGATTCCTGGAGGATTTCCCGGGACGCGTGCTGTACGCGGTCAAGTGTAATCCCCATCCACGGGTGCTGACGGCGCTCTACGACGCCGGTATCCATCACTTCGACACGGCCTCGTTGCCCGAGATCGCCCAGGTCCGGGAAGCCTTTCGTGACGCCTCCGCCTACTTCATGCACCCGGTCAAGAGCCGCGCCGCCATCAGCATGGCTTACCGAGCCTATGGGGTTAAGTGCTTCGTGGTCGATCACCCCGCCGAGCTCGCCAAGGTGCTGGACGCCACCGGCGGTGAGGGTGTCAGCATCGTCGTGCGGTTGAAAACGCCGGAAGTTCAGGCCCTTTACAACCTGTCGGCCAAGTTCGGCGCCGAGCCCGAGCTCGCCGCCGAGTTGCTGCGCCAGGTGCAGGACGATGGCCTGCGCCCGGGGCTGTCCTTTCACGTGGGCTCCCAGTGCCTGTCGCCGGAAGCCTATGGCCAGGCATTGACCATTACCGGCGAGGTCATCGACGAGTCTGGGGTGGATCTGCACATTCTCGATGTCGGCGGCGGATTTCCCATCGCCTACCCCGGTCAGGACGCGCCTCCCATCGACGATTACGTCGCGGCCATCAAGACGGGCATCGACGGCCTGAGCTTGCGCAACGACTGCGTGCTCATGTGCGAGCCCGGCCGCGCCATCGTTGCCAACGGCTGCTCGTTGCTGGTCCAGGTGCTGCTCAGGAAGGAAGACGAGATCTACATCAACGACGGCATATACGGCAGCCTGTCCGAGATGGCAGTGGCAAAGATGCAGCTGCCGGTGCATCTCATTCGCCTGGACGGCTCACCGAGCGCGGAGATGGAGGAGTTCACCGTCTACGGACCCACTTGCGATTCCGTGGATGTGCTGCCGAACCGATTCCGCCTGCCCGCCGACGTGCGCGAGGACGATTGGATAGAGATCGGCCAGATCGGCGCCTACAGCAACGCCGTCGCCACACGATTCAACGGCTTTTTCGCCGATACCTTCGTGGAAGTAGAGAACGGCTTCCCCGCCTGAGCCCGACAAGAAATTACTCCACTTGAGATTTGCCACCGATCTCGGGCATCCTGGATGGCTGTGGATGAAATCCCGAAAAGTGTGGAATACCCGTTGGGCACAGGCATGCGCTACGAATCTCCTGAATCCATCGAAGGTGCGGTTGCGCTGCTCGCCAATAGCGGCGCCGCCCGCATTCTGGCTGGCGGCACGGATCTGCTGGTGCAGCTCCGCGCAGGCATGATCGAGCCCGAGCTGCTGGTCGACATCAAGAGTATCCAGGAAGCACGGCAGATAACTTCCGAAAATGGCGGTTACCGTGTGGGCGCCGCCGTCAGCGGCGCCGAGCTCGGCGAGCACGCGGCCTTGAAACAGACCTGGCCTGGCGTGGTCGAGGCCGTCGAGCTCATCGGTTCCACACAGATTCAGGGTCGCGCCTCCCTGGGCGGTAACCTGTGCAACGCGTCACCGGCCGCCGACGGCGTGCCGGCGTTAATCGCCGCCGCCGCCCTTTGCACCATCGCGGGCCCCGAGGGTCAGCGTGAGGTTGCGGTGGAAGAGATCTGCACCGGGCCGGGCCAGACCTCCCTCGGCAAGGGAGAGTTCGTCGTCTCGTTCTTTTTCCACGAGCGTGCGCCTCGATCCGGGGATGCCTACTTGCGATTCATTCCCCGTACCGAGATGGATATCGCCGTGGTTGGTGCTGGCGTCAACCTGTCGCTGGACGAATCCGGTGTTTGCAGCGCGGCCCGCGTCGCCCTGGGTGCGGTCGCCCCGAAGGCGATGCTGGTGCCCGAGGCGGGCGCGGCGCTGGTCGGGACACGGCTGGACGATGCCGATCTCCAGGCGATGGCCGCCGCGGCCAGCGCCGCCTGCGAGCCCATCGACGACAAGCGCGGCACCGTGGAGTACCGGGTAAAGGTTGCCGGTGTGCTGGCGCGACGCGCTTGCGCCATTGCCTTCGGGAGGGCGAGGAACAACTGATGTCGAAGTCGAAACTGCACGTAGCCACCACTATCAATGGCGACAGCGTCGAATTTCTCTGTGAGCCGCAACAAACGTTGTTGGACGTGTTACGCGACGAGTTGCATCTGACCGGCAGCAAAGAGGGTTGCGCCTCGGGCGATTGTGGCGCCTGCAGCGTAACCTTCGACGGGCGCCTCGTGTGTGCGTGCCTGGTCCTCGCCGTCGAATCCAATGGGCACAAGGTCGAGACCATCGAGGGCATGGCCGACGGCGAAAACCTGCATCCCCTGCAGGAGAAGTTCCTGGAGCATTCCGCATTGCAATGCGGGATCTGTACGCCGGGTATTCTGGTCGCGGCGAAAGCTCTACTGGATATCGACCCGGACCCGACGGAAACCCGGGTCAGATACTGGTTGGCCGGCAACCTCTGTCGTTGCACCGGCTACGACAAGATCGTGCGCGCCGTGCTGGATGCGGCCGCCGAGATGAGGGCGAATTGATCATGGCCACGAGCACAAAAAGCGTCTCCGAGAGCAACGACTACAAGTGGGTCGGCACGAGCCAGGTGCGCCCGGACGGCGTCGACAAGGTAACCGGACGCGCGAGCTTCGGCGCCGATCTGTACGCGCCGAACATGCTGGTCGGGAAGATCCTGCGAAGCCCCCACCCCCACGCGCGTATCGTTTCCATGGATATCTCGAAGGCCGAGGCGCTGTCGGGCGTCAAGGCCGTGGTCAACAAGGACGATATCTGCGATCTGCCCTCCGAGATGGTGCCGGCGGGTGAGATGATGGTGAACTACCGTGACATCACGCGCAATGTCATGGCCCGGGAGAAGGCGCTCTACGAAGGCCACGCCGTCGCGGCCGTCGCCGCCATCAGCGAGTCCATCGCCCGCAAGGCGTTGTCGTTGATCGATGTGGAGTACGAGGTGTTTCCCCACGTCATCGACGTCGTGGATGCCATGAAGCCGGACGCGCCGCTGCTCCATGAGGATCTGATCACGGCCGGTGTCGAACCGGCGCCGGAGAAGCCATCCAACATTGCCAAGCGCATGGAGTTTTCCCAGGGCGACTGCCAAGCCGGTTTCGCCGCCGCCGACGTGATCGTCGAGCGCGAGTTCACCACCAAGCCTGTGCATCAGGGATACATCGAACCCCACGCATGTCTTGCCAATGTCGCGGAGGACGGAAAGGCGGAGCTCTGGTGTACCACCCAGGGTCATTTTATCGCCCGCGGCCACTGCGCCAAGCTGCTGGGAATGGACATTTCCAAGCTGCGCGTCACGGCTTCCGAAATCGGTGGTGGCTTCGGTGGCAAGACCGTGGTTTATCTCGAGCCCGTGGCCCTGGCCCTTTCTCGCAAGGCGGGCCAGCCCGTGAAGATGGTCATGACCCGCGAGGAAGTGTTCCGCGCCAGTGGCCCCACCTCCGGTGCTCACATGCGCATCAAGATGGGCGCGACGAAGGATGGACGCATTACCGCGGCGGATGCGTTGCTGCACTACCAGGCCGGCGCATTCCCCGGTTCACCGGTACAGCTGGGCTGCATGTGCGCCTTCGCCCCCTACGATCTCGAGAACGTGCGAACCGTTGGTTACGACGTCGTCGTCAATCGCCCCAAGGTGGCTGCATACCGGGCACCCGGCGCGCCAATCGCCGAGTATGCCGCCGAATGTGTCGTCGATGAGCTGGCCAAGAAGATCGGCATCGACCCTCTGGAGATGCGTCTCCAGAACGCGGCAAAGGAAGGTACGCAGACTGTCTATGGTCCGAAGTTCGGTCCTGTCGGTTTGGTCGAAACCCTCGAAGCCGCCAGAGAGCACCCGCACTACCGGGCGCCTCTGGGCAAGAACCAGGGTCGCGGCATTGCATCGGGGTTCTGGTTCAATATCGGTGGTGAGAGCTGCGCCACCTTGAACTTGAGCGAAGATGGTACGGCGCACTTGGTGGTGGGCACGCCGGACATCGGTGGCTCGCGGGCGTCGCTCTGCCAGATGGCTGCCGAGGAGCTGGGTATCGACTTGGACAAGGTACATCCCATCATCGGCGACACGGCGTCGCTGGGCTACACCTTTCTGACCGGAGGCAGCCGCGCCACATTCGCCACCGGCATGGCGGTCGTAGAGGCGGCCCGTGACGTCATCGACAAGATGCGCGAGCGGGTGGCGAAGACATGGGACATTCCCGTGGACGCGGTGGTCTGGGAGCAGGGGTTTGCGCGGCCGGCGAGCAGCAACGCGGGCGCCTTCGAGCCCATGTCCATCGCCGAGATAGCCGCCATGGCCAACAAGACCGGCGGACCGCTGGTGGGCAACGCCGCTATCAACGCCCAGGGTGCGGGACCCAGCTTCGGCACCCACATCGTGGATGTCGAGGTGGACACCGAGACCGGCCAGGTGAAAATTCTCCGCTACACGGCCATCCAGGATGCCGGTAAGGCCGTTCACCCGTCTTTTGTGGAAGGCCAGATGCAGGGCGGCGCCGTACAGGGTATCGGTTGGGCGCTCAACGAGGAGTACGTCTACGGCGAGGACGGAAAGCTTCAGAATGCCGGCTTTCTCGACTACCGGATCCCGGTCTGCTCCGACGTGCCCATGATCGACACGGTCATCGTCGAGGTACCCAATCCTACTCACCCTTACGGTGTTCGCGGTGTCGGCGAGACCCCCATCATCCCACCCATGGCGGCCATCACCAGCGCCATCGAGCAGGCCATCGGCATCCGTTTCAACGAGTTGCCCATGTCGCCGCCCAAGGTGCTGGCGGCCATCGAGGCGTCGAACAGTGCGGTTGCGGACGCCGCGGAATAAGCATGTGGCGCGGGTAGTCCTGAACGGCAATCTGAAGCAGTTGAGCGGGGGTAGAAGCGAGTTCGAGCTCGACGTGAAAGACGTGCGCCAGCTGTTCGCGCAGCTCGGCGAACGTTATCCGGAAATGGCTCCACATCTGGAAGAGGGCATCGCCGTCGCCATCGACGGGGAGATCTTTCAGGATGCGTTGTTCGCGACCATCGGCCCCGACAGCGAGGTGCACGTGATTCCGAAGATCGCGGGAGGGTAGAAGGCGAGTCTACTTCTCGATTGCCAGGCTCGAAAAGAAGCGCGTCATCTTCTCCTTCCCGCCCTCCATCTCCACGACGGCGTCGGCAACGTACAACCGGTCACCGGTCAGAAAAAGGCGCGCCTCTCCCTGCATCTCGGGATGACCGGGTTTGGTGGGAGTATCGTAGACGAGTTTCTTCCCGTGCATGCCATTCAGAGTGATATCCGTGAACGACACGGGTTTGCTGAGCGTGGTTTTCAGCAGCGATCCTTTCGCGTGTTCGTAGATCGTGTCGTTGCCGGAGAAAGCCACGGCGAAACCGGGTAAATCGGTATAGTCCACGGAATAGGAGTCCCGGCCATCGCCCAGATAATACTCGTGGGTCGTGATTTCGCCGATAAACGACTTGTTGTGGATCTCCTTCATTTTCGGAGTTCCCGGCATGAGAATGGAAAGGCCCTGGTTCGTGAGCACGAATTTTTTCCAGGCAGGATTCGAACCACCGTTCGCCGTCGAACAGACCAGAGTCGTCACGGCGGCGACGAGGATCGCCAGAACGCTCCATCTCGCTGCAACATCGGAAATTGTCATCGCGTGAACTCCGGTTAGGGCCCGCGTGCGGCGAACTCTAGCACGGGCCCGCGACTCACGCGGTTAGTTTCCCTCGGCCGGCGCAATGGTGAGCAGCTCCACACCTTCCTCGACCAGATCGCCTTCGCCGAAAGCGACTGCCGTCACGGTGCCCTCGACGGGAGCTTGAATGGTGTGCTCCATCTTCATGGCTTCGATAACCATCAATGCCTGGCCCTTCACGACGCTGGAATTGCGTTCCACCAGCACCGAAATCACGCGCCCCGGCATGGGCGCCACCAGCAGTCCCGAGGCAGCGTCTTCCCGGGCGCCGGGTTGATCGCGGTCCTCACAACGCACGCGCATGTGTCTTCCGGAATAGAAGACGTCCAGGTCATTACCGTCGCGAACCACGTCGGCGTGCAGCCGTTGTGCTCCGATGGTCGCGCGGAGCCCGCTGTCGTCCAGTAATCGACCATGTGCAGCCACGGCGCCCGTTGGAAGTGTCAGCACGAAGCCATCTCCTTCACACCGGATAGGTACGCGTATGTCCCGCTCACCGACGTGGAGAACGACGACGTCCTCACCGGGTGCATTCAAGCGCCATGCCGGCAGCGTATGCCAGGGCGAATAGGGATCTTGCGTGTCACTGCCCCTGCGTTTGCTGGAGGCAGCTTGTTCGAGAAGCACGAACAGGCAGGAGATGGCGACGCCGAGTTCCTCTTCGTCATTCTCCGAAGACGGAACACCGAGAGAATCGACGAAGCTCGTATGGACATTCGCTCCCGCGAATGCATCACTGTCCGCGACACGTTTCAGCAACGGAAGATTCGTCGGCAGCCCGGCGATGCGGCACTCGTCGAGGGCGAGCCCAAGTCGCCGCACGGCGTCATCGCGATCGGATCCGTGCACGATGAGCTTGGAAAGCATGGGATCGTAGTGAATGCTGACGTCGTCACCCTCGCGCACACCGGTGTCGATGCGGATCCGGCCATCGACGGCGGGCATGGTGAAGCGCAGCAGCTTGCCTGTGGCGGGTAGAAAATTCCGATCCGGATCCTCGGCATAGATGCGCGCCTCGATGGCATGGCCCGATACACGAAGCCGCTTCTGCTCGGCCGGCAGGGGCTCGCCCTGGGCGACGCGGATCTGCCACTCGACGAGATCCGCATCCAGAATCATCTCCGTTACCGGGTGCTCCACCTGCAGGCGGGTATTCATTTCCATGAAGAAGTAGTCGCTCTTCGATGAGCTGTCGACGAGAAACTCCATGGTGCCCGCGCCCCGGTAGTCGATGGCGCGGGCCAGCTTGATGGCGGTGGCTGCCATGCGATCCCGCAGCTTTTTCGTCAATCCCGGGGCCGGTGCTTCCTCGACGATCTTCTGGTGCCGGCGTTGAATCGAGCAGTCGCGGTCGAACAGGTGCACGACGTTGCCGTGCTGGTCGGCGAAAATCTGAAGCTCCACGTGCCTCGGCTGCAGCAGATATTTCTCGAGCAGCAATTTGTCGTCGCCAAATGACGCGCGGGCTTCCCGCCGTGATGACGCGAGCGCGTCGACCAATTCTGGCCGTGATTCGACCCTGCGCATGCCCTTACCGCCGCCGCCGGCCACGGGCTTGACCAGCAGGGGGTAGCCGAGGTCGTCGGCTGCGGTGGCGAGCGCCGTATAGGATTGATCGGAGCCCCGGTATCCGGGCAGCACCGGCACGCCGATCCCGGCTGCGAGATCGAGGGCGGCGTCCTTGCTGCCCATGATACGCATGGCAGCCGCCGGCGGACCGATGAAGCATACCCCCGCCTGCTCGCAGGATTCGGCGAAGTCGGCATTCTCGGCGAGAAATCCGTAACCGGGGTGCAGCGCGTCGGCGCCACTGCGATGGCAGGCGTCGATAACAGCCGGAACGTTGAGGTAGCTTTCGGTGGCGGTTGCCGGTCCGATGCGAAAGGCTTCGTCGGCCAGATCCACGTGTAAGGCGTCCGCGTCCGCATCCGAATAGACCGCGACGCTGCGAATGCCGAGTCGCCGTGCCGTGCCCATGATACGGCAGGCGATCTCGCCACGATTGGCGATCAGAATCTTATGAAAGCGGGCGCTCAATCACGCGTCCATGCGGGTGGCCGTTTGTCCAGGAAGGCAGCCACGCCCTCGCGGCCTTCCACGGATGCGCGCTGCAGCGCAATGCGTTGCGCTACGTCGCCGAGCAGATTGTCGTCCATGGGCCGGTGGGCAACCGCCGCCACCAGTTCCTTGGAGGCCGCCATGGCGTGGGGACTGTTTTCCAGTAGCTGGGAGATGAACACGTCGGCGGCGTCCTGCAGCTGCTCGGCCGGGGCCACCTGGTGAATCAAACCGAGGCGCAGAGCGACGCCTGCGTCGAAACGCTCGGCTGTGAGAAAAAGACGGCGGGCCTGGCGCGCACCGATGGCTTCGATGACGAAAGGACTTATGGTGGCGGGGATGAGACCGAGCTTGACTTCCGAGAGCGAGAAACGCGCGCGGTCACTTGCCACCGCGATATCGCAACAGGCGATCAATCCCACACCGCCGCCGAAAGCGCTGCCGTGAACGACTGCCAGCGTCGGCCGTGGCAAATTCGCGAGCTTGTGGAGCATCTGCGCGATGCGGCGCGCATCTTGCAGATTTTCCTCCGGGGAGTATCCGGCCATGCGCCGCATCCAGTTCAAATCGGCGCCGGCGGAAAAGCTCTTGCCGTGGCCAACGACTTTTACTACGCGCACTTTGTCGTTGCCGGCCAGCTCATCCAGTGCTTCACTGAGGCGGTCGATGAGCACATCGTCGAAAGCATTGTGCACATCGGGACGATTGAGAATGAGCGAAGCGACGCCGCGCTCGTCGATCTCGGTCAATACGGGGTTAGCCTGCATTTCTTACATCCTGAATACGCCGAAGTCGGTTTTCTCTATAGGTGCGTTTAACGATGCCGAGATGCCGAGCCCCAGGACATTCCGGGTATCGCGCGGGTCGATGATGCCGTCATCCCACAACCGCGCGCTGGCGTAGTATGGGTGACCCTGACGTTCGTACTGCTCGCGAATGGGGCGCTTGAAGTCTTCCTGCTCTTGATCGCTCCATGCTTCTCCCTTGCGTGCGAGATTGTCGCCCTTCACCTGTGCCAGGACGTTGGCCGCCTGCTCGCCACCCATCACCGAGATTCGCGCGTTCGGCCACATCCACACGAAGCGTGGTCCGAAGGCGCGTCCGCACATACCGTAGTTTCCGGCTCCGAAGCTGCCGCCGATGATGATGGTGAACTTCGGCACGCGCGCGCAGGATACGGCGGTGACCATTTTCGCGCCGTCCTTTGCGATACCGCCGGACTCGTACTTCTGGCCGACCATGAAGCCGGTGATATTTTGCAGGAAAACGAGCGGTATGCCGCGTTGGCTGCAGAGCTGAATGAAATGCGCGCCTTTCAGCGCGGATTCCGAAAACAGAATGCCATTGTTGGCGACGACGCCGACCGGGTATCCGTGAATGCGGGCGAATCCGCAGACCAGTGTCGCGCCATAAAGTTGCTTGAACTCGTCGAAGTCCGATGCATCGACGACCCGAGCGATGACTTCGCGCACGTCGTAGGGAATGCGACCATCAGCCGGTATGATCCCGTAGAGCTCGGCCGGATCGTGAAGCGGCGCTTCCGGCGTCTGCGCTAACAATGCCGGCGTCTTGGTGCTGCCCAGATGCCGCAGGGCACGGCGCGCGATGCCGAGCGCGTCCGCATCGTCCACGGCCATATGATCCGTGACCCCGGAGGTGCGGCAATGGACATCGGCGCCACCGAGCTTCTCCGCGCTCACTACTTCCCCGGTTGCCGCCTTCACCAGCGGCGGGCCGGCCAGAAATATGGTGCCCTCGCCGCGCACGATGATGCTCTCGTCGGACATGGCCGGTACGTAGGCGCCGCCCGCGGTGCACGATCCCATGACCACGGCGATCTGGGCGATGCCCTTGGCCGACATGTTCGCCTGATTGTAGAAAATACGGCCGAAGTGCTCGCGATCCGGAAACACCTCATCCTGATTGGGCAGGTTGGCACCGCCGGAATCCACCAGGTAGATGCAGGGCAGGCGATTCGCCTCTGCGATCTCCTGGGCGCGCAAATGCTTCTTCACCGTTATGGGATAGTAAGTGCCGCCCTTCACGGTGGCGTCGTTGGCGATGACCACACACTCGCGCCCGGCCACCCGGCCGATTCCGGTGACGATCCCCGCTGCCGGCACCTGGTCGTCGTACATGCCATATGCGGCGAGCTGGGAGAATTCCACAAACGGCGAGCCCGCATCCAGCAACAGACGGATACGTTCGCGCACGGGCAATTTACCCCGTGCCATGTGCCTCTCCCGGGCCGCTTCGCCACCGCCGCGGGAAATGTCCTCGACCCTTGCATGCAGATCCGACACCAGCGCCTGCATGGCTTCGCTGTTGGTGCGAAAGGCATCGCTGCGGGGATCGATGGTGCTGTCGAGGATGGGCATTTCGCTATTCTTGTAGGAGCAAGTGCAATCCCCGGAGGGGACTCGCTCCTACGAGTTTCCTGCCAGCTGACACTCGCCTACCAGCCACCGGTTTCCAGCCACTTGTCCATTTCGTCGACCCGGTCGTTGCCCCAGAAGGGCTCGCCGTCGACGATGAAAAAGGGCGAGCCGAAAACGCCGCGCGCTATGGCCGCGTCGGTCTCCTGGCGGAGCCGGTCCTTGACGGCCTGATTGGCGAGCGCGGCGCGGGTCTCGTCGGCGTCCGCGCCAGTGGTGGCAGCGAGCTCCACCACCACGTCCACCTCACTGATGTTGCGCCCGTCGATGAATAGCGCGGCGTATGCCCGCCGGGCAAAGTCCCGGGCCTGCAGCGGATCGCGGTCCGCCAGCCAGTAGAACGCCCGGCAGGGCGCGATGCTGGCGATGGGAAACGGAGCTGGAGGCGGGTTGAAGGCGACGCCAAAGCGGCGTGCCGTGCGCGCTATGTCGCGGTGCGCGTACTCGGCGATCATCTTGCGTTGCACCAGCGGCTCGCTGCCGGTGATTTTCATGGCCGCACCCATGAGATAAGGACGCCAGATGACATCCCGCCCGTGGCGTTGTCCGATTTCGTCGACGCGGCAGCTTCCGAAGTAGCCGTAGGGCGACGAGAAGTCGAAATAGAAGTCGATAGGCGCCTTTCCACCCGGGTTCATGGGTCCATCCTCTCGATTGCCATGGCGGTAGCTTCGCCGCCACCGATGCAAAGCGCCGCGACGCCGCGCTCGAGATCATATTGCTCCAATGCCGCCAGCAGGGTCACGAGAATGCGCGCGCCGGATGCGCCCACCGGGTGACCCAGGGCGCAGGCGCCGCCGTGCACGTTCACCTTGTCGTGGGGCAGGTCCAGATCGCGCATGGCTGCCATGGTAACGACGGCGAAAGCCTCGTTGATCTCGAAGAGATCCACGTCCGACGCGGACCATCCCGTACGTTCCAGCACTTTGCGTACGGCGCCGATGGGTGCAGTGGTAAACCAGGCGGGTTCCTGGGCGTGGCTCGCATGGGCGCGGATCTCCGCGCGCACGGTGAGCTTGCGCCGCGCAGCTTCGGAGCGGCGCATGAGCACCAGTGCCGCCGCGCCGTCGGAGATGGAGCTGGAATTGGCCGCCGTGACCGTGCCGCCTTCGCGGAAGGCGGGCTTGAGATGCGGGATCTTTTCCGGCTTCGCTTTTCCCGGCTGCTCGTCCCGGATCACTTGGCTCTCGCCCGAACGACTGCGCACCGTCACCGGCACGATTTGCCCATCGAAGCTGCCGTCCGCGATGGCTTTTTGCGCCCGCTCGAGAGAGGTGATCGCGAAGTCATCCTGGGCTTCGCGGGTGAACTGATAATGCTGCGCGCAGTCCTCGGCGAAGACGCCCATGAGACCGCCCTTGTCGAAGGGATCTTCAAGGCCGTCTACGAACATGTGGTCGAGCACCCGGCCGTGACCCATGCGATAGCCGGTGCGCGCCTTCTCGAGCAGGTAAGGCGCGTTGCTCATGCTCTCCATGCCGCCGGCCACCATGATGTCGTTGCTGCCCGCACAAAGCAGATCGCGAGCGAGCATGGTGGCTTTCATGCCCGAGCCGCACATCTTGTTGACGGTCGTGCAACCGGTTTGTGTGCCAAGCCCGGCGCCGAAGGCCGCCTGCCTGGCGGGGGCCTGACCTTGCCCGGCGGGCAGCACGCAGCCCATGATCACTTCTTCCACGTCCTCGTTGGCGACACCCGCGTCGCTGATGGCGCCGGCGATGCTGGCTGCGCCCAGCTCGGCGGCGGTGACATTGCGGAAATCCCCCTGAAACCCGCCCATGGGTGTGCGCGCCGCGCCTACGATGACTATCGGATCAATATCGAAATCATTATTGAGATCATTTTTCGGATCGCTGCTGCTCATGCCTCGTCTCCTCATCGGGTTTCCTGGAACAGCTCGCGGCCGATCAGCATGCGCCGGATTTCCGAAGTCCCTGCGCCGATCTCGTAGAGCTTCGCATCACGCAACAGGCGACCGGTGGCGTAGTCATTGATATATCCGTTTGCTCCCAGACACTGGATGGCCTCCAGTGCCATCCATGTGGCGCGCTCCGCGGCGTAGAGTATCGCGCCGGCGGCGTCCTTGCGCGTCGGGCCGCCCTGATCGCAGGCGCGTGCCACCGCATACACGTAGGCTTTGCTGGCGTTCATGGTGGTATACATGTCGGCGAGCTTGCCCTGCATCAGCTGAAAGTCGCCGATGGGGCGATCGAACTGCTTTCGCTCGTGCACATAGGGCACGACGATGTCCATGCAGGCCTGCATGACGCCGAGTGGCCCCGCTGCCAACACCACGCGCTCGAAGTCCAGACCGCTCATGAGCACGTTGACGCCGCGGCCGACCTCGCCCAGCACGTTCTCTTCGGGCACCTCGCAGTCGTCGAACACCAGCTCACAGGTGTTGGAGCCGCGCATGCCGAGCTTGTCGAGCTTCTGGGCGGTGGAGAAGCCTTTGAACCTCTTCTCCACGATGAAGGCGGAAATGCCACGCGGTCCGGCATCCCGGTCGGTTTTCGCGTACACCACCAGCACATCGGCATCGGGGCCGTTGGTGATCCACATCTTCGTGCCATTCAGGACATAGCGGTCACCTTTCTTTCGCGCCTGCAGGCGCATGCTGGTCACGTCGGAGCCGGCGCCCGCTTCGCTCATGGCCAGCGCGCCGACCTGCTCGCCGCTCACCAGACGTGGCAGATAGCGTTGTTTCTGCTCGCTGTTGCCATTGCGCCGGATCTGATTGACGCACAGATTGGAGTGCGCGCCATAGCTCAAGCCCACCGAGGCGGACGCGCGGCTCACCTCTTCCATAGCCACCACGTGCTCCAGATAGCCCATGGCGGCGCCACCGAACTCCTCCTCGACGGTGACGCCGAGAATGCCGAGATCACCCATCTTGCGCCACAGGTCGTCGGGAAAGTCGTTGCTTTTGTCGATGTCGGCGGCCCGTGGGGCGATCTCGTCGTCGGCGAAGCGCATGACGGAATCCCGCAGCATGTCGGCACTGTCGCCGAGGGCAAAATCGAGGCTGGGAAGCTGGTTCGAGATCATGGTCGGTTTCTCATTGGCGTGGTTGCACCCGGCGTCAGGCTTCGTCCTTGCGGCCGTGCATGGTCATGAGGGTTTGCAGCAGGGTGGCGCACAGGGCCTCGCGGCCGTCTTTGTGCACCATCACATCGGCCCGGGATACCACCAGTGTGCGGCCGGGCTTGATGACGCGGCCTCGGGCCGTCAGGCAATCGCCGTCCGCCGGCGCCACCAGATTGAGCTTGTACTCCACCGTCAGCACGCTGGCATCCGCAGGCATCAGGCTGAAGCCGGCATAGCCGCCGGCGGAGTCGGCGATGGTGCCGATGACGCCGCCGTGGAAAAAACCATGCTGCTGGCAAAGCGTGTCTTTGAAAGGCAGCTGGATCTCGCAGAAGCCCGGCTCGATCCGGCCCAGCTCGGCGCCCAGCAGCCCCATGATGCGCTGGCGGGCGAAGCTCGCCCGGACGCGCGCCGCGAAGTCCGGATTGGGGGCCTCGAATGCCGTGCTGATATGCTCCTCGGTGTCCATGAGAACAGGGCTCAAGCGTGGTGTGTCAAAGGTAGTTGACGTTTACGTAAACGTCAATCCCAGCAGCCCCGGCGAGTGGCTTTCAGCCCCCATCGCGTCCGGCCTCGAGCAGGTCGGCGCAGCGCTGCTCCAGGGTATCCAGCTCGTCCAGAACATGCTCGATGTCCGCTTTCTGCACCAGCAACTCCGAGCGCCGCGCGCGGATTTTCTCGATGAAGCTGCGAAGCTGCCCCGCCTCCCCCTCGGGGGCGTCGTAGAGTGCGATCAACTTATTGATTTCCTTGAGGGAAAAGCCGAGCCGCTTACCCCGCAGGATGAGCTTCAGGCGGACCCGATCGCGGGCCTGGTAGATGCGATTCTGGCCATTCCGGGTCGGGCTGAGCAGGCCCTGGTCCTCGTAGAAGCGGATGGTGCGCGTGGTGACGCCGAACTCCCGTGACAGATCGCCGATGCTGTACAAATCGCTCATGAAAACCCTCGGTGCCCGAATTGGGTGGGTCGCAGCCTATCTTCCTTTTACGTAAACGTAAAGGCATCTTGGTCGTGGCAGGTCCCACAACCGGCTTGGAATGTTGGGCTTCGCTGTGCTCAGCCCAACCTACGGGAGACATGGCCAATGGCTAAACTTTGCCAAAGGCACGGAGAAATCGCCCTGCCCGTGGATTCCTCTTGACGTTTACGTAAACGTCACTTAGGGTTCTGGTTTCCCGCCGCCAGGAGAGCAACATGGCCGAGCCCGCCGTCGCAAAGCTACGATCCGTCGCGAAGCCGGCCGCCGCCCCCGCGCGCATTCGATTCGTCACCGCCGCCAGTCTCTTCGACGGGCACGATGCCTCCATCAACATCATGCGCCGCATCCTGCAGGCGGCCGGCACCGAGGTGATTCACCTGGGCCACAATCGATCCGTGGAGGAGGTGGTGAGCGCGGCGCTCCAGGAGGACGTGCACGGTATCGCCGTGAGCTCCTACCAGGGCGGGCACGTGGAGTACTTCAAGTACATGATGGACACGCTGCGCGAGCGCGGCGGCGAGAACATTCGCGTATTCGGTGGCGGCGGGGGGGTCATCATCCCCGAAGAGATCCGAACGCTGCACGACTACGGGGTGACGCGCATCTATTCGCCCGGTGACGGCCAGCGCCTCGGGCTGCAGGGCATGATCGAAGACATGATCGCGGCCTGCCGTGATCCCCGTAAGTACGACGTGGACGTGGCCCTGGATGGCGCCGGCGGCGGCGACTGGCGGGCATTGGCGAGTCTGGTGAGCGCCATCGAGGACGGTAGCGTAGACAAGACTCAGCGCCAGCGCTTGATGGACGCCGATACCACCGGCGTTCCGGTGGTGGGGATCACCGGAACCGGTGGCGCGGGTAAGTCCTCACTCACCGACGAGATCGTGCGGCGCTTTCGCCTCGATCACGACGACGCTTTGAAGATCGCGATCCTCGCAGCGGATCCCTCGCGGCGAAAAACCGGCGGCGCGCTGCTCGGCGACCGCATCCGCATGAACGCCATCGACCATCCCAACATCTTCATGCGATCGCTGGCCACCCGCGTGTCCGGCAACGAGGTTCCCCGGCACTTCGAAACCGTTATCGCCGCGGTGCGTCAGGCGGGGTTCGATCTGGTGCTGGTGGAGACATCGGGGATCGGCCAGGGCGACGCCGCCATCGTGCCGCTGGTGGACGTGTCCATGTATGTGATGACGCCGGAATTCGGCGCCGCCAGTCAGCTGGAAAAAATCGACATGCTGGATTTCGCCGATCTGGTCGCCATCAACAAGTTCGATCGCGAAGGCGCCGAGGATGCGCTTCGCGACGTGCGCAAGCAGATGCAGCGCAATCGCGAGGCCTTCACCGCGACCAGCGAATCCATGCCGGTCTACGGCACCATCGCATCGCGTTTCAACGACGACGGGGTCACGGCGCTCTACCAGGGCTTGCGCACACTGCTGGTCGAACGCGGTTTCGAGCACCAGTCCGCTGGCCGCCTCGGCGTGCAATCGCGGCGCACTTCCAGCGGTGCCGCCGCCATCGTGCCGCCGAGCCGCGGCCGCTATCTGGCGGAAATCGCGGAATGCGTGCGCGGCTATCACGACACTGTGCAGGAACAGGTGCGTCTCGCCCGGGAACGGCAGCAGCTTCGCGAAGCGCGGCGCATGCTCGGAGATGGGAGCGAACAGCATCAGGCCCTGGACCGGCTGATCGAAGACCGTGACGCGTCTATGGACCCTCGCGCCAGAACGCTTCTGGAGCAGTGGCCATCGGTGAGGAGCAGTTACGCGTGCGAAGAGCTGGTGGTCAAGGTGCGCGACCGCGAGATCCGCACGGCACTCACCTACACCACCCTGTCCGGAACCACCATCCCGAAAGTCGCGTTGCCGCGCTACGAGGACGATGGCGAGTGCCTCCGCTGGCTGTTGAAAGAGAACTTGCCCGGGCGTTTTCCCTACACGGCCGGCGTGTTCGCATTCCGGCGCGAGGGCGAGGACCCGTCTCGTATGTTCGCAGGCCAAGGCGACGCGTTCCGCACCAACCAGCGCTTCAAATATCTTTCCAGGCACGCCGAGGCCAAGCGACTGTCGACCGCTTTCGATTCCGTGACCCTGTACGGCTTCGATCCCGCCCGGCGCCCGGACATCTACGGCAAAGTGGGTAACTCCGGAGTCTCCATCGCGACCCTCGACGACATGAAGGTGCTCTACGACGGCTTCGACCTGTGCGATCCGAGGACCTCGGTGTCCATGACCATCAATGGTCCCGCGCCCTGCATCCTGGCCATGTTCTTGAATACCGCCATCGATCAAAAGCTCGATGCCCTGCGGGACGAGCTCGGCCGCGAGCCCGACGAGGAGGAAGCGGCGGCGAAAAAGGCCTGGGTTTTGGAGAACGTGCGCGGCACCGTGCAGGCCGACATCCTCAAAGAGGACCAGGGACAGAACACCTGCATCTTCTCCACCGAGTTCAGTCTCCAGGTAATGGGAGACATCGCCGAGTACTTTATCGACAAGCACATTCGGAATTTTTACTCGGTGTCGATATCCGGCTACCACATCGCCGAAGCCGGCGCCAATCCCATTACCCAGCTCGCGTTGACTCTCGCCAACGGCTTCACTTACGTGGAAGCCTATCTTGCGCGGGGCATGGGCATCGATGATTTCGCGCCGAATCTGTCCTTCTTCTTCTCCAACGGCATGGAGCCGGAGTACGCGGTCATGGGCCGGGTGGCGCGGCGCATCTGGGCCGCCGCCATGCGCTTCCGGTACGGAGCAAACGAACGCAGCCAGAAGCTCAAATACCACGTTCAGACTTCCGGCCGATCCCTGCATGCTCAGGAGATGGATTTCAACGATATTCGCACCACCCTGCAGGCGCTGATCGCCACCTATGACAACTGCAACAGTCTGCACACCAACGCCTACGACGAGGCCGTGACGACGCCGACGGAACAATCGGTGCGCCGGGCGCTGGCGGTGCAGCTGATCATCAATAAGGAATGGGGGCTCGCAAAAAGCGAGAATCCGAACCAGGGGGCATTCATCATCGACGAGCTAACCGATCTCGTGGAAGAGGCCGTGCTCCAGGAGTTCGAACGTCTGGCCGATCGCGGCGGCGTGCTGGGTGCCATGGAGACCGGCTACCAGCGCGGCAAAATCCAGGACGAGTCCATTTATTACGAAAGCCGCAAGCACGACGGCTCGCTGCCCATCGTCGGCGTCAACACTTTCCTCAATCCCGAACCCGAGGAAGACAAGAACGCCATCGAGTTGGCGCGATCTACCGAGGACGAGAAGGAAGGCCAGTTGCGACGACTGGCAGACTTCCACGGGCGCCACGCGGACGCCGCGCCCGCCGCCCTGAAACGCCTGCAGGATGCCGCCATTCGCGGCGAGAACGTCTTCGCCGTGCTCATGGACGCAGTGCGCTGCTGCTCGCTGGGACAAATAACCGATGCATTGTTCGAAGTCGGCGGTAAGTACCGGCGATCGATGTAGGTTGGGCTGAGCTTATTTTTGAGGGGACAGTACTTTTGAGGGATTCTTAAGGGGACAGTTTAAGAGATCAGAGTCCGTTTAGGCTCCGACCCCTTAAACTGTCCCCTTAAGAATCCCTCAAAAGTACTGTCCCCTCAAAAATAAGCTCAGCCCAACCTACAACGCTCGGGAACTCTGTATGGTTGTCAGGTAAAATTCACGGCCATGTGCGTGATATTTCTTGCCTGGCGGCGGCATCCCGATTACCGGTTGGTGGTGGCGGCCAATCGCGATGAATTCTATGCGCGGCCCACGGCGCCGGCGGGTTACTGGCCGGAGGCGCCGGATGTTCTCGCCGGGCGCGACCTGGAAGGTGGGGGTACCTGGCTCGGTGTCACCCGCGCGGGCCGATTCGCCGCCCTTACCAACTATCGTCGTGGTGAGGGCCACATCCCGGACGCTCCCACGCGGGGTCGACTGGTAAGCGAGTTTCTTCTTTGCGCATCCTCCCCCGGCGAATACCTGCAATCCCTGGCGCAGCGAGCCGGTGACTACAACGGCTTCAATCTCCTGGTTGGCGATTGCGAGAGCCTGCACTGGTTCTCCAACTGCGGCGGCGAGCCATCGACACTGGAACCCGGCATCTACGCTGTCAGCAATGATCTGCTGGACACGCCCTGGCCAAAGATCATGCGCGGGAAAGATGGCTTCGGGAGACTGCTCGAAGCGCGGGACATCGATCTGAGTGCCATGTTCGAGCTGTTGATGGACAGACAGACTGCAGCCGACGGGGCGCTACCCGATACCGGAATCGGGCTGTCGCGCGAACGCGCTCTATCGCCGATTTTTATCGCCGCCGGTGACTATGGAACCCGCTCATCCACCGTTCTCCTCATCGAAGGCTCCGGAGACGTTACCTTCCACGAGCGCACCCATGAGCCTGGGATTGCCGGAACCGAAACGATAACATACACGTACCCAGTTGAATCCGACCGCGAAGCGGTCTGAGAACCTCTGAGAACCTCTGAAATTAACCCTATGGACTGCATCTTTTGCAAAATCATCGCCGGTAAAATTCCGTGCTTCAAACTTTATGAAAGCGATGACACTCTCGCTTTCATGGATAT
>Ga0255058_10000161_pt1 | contig 39320 bp, 34 predicted proteins | sample Cases_109_9_MG_FD_188637 | JGI IMG/M metagenome (GOLD analysis project Ga0255058, IMG submission 188637) | Seawater microbial communities from Amundsen Gulf, Northwest Territories, Canada - Cases_109_9 | ecosystem: Environmental > Aquatic > Marine > Gulf | place: Canada: Northwest Territories...
ATGGAAGAGCTTGAATGCAGACTATTGGCCTCTGGACGACCGCTTTTAGTATGGAGCAGCCGTTCGCCGACGATAGGGGAATGACCGGAGATGGCCGATTTCGGCCTATCGCACTGCAGCATGGCGCCACAGTGAAGCCAACGACCGGAACCGACCCTCAAGAGACATTCGCGGTGTGTGCCGCTTCGTTGGCCAGGACCCCTAAAGCGGACATTGCCCCGACACCGCGTCGAAGCTCAGGTCGACGGCTGTTTGATGACCTGGCAATACTCCATGGAATTGCGGAAAAGGGCGTTTATTCGTCTTATACCCCCCCATGCCGTGAAGTTAAATAACACACTCGGTATTATCAGGATTAGAGTCACTCACTGTACTTTTTTGCCATATAAATGGGGTTATATCTCCTGCTCCGGCCAATATGAGTGCATCCAAAATCCTTTTATTACTTTATCATTTTTGTCAAAAGCCACTACCGATGTTTTATACCACTGCCGTTTCAATTCAAGGAGCCTCTCTGATGTATGCGGTTTTCTTCTCCAATACATAATGTAGCTCACGGGCAAGTTGTTGAGACTATCAATGATATCTCGATTTAATTTGTAAGCAGGCACGGGCACTGTCTTTGATACACCGGTGGGTGTACCCATTCTTTGAACGACTGCTTGCTTGGAGGAGCCAGGCTTCGGGGAGTAGTGTGTCTCCAGAAATTTATATTGAAGAAACGGCCGCTCGGCCACTGCAAATATAATCGCAAAGATAAGAATAACGATAACGACTTCAAAGACTCTTTCTGTCGATTTTTTCATTGGCTTGTTTCTTAACAAAGTGGGTCAGAGAACATTTTTCCCTATTAATGGCGTTTAGCATCTGGCTCAGTTGTCTCGATTGGACCCGTCGGAAATCAGCTCACTACTAGTTGTCGTCTGCCAGGTGACGCTCACCTAGACCCCATTCTCGACACCCCCACCGGCAACTGTGACCTCTGTCACACGCTGGCCAATGAGTCTCCCAAAGGCAAAAAAGCCGAGCCGATATATTCAATGACGGGTCGGTTTTACCCTTCCATTCCCCTCTGGCGGAGGGTCATAAAAGGTGCACGATTGATGAAGACGCTTTCCGCTGAATACGGCTGTTAAATTGTAGATATGAAGCAGACGATTTACTTTAATTCAAAACTGAAATACGTAAAGTTAATTCTATTATCTATGGCTTGCGTAGCTTTTGGGGCATTTATGATTCTTGACGGCGGAAAAGTCATATTCGGATGGCTATGCATAGGCATCTTCGTTCCCGCGATATCTATATTTTTGTGGCAAATTTTCGATTCTCGACCACGTCTAATTCTAGATGAAGACGGCGTTATAGATAGAACTCTTGGGGTTGGAAAAATATTCTGGAAAGACATTAAAGGTTTAAGTGTTAGAACAGTCTACAAAAATGATTCTGTGTGCTTGTATACGGACGAAGATTCTAATCAGAGGTACCTATCGAATTTGTCGACTATTAGACGCAAGCTGCTCACGGCGAACGTAGCTCTTGGGTGGCCCCTTCTGAATCTTAACCTTTCCGGGGTAAATGGATCGACAGAGGAAATTTTCCAGGCAATAGTACAGCGGATAGAAAAAGTTAACGAAGGCAATTACGTTGACAAATAAAAAGGCACCGGCTTCGCCTCCACTTTCGCACACGAACTATGGTTAGCCGGCCAACATGACGCTCGGAGATATGCTGGCCATGACCTGCTTCATTGGGTCACCATTCGTTGGGATGATGGCGGGTATAGAGGCGGGTGGAGTCGGAATCATGATTGGCATAGGCGTAGGGTTGGTTGCTGGCGGATTGGCTTACTATGCTTTGGAAAAGACGTACTCGTGCTCGGACGAGTTGGATCGGTGGATTGAATCTCAGCCGAAGGTCGTTGAGGCGCTACTTGCAGAGCTAGTAGGGGTCTGGCTCTTTTTCCTACCCGCGGCCGCGATTGCCATGACCATGTTCGCAACGGCGTTCATTGTTCACCAAATGGCCGGCTAACACGGCGCTGCACTTGCCGCCCAGTTTGGACCAATCAGAACGGCCAGTGTTGGCCGTCTCCCGCCGTTTAGGCGATAAAATTCATGCATGGTTGCCCAACGGCGACTTGCGACCCCAAGCGGCTGTTTGTGCACAAATCGTCCAACGTCGAGTATGGGGCAGTTACCAGATATATGTGGACTGCGAATATACTAAACAGGAAGCGCGAATTATGACTGTGAACTGGTATACGGAGCGAATCGGGGGAGCGTAGTATACCGACCTGGCATCGAGCGGGTTGGGCCACGTGGCCGGAAGATGACACACAATTGGCGGCGGGCGAAATCACAGCCTCTCTCGGTTGGACTCTTTTTAGCAGTGTCAATAGCGGGCGGCACTCTGTTGAGCGGTTGCGCAATCCCGTTGCCGACGAACACCGAAGGTATTACGGACGAACAACTTCTCTCCATCAAGCTAGGCCAAACGAACCGTGCGGAAGTGGTGGCTGTCCTGGGGGAACCGAATGTCATCTGGGAGACCGAGCGTGTTCTCGTCTACAAGGAAGGACCAAACGTAAGATTGCTCTGGATCGTTCCTGGTAACTACTCGGCGGCTTTTTTTATGACCGATTTAGGCGAGGATGTCATCATCATGCGGTTTGATAAATCCGATCGCATCGAACGCTTGGAACGGCGGGCGGGTTTTATAAATGGTAAATTTCTGCGCAGTTGGGTTGCAGAAGAGAAACAAGAATAGGTGCGGAACGATGCGGCACATTGTTGCAATCGACAGAACGATCCTTGCGGGTTTGAAGCTGTGTTGTCTGTTGGTGGCATCCGGCTGCGCCTCGACGACGCCGCCCACAAGCAGCGACGTGACCGCCGCCCAACGTGGCGGCCAGATGTTCGTGCTACTTAGGGTGGCTACGCGATCTTCAACCGGAGAGTCAATCGAGCCATTCCCGAATTCACTAGCGGCCGATAACGTTGGAGTCGCGGTCGGCAGCTTCGAAACGGGAGGGGAGGTCCGGCAGATTGAAAACATGCGGTTCCTGTCCGATAAGTCGCGGGCTGATGGTTGGTTCTTTGCTGTCGCGCCAAGAGGCACGCATTATTTTGCGTTCCTTCCTCCGCAACGGACTAACAGTTTCACGTATATGGCCATGTTTAGTCGCGTAAAGCGATGGCGGGTTGATGCGCCCGCGACGGTAACCATAGTGTACGCTGGGAGTCTTATTGTCGACGCCGACGAAAGTCCATTGTTGTTCGGCGGCAAATACATAAGCCACCTGGGGCACATGGAAGTGCGCGATGAGACAAAAATCGCTCAAGCCCTGGTTAAACGATTTGTGCCAGACATCAGCGGGGTCAAGACAGTGCTTATGGTGGAGCACGAAGGTCCGATCATTTTGACGACACCGACAAAATGACCCTATCGGCTTAGTTCAATGTCCGGGTTTGGCCGATTCCCGCCTCATGCACTGCAGCATTTTCGTGTGCTGCCACAAGGCCACGCTGAACGGCGAGAACCGACCCACAGGCGTCATTCGAGATGGCGTCAACTGAGTGTCTGGATTCGGCCGGCAATCAGACATTTCGAATAGCTACGCTATCGTGCAAAAAGCGAAAACTCGAATAAACCGCGCCTGGGAGGGTAAGGTGTTTCGCTTCTTCTAAAAATGCAACCTTTTTGCGCGTCGAGTGATCGGCGAAGTACCGTCCACAGCGTTACTCCGATGGGGCGAATAGCGGTCGTTTTCACGATGAATTTTGCAGGTATTCTTCGATGTCGTGGTTGCTTTTTCTTCCCGCGTCTTCGATAGTATGCTGGCGCAGCAATCGTAACCCCGAGAAATGACCGATTCCACGCTCGATGTTTTTATACGCGAATGCCGCGAGAAGATCGCCGGCAGTCAATATCCGGCGGATTGCGTGGAGAAGATCGCGCCATCCATGTACGGGTTGCTAAACGGCGACAAGAGCTTTCTCAAGCCGGAGCATTTTCGCAGCGACCCCGAGCACTATGAACGAAATGCCATCTATATCGATGACAACGATACGCTGAGCTTGTTCGCACTGGTTTGGCTTCCGGGTCAATGGACACCCATCCATGATCACGGCACCTGGGGCGTAGTGGGCGTGCTCGAGGGGACCCTCGAAGAGCGCAATCTCATACGGGTCGATACGCAAGAGAAGGACGCGCTGGAAAATATCGAGCTGGTACGCGGCGGAGTCATTCTGCTTTCGCCGGGCGCGGTCACCAGTTTCGTCCCGAATCCCGATCACATCCATATCACCGGCAATGGGGATCAGCACAAGAACGTCGTATCTCTACATCTTTACGGTCTAGCGATGGCGGGTTTCCATATTTACGATAAGGAAGCACGTACGCGCAAATGGGTTGAAGTCAGCTACAACGAGAGCTGATTGGAGAAACCATCGGATAGGTCTACTTCTGCGCAATGAGCTTGTGGTCCCAAGCGAGCAGGGTATTCGCTGAGCCTGTGGTGCGTCGAGTCCTCCTCCTCGCCCGTCAGCCGGCTGTGGCCAGCGACATCCGCATACAGGATAGCGGCGAGCCTACGCGGTAAGCACTCCTCCACGGGGAAGCCTCCCCAGACCCGAATGGGCCCATGGGATACATTATGGCGAGACTTGCTGGTACTCGCGCGGGGGCTAGAGGGCGATTTCCCATCGTCTATTGCCTACCGAACGGCTGGATCTGGTCTGGGAGCAGACATTCAAACGTTAGTTTTCACGTGCGCCGAATGACCGGAGATGGCCGAAAGCCGACCTTCTTGTTGGATTGTCTAGCGGCTGATATTGGCTGCGATGCTGTGCGCCCCCTCCCCTGCAGTGCCGGAAAATTGCCGATTGGTCATACGGAAACGACACGTAGCTAAATCGTAACTCGGTTACGCTCTTTGGGGCTGCTTGGCACGTTGCATAGCAGGTTTCGGGGTGATGCGGGCGTTGCAAGGCATTGATTTAGTTAAAACTCCAATGTGACCTACTGTCTTCGAACCAGGTGGTCGGGGGGGTTCGAGTCCCTCCGGGCGCGCCATCGTTTCAATGGCTTAGCGTTCCCTTACCTCCCTACCTACCTCCCTTCCTCCTTACCACCGTGCCGGTGTGCCAGATTTGTGCCACCAACTGCACGCGGACGCGACAAACGTTCCGCAAATTCCGCGAGATGATCCGGAGAAATGTGTGCATAGCATCGCACCATATCCAGCGACTCCCAACGTCCGATCTCCTGCAGGACATCTGGCGGCGTGGCCGCAAGTGCGTGCCAGGACGCCCACGTATGGTGCAAATCGCGCCATCGGAAGTCCGCACTCTCTGCACGCCGGAGCGTCCGCGATTGGGATCTTTCATCCTGTCTATCAGTGAAACTTAGCCAGCAGGACGCTGACCTGCAGTATCCGGTTCCCCGTCCGTAGGATCGTAGAGTTTCCATCCCGCTCGAGCTGGTCGGCTGGCGAGCATTTCGGGCGGTGTGCTTGGTTTTTGCACGAGAACGTTCCCGAAAAGAGGCGCCCGCCCTTCGGCAGCTTTCTACGGGCAATGTAGTTGCCGCTAATAGATGCCGTGATGTCGTGCCCTCTCTCCCCGACCATCCCCCCTGCCGGAGTTTTGCCGGAATCAGTCAAGCGCCATTGTGCTCAGTCAGGAACTCACGTCCACGGACACCCCAGTTTAGTCATTTGAAAACAACTAGTTAGAGCCGCGTAGGTCTCGAGAGTGGAACCGCGCCTTTATCTTCACCGACATAAGCTGCGCACCAGAATCGAAGCTGTGCCCTGACGACGCGGGAGATTGATCGAGGTCAGCAGAGCACTTCATTTGTAGGAATAACATAACGCGTCGGCAGGCCATGCTGGCAAGATTCTATTTAGCGAATGGTGGCGATGATTTTCATGCAATCAACCTCGTCCCACCCAAGGCTGAACGCCCACCCGAATGGGCTATCGAGGAAGGGCGCACGCGCCGCCTGGCAATCGGCGGCGGTTGTTTTAGCAGTCTGCTTCGGCACTCTGGCCATCGCGGATCTGGCTACCCGCCCGCCCGACGAAGATTTGTCGTCTATCGTTCGCGGCGCCCGCCTCTACGACAGATGGTATGCGGAAATCGGGGAGGGAGCCCCAAGAACCTCCCACCCCGCTTATCCAGCCGATGCATATTTCGCCGCGCAACCCGAGCGCAACTGGCGCTGCACGGAGTGCCACGGGTGGGATTACAAGGGCCGCGCCGGCGCCTACTCCAGCGGCGACCATTACACCGGAATTGTTGGAATCCAAAGCATGGAGGGCGCCGCTCCGGACAGGATAATCGCCGTGCTCAAGGACGACACCCATCGGTATGGAAGCGCACTCGAACAGCAGGAGTTTCGAGATCTGGCGAACTTTGTGAGACAGGGACAAATCGACATGGACGCGTTCATCGACCGCAGCACCAAGATCGCCAAAGGTGATGCCGCAAGCAGCAAAGTGTACTTTTCCACGATTTGCGCAAACTGTCACGGCAAAGACGGGCAAAAGTTCCGAAATATTCCATCGCTTGGGAAGACGGCTCGGGAAAACCCGTGGAAGGCGCTGCACACGATCCTCAACGGACATCCCGGAGAGAACATGCCCGCGTTGCGTGCGTTCAACCCGCAGATTCTCGTGGGCATTCTGGCTCATGCGCAGACCCTGCCAACGGAAGAGATCTTGGCCTCAATCGTGCGCGGCGGCCGACTCTACGACAACTGGTACAAGGAGACGGGGAATCCGGCACCCGTGGAGCCGCATCCGTCCTACCCCGAGGACAAGGCCTTCGCCAACAAACCCAAAGCCAACTGGCGCTGCAAGGAGTGTCATGGGTGGGACTATCTAGGCAGCAGCGGCGTCTACTCTGAGGGTACACACTACACCGGAATCTCCGGCATTCAACGGATGGCCGGCGTCGATCCCGGCGAGATCATCCGCGTTCTCACCGACTCCGTCCATCGATACGATGGGCTTCTAGACCGCCGTGATCTGGAAGACCTGGCCAACTTCGTGAGCAATGGACAGGTGGAGATGAACCGGTACATCGATCGGGAAACGAGCACCGCCAAGGGCGACATGACAAAGCACATCGCCTATTTCACGACCATCTGTGCAACTTGTCACGGCGTCGACGGTCGGAAAATTATCACCATGCGACCGTTGGGGGAGTTTGCACGGCGCAATCCATGGGCCACCCTGCATAGGATGCTAAACGGCCACCCAGATGAAGAGATGCCCGCCCTGCGTGTGCTCGAGCGCGGGCTCTTGGCGGACATCCTGGCTTACGTACAGTCACTATAGGCCTAAACGTCCCCTTGGTTTTTTTTTGGGTTTGTCCACAGACTTCCTGTCAGCAGCCCTCCGCCGGATCCGAGGTAGGCAATCAGCTTCCCAAGCTGTGAATGCACCTCGGCTGTACCGTGTTGCGCCGAAGCACCAATATGTGGCCATTCAGGTGTTGGTCCCGAACGACGGGTTCGGGCCTATTCTGTTGAAAAACTCTCTACGCACTCGCGAATAGGCGGAATAATCACTTTGGCTCACGGTGGGCAACCAACAATCAATGCGTTACATCACGCGTTAGGTGCTCTTTGCTGCGTTTTCGAGCTAGCCTACGGAGTTTTTCAACAGAATAGGCCGATTTGAGACATTCGTGCTCGAGCAAAGCTAACAGTATCTGTCCGATTGCGTAGCTGCTTGCCGATAGTCACGTGTGCCAGATTTGTGCCACGGTGATATTTGGTGAAACAGGAAATCAGCGAGTTACGTCGGTTTTGCGAATGCGGCAAGCGTCGCAAGTGACTGTTTTGGTTCAAATGTTAAGTTGACCGGTGTGACTTCGAACCAGATGGTCGGGGGTTCGACAAATCGGCAGGATAGCCGGTTTGGGCAGTGGGCTGGCCGCAGGGCGACGGTACAGGGATGTGCCGCCGACTATCTCTCAGGGCACGCCATATTCCTCAAGCGGGTCAATCACCTTGTCGCGACTGGTTCTCTCTCACGCATTGTTGGGGGGTAATAATTCGGCCCTCCCGGTAGTGGGCCGATCTAATGGTCCCGCCCACCCAAACAGTAGGTGCATTCACCCAAATATTGGGTATAATAACCCAACATTTAGGTAGGTGCAGTAACGTGAACAAGCCACAGATATCAGAGCGTCCTTTAATCGCACTATTCGGTAGTGAGTCCGCATACCGGGTACTCATGTACCTGGAGAATTACGACAAAGGCTATGCATCTGAAATAGCTAAAACATTTGACATCTCTCTCAACCAAGCCCAAAACCAGCTCAAGAAATTCGAAGAAATCGGATTGCTGACTAGCCGCAATGAAGGAACGACACGAATGTATTACTTCAAGCGAAGCCCGATTACCGACGCATTGCGGACGTTTCTGCAATCAATGCTCGAGATCCTCCCAAGAACGACTATCGAAACATACTTTCGGCAAAGAAGACGACCCAGACGTTACGCAAAACGTTAGATTGACGCGATGATAACCGAGACGACGACGCTCACTGAATTGGCGGCAATCGTATCCGATGTACTCGAGCGTGAAGGCATAGTTGCAACGCTATCCGGCGGCGCAGCCGTATCGATCTACTCGGACAATCGCTACGTCTCTGAAGATCTGGATTTTGTAACGGTTGCCCTCGTTAAAGAATTGCGGATGGCCCTGGAACCGCTCGGATTCAAGCACACCGGTACGCCGCGGCTATCCGTGTTCGAACATCCAGAGACTCGCTGGTACCTCGAATTTCCGCCTGCACCGTTGAGTTTTGGAGGCACTTACGTTGATCCATCGCAGTGCGCGCTGGTGAATACCGCTCTGGGAAAGCTACGAATAATCACGCCCACTCAATCAGTCATGGATCGGCTGATTGCGGCGGCGGCCTGGAATGAAGTGCAGTCACTAGAGCAAGCATTGCTCGTCGCCGAACATCAACGTGACAACATCGAATGGGGGGAATTGGATCGGTGGGTGACGCGCGAGGGTATCAGCGGCGATAAGGAGATTGTCATGTTCTATAAGAAAATGGGTCGACCCCTGCCCGTTTAGGTATCGTGTTGCGCTTTATTTTGGCAGTGACGCTGCACCCTTTGGTGGCAGGTACCGTGTGCCAAATTTGTGCCACTGTGACGTTTGCTGAAACAGGAAATCAGCGAGTTACGTCGGGTTTGCGGATGCGGCAAGCGTCGCAAGTGACTGTTCTAGCTAAAAAGTTGAATTAGTCCGTGTGACTTCGAACCAGGTGGTCGGGGGTTCGCTTTCTCGCTGCGCGAGAAAGTCCGGCCCTCGGCCGGTAGGCCTCGGGCGTTCGCAAGGGCCAACGCGACGCTTTGGCTGTCTCCGTGCTCACTGACAGCACTTTTTCCATTTTTTCCCGGAACGACCTAAAACTCCTACTGTACGTGCCCTGGTCCTACAACGAACGCGCCCCGGACCTACAGACGACGACCCCCGCTCCTGTTAGCGTGACTCTCGTCAATGAAGGACGGATATCAAGCAACAAACAAGTGTGTCTCCAACGTGTGCGCCGAGATGAAATTAAAGTGAATTCGAGGAGACAACTCCGCGAAGTTTTCTCCTCGAATTCACTTTAATTTCGATTCGGTGATGCCCCCTCTTGCTTCGAGTGAAACGGAGTCAGAGACAGCTTCTCTGAGAGAGAGCTGGGCTCCGGCCCCGATTTCCCGCGATTGCGTGCCTGTAGCTGAGCTGGATTGAGAATCTGACTTCGAACCACGACTACATGGCAAGGATTGCTCCTGCAATCCTCCTGCATTCCCGCCATCCATGGCGGTCAGATGTGCAGGTGCCGCGAAGCACAGGATGTGCGAGAGCGGCCATCCATGGCGGTCAGATGTAGGAGGTAGGGCAACGCATGGAGCAGTTGCCGAGGTGGTCGGGGGTTCGAGCCCCTCCGGGCGCGCCATGCAGCTGTAAGCTATCTGTCGATGAGCAATGCTGAAGCAGGTGCTGGCCCCGTAACTACGGGCGCTCAGGTGGCCATCTGCAGATCCTCGACGACGGCTTTCAGGAAGCGCGACGCTTCCCCCCCGGTCACGGCCCGGTGATCGAAGGTCAATGACAAGGGTATGGTGCGCCGCACTTGCGGCTTGCCATCGTGGGCCACGACCTGAGGGCGCATGCTGCCGGCGCCGAGAATGCCGACGCTGGGAGGCTGCACGATGGGGTTGGCGTAGCGCCCGAATATGCTGCCGAAGTTGGAGAGCGTAAACGTATAGCCGCGCATTTCTTCCGGCGGAATGGTGCGCGCTCTGACGTCAGCCTTGAGTTGCTCCAGTCCTTGCTTGATGTCTTCCATGGAGCGATCGCCGACGTCGTGCAGCACCGGCACGAACAGTCCCTCGTCGGTATCCACCGCAACCCCGAGATGGATTTTCTCCAGCAAGCGCCTGCCGACGGCATGGGAGTCGTACCAGGCGTTCAAAGCCGGCTCTGCCCGGCAACCCGCGACGATGGCGCGAATGAGCCGCATGGTCACGTCCGCGTCTGCGCCCCAATCGTCGGTATCGGCGTCCTCGCTGACGGTGACCGGCACCACCTCGGCCCGCGCCTGGGTCATCTTGCGCGCCATGGCGCGGCGCGGTCCACGAAGCTGCTCGATCGGTCCGAGCTCGGCGAGCACCTTGGCCACGCGATCCACATCTGCCGCCGTCACCAGACCGTCGCTGCCGCCGGGCGTGACCACGGCGAGATCCACGTTGAGACGTTTCGCGAGCGCCCGCACGGCGGGCGTGGCCTTGATGCCGATCGCGACCTGTCCGACGGTGGTGGCTTTCTCCTTGACGACCTCGTCGCCGGCCTGGACGGTGCCGACGACGGTGCCCGTGTCCTGTCTGGTCTCCTTGGTCTCTTCCACATCCCCTTGCGCGAACTCTACCAGCACGGCGCCAACGGGGATGATGTCACCCGGACTGCCATGGAGATGGGCGATGCCGCCGCTTCGGGGCGAGGGAACCTCGACGATGGCCTTGTCCGTCTCCATGGATACCAGCGGTTGATCGGCGTTGACCTCGTCGCCTTCCGCCACGTGCCACTCCACCAGCTCTGCTTCCTGCAGTCCTTCACCCAGGTCCGGAAGCTTGAAAATTTTCGACTTGCCTATAGGTTTTGCCATCAGCCGAACTCAAGCACTTCTTTGACCGCCTTCGTAATCCTGTCTTCGCCGGGCATATAGCGTTTTTCCAGGCGCGCCAGGGGTATCACCGTGTCGTAGCCCGTGACACGTTTGACCGGCGCCATGAGAAACAGCAGTCCATGCTCGGCGATCTCCGCGGCGATCTCCGCGCCGAGGCCCAGCGTGCGGGCCGCCTCGTGGACGATGATGCAGCGTCCGGTTCTCTGCACCGAGCTCAGAATAGAGGCCATATCAAGGGGCTTGAGCGTGGCCACGTCGATTACTTCCGCGCTGATCCCGTCCTTCGCCAGTATATCGGCGGCTGCCATGGTCTCGTGCACGCTGGCGCCCCAGGTCACCAGAGTGACATCGGTGCCTTCGCGCAGAGTGAAGCATACATCGAGGGGCAGCGCTTCGCCGTTATCCGCGACTTCCTGCTTGACCAGCCGGTAGATCCTCGTGGGCTCGAGGAAAACCACGGGATCGGGATCGCGAATGGACGCAAGAAGAAGACCGTAGGCTCGTGCAGGCGACGAAGGGATCACCACTCGTAAGCCGGGAATGTGGATCAACAGGGATTCGGTGCTCTCCGAATGGTGCTCGGGCGCGTGGATCCCGCCCCCGTGCGGGGTACGCAGCACCATCGGGCAGCTCAGGCGGCCGCGTGTGCGATTGCGCATTCGCGAGGCGTGATTGAGGAGTTGATCGATAGCGGGATAGATAAATCCCATGAACTGAATCTCCGCCACCGGGCGCAGGCCCTGGGCGGCCATGCCCACGGCCATGCCGCCGATGACCGTCTCGGCAAGCGGTGTATCCAGCACACGCTCCGCGCCGAAGCGTTCGCGCAAGCCCACCGTCGCCCGGAACACGCCCCCGTTTACGCCGATATCCTGGCCGTACACTATGACGCTGTCGTCCTCTTCCATGGCGCGGGCAAGGGCCTGATTGATGGCCTCTACCAGGGTGATTTCAGCCACCATCGCCATCCTCTTCCATGGCCGCATCGCGTTGCGGGATCAACTGAACCGGCAAGGTCTCGTAGAGCGAGTCGAACATGGCTTCCGGCGGCTCGGGTGGGGTCGCGAGATAGTCGTTCGCCGCTTGCTGGACCCGCTCCTCGCAGCTCTGGATCAGGTCTTGCTCGTCTTTCGTCGACCAGAGGCCGCAATCCTCGAGATACGCGCGCGTGCGGGCTATTGGGTCGAGAAGTCGGTGTTGCTCGAGCTCCTCGTCGCTTCGATAGCGGCTCGCGTCGTCGGCCGTGGTGTGGTCGCTCATTCGGTAGGTCAATGCCTCGATGAGCGTCGGTCCGTCGCCTTCACGGGCTTTGGCGAACGCCTTTTCCGCCGCCCATCGAACGGCGATTGGATCGTTGCCGTCCACCTGAAGGCCTTCGAAGCCGGCGGCGATGGCTTTCTGCGCGATGGTCTTGGCGGCGGTCTGCGCAGTTCGTGGCACGGAAATGGCCCATTGATTGTTACTGACGACGAACACCACGGGCAGCTTCCAGACGCCGGCAAGATTGATGGATTCGTAGAAATCGCCCTTGGATGTGGCGCCGTCACCAGACATGCACACCACCGCGCGGCGTTCCTTACGCAGCTTGAAAGCACAGGCCGCGCCCACAGCGTGACAATTCTGGCTGCCGATGGGGACACACAGGGGAAAATCTTCCCGGGGACCCTGATAGTCGCTGCCGCGCTCGTCACCGCCCCAGTAGAGGAGCAACTCGGTCATGGTACACCCGCGTGCGATCTGCGCTGCCTGCTCCCGGTACGTCGGCGCCAGCACGTCGTCGGGGGCCATCGCAAGCCCCACTACAGCCCCCACCGCTTCCTGACCGAGGGAGGACGCGTAGGTGCCGAGCTGGCCGGTGCGCTGCAGTGAGATTGCTTTTGCGTCGTAGGTGCGCGTCACCACCATGAGCCGATAGGCCGCGACCAGCCATTCTGGATCTTTGATGGAATCGGGTGGCGAAGCGACGAGCTTGCCGGTCTCGTCCATGAACCGGGTGTATTCAACCTCAAATTCGGCGACCGTGGTCATGCTCGAATCTCCAAGCGCGGGTAGCCCCGCTTCTTCAGTCCGCGCACATGTTGTGCCAGTTTCTCGATGCCTGCAACCCGACGCCGGCGTGGGCACGGAGCGTGCGCCGGCTCACGTGACGCGGGTCATGAAGAGCCTCGTGATATGATCGTGGCAAATTCCGACATCTTGAATTCTTCCGATGACCTTAGAAGTTCCAGCCGTCCTGCAATCACTGTCGTCCGCAGGGTCTGCGCTCAGTGCCTTGACGGCGTGGAGAAAAAAGGCCAGAGGTGATGCGAGAGCGCTGATCGGAGAGCTGAAAGATGATCTCTACTATCTCGACATGGTCGCCGAGGATGGTGTAGAGCTTGCTGCCGTCGTGAACAAGCTGTCCATCGCGGAATACAAGCGCTTATCCAGGGAGGGTTACAATTTCAATGCGCTCAAAAAGCAGAAAATTGCCGGCCACGATTCACTGAAAGGTACGGACTTGTCCTCCTGGTCCGGCAAGTCGACTGAGGATCTGATCGAATCGATTTTCGAAAAGCTCAACATCCTGAAAATCAAGTTCCCCCATGTGGCGGAGAGCAGCAAATATCGATGGAGTGTCAGGGTGGATAACGTCAGGAAGCGCATCTGGCTGTTGTTGCAGCACGTATCCGCTTGATGCGGGACCCGCCATATCCAGACTCAACCCGGGCGCCCGTCGATCCGCCCGCGTGACAGAATCGGCGCGTAAACCGCGCAGTAAATTACGAAAGCCACTATCCAGAGCACTCCGGCAATGGTCCATGTGGCCTGCGGCATCGCCGGCGCGACGACGGGCGCGAACACGCGCGTTACCGCGGCCAGTGTGACCAGCACGTAAGCGGCCACAATGGGCTTCGCGGCCACCAGCGGTCTACCCGTGTGGCCGAGGGCGGCGCGGGTCATGACGGCGAGAATCATGGTTGCGTAGGCGCCGGCCGTGAGCGCGTGCAGCCAACCGGCGCCGGCCTGGAGCTGCCACAACAGCCACAATCCCTTGAGTCCGAGCCCGATGGGGATCCACGCGTAAGCCACGTGCAGCACCCAGGTGATGGGCATGTCACGGGTAAGCCAGCCCCGCCAGCGTAACAGCCGCCAGGCATGCAGCACGCAGGCGACGAGGGCCACGACGCCCGCGAGGTGGCCGCCCGGCGCTACCAGATCCACCACCAGCACCGTCGCTGCGGCAGCGATGGCGGCGCGATCGACCCATCCAAACGGTGCTACACGGGCCTCGGGGTGGCGGGTGCGCAGCGCGTTGCCGGTAAATGCCGGCACGATCCGCCCGCCCACCAGCACCACCATGAGCAGTATCGTGTCCACCGCGAGTGTCAGGCCGGGGATGCCGAGCCAGGTGGCCAGGTCCGGTGCGTGGAACAGCAGATTGGCGGCGAACAGCAGGGCGAGGAACGCCACCAGAGGAAAATTGCGCACGTTGCCGGCGCGTATCAGAGGCGGTGTGATGGCCATCGCGACGGTTGGCAGGAACGCGAGATCCACGGCTGCGGCGAGCGACTGCGGCACGCCGAGACCGGGCGCCATGGCAATCCTGCCGCCGAGCCAGACTGCCACCAGCACCATCAGCGGCGGGCCGGCGAAGCCCCGCTGCCCGGTCCAGCTCGCCACCGCCGTCAGTAGAAAGCCGGCGAGCGCCGCGGTGACGAAGCCGAAGATCATCTCGTGAGCGTGCCACTGAACGGGCGCGAGCCACGCCATCTCCCAGCTCATGCCGTGCAGCACGGCGAGCCAGATCGCCATGGTGACCACCGCCTGCACGCCGGCGAGCAGGAAGAATGGTCGAAAGCCGTAGTTGAACAGTGCGGTCAAAGACGTGCGACGCTGAAGTGCGTGGAGTCAGGCTCGAAAGCGCAGCGAAGTTTCGAGACCGACGCCGCGTGATTTCGTCAGCCTCCTTCCTTTTTCTTGTCGTGCTTCATGTGGCCATGGTCCGTTCCTTCGGGCTCGAAGATCATGACCTTCACCTCGATGCTGCCGGCACGCTCGAAGGTGAGCGTGAGTGGAAATGAATTGCCTTCCACCAGCGGCTCCGCGAGACCCATGAGCATGATGTGCAGCCCGCCGGACTGCATCACCAGCGGTTCGCCCGGCGTGATCGCCATCGCGTCGACCGGTCGCATCTTCATCATGCCGCTCTCTAAGATGTGGTTGTGGAGCTCGGCCTTTCTGGCCGCGGGCGTGGAGATGGATATCAGCTTGTCCGTCGCCTTACCCTTGTTCACGAGCGTCATGTAGGCGGCACCGTTGACCGACACCGCCGGCAGGGGGCGTGACCATGGCTTCATGATGTGGATGTCGCCCTGCATATAGTCGTGGGCGAGGGCCGTGGAGGCGAGCGTAAACGCGGCGGCCAACAGAAATAAGTAACGATTCATCAAGATCCTCCCGCGTCCATATCCATTGTGCGAGTCTGAACGATCTGTACTCGAATTGAATATTTATCAGAAAGCGATGCGAAGAAAGATGACGGCGATCAGTCTAAGGCTGCCTTTCGTGGGTCTCCACAGATTCCGGAATCACGACCCACGGTTGTCTGCGGCTGGTCCATATGTGCATGTCCGGTTTCAACCAGCTCGTGTCGTCCAGCGTTCCTGGCTTGATGGACACGAATCCGGGTCGGACTTCGGGTTTGTGATAGATGCGCGTGCCGCATCGTGGACAGAATGCAGCGAGCTTTCCGCGACCCGCATCGGATGTGCTCGTATATGTTTTCAACTCACCTTGTAAGATCCGAAAGTCCGACTCGCCTACCACCATGGTCATGCCGAAGGCACTCCCCGACTGCCGCTGACAATCGCTGCAATGGCAGGCGATCAGTCGCCGCGGTGCACCCGTGACTTCGTAACGTACATCACCGCATTGGCAGCCACCGGTATAGTTGGTAGCCATGATCGTGATCCTCCTACGGCGGTCTTGGTAATGATGGAGCGCTAACGGCGCAAGTTCTTTGAATTCAACACCTTCGGATTAACGACATTGATCGGTGCGCCGCCCGCGTAGGCGACGATCTGGTCGAATATGTCGGTAAACTGAATCTCATACTCCTCGCGTGTTACATACCCGATGTGGGGTGTACACACGACGTTGTCCATTGTGAACAATGGATAGTCGGCATCCAGTACCGGCTCTTGCTCATAGACATCGACGGCGGCCATGCCCGGGCGTCCGGTCTTCAAAGCGGCGACCAATGCGCCGGGGGCGACAAGCGGCGCGCGACTGGTATTGACCAGCAGGGCCGTCGGTTTCATTCGGGTCAGGTCGTCCTCGGTCACGATGCCGCGCGTCGCGTCCACCAGACGCATGTGGAGTGACAGCACGTCGCAGTCTGAAAAGAAGAGCTCTTTGCTGGGCGCCGTCGCATATCCGTCACTTCGAGCGCGTTCGAGCGATTCTTTCCTCGCCCACACCAGTATGTTCATTCCAAAGGCCTTGCCGTAACCTGCGACGACGCTCCCGATCCGGCCGTAGCCGTAGATGCCCAGGGTCTTTCCGCGCAAGCCCTGGCCTACGCCCATCTGCCATTTCCCGGCCTTGAGCGACGACATCTGCTGGGGAAGCCCGCGCATGGCCGCCATCACGAGCGCCCACGTGAGCTCCGCGGCGGCGTAAGAGGGCGTCCCCGGATGCTGGCTCGACGATACGATGATACCGAGCTCCGTGCAGGCATCGATGTCGATGTGCGGGTAGACGCTGCGCTGGCTGATGAGCCTGAGCGTGTCCAGCCGATGGAGCAGCGGCGCGCGAATTGCGGTCCGCTCGCGTATCAGCACCAGCACGTCGGTTTCACGCAGTCGTTCGACCAGGGCATCGACATCCTGGACGTGATCGTTCCAGATCGTGACGTCGTGACCTGCGAGCTTTTCGAAGCAGTGGAGAGCGCGAAGTGTGTCGAAGAAATCGTCGAGAATGGTGATCTTCATGGTTCTTGCTCGATGTCCGCGAGCACCGGACGCAGATGAGAGAGAAAGCCCTCGGGATCCTCGCTCATGGGGAAATGCCCCATGCCGTCCATGATGGTGGCCTGGGCGCCCTGGATGCGGTGCGCGAGCTCGCGGGTGTCGTCGGGGGTGCAGGAGTAGTCGTACTCTCCAGTGAGCAGATAGAGCGGGCAGCGGCGGGTATCGATCTCGGCGACCTTGTCACGCACGTCCCCGTCCACGGTGTAAAAATAGAGATCGCCCTGGAACACACCGGGTCCACCCTGAGCGTAATGCCAGAGGGTCTCCCAGCGATCGGTCTCCGGTGCCGACGGTCCGATCAAGCCTGATACGATGCCCGAGCACACCTCGCCCCCGTGCACGTCGGGGCGGTTCAGCCACTGCAGATCGTAGTAAGGATCCGCATGAGCGCCGGACTGAAGGCCGATGAGCGCGCGGAAGCGTTCCGGATGATCGAGCGCGAGATGCAGCACGATGCGCCCACCGATGGAGCAACCCATGACAACGGGTCGTTCGAGCCCGAGGGCATCGGATACTGTCAGCACCATGTCGATGTAGTCTTTCGAGGTGAGTCTGTACTCATAGTTTTGCCAGCCGGCCGGTGGCGATGACTTGCCATGCCAGGGCATGTCGAAGGCAATGACGCGAAACCGGCTCGAGATTTCCCCGTCGTTCATCACGGCACGGTACTGGCGGCTGTCGGCCCCGGCGGTGTGCAGGCACAGGAGCGGAACGCCTTCACCGGCTTCTTCCACGTAGAGTCGGTGTGGATTACCCAGCAGATTCAGTTGCAGGTAGCGCCCGACGACTGGTTCGAACCGGGCGTCATTTGTCGCGTTCATGACGCAACCCCCGCGCGCAGCCTGCCCAGCAGATCCTTGAAGTACCGAATGTGCGTCATGAACGGGTAGGGATCGCCATCCAACTGCAATCGCTTGAACTTCATCATCGCCACCAAGTCGTGGAAGCCAGGGGGCGGTGACGGATCGCGGAAGGTGCGCCAGTCCTGCGCCGATGCGCGCAGTGCGAAAGTCCACTGTGGCATCACGAAGGGTCCCCGATCGACGGATTCGACCCGGCCCTCCCGGATGCGGATGAGAAAATGTTCCTCACCCACCGCGAGCATGAAGGTCACATGGAGAAAGCGACCGCGATGGGTGAGCCAGGCATCGCCGTTGGCAAGCTCCGGTAAGCGCTCGAGGACCTGCTGAATCATTCGCTTTACTCCTGCGGGCATACGGGACTCCTGCATATTACGCCGATTACTACGCCGGTCGCGGCACGTTGATTGGGTGCGCGACCGCAGTCGCGGGAATGTGTCATTAGCGGATATGCTTGGATCATGGCTGGTCGAACGGTTCATCGAGGCGCAATCGCCAAAATCCTGAGCGGTGCGGTATTTCTGGCAATTACCGGCTGTGCCGAGCTCGGCGACGCATGGGAAGAGGCCGGGCGTGAAGTGGGGGCGTTTTTCGAGACTCCGTCGGTCGGTGCCACGAAAGAGGAGCAGCGACGAGCGAAGGCAGCCTACGAGCGCGCCCTCAGCGCACGGGCGGCGGGCGATCGGGCTGCCGACGTGAAACATCTTCGCGAGGCTGCCGAACTCGGACACGCGCACGCCGCCTATGAGCTTGGACTTGCGTACATCGAGGGTAGTGGCGTTCCCGAGGATCTGGAGTTATCCGCGAAGTGGATCAATCGTGCCGCGGATCTCGGTGATCCCGGTGCGGAATTTCTGGTCGGCTCGAGTTTCTATGCCGGCATTGGTGTCGAGCAGGACATGCCGCGCGGCCTGTCGTTTCTCGAACGTGCTGCCGCCCAAGGGCACCCGAAGGCGCAGTTCCTTCTGGGACAGGCTTATGTTGATGGTGTCGGCGTCCAAGAGAACGCCGAGTGGGCGGCGCGCTGGTACGGGAAAGCCGCCCGCGGCGGACATCCTCAAGCGCAGTACGCCCTCGGCGTCATGTTCGCATCGGGCCTCGGTGTACCGAAAAGTCCGCTTCGAGCGTATCAGTGGTTCAGCAGTGCAGCCACGAACGGGTACGAAAAGGCCGCCGAGCTTCGCGATGCGATTTCGAGCCGGCTCTCACCGGCTGCGCTCGCGACGGCCGACGCGAAGGTCGCACGCTTCACGGAAAAAGAGTCTATCGGGTACTCAGATGCACCAACGGTGATGTACGTGCAAACTCGCTTGCGTGCGCTGGGATACGATGCGGGCCCCGTAGATGGCATCGCCGGTCCGAAAACCCGTACCGCCATCGAGGCGTTTCAGTCTTCCGAGCGTATGACGGTGGATGGAGAGCTTTCGCGTTCGCTCGTAGAGGATCTGTTCGAGCGCGGTACGCCACGTGGCGCCTGAATCTCTTTCTAGGATCCGCCGTCCTGAATCTGTGCCGCGCGGTGAGCAATTGCGCGCGCTTCTCTGCGACTGACCTCGACATTGGCAAGATTCGCCACCCGAGATACGACCGGTGCGGTGATGGGCTTGTTGGCCTTTGAGGCGAGGGCCTGGGCCGCCGCTTCAATCCGTTGCCGGTTGGATAACTCTTCGGATTCCACCGCATTTGCAAAGGCAGCGATTGCGCCCACTGTGGAATTTGGCGCGGCGTGGGCGCGTGCCGTTGGTGACGCGTGCGCGGCATTGAGCGAACCGAGTGTCGACGCACTCACGCCGTGCTTCGATGCTTTTCCGTGTCCGTGTCCGTGTCCGCTTTGCGCGTGTCCATGTCCGATACCTTTCCCGTGTCCCTTTCCGGACCCGCCTGTTCCAGCGGCGCCATGTCCGCCACCGTGACCACCACCATGCCCACCGCTGTTTCCGTTCCCGCCACCGTTCCCGCCGCCGTTCCCGCCACCGTTCCCGCCACCGTTCCCGCCGCCGTTTCCGCCGCCGTTTCCGCCACCACCGCCGCCGCCCTTGGCGTAGGCGACGTTGTCAGTAACGATGAGGCCGTGCTCGCTGAATTCCACGGTTTGCGCCAACCATGCGCACATGATCGTGACGGCCAGGGCCGGCCAGGTCAGCCGCCTGGCGGGCGCACGCCCCGTTCCGGTCCGGTGACTCGACGCTTCGGGTTTGATTTGCACGGGTGCTTCTCCTCGGGCCCAGCCAACTCATTCTAATGGAATCCAGAGGCCGTGTGCGAGCCGAAACTCAGTGCGCCGCAGTCTCTCGTTCTCGCAGGCGCTCGGACAGCACGCGCATCACAGCCAGGCTTGTCTCGGGCCGCTCGCGCAGGATGCCTTCGAATTGCTTCTGACCGATGCACAGGGTGCGCACGTCACCCTCGGCCACCAACCGGGCCATGCGCGGCTTGCGACTGATGAGCGCCATCTCGCCCACGTATTGCCCGGCTCCACGCCTTGCCAGTTCGACGTCCGGCTCACCGTTGTTGCTGACTACCACCCGGACCAGGCCCGAAACGATGATGTACATCTCATCGCCGAGTTCGTTCTGGTCGGCCATGATCTCGCCATCAACGAACAAGTGCTCATCCGCAATGGCCGCTACCTGTTTCAATTCACCCGGGGGCAAATCCGAGAACAGTGGTACGCGCTTCAAGAAGAGAATCTGTTCTATCAGCGATAGAGTTTGTAGTGTCTGCATGGGCTTACCTCCGTCCAACGCAGCAGCGGCGGTTTCCCGCACTGTGGAATCAGGATCTGACTGCGCCAGATCGACAAGGAGTGAGTGTATTTCCGGTTTGTTCACGCCGCCGGCCACCAAAGCAGCGCAGGCTCGCAGCCAGGGATCTTCGTCTTGCAGCGATTGTCGCAACGCGTTTTCAGGTGGCACGTGCGAATAGGCAACCGGAGCTTCATTTGCCGGCTCCCAAAGTCGCAGGACTGGTCGGAGGATATCCCGGTCTGCAATCGAGTCCAGGGTCTCCACCGCGTTGGCCCGTTGGAGCGGATCGGTGCTGTTCAGGCTGTCGATGGCGAGGGCAACGGCTCTGCTGTCACCCAGCGCGCCGATCGCCCGCAGCGCATTGGTTCCGTGGCGCTCGGCAACATGGTGCAGCGAGTCGGCCAGCAACTGTGCGCGACCGTCTTGCCGGATCAAGGATTTTGTCTGCTGCCACAGTCGATGGTAGTGCAACGCTTTTGTTACACGATTCAGGGCATAGGTGCGAATGCTGTCCGCCCGGGAGCCGACGGGAAGTCTTTCGAGTGCCAGAAGCGCTCCCTCCTCGAGTGCCGGGTCGTCGAGAGATTGCACCGTGCGCTCGAGGCAGGGGAGGCCGATGGCGCCGATCGACGCGGCGATTGCTTCGCGCACCGAACGATTCTCGTCGCTCAGGGCGTTCACCAGTGTCTCGGGAGAGCGCGATTCATCGATGTGGGCGAGCGCCGAAGCGGCCGCGCGCCGCACCGCGGGTTGGGGATCGTCGAGCGCCGCTTCAGCGGGACCGTAAGCTGCACGGTTGCCCCACTTGCCAAAGGCCTTGAGCGCCTCGATCCGCGAATCCGTGTCGTCGGCAGCCGACATTTCGAGGAGCTTCCCCTCAGCCCGCTTATGCGGCCCCGCGGCCAGCAGGGAGGCCGCCGCCATGGCGCAAACGGACGGCACCGGGTCGTCGAGCAGCGGCTGCACGTGCATGGGTAAATTGGTGCTGCCCTTGGCCAATCGCTGCAGAGTCGAAACCGCCTGTGTACGCACCTCCGCTTCAGGGTCGGACAGGCAGTTTACGACGTTGTCCCACGCCGACGTCACGTTCAAGCGTGCGAGCGCGGGCAGCACGGCGACTCTGACGTCGACGTCCCCGTCGGCAAGCGCGTCCACCAGCGTCGGAGTCGCTTCCGGCACGTTCAAATTGCTGAGGATGTCTGCCGCCACTCGGCGCACCATCGGATCCGGGTCCGACATCCCGGCGATGGCCACATTCATCGCCGCCGCGTCCTGTTGAAAGCTGCTGAAGGGATCTTCTTCGTTGCTGAAAACTTGTGGGCGACCGGCGCGCAATGCGTCCACCAGCGCACTCAGATATGCCTCGCGAGCCCGGTATACGGCGAACAGGGTGAGACCGGCAGCGACTGCGCCGATGATGTACAACTGCTTCGCCTCCAGTAGTTGGTTGCTGACGAGCAGTGTGACGCCGACCAGCATGGCGCCGGCCTGAAGGCAGACGCCGTTGACGAACATCCGAGTCTGCTCGCGGCGTACGGGCGGAACGATGTTGAACTGCGCGAACCACGCGGTACGGGTTATTCCGCTCTGCCAGGCTTCATGGAAAAACCGGAACGCTACGATACCCATGAACGTCGACGACACGGACAACGCCGAAAAACCGAGCAGATCGAATACGGCCAGTACGATAAAACCGGCCATGAGGCCATAGCGAGCATTGAAGCGCGTCGCGATCAACAGCGTAATCAGCAGCGCGGTGCCGGTAGTGACACCGCGGAATATGCCGAGGAATGCGGTCATCTCGTCTTCGACGGGATGGGCCAACTCGACTGCTTTGGAGAACGGGAATGCCAGAAAGTAGTACAACGCGTGAAAAAGCACGGCCGACAAGGCGATCCAACGCATCAGCCGGGATCGCCGCACGTACTGGAATCCGGCTTGCAGGTCGTCGCTTACCCGACCGCCGCGGTGCCGGCGAATTCTCCTCATGGACGAGCTGTCGGCAGCACTGGCCGTGCGCGTGATCGCCCGCGTGAGCACGAATCCCAACAGCAATGTCCCCGCCCACACGAGCAGCAGGTTCTCCGTTCCCAGTTGCTCGACCAAGGGGCCGGTACTCAATCCACCCACGGTAACGCCGAGGATGCCCGCCGCGACAAACAGCGGAAACAGTCGTTTCGCCTGGCGCGTGTCAAAAGAGATCCCGGCTATGCCCCAGAGCATGAGCCGCGTGAATGTGTCGAACAGAAATACGGTCACCCACAGCACCCGGTAGATGCCGTCGAAATCGACCTCGACGAGCAGGCGCGCACCCGCCAGCAGCAACACCAGCACCATGGGCATGAACAGATAAACGCGCATGGGAGCGATGCGACCCAGCAGCGCCGTAACGCCGAGTGTGGTAACGATCGTGACCAGCCCCAGAGCGACATAGAGGCTGGGGAGGGCATCAGCCCCGACCCGGGACAGGAACAACGACTCGGCGCTGGAAACGCCTATGGCGGCGCCGGCGGACGGCACGAACATCGTCGCGATCATGAGCGCCACGAGGCGCCCTTCGCCGTCCCGTATGTGTAGAAAGGATCCCACGCGTGCGCTCAACGCGCCCAGCTTGTCTTGGCTGATTCTGTGCAGGCTCCTTTCCCCAGTCATATCTCAGGTGGCCGCGAGAGCGCACATTATCGCACTTTCGAGAGAATTCGACCCCAGAGCGCTCAAACCACCGTCCGCAAGGATGATAATGAATCCCATTGTTGAGTACACTGTTTCCCACTCGCACCGTCGGGTTCCGGGTCGAAGCCATGGATCAGCAATCCAGCCCCTTGCAGCGACTGGGCCGTTATTCGGGGGTCGCCGTCGTTCTTTCCATCGCGGCCTGCTACGGGACCCTCGCCCTTGTCGCGATTCTCTCGCTGGCCGGTGTCACCGTGTCTGTTCATGAAGGCGCCTGGGCGGCGGTGATCGTCGTGCTCGCCTGGATCGCCGTGCTCGCCATGGGCGTGAATATTCGATCGATTCGGAGTTTCGGTCCCTTCGCCCTTGCGGACGTCGGCGCGCTGCTCGTCAGCTGGGTGATGATCGTGGATTACAGCCGTGTGCTGGAGGTCGTCGGCTTCGCTCTACTGATCGTCGCGGCGCTCCGGGACCGCCAACTGCGAAGGCGCGGCCCGGCGCCTTTGCCGAATTCGGACCAAGGAAGTTGATGATGGGTAGTGCACCGGCAATAGCGTTCACCGTTCCCGAGCTTGTCTGGGACGTTACTGAGCTCGAATCACGGCTGGGCGACCCTGGCCTGAAAGTCATCGATGTGCGTGTCGGCGAACACTACGCCATGGGACATATCCCCGGTGCGTTGCATTTCAGTGTTTATGGCGTGAATACCTATGACACCGACGAGGCGCCGCTCAAATCCTTTACCCAAATGTGGGCTTTTCTACTGGGACTGCGCGGGATCACCGCCGACGACACGATCGTCGTCTACGAAGACATTTCGGGCATGTCGGCGGCGCGCGCATTCTGGTTCCTGGAGTATCTGGGTCATGCCGATGCGCATTTGCTGGATGGCGGCTTCGACGCGTGGCGCGGCGCGGGTCTGTCCGTCGTCCGGGACGCGGAAGCACCGAAGGCGTCGGCATTCAGGTATGAGGCCGTTCGCGAGCGCGCGGCAACCTACCAGGACATGCTCGAGGCAATCGATGTGCCCGGCAAGGTGATTCTAGATACCCGCAGCGAAAAAGAATGGCTGGGCACCGACAGGCGCGCGGCGCGGGGCGGGACGATTCCGAGTGCCGTGCACCTAGACTGGGTGAATCACCTTACGGCGGATGGCAGATTGAAGCCGGCTGATGCTATGCAGACGATGTTCGAGGCGCGCGGTGTCACGGCGGATAAGGAGGTGTTGGCGTTCTGCAACACCGGTTACCGCTCGGCGCACGCATATCTGGTTCTTCGAATGCTCGGATTCCCGCGTGTGCGAAACTATGTGGGGTCCTGGCAGGAATGGGGTAATCGTGAATCGTGCCCTGTCGTGGTACCGGAATCGTGAGGCTGCAACAGGGGTGCGGTCATGTCGAAATTGATTGAGGCGCGGAAGACTGGTTCGTACGTAGGACGGTGGTCAGCGGAACATGTCTGTACCAAAGATCACGATTAACAGTGGAACTGGCGCAACAGCAACGGCCAACGTGAGCACGAATCGGCACATTCCAAACAGACGGCTCATGCCCGCCACCAGCGAAATTCCACCACCACCACCTATCACCGTATTTCCGGGAATATTCAATGCGACAGCAACGGCCAGGTAGCGGTGCCGCAGAAGATTCGGAGTAAATTTCGCGGGTGCACGAGAAAGTAGCAAGGACAATCTCTGCTCCGTATCCAATGTTCTCAGCTTTTCGACGAGCCGGCTTGCTTTTGTCAGCGACAGATCCTCGAGAAATGTCTGCAGGCGAGATTCCGGAATCAATCGCCCGCCCATAAAACTCATGCTCAAGCCGACAACTGTAAACAGATAGACAAGAGGTGCGAGATCTGCTCCCAGAAGTAGCATCAAACCCCAGCCGACTTCTACTGAGGGGACGAACGGGATGGCTATTAGTACGGTATAGACAATCAGTGAGATGATTATGATCCCGTGGATCATATCTTCGTTGCTGGGGCGAACCTCAATCTCCAGCTGATGCCCAAGCCACCGTGAAAACATATTTACACAAACAATAAACGCGATGACCAACCCGACTCCGAACATTATTAGCCAGCGTCGTCGAACCGGGGAGTCGTTACTCGCCATCTGGCTCACAAATTCTTGTCGGCGACAGCGTCGTCGAGCCTCCCTTTGAACCAGAACCGCTTTCGCACCGTTCGATACCAGCGCTTCTTCGTAGCTGCTTCTCAGAATTGGAAAATATCATCGCCGGGAACCTCATTGGAGGTGCGAGGCGTCATCATAACCGGATCACTCGCTCGAGAGAAAGTCACTTTCCGACGAGTGCCACTCGCGACGGGGCTTTGACCGGATCCCCGAAACATCGACCGCTTGGTACCGGTCTTTGAACTCGAGCGTACGCAGTTCTATACCCCGGTTCTCGCAGCCTTGAAACCCACCGGATCCCCGGCGGTCAGGCCGGCTGTCAGGCAGCTCCCTTGATGAACTTGCCGAGCTCGCGGGTTGTTCGCGCAAGGCGGTTGACAAGAGTTTTCTGAAACGCGCCATTGAACCGCATCTGTACGGGAATCGATGCCCACTTGGAGATGGGGATCTCGATCTTGATCACCGACACGTTGTTGCGTGCGACCACGGTAGCGGTATGGGTATCGTCGGAGATATAGGCGAGCTCGCCCACGCAATCACCTTTCGTTAGAGTGCAGACCATACAGTCATCGAGTTCCACCGCGACTTCGCCAGAGACCAACACGTAGAGAACTTCTTCCTGAGCGCTCTCTTTAACCAGCGACTCGCCAGCGGGAAAGCGCTCCCACGTAGCGGCGTCGAGAACCTGTTTCAGCTCGGCGTCGGTAAACTCCTGGAAAAAGCTCAGCTCGCGAGCGACATCGAACTGCTCTTCTGGCGACAGTGTAACGCCCGCACGCGCGACCTGCTGGTAGACTGTTTCGAGATCCGCCGACATCTCTTCGCCGGTTTTGTATCGATCGTCCAAGTTTTTCGCCATCGCCCGCGAGACGATGGCTTCGAGCTCAACAGGGATGTCAGCACGTCGCTTACGAACTGATTTTGCGTTTTTCGTCGTAATCAATATTGCAAGTGCAGCCAGGCCGGGCGCCTTGAAGGGCACATCTCCGGTCAGCAGCTGATAGAGGATGACACCGAGGGAGTAGATGTCGGATTGCCCTGTTATGGCCTCTTCCTCAAACTGTTCTGGAGACATGTACGTAGGCGTCCCCACGGTTTGAAAGGATTCGTCGGGGCGCTTGTGCTTGCGCTCTGCAACACCAAAATCGACTATTTTGACCTCGTCACCGACCGTCAGCATGATGTTGTCGGGCTTAATGTCCCGGTGGGTTACGTCGTTTCGATGGGCGTAATCCAGTGCCTTTGCACTCTGCTGCACTATGCGGATGACGATTTCCATAGGAAGCAGCTCATCCGGTTTGCAGTATGCCCCGAGAGTTCGGAGACCCTCCACGTATTCCATGGCAATGTAGGGCCGTCCCTTGAAGTTTCCAGCGTCGTAAATACGCAGAATGTTCGGGTGATCGAGCGCCCCAACGACCTGAGCCTCGTTCAAAAATATCTTCTGCGCGACATCACTGCCAAACGCGACCTCGGTCGTGTTGTAGACTTTGATGGCCACCTTACGATCGATGACCGGATCGTGGCCCATGTAAACAGTCCCCATGCCACCACGACCGGCAACGCCCAGGATGGCGTACTTACCCATCATTTTCCGTTTTCCCGACAAGATTGATTCCTCGTGGCAGGGTCACGCAGCAGAGTCGCGTGGTGGTTCCCCAAGTGATCCTAGGCCAGGGATCCTGGGCCCACAAGCTGCTCGAATGGGGCCACTGCCGGTCTGATCTGCCATATCACCCCGACCTGTGACTTGGTTCGCACCTCTACCATTCAACTTCCGAGGCGGCAGGCCGATTTTCCTATAATTCAAGGAGAATAATTACCTGCATTCCCGATTCTCGATCGCCACTGATGGCGGGACTATGTCATTGAAAACAAACGAGCTTAACTCATCCCCAGCTAGTGGCCAGGGTCTCAAGTCCGATGATCCGCAGGAACGACGTGCCCACAAGCGTTACGCGCTCGACCTGGCCGGTGGCCTGAGCCGGAATGGAAAATTGTTCTCCGGCTGCCGTATTCGAGATTTCTGCGCAGATGGCATGATGCTGGTGCTCGATGATGCTTCCGGAGAAGAATCCGTCATCGATGGCAAGGCCGTCACCGTGGGCGAGAGTCTGAGCCTGCGATTCACCGCAAGTTTGAACGGTGAGAAGCAGGAACATCTCGCACGTGTGCGGGTGGCGAGAGTTCCGGGAAATATCATCGGCGTCTCCTTCGACGGAGAAAACGCAGAGACTGTCTGGCAACTGAGGCAACTCGCGCGGCAGCTCAAGGACGGATTGCGCGAGAATCGGGATCAAGAGCGACGCGCGCGCGCACCTCGTGCTCCGATGGCAGTGGAGCAAGCTCTGAATGCCGGCCAGATGCTCGAGGTGGCAAAGGAACAGACCGAGCACTTTCTGATTGCGGGCATGGAGGGTTTGTTCAAGGTGGCCGAACAAAACCTCATTGCAAGCTCGAACAATGCCGGCAGCGACTCCGACCAGACGGAACACCTCGAGGCGCTGAAGGGAGTTCAAGGTCTCAAGGTTCCCATCGAAACCGCGTATATCGAAGCTTTCAGGTGCGAGTTCGATTCGATGATCAATCCCGATGCTGTCAAGGAGCCGAAAGGGCAACCGGGTGAGCAGGAACTCGCGCTCGTCGATACCGGAAGCTTCGATGACTGGTTGACGATGAAGAGCATCATCTCAGCAGCCCAAGATGAGCTCAAGAAATCGCAGTACGAGATCGAGAAGAGACTTACGAAGCTAGTCCGATTTCCCATCGATGAAGAGAATAATCCGGTCGGGTTGACACAATTGTGTTTGGCTTTCCATGACGCCGTTCAAGGGCTAGGGGCGTCAGGATATGCGCGCAAGACGTTACTCGAAACGTTTGAGCAGTCCGTCGTAAGGCGTCTCGGGGAACTCTACGCTAGTCTGAACGGCATGTTCGCCAACGGCGGTGTTCTTCCCACCGTGGAGCGCAGCAAACAAGTTGTCAAGGCTTCCGAAGCAAAAAGAAAGGCGTCAAAAGACAAGACCGATAGTGCCAAATCCGAGTCTAAACCGGGTGCGGCAAACGCGGACGGCATGTCCGATTCGAGTGACGAGACAGCCAGCCGCACGCCGACCATGTTGCCGCCCCTGAGGCTGGGCACGGCATTTCAAGCAGCCGGCAACCTGATCGCCATGCAACGTGACGCCGCCCAAGAGGGCACGTCGACTCCCGGTGAACTCGTGCAGGGGCTATCAACCTGGACGCCAGCTCAACCGACCTTGGAGCAACAGAAAGATTTGCTCGAAAGCTTGTCGATACTGCAACGTTCCCCGAGGTTCGCCCAAGCTTCCGAGGAGGGTCCGCTCGCTTTAAGCCAGAAACTGACCTCCACGTGGCGCTCCGCAGGACTCGAGGCCAGCCCCGACCACCACATGATGCTCGACATCGTGTCGAATCTCATCGACGCGATCATGGACGACCCCTTTGTCAGCGACGAGGTCAAGGTGCGCGTGAGGCGCATGGCCATACCAATTCTCAAAGTTGCATTCCAGGATCCGAACTTTTTCGAAGACCAGATGCACCCGGCCCGCCAGGTGCTGGACAATCTTGGCCGCCTCGACCCTGAGTCTACCGAAGGATTCACGGACGTAATCGACTCGGTGGTCAACGGGATTGTCGAAGATTATGAAGACGATCCCTCGGTTTTCGTGAAAGCGCTTTCTTCTCTCAAGTTATCTGTCTCGAAGCAACGAAAAAGTTTTCAGGAAAACCTGGAGCACCTGGTCAGTGACCGGGAAAAGCAGCAGGAGTTCGTCAAGGCGCGTCAGGAAGGCTCTGAGCAGTCCGGTGGGTCACAGTCAGCAGGGTCGTCGAAGCCGGCTGCGCCCCACGGAGCCGGCGGCAACGGCGAATGGGAGGACTGGCTGAGCGAAGCACGCAGGTGCAAGCCCGGCGATGTTCTGTCCATCGAAGAAAAGGAGGGCAAGCGCAAGAAGCTTTCCCTCGCCTGGGTAAGTGAGGACAAAGGTACATTCGTGCTCGTGGATTCTCTCGGTAACAAGGCGATGTCTCTGACCACGCAAGAACTCGCTATGCAGATGAAACGTGGTTCCGCAGTCGCAGAGGACATCGCCAGCATGGCGCTTACCGACCGGGGCACCTACCGCATGTTACGGTCGCTTCACGAGCAGCTCGCCAGAAAGGCAAGCCATGACCAGTTGACCGATCTGTTGACGCGCAAGGAATTCGAGAGTCGGCTCGACGAGTTGATTACTGATTCCGTGCGCAGCGCATCGCGCCACGTTATGTATGCCCTCGACGTGGAGGGTCTTCGCGAAATTGTAAAGAAGGCCGGAAAGAAAGCCGGCGCACAGCTTCTGAAGATGTTGGCGCAGCTACTCGATAAGCAGGTGGCTCATCGTGGTGCCGTCGCGCGTCTCGGCGTGAATCGGTTCGGTGTTTTGCTCAAGAATACCGATGTGGAAGAGGGGCGAGAGAGCGCGGAGCGCCAGAGGGAAGCCATCGCCAAGGCCCGTTGCATGTGGAAAGGCGAAGCGTTTTCCCTGACTGCAAGCGTGGGACTGCTCGAAATATCCGACATGAGCGAAGGGGTGGATTCCACCATCAAAGCCGTGGAGTCCGCATTGGACAGGGCGGCCAAGGCAGGTGGCGACCGTGTCGAGTTGACCGGTACTGTTCACGATCCGATCAAGGTCCAGGGCCTCCAGCATGCTGGAAAGACGACAGTGCTGGACATGCTGAACATGGACAGCCTGAAACTACGGTGTCAGCGGGTCATCCCGCTCGCAGAAGATGGCAGCGGGTTGTCACACTACGAGATCTTGCTGGGGGTCCAGATGGAGGATGGGCTGGTGACGGTGCCATCCGATTTCATCCGCGCGGCGGAGCGCGGTCACGAGATGCAGAGGGTGGACCGTTGGGTTATCAAAACGGCATTCACCTGGATCAGCGAGAACCAGGGAAAGGCCGATGCCGCGGACGGTTTCTCCATCAATCTTTCCTCGAATTCCTTGAGCGACGATGGTGTGCTCGAGTTCGTGCTGTTGCAGTTCGAAGAGACCATGGTGCCGCCGGCAAAGATCATTTTCGAGTTTCCGGAATTAGCATCAACCGCGAACGTATCGCTGACGACGGATTTTGTCACCACGCTGAAATCCTATGGGTGTCGGTTCGCCATTGACGACTTTGGCATGTCCGAGTCATCGTTTTCCTACCTGAGTTCCCTTCCCGTGGATTTTGTAAAAATCGACGGGAGGCTGGTTGTCGACATACTGGCCAGTTCAAAGGATCTCGCAGTGGTGAGATCCATCAATGAAATTGGCCACTTGCTCGGAAAGCAGACTATCGCCGAATTCGTCGAAAATGATGAAATACTTGCCTGTATTCGAGAGTTGGGCGTCGATTACGCCCAGGGATACGGTATTGAAAAGCCGGGCCTGCTCGAGTCGTTGTGAGAATTCCGGCGGGCGTACTGTCTGATTAATACCGGTAGCTGAATTCGAGCATATGCATTTCCACTCCGCGGTTTCTGTTGCCATGAATACCGCCGTCGGACCAGTGTTGAAATCGGTAGCCCAGACCGAATCGTTTGTAGACACGGAAGTTCACGCCGAGATCAAGAATAAACTGCAACGGCCCACCGAAGTCATCGGCCGTTCCATACTCCCATTTGCTGAACAGCGCGACTCCCACCCCGGCCTCGAATGAAAATGCGTTGTCGGTGTCGCCAATAGCCAGGGTCGGGACAAGGGTTCCAACGGCACCGGTTTCTCCCTGTCCGCGTATGGCGCCCACGCTCGCGTTGAGGCGCGCGCCAACATCCCAACCCGGCGTGAATTCCCATGCATAGGGTGAGCGCCAGCTCCAGAATACATCGACGCGATCCAAGGCTCCGGCCTTGTCGGTGGCGGCGTTGGTGCCGTAGCGGGCACCAATGGCGACCAAGCTCAGGGGGTCCTTTGCCGTATTTTCGGCATTGCAGGGGCTGACCGGAAACGCGCCTGTTGCCAGCGACAGCAGGTACAGCGCGACCGTGTGGGCGCGGGCAATGTTCATTCCAGGAGGAACTCGAAGACCTTCGAGGTGAGTACCGTGAATGTATGTCTTCGATAGGAAATATAGTTCATCCGACCGGGCGACGACAACGAGGTGCGGCTCCCCGAACGATCCCACTCTCCCTGCACATCGCTATAACCAGCGGCGTACCGAATGCTTGTAGTCGATATAGACGCGTCCGAACTTTCGTTCCAGGTAGGCTTCCTCGGGGCGGATGGCTGTTAAATAGACGAGAACGAGCACGACCGGTATCAGGATGATGATCCACCAGTTGCCAAGGGCGACACCGATGGCGATTTGAAGCAGCGCCATCCCTACGTACATGGGATTGCGTGTAACGCGATAAATGCCGGTCGAGATAATCTCCGGAGTCATTGCCCAAGGCTTGGGGTCCTGGTCAGTGCGCCGGAACAAGTTGATGGCAAATCCCATGAACACGAGACTCAACACGGCAGCCGACGCGGCCACGATAATCCGTAAGACAATCGGCAACCCGATGGGCAGGGGCGCAACGAACCCGTGCACGAGAACGCCGACGATCACGGCTCCCAGGTAAACCAGGGGCGGTGGGATCCGGACTGCCGCACCATCCTTCACGTCGTCAACCATGCCCGGAGTATGCCACACGGCCGGGCACGCCTTTGAAGGAACAGCCGATTCGCCTCGCCACGCCTGAGCGTCAGGAGTACCCTGAGGATCTGATCTGCCCCCGGGTTCGGGACCATGAAGTACCTGGCGTTTGCAATCGTCGCGCTGTTGCTGGCCGGCCCGCACGCCGTTGGGCAGGATACAGGGCAAGCCGATGCGTTGTTGCTCGAGATCGACGGGGCCATCGGCCCCGCCGTCAGCGACTATATTGAGCGCGGCATCGAGCGGGCGGTGGCCGACGGCAACCAGGCCGTGATCCTCAGAGTGGATACGCCGGGCGGTCTGGATACCTCCATGCGTGTCATCATCAAGTCGATCCTGGCGTCGCCGGTTCCCGTAATCGTCTACGTGGCGCCCAGTGGCGCCAGGGCAGCGAGCGCCGGTACCTATATCCTGTACGCCAGTCACTATGCGGCAATGGCGCCGGCCACCAACCTGGGTGCCGCGACGCCGGTACCGATCGGCCCCGGCATGACGCCGCCGGGAGACGATAAGGCTAGGCCCGGACAGAAGGATTCCGAGGAGACCGGGGACGGGGACAAGGAGCCGGTATCACCGCAGAAAGCCATGGGACGGAAAGTGGTCAACGACGCGGTGGCGTACATACGGAGTCTCGCGGAGCTGCGCGGGCGCAATGCCGAATGGGCCGAGGAGGCGGTGCGCATGGGCGCGAGCCTGAGCGCCGAGGAGGCCCTGGCGAAGAACGTCATCGACGCGATGGCGGAGGATGTCGACGATCTGCTGGCGAAGCTCGATGGGCGGAAGATCAAAATTCGCGACACCGAGCTCACGCTGGATACCGGAGACTGGACGGTGGAGACCCTGGAGCCGGACTGGCGGAACCAACTGCTTGCGGTGCTCACGAACCCCAATGTCGCTTACATTCTCATGTTGCTCGGAATCTACGGGCTCATCCTCGAGCTCTACAATCCCGGCGCCCTCATTCCGGGAATCGTCGGCGCCATCTCCCTGGTGCTCGCGCTCTATGCTTTTCACGTGCTGCCCGTCAACTATGCGGGGGTCGCGCTGATTTTGATTGGCGTCGCGCTCATCGTGGCCGAGCTTTTTCTCCCGAGCTTCGGCGCCATCGGCATCGGCGGCGTGGCGGCCTTCATCATCGGCTCGATCATCCTCATGGACACCGATATCGAGGGCTACAGGGTATCGATGCCCCTGGTGATCACGGTGGGTGTCGCGGCCGCGGCGCTTTTTACCACCACCGTGTTACTCGCGGTTCGCCAGCGTAAACGCCCCATCGTCTCGGGTCGCGAGGAAATGATCGGTGCCAAGGCCGAAGCGCTCGAGTCGTTCTCGGAAACTGGTCAGGTCAGGGCCCATGGCGAGATATGGTCGGCGCGTGCGCGCCAGCCGGTGGCCCTTGGGCAAAGCCTGCGCATCATCGATATCGACGGTCTGATCCTCGAGGTCGAGCCGCTTTGAGAGGAGAAATGACATGACATTCTTGCTCTACGGGATCATCGCCTTTGCGCTCATCATCGTCGCCTACTACACGATATTCATTCTGCGGGAATACGTACGTGGCGTGGTGTTCTTCCTCGGGCGCTTCCAGTCCGTGATGGGCCCCGGGTTCATCGTTCTGATCCCGGGCGTTCAACAGCTCGTGCGGGTCGACCTGCGAACGCGGGTGCTGGATGTGCCGAGCCAGGACATCATTTCCCGCGACAACGTGTCCGTCAAGGTCAATGCCGTCATCTACTTCCGGGTATTCGATCCGGAGAAGGCCATCGTGCAGGTAGAGAACTTTCAGGCGGCCACGAGCCAGCTCGCGCAGACTACCCTGCGTTCGGTTCTCGGGCAGCACGAGCTGGATGAGCTCCTCTCGGAGCGGGACAAGCTCAACTCGGACATACAGGAGAGTCTCGACAAGCAGACCGACGCCTGGGGTATCAAAGTCTCCAATGTCGAGATCAAGCACGTGGACCTCAACGAAACCATGGTACGCGCGATCGCCAAGCAGGCCGAAGCCGAACGCATGCGGCGCGCCAAGGTGATCGCCGCCGAAGGCGAGTTCCAGGCGTCGGAGAAACTCAAGGACGCGGCCAAGGTGCTGTCCGAGCAATCAGAGGCGTTGACACTGCGCTACCTCCAGACCCTGCTCGATATGTCGAGCGAAAAGACTTCGACAATCCTGTTCCCGATCCCCATCGATCTCCTGGCACCTTACAGAGATCACGTGAGCCGGAGAACGGATGGGGAGTCCGGTTCATCGTGAGGGTGCGATTTTCACACTGTGTGTTCGCGTCTTACAAGAAGATGTCAGCTACGGCCTCGGCGAGGTGATAGCCCGGACCGGCCGGCAGTTGCTTTTTCAGCTCGAGGGACTTTTCGAAGTCGGCCTGGAACAAGCGTTCCTTGAGCTCTTTTACCGCTTCCGGATGTGACGTGGCCAGGTTGAGCTCGTTGTTGACGCGCATGCTGAGCTTGTCGAGGTTCGCCGATCCGACCATTATCCAGTCGTCGACGATGGCGGCCTTTACGTGGGTCATCTCCGGATATACATAGACCCGGACGCCGTTGTCGAGCATTGTGTTGATGGCTTGGACGTTGCTCATGTCCATCAGCATCGCATCACCCTTCTCGGCAATCACGAAACGCACGTCGACACCCCTGCGGCGGGCAGCGATGAGCTCGAACAAAATTGCATCATCGGAAAAATACGGATTCTCGATATAGATGTGATTTCGTGCGCGGCGAATCGCGGCGAGCTGGGCTTCGTAGATCTGTGAATGCTGCGCACGCGTGTAGAGAATCCGAACCGGATATCCGTCTTCGGCAGTGAATGGTTTCGAGCTACGGAAGTATCTGAAGAACGCCGCGAGATCTCCGAGCATTCCACTTTTCGCCCACGCGTCATCGGAATCGCGGGCCAGCTCCTCCACCACGGCCCCGTCGACTTTGACCATCAGATCATGCCAGTCGAAGCGGTACTCTCGACCGATGTTCATACCTCCCACGAACGCGACGTCCCGATCGACGATGGTGACTTTGCTGTGATCGCCCGAGAACCAGGGGTTGGTCAGGGTACGCGCACTGATCTCGGATTCACTCCGCAGGTAGTCGGCAATGGAGGCGGGCGGCTCGAAGGACGCCGGCATGCTGTTCGAATTCGCCAAGCCCCCGGTCAGTGTGCCAATACCGTCCATCAATACCTTCACATCGACTTCTTTGGAGCGTTGTTTGAGAAGATCGGCGATCTGGATGGCGTAGTCGTCGTTGTCGAAGATGTACGTTCGAAGGTGAATGGACTCGTCCGCGCTCTCGATGCTTTCGATGAGTGCCGGGAAGTACTCCTCGCCATCGATGAGGAACTCGATCGAGCCCGTATCCGGCGTCGAGCCTGTAATCCTGTCGAGCTCCCGCTCCCATTCCTCGAGATTCATCCCCGGACCGGTGGTGACCGGCGGGACCGGTGTCCGGGTGACCTCCGGAAGCCGCACCATGCTGATAGCGATTTGCCTGGCGAAGTCCGCCAGGGTGTTCTTGATGAGGAATCCCAGGGACCGGGCGGTGGAGAAGGGCCTCACCAGCGGGTCAGTGGTATAGGTCTTGAGCATGATGCCAAGAAGCCCGGCGGTACCGTTGACGTGGCGGGAAAATGACCCGTATTCTGATGTCTGCGCTCCGTCGGGGGCGAGGTAGACGTCCTGCGTCACGACCAGGGCGCTCGGGTCCGATTGCAGCGACGGCGCCTGCGTCTCGACGTCGCCGCTTCCCCGGTTCGGTGCGGCGCAGGCCGCCAGGGCCGTGAGCAGCAAGGGGCAGCAGGTCGCGTAGAAAAAGCGTACGAGCCCGCCAGAATTTTGTCGCCCAGCTGTCGAAATTGCCATGACCGTGTCCCCCCACGATTGTCCAGACGCGGCTGCATGATGGCGGGCGCGAGCAAACAAACACCTGATGGAGTGCTTACAGATTGCTTACTACTTCCACCCGGGAGCCCGGGTGAGATGGGAATGACGCTAGTACGATACAAAGCCGGAATCGTGAAGGCGGCCGGCTCCGGTACAGGCAATGCGGGCCATGCGCCTTCATTGGCCGGCCGCTCTGAAGCTGGCGCTGGTACTGGGGGGAGGGTCGAAGTCCAGTCTACTGTGGTACCGTTATTGAAAGGGAGAGCAGGATGCAATTCAGGATCGGAATCGTAGTGTGGTCGATCATCGCTGCCGGCACCGCCTTGAGCGGCTGCGCGACCGGCGATAGGTCAGAAGTTCATCAGACTTTCATGCAGAAATGCACCGCAAATGCGAGCACGGAGCAAGAGCGCAGCGATTGTGCCTATGCGAACGCCGATAGGATGGCCAGCGGAAACTAGCCTGGACTCGCATGAATAATCCAGGCTGGTCGCCCTCGATTCCCTCCTGAGCTCACCTTTCTGAGCCCTCGAACGGGCCGATCTCACTCCAGTGGTTTCAAGTCGCCGAGCATCGTCGGGATCAGCTCGCTGACCGTGGGGTGAATCGGCATGGCTCGTTGTATGGTGGTGTAGGGCGCACCCGCGTACATGATGTCGAGTATCGAGTGAACGATCTCGTCGCCGCCGATACCGAGTATTGCCGCTCCCAGGATCTTTTCGCTCTCGGCGTCGATCAGCACCTTCATGAATCCCTGGGTCTCGCTGCGCTCCCGCGCGCGACCGACGCGGGACATCATCATTTTGCCGATCAGCGCCCTGCGCCCGGACGCGCGCACCTCGTTCTCGGTCATGCCGGCCCGGCCCAGCGGCGGGTCGATGTACAAGCCGTAAGCCGTGATGCGATCGCTGACGCGACGGGGATCGTCATCGAATAGATTGGCGGCGACGATCTCGTAGTCGTTATAGGAAGTGTGGGTGAAGGCGCCGCGTCCGTTGACGTCGCCCATTGCCCAGACATCCGGCACAGTGGTGCGCAGCTGGTCGTCGACTACGATGAAGCTGCGGGCGTCCATTTCGATGCCGGCTTTGTCCAGGCCGAGGTCATGGGTGTTCGGCCGGCGTCCCACCGCCATCAGGAGGTGGCTGCCGACAACCTCTGGCGCGCCGGTCTCGCACTCCACCTGGATAGCGACGCCCTGGTCGTGCCGGCTGAGGCTCATGCATTCGGCATTGAGACGGATTGCGACGCCTTCGTTTTCCATGATCTCCTTTACGGTGGCCGACACGTCCTCGTCGTCACGGGCGATGAGGCGATCGCCCATCTCCACCACCGTCACCCGGCTGCCGAAGCGGCGATACATCTGCGCGAACTCGAGCCCGATGTAGCTGCCGCCGACGATGATCAGATGCTCGGGAAGAAAGTCGAGCTCCATGATGCTCGTGCTGGTCAGGTAGTCGACGTCCTGTATGCCCGCCATGTCGGGGACGAATGGCCGTGCCCCCACGTTGATGAAGATCCTGTCGCCTTCCAGCAACTCGTCATCGACGCGCACGGTGTGAGCCGCTTCGAATCGGGCATGGCCACGGAAAACCGTAGCGTTCTCCATGTTCTCCAGCCAGTTGGTGACGCCCTGGTTGGATTGACGCACGATGGCGTCCTTGCGCGCCTTCACGCTTTTCATGTCGACTTCGATTGCGCCGTCGATGGCGACTCCGAAGTCGGCGCCCCGTCGCGCCATATGGGCGGCGCGTGCGCTGGCGACCAACGCCTTGGTGGGAATGCAACCGACATTGACGCAGGTGCCGCCAAAGAGCTTGCGTTCGATAACCGCCGTCTTCAGTCCTTCCTTCGTCAACCGGGCTGCCAGGGCGGGCCCGGACTGACCGGTACCGATGACGATTGCGTCGAATTTCCGTGTCACGTCATTATCCCCCTCGAGGGTCGCTGCCGGTCGCAATCGCGTCGCGCTCCACCTGCGCTTCGAGCCAGCCGAGAAAAGCCTGCACCCGGGGACGCTGCGCGCCGGCGTGGGTCGTCAGCGCATAATACGCGTAATCGGCCGGCCGGGATGTCTTCAGCGGGCGCACCAGGCGGCCGGTCGCCAGGTGATCTCCCACCAGCGACATGCGTCCCAGGGCAACACCCTGGCCGCGCACGGCTGCCTCGGTGAGCAGAATGGAGTCACCGAACTTGACGCCCCGCGTGGCATCGACACCGCTAACGTCTGCGTCGCGCAACCAGCGCCGCCAGGTCATGGTCGGTTCCTCGGCGCCGGTATTGATGTCGTGCAGGAGCGTGTGGTGGCGAAGATCCGCGAAGCGGCGAAGCCGGGACTGATTGAGCAGGGTCGGCGCGCAAACCGGAAAGATCTGCTCGCGCATGACGAGGTTGGTCGCGAACCCGGGGTAGTTGCCCATGCCGTAGGGCAGACGGATGTCCACCTCACCGGTGTTCAGATCCGGCGCCACCGTCTTCGCCAGCACGCTCATCTGAATGTCCGGGTAGGCGCGTAGGAAGCCGTCCAGGCGCGGGACCAGCCACAGGGTCGCGAAGGAGGGCGCCGTGCTGATGGTGAGCGGGCCTGCGAGCCCTCCGGGGCTCAGACCATCGACGGCACGAGCGAAATGGTCGAAGCCCCTGGTGAGCTGCGGCAGCAGCTTCCTGCCGGCCTCGGTGATCTCCAGACCCCTGGGCAGGCGGCGGAACAGCTCCACGTCCAGGTGCGATTCCAGAGACTTTATCTGATGGCTGACGGCCGCCGGGGTCACGTGTAACTCTCTGGCGGCACGCGTGAATCCTCCGTGTCGGGCGGCGACCTCGAAGGCCCTGAGGGCGTTGAGGGGCGGCAGTCGTACGCTCATCACCGTCTCCTGATGGATTAATATTTCTATGTCATAGGCTAAAATTTATCCGTTTGTCAGTCAACTGTGCTTAGGCGATCCTGCATCCGTCGCAAGCCACTACGCCTTCAATCAGCAGTGAATGGAGATTAGCCATGACTACCACAGCATTGAAAAATCGGTACGCGCTCCGGCATACAATGGTGTCCACGGCGCTCGCACACACTTGGGCCACGGTCGCCCTCTGCCGTGAACGCGCCCGGCA
>Ga0255058_10000162_pt1 | contig 39272 bp, 40 predicted proteins | sample Cases_109_9_MG_FD_188637 | JGI IMG/M metagenome (GOLD analysis project Ga0255058, IMG submission 188637) | Seawater microbial communities from Amundsen Gulf, Northwest Territories, Canada - Cases_109_9 | ecosystem: Environmental > Aquatic > Marine > Gulf | place: Canada: Northwest Territories...
CCGCATCAGATGGCGCTCGACACCGCAGTATCTCGCGTACTGCTGTCGGAGGCCTCACTTCCTGGAGCAGGCGAAACGCTTCGCCTCTCCATTCCGGGCCGGGCGGTGGCATTCGGAAAGCACGACACGTTGTCGCCCGGATTCGCCAAGGCCGTGGTGGCGGCACGAAATGCCGGGTTCGAACCGTTCCTGCGCCTCGCAGGCGGTCGCGCCGCCGCCTTCCACGAGGGGACGGTGGCGATCGCGTGGACGATCCCAGCTGAGCGCCCGATCGATGGGATCCGCGAGCGTTTCGCCGCCGCCTCCGACCTGGTCGTAGATACGCTCGCCGCGCTTGGAGTCGCCGCCGCTGTCGGAGCGGTCCCTGGTGAGTATTGCCCGGGCGAGTACAGCGTCCATACCGGACCGGCCAAGGTGGCGGGAGTCGGCCAGCGCCTCACCAAGTCGGCGGCGATGATCGGCGGCGTCGTCGTCGTCGAGGGTGGGGATCTGGTCCGCGACGCCCTGGTGCCGGTGTACGACGCGCTCGGGCTCGAGTGGATCCCCAGCACAGCGGGAGCGTTGTCCGATACCGTCCCCGGCATCCAGCCCCACGAGGTAGTGCAAGCGATGATCGATCAGCTTGGTAATCGGGGGGCGGTTGAGACGGCTTCCTTGTCCGGCGAGGTCATCAAGACCGCCCAGGTGATGAGGACCGAGTTCGACGCGCGATAGCGCTTGCCCATCGCTGCTCAACCGCCGAGACTCCCGGCATGCGGATCAGCGTCATCAACGGACCAAACCTCAACCTGCTCGGCACCCGCCAGCCGGAGATCTACGGCGATTGGAGTCTCGACCGGCTCGACAAGGCCTGCCGGGATTGGGCGGCCGAGGTCGGCGCCACCGTCGACACCTACCAGTCCAATCACGAGGGCGACCTGATCGACCGGCTCCACGAGGCTCGGCGGAGCGCCGAAGGCGTCGTCATCAATCCCGGGGCACTCACCCACTACTCGTACGCCATTCGCGACGCCATCGTTGCGATCGAGCTTCCCACCGTGGAAGTCCACCTTTCCAACATCAAGGAACGAGAAGCCTGGCGCCGTGACTCGGTTGTCGAAGCAGTGTGCGTGGCGACCTTCGCCGGTCGCGGGGTCGACGGATACCGGGACGCCATCTTGCACCTTGCCGCCGCCGCCGAATAGAACGGTGTTGAACAATGACGCTGCCCTGAGCCGCCGCTCGCTTGAGTGTTGCGGTGACTCGGTTTCTCCAGTCAGCGCCGGCACGCTGGAGGATTGCTCAACACCCTTCTAGTGGACTCAGCCAACGAGCTCTTGCAGTCGGGAGAGTCCCTCCACGAGCTCGTCGTCTGCGAGGGCGAATGAGAACCGGGCGTATCCCGGGGCGCCGAACGCCTCGCCGGGTACCACGGCGATCTTGATTTCGTCCAGCAGCAAGCCAGCAAGGTCCATCGTCGTTGCAGCCGAGCGGCCGGCAACGTCGACACCGAGAAGGCCGGAGAGGTTTGGAAAGGTGTAGAAGGCACCGTCCGGCATCTCACATTTGATGCCCGGTACGGCGTTCAGCATTTCGACCATAGTTTGGCGACGCCGGTCAAACGCCTCACGCATGGCGTTCGGGGCATCATCGGGCCCGGTCAACGCCGCAAGCGCGGCGGCCTGGGCCACGTTGGACACGTTCGAGGACAGATGGCTCTGAACCCGCGTCGCTGCTTCGGCGACCGACGTTGGCCCAATCAGCCACCCGACGCGCCATCCCGTCATCGCATAGGTCTTGGACACACCGCTGATGACCACCGAGCGCGCCCCGAGCTCGGGGACGACCGCAGGCAACGAGTGAAAGGTGGCGTCGCCGTAGATGAGCCGGTAATAGATCTCATCGGTCACCACCCAGATGCCCGCATCTGCGGCCCATCGGCCGATCGCTTCCATCCGATCTCTCGGATAAACCGCTCCGGTGGGGTTGGAAGGCGATACGAACAGCAACGCACGGGTCCGCTCGTTCGTCGCCGCCTCCAACTGATCGACGGTCACCTCGAAGCCCGACTCGTCGCTCGTGTCCACATACACCGGGACCCCGCTCGCCAACTCGATCGAGGCTGGGTACGTCACCCAGTACGGGGCGGGGATCAGGACCTCGTCACCGGGGTCGAGCAACAGTTGGAAGGCCGTGAACACGGCCTGTTTCGCCCCGTTGGTCACGACCACCTGGGAGGCGTCGACATCCAGGCCGTAGTCGCGATGGGAAGCCGCGATCGCTTCCCTGAGATCGGGAAACCCCGGCGTTGCCGAGTAGTGATGCATCGCCGGATCCCTCGCGGCGGCAATGGCCGCATCGACGATATAGCCGGGGGTGGAAAAATCGGGCTCGCCCGCCCCGAAGCTGATGACCGGCTCCCCGGCGGCGCGAAGCCTTTTTGCCTCGGCGGCGATTGCCAGGGTCGCGGACGGTTCGATGCCGGCGGCGCGCTGCGAGATCGGAGGATGCCCCGGCGGCATCGAAGTCATGGGCGGGCAGCGCTTCGGCGCGATCCTGGCTGTCGTGGTATCACTATTCTCCCACTCTCCCGGCCCAGCACGATAGGCACATGAGCGATATCGACTCGACCTCCCTACCCGATCACCTCCTCCCGAGCGACGGGCGGTTTGGCTCCGGGCCCGCGTTGATCCGCGGCGATGCCGTAGCGAGGCTCGCCGACGTGGCCGATCACTACCTCGGGACCAGCCACCGGCGAGAAGGGGTCAAACGCGTGGTTCGCGACATCAGGATGGGAGTCGCATCCCTCTACGGGCTCCCGGACGGCCACGAGGTCGCGCTCGGCGTCGGCGGCGCCACCATGTTCTGGGAAGTCGCCGCCCATTCGCTCATCGAGCACAAGAGCCAGCACCTGTCCATCGGCGAGTTCTCCGCGAAGTTCGCCGCCGTGGTCGCCGGTATGAGTCACCTCGAGAAGCCGACGATCATTACCGCTCCCGCCGGCTCCGCCGCCGCTCCGATGTCGGACCCCGAGATCGACGCCTTTGCCCTGATCCACAACGAGACCTCGACCGGAGTGATAGCACCGCTGTCTCGCCCGCAGCCCGGTGCACTCGTTCTAGTAGACGGAACCTCGGCAGCGGGCGCGGTGCCGGTCGAGCCCGCCGTCTTCGACGTGTACTACTTCTCGCCGCAGAAGGCGTTCGGCTCGGAGGGCGGTCTCTGGCTGGCACTTTGCTCACCGGATGCGGCGAGCCGGGCCGAGCGGCTCGCCACCGAGCGCACCATCTCGCCGATGTCTTCGCTCCAGGTTGCCCTGGAAAACTCCAGACAGGACCAGACCTACAACACGCCGGCGCTCGCCACCCTCTTTCTGCTCGCCGACCAGATCTCCTGGATCGACGCCAACGGCGGGCTGGCGTGGGCGGAGGCGCGCAGTCGCGCCTCGGCTTCGATCGTCTACCAATGGGCGGAGAGCTCCCCGTACGCGACACCGTTCGTGACGGAGCCCGATCTCCGCAGCCCGACCGTGGTGACGGTGGACCTCGATGAGGCGGTCTCTGCGGAGGCGGTCGCCGCGGTGCTGCGCGCCAATGGGATCGTTGACGTGCTCGGGTATCGAAAGATCGGACACAACCAGCTCCGGATCGCCACCTTTCCCGGCATCGAGCCTTCCGACGTCGAGCGCCTGGTGGCGGCAATCGAATTCGTCGTGGCGCGGGAGTCGAGCTAGCCGTGGAAACCCGGCCTTTTCCCGAGTATGACGACCATGATGCAGTCGGGCTCGCCGCGCTGGTCGCGGAGGGCGCGGTTCATCCCAGCGAGCTCGTCGAGGCCGCGGTTCAGCGGATCGAAGCTGCCAACCCGGCGGTGAACGCCGTTGTTCGCGGTCGCTTCGACGCCGCCCGACAAGACGCCGCGGGCGCAACGCAGACGGGGCCCTTTGCCGGGGTGCCGACCTTGATCAAGGATCTCGTCGCCGAGGAAGGTGAGGCGGTCAGCTATGGGTGCGTCTTTTTTCGTGATTTCGTAGCCGAGGTGACCGGCGAGTTTCGTCGCAGGATCGACGAGGCCGGGTTCATCGACCTGGGCAGGACGAACACTCCTGAGTTCGGGTTACTTCCGACCACCGAGCCTTCGCTGCATGGTCCCACGAGAAACCCGTGGGACCTCAGCAGGTCGGCAGGTGGCTCCAGCGGCGGCGCCGCGGCTGCGGTGGCCGCAGGGATGGTTCCGCTTGCGCATGGAAGCGACGGCGGCGGATCGATACGAATCCCGGCATCGGCGTGCGGATTGTTCGGTTTGAAGGCATCGAGGGGCCGTCTTCCCCGGCATCCGCCCTTTCCGAGCGACTCGTTCTCGGTTGACGGATCGTTGACACGGACGGTGCGCGATACCGCTGCGTTCCTCGACGCCGTCCACGGTGCGACTCCGGGCGAGCAGTACCGGGCGCCGGCCCCGTCCCGGCCCTTCGCCGATGCCGTCGGATCCGAGCCCGGGCCGCTCCGCGTCGCCTACTCGGTGCGGGACTTTCGGGGCAGGCGGGTCCATCCCGACTGCGAGGCCGCGGTCATGGAGACGGTGGAAATCCTGGCCGGTCTCGGTCACGACGTCACCGAAGCGGCGCCGGCGATCGACGGCGCCGCGGCAAGCGACGCATTTCTCTTGTTCTGGGAGGCGATGACAGCACACGCCATCTCCCTGGTACTCGACGGGCGGGAGGCACTCGATCGGCGCGTTCGTGGGATCCGCCGGCTCGCCGGTGACTATCGCACGATGAAGCTGATCAGCCGCGTCGTCGAGCGCGAAGCCGCGGCGCCGGCATTTGAGCCGTTCACGCTCGAGCTGGTGAGCCGCTCGGGGCGGCGAGCACCCAGAGACCTGTTGAGCGCGGAGATCACGCTGCAAACGATCGCCCATCAGACCGGTCGCTTTTTGGACGGCTACGACGTCTTCCTCACTCCGGTCCTCGGTTCCCCTCCCCTGGAGATCGGCGCCATCGACCAGACACTGCCCTGGCCCGAGCTGGTCGAGCTGCTGACCAGCTACGTTGCCTTCACCCCCCTCGCCAACTTCGCCGGCCTGCCCGCAATGTCGGTTCCCCTGTACTGGACCAATGGTGGCCTGCCGGTCGGCTCGCACTTCCTCGGACGATTCGGAGCGGAGGACACGCTGCTGAGCCTCGCCGGTCAGCTCGAGGCAGCGAAACCCTGGGTGGACAAGAAGCCCCCCGTCTTGGCGGAGGTATAGGTGCACGAGCTCCCCGAGGCCACCGAGCGGGTGGTGCGCGCCGCAGAGGGTCTCGGCCTGACCATTCAGCCAATCGTGTTTCCCGAGGGAACCAAGACCTCGGCAGAAGCAGCCGCCGCGGTCGGGGCCGACCTGGCCCAGATCGCCAAGTCGCTGGTGTTCATCGTCGATACCGATCCGGTGCTGGTCTTGATGTCGGGAGATCACCGGGTGGACACGGAGCGGCTGGCGGCCACCCTGGATGCAGACGATGCCCGTCGCGCAACCCTCGAGGAGTGCCGGGATGCCACCGGCTATGCCGCCGGCGGCACACCCGCCTTTGGCCACCCCCGCTCGATGGTCGTCGTGGCCGACCGTTCACTCATGCGCAATGAGGATGTCTGGTCGGCCGCCGGCACCCCGACAACGGTTTACCCGATCAAGCTCAGCGATCTCGTGCGGGCTGCTGGTGCACGATGGGTCGATGTTGCGGAATGAGATGCGAGTCGCGAGTCGCGAGACAAGGGTTTCGCTCTGTTCGTCCTCGCGACTCGAGAACCGGCGATTGACCGGTAGTGTCGCCCCGTGCGCCGGCTGATTCTCTTTCGCCACGGTAAGTCCGACTGGGACGCCGAATACGCCGAGGACCATGGGCGCCCGCTGAACGAGCGCGGCGAGCGAGCGGCAGCGACCATGGGGGCGTTGCTTCGCGAGATGGGTGAGGCACCCGACCGCATCGTCTCCTCGACCGCAGTCCGGGCCGAGTCGACCGTAGAGATTGCCCGGCTGTCGGGCGGATGGTCTGCACCGCTCGAGCTGAGCGGCGACCTGTACGGGACATCACCCGCCGGCGCCCTCTCCGTTGCTGCGCGATACGGAAGAGACGCCGACCGCCTGATGCTCGTCGGCCACGAACCGACCTGGTCGATGCTGGTCACCCACTTGACCGGCGGGCGTGTCGACATGCGCACCGGCTCGATGGTCGGCATCGATCTCGCATTGGGCGACTGGGCAGAAGCCGTCAATGCGGAGGGAACCGTCGCCTATGCCGTGCATCCCAAGCTATTCGCGGATTGGGCGCCATGATCGACCTGCGATCCGACACGGTCACCAAGCCAAACGAGGCGATGCGAGCGGCAATGGCGAGCGCTGCGGTCGGAGACGATGTCTTCGGCGACGATCCGACCGTGAATGCCCTCGAGCGCACCGTCGCCGAACTACTGGGCAAACAAGACGCGGTATATGTGCCTTCGGGAACGATGGCGAACCAGGTTGCGCTTCGCTCCCAGACGACACCCGGCGATCGGGTGGTCATGGAGGCGCTCGCACACATCCGCCACCACGAGAGCGGTGCCGCGGCGGCGCTGTCCGGCGTGACCATTGCGCCCATCCCCGGCCGGCACGGGGTGTTCAGTGCCGAGCAACTGATCGCAGCCGCTCCCCCAGCGCCGAAGGACTTGCCGATCAGCCTCTATGACCCGGTGACTCTGGTCACGGTGGAGAACACCCACAACGAGGCCGGGGGAACCATCTGGCCGCTTCCGACGATGCAGGCCGTTGTTGGTGCGGCCAAGGACCTCGGCATCGCTGCCCACCTCGACGGCGCCCGTTTGTGGAACGCCACAGCAGCTACCGGGATCCCCGAAGCCGACTACGCCGACGGATTCGACACGGTCGGCGTCTGTTTCTCGAAGGGTCTGGGTGCACCCGTTGGGTCGGCCGTCGCCGGTTCGGGGAACGTCATCGACCGTGCCCGTCGCTACAAGAAGATGTACGGCGGTGGTTTTCGCCAGGCGGGCATCATCGCCGCGGGTGCGCTGTACGCGCTCGAGCATCACCGGGAGCGCCTCGTCGAGGACCACGACAACGCCCGCCGCTTCGCCGAATCCCTCGCCGATCATCCCGGGACTGAAGTCGACCTGGCCTCGGTGCAGACCAACATCGTGTTCTTTGCGGTGAGCGATCCGTCCGACGTCGTCGATCGCTGCGCCGTGGACGGTGTTGCCATGCTGACGGCGGACCCGAAACGAATCAGAGCGGTGTTCCACCTCGACGTGTCGCACGATGACACCAGCCGCGCCATCGATGTGGTGACGCGCATAACGGCCTCGTCGTAGGGCCGGCGCTAGCCGATCGTGCCGGAGGACCGTCCAACCCTGTTTGATCGATACGAGATCGAAGCTGCCGGTCAGGGGATTCGGGCCGCGGATCTGTCGCGCGTTGACCGGCAACGGATCGCCGAGCAGTGGCTCGCAGAACAGTATTCCGGCTTCGAGCTGCTCGGCGCTGCCAGCGGCGAGCCCATCGCGATCACGACCTACGACGACGATTGGCCCCGGGTCTTCACCGTGTGGGAAGGTCGGCTCTCGAGGGCCTTGGGCGCAATAGCGCCGCGAATCGAGCACGTCGGCTCGACCGCAGTGCCGGGGTTGGCAGCGAAACCGGTCGTCGACATTCAAGTGGCCGTGAGGGTGCTCGAGGACGAAGCGGCGTATATCCCCGCCATCGAGTCGACGGGCGTTCCCCTGCGCTCACGACACGACGAGGATCGATATTTTCGTGCCCCGCCGGACACGCCCCGCGTTGTGCAGATCCACGTGTGCGAGGCCGGTGGGGCATGGCAGCGCAACCACCTGCTGTTCCGTGACTATCTCCGCGCCGATGCCGATACGCGGCGCGCCTATGAGGAGCTCAAGTGGGATCTCGCCGAGCGCTACCGCGACGACCGGATGGCCTACACCGAGGGCAAGACTCCGTTTATCCGGGCAGCCATACAACGAGCCGAAGTATGGGCCGAAGCGACCGGTTGGACGGTAGGAGCTCGCGCCTCGTAACTCGCTCAGCCGAAAGCCACGACCAGGACTGCGACCACGCCCAGCAGGATCGCGAAGCCCCCCAGGCCAATGATGAAGGACTTGGGGATGTCCTCGGTGCCGTTCTCCTCCAGAATGGAATCGAGCATCCCGAGTACGTCTCTGGCTCGCATACCGAGCGCGGAAGAGCCAAGGCCGAAGCTGGGCAGGCTGGGTCGCCACCCGGTGATGCCCTTGAGACGTGACGTCTTTGCCGTCACCACTAATTCCTCGCGGTCGGCAGCGTCGGAGGCCACGTCCGCAGGATCGCCGGCATCGGCGTCGCTGGCTCCGGCTTCTTCTGGTTGGTCGTCGTTGTACGACCAGCCGCGTTCGTCCTCGGCGGCAGGCTCGCCGGCACCGAACGCCGGCACTTCCGCCGCGGTCACGGCATCCTCCGTGAACAGGCCCGACCCATATCCACCGACTTTCGCGGCGTCGTCCGGTGCGGCGTCGTCCGCTGCGGCGTCGTCGGGTACGGAGCCCTCGCGGCCATCCTCGAGGTGAAACTCGCTCGCCTGATCCGCGGGTGCTTCACCAGCGGAGACTTCGGCAACAGCGACCGGCTCGCCCGGCATGGCTGCGGCCTCTTGCTCCTCGGCGTAGAAGCCGTCCCAGAAGTCCTTTGCTTGACCGGATCGGGGAGCCGCTGCGGGGGGCTGTGGGTCGGTACCTGGCGCGGCTTCGAGTGGGAAGGCCAACGCCGGGTCTATTGGCTGGGCACCAGGTGGGGTGGGTGCAGCCACGGGGCCGTCGCCACCGGCCGGCCCGGTGCTCTGCTCCAGCTGGATCTCCACCGCCGCCGCCGGCGCTGCTGCAATTGGTGCCACCGCGGCAGCGGCCTGGGGCGCAACCGACTCCACGGCCGGAGTCGGTGGCACGGTCGATGCCGCTACCGGTAGCGGTGCGGCCGTTGGAGGCGGCGCGGATGCAGCGGGCGCGGGGCTTGTCGGAGGAGCCGACGACACGGTTCCCGATACCACCCCGGGGGTCTCAGGCGTCGTCGCCGGGGAGGCAGCCGGCCCGGGTGGGATGGCCGCCACCGAGGGTGCGACGGCGGGCTGTGCGGCAACCGGTGCCGCGATCTCGGTGGGAGGGGTCGTTGGAGCGGGCTGTGGCGCGGCGGGTGGGGGCGTCGACGGAGAAGGCGAAGGCGCTGCCGGAGTCGGAGGCACGGCCGCGGCGGCCGGAGCAGCCGGGACCGCCGGTGGGGCAGCGGGTGGCTCAGGCGACGCCGGAACGGCCGCGATGGGAGCAGCGGGGACGGGTGCAGCCGGAACCGTCGGGGCGGCGGAAGGAGCGGTTGGCGGCATCGGGGCCGCGGCCAGTTCATCGACCGCGGTGGTCGCCGGGGCCGGCGCGGTGCCGGCGCCTGGCATACCGGAGAGAATGGCGAACTCCAGTGGAGAATCAGGGTTGAACAACACGACCTCGCGCCCGAGAGTGAGGTGGAATGTTCCGTCCGCCTCGCGCCGGAGCTTCAGGTCGGTGCGATTCCAACGCCCGAGCTCGGTACCTCCGGCAGTAAGGACCAGGGTCTGCGCATCGAGCATGATCGTCGAGGGCAACCCGTTCTCGATTGACCCGGGGATCCTGACCTCCCCGGTGAACGTCGTCGTCATCCCATCTCCATCTGGTGGGTCAACGTCCTCCATCGGCAGGCTGGGCCCTCCACCTGAGCACGGGAATTATCGAAAATCACGAGAGCGGATTCCTTCCAGGGGCCATTCGGTAAAGCGTCGGGCCACCAGGTTGGTGACCCCGTCCTCATGCTCCAGAATCCCTTCTATGACAACCCCTACGGCCTTGCGAGCTACTTCGTAATGTGCCTCCCACACCTGGGGAAGAATCACGACGTTGAGCAGGCCGGTCTCGTCCTCCAGGTTGATAAAGCGAACACCCTTCGCGGTTGATGGACGCTGACGGTGGGTGATGATGCCACCGGCCTTGATCCTCGTGTTATGTCGGGGTGAGGACAACACGTCGGCGATGAGGACACAACCCATGTCATCGAGCATCTCTCGAACAAAGACAACCGGGTGCGTCGTTGATATACCGGTCGACCACAGATCGGCCTGCATCTCCTCCGCCGGAGCGATGTTGGGGAGCGGGGGGCGTGCCCCACCATGGTCGAGGGCGAGCCGGTCGGGTCCTTGCTCGGCGAGGGTGCCGGCACTCCAGACGCCCTGGCGGCGTCCCAAACCGATCGGGGCGAGCGCACCGGAGGCGGCCAACCCCTCATAGGCGTCGAGCGGCAGCCCGGTGCGTTGGGCGAGGTCCTCAGGGGTCGCAAAGGCGCCGGCGGTCATCCTCGCCGCCTCGATGCGGGTGATCTCGGCATCCCCCAGGTTGCGCACGTAGCGCAGCCCGATCCGAAGGGCAACGGCAGGGCGCAGTGGGTCGTCGACCGGGCCCCTCCCCCGCCGCCACAGCCCGTCCAAGTAAGCCGACGTGTCGTCCGGGTCGGCGTCGAACGGCTCCACGGTGCAGTCGAACGCGGAGGCGTTGACATCGGGGGGGAGGACGACCACGCCGTGGTGCTGAGCATCCTGGACCAGCGAGTTCGGCGAGTAGAAGCCCATCGGCTGAGCATTGAGCAGCCCACAGAAGAACTCCGCCGGCCAGTGGTACTTCAACCAGGAGGTCGCATAGACGATGTAGGCGAACGACACCGAATGCGACTCGGGGAAGCCGAATGAGGCAAAACCCTGGAGCTTCTCCCAGATCTCGTCGGCGGCGGCGCCGGTGACACCGTTGGCCTCCATACCGTCGTACACCTCGCTGCGCAGCCGATCCATGGCCTCGGACGATCGCTTGTGGGTCATCGCCTGGCGCAGCCGGTCGGACTGCCCTGGGGTGAACCCGGCGCAGATGCGGGCCAGTTCCATCAGCTGCTCCTGGAACACCGGGATCCCCAGTGTCTTTTTCAGGATGGGTTCGGTCAATGGATGCGGATACCGGACCGGGTCCAGCCCGTTGCGGCGGCGCAGGAACGGGTGGACCGAGTGGCCCTGGATGGGTCCGGGCCGGATCAGCGCCACCTCGATGGCAAGGTCGTAGAAGGTCCTTGGCTTCATCTTCGGCAGGGTGGCCATCTGGGCACGCGACTCGACCTGGAACACGCCGACGGTGTCGGCGCGGGTCAACATGTCGTAGACGATGGGCTCCTGGGGAATCGTCGCCAGGTCGATGTCGATCCCGTGAACGTCGGCGATCGTGTCCACGGACATGTGCATGGCGTTGAGCGCACCGAGGGCGAGCAGGTCGAACTTGACGATGCCCATCGTCGCACAGTCGTCCTTGTCCCATTGCAGCACCGTGCGATCCTCCATGCGGCCCCACTCCAGCGGCACCACCTCCCACAGCGGTCGGCGGGCGACGACCATCCCGCCTGAGTGAATGCCGAGATGCCTGGGAAAGCCGTCGAGGCGCTGACAGACGTCGTAGATCAGCTCGGTGGTCAAACCGGCCGGCAGGTCGACGACCTCGGGAATCGCTTGCGGGCTGCGGGAATCGAGGTACTTGGTCAATCCATTGACCTGGGCCTGGGTCAGCCCGAATGCCTTGCCGACGTCCTGGAGCACCGAGCGGGCCCGGTAGGTGATCACGTTGGACACCATGGCGGCGCGCTCCCGCCCGTATCTCCGGTAGCAGTACTGGATGACCTCCTCGCGGCGCTCGGCCTCGAAGTCGATGTCGATGTCGGGGGGCCGGCCTCGTTCCTCTGAGAGGAAACGCTCGAATGGAAGGTGCAGGCGGATCGGATCGACCCGGGTCAGGCCCAGGCAGCGGCACACCGCAGAGTCCGCGCCGGAGCCGCGGACCTGGCAGTAGATGTCTCGGGAGCGGGCGTAGTTGACGATGTCCCACGCCACCAGGAAGAACCCGGAGAACCCGAGCTCGAAGATCACGCTCAACTCGTGCTCGAGACGAGCCTCGGCCTTGGGATCGATGCCGTTGCGGTCGCCCGGGTACACATCACCTGCACCCTCGAAGACGAGATGGCGCAGATACTCGTTCTCGTCGTTGAAAGCGCCCGGCATCGGGAAGTCGGGAAGCTGGGGTGTGAGCAGGTCGAGGTCGAAGGCAAGCGCTTCCCCCAATTCGGCGGCGCGCTCGACCGCACCCGGATACCGGGCGAACCGCTCCGCCATCTCGTCCGCGCTGCGCAGATAGGCAAGGTCGCTTGCGGAGCGGAAACCATCGGCCACCTCGAGATCGCGCCGACCACCAACGGCGGCGAGAACGTCGCCGAGGACCGCGTCGCTGCGGTCGGCGTAGTGCACGTTGTTGGTCGCCACCGTTGGCAGACCGAGTCGGGCGGCGACCTCGGCGAGAAGGTCGTTTCGGGCGTCGTCGTCCGGAAGGCCGTGGTGGGTCAGCTCGATGAAGAGCCGGCCGGGGAAGACCTCACCGAGGCGCGATGCCGCCGCCATCGCCCCGGCGAGATCGCCGGCCTGTGCTGCCCGGGGCACCGCCCCCTTGCGGCAGCCGGTGAGGGCATAGAGGTTGCCCCGCCGCGACGCCTCGGCCAGGTCCTCGTAGCGGTACTCGGGAGCGTCCTTCTTGCCCCGGAACTGGCCGCTCGTGATAAAGCGACTGATGGCGGTATATCCGACGGGGTCGGGGGCGAGCAAAACGAGATGATCGGTGGGTGGCAGGTCGATGGGCTTGGTCCCATGCATCCGCCGGATCCGCCCCCGGCGGGACCGCGCTTCGTCCCCCCCGCCGCCAGGCGGGGGGGACGCGGGTTTGCTCGGCAAACCCGCAGGGGGGGCTTCCTTGTCCCCGCCAGGCGGGGGGGACGCGGGTTTGCTCGGCAAACCCGCAGGGGGGGCTTCCTCGCGACTCGCGACTCGCGACTCGCGACTCATCCCCACCTCCGTCCCGTACACGATGGGCATGGCGAAGATCTGCGCCGCCTGATGCACCTTGACCACACCGCGGAACCCGTCATGATCGGTGACGCCGAATGCGGTGTAACCGAGCTCGGCAGCACGCTCGACGAGGCGGATCGGGTGAGATGCCCCATCGAGGAAGCTGAAGTTGGTATGGGCGTGGAGCTCCGCGTACCGTGCCACTCGACCACGCTAATCGAACATATGTTCGATCGCCAGTGCAAGTACGCTCCGGGGCCGCGATGCTCTACGACGAAGACCCAGATGAGCCCGGCCCGGAAGAGATCGCGCGCCTTCAGCGCAGAACCTTCGTCCGTCGGATGATCGTCATCGTCGTGGTGATCGCCATGATTGCGACACTGCTGGTTCCGATCATCGTTCGCGTGGTGAGAGCCCCATCCGAACCCGATGGCATCCTGGCGGTTCAAACACTGATCGCGTCGCGTAGGATAAAACTATGAAGGAATTCTCGGTCACCCTCGCCAACAAGCCGGGACAGCTCGCCACCCTCGCCGGCCAGCTCGCCGACGCCGGAGTCCACATCGAGTCGCTGGCGGCAATCGGCGCCAACGGAGAGACCCTGGTGCGCTTCATGCCCGACGACGCCGACGCCGCACGACGAATCCTGACCGGGGCGGGCGTCGTGTTCGAAGAGCGGCCGATCCTCGACACGTTCCTTCCCGACGAGCCCGGAGCGCTTGCCGCGGTCGCCAAGCGCCTCGCAGACGCCGGGGTCAACATCGACTCGATCTACCTACTCCACTCCAATGCCGAGGGGCTGCATTTCGCGGTCACAGTCGACGACCCCGAACTGGCCCAAGCGGAGCTGGACTGAAGCAGTCGTCAGTCCTCAGCCTTCAGTCCTCAGCCAGAAGCGCCACGAGCTACCTGCCAACTGAAGACTGTTGACTGACGACTTCCTCAAACCATATCGACGGCGCTGATCGCCCATGCCACTTCGTCCTTCGGGTCCTCGACCGCCAGGTAGAGCGACCAGCCCCCCACCTGATCCCCGGGATCCCATAGATACCAGTTGAGCTCATCGAACTCGCTGAGTGCATCGGGATCCTCCGGCAGCTCGTCATAGCCAAGAAGCTGGGCGACGGCCCACCACGCCAGCGCCCTCGCTCGGGGCGTTCCCCGCCGGCTCGCGTAGGCGCCGCCACTCGACGCAGCCCACACCATGGCCACCATTGCCTCCTGCGGAGAGACTTCGGCGATCCGCGCCCGATGCAGCCCCATGGTGCGAATTGCCGAACGGGCGTCGCCGGATACGTGCACTGCGTCGGCGTGGCCGCTGCTCTCGTCCCACCACGGCTTCACCAGCTCGAGGAGTGCGTCGACGCCGGTGTCCTCGGCAAGCTGGTCCCCCGCCCTCCCGAGGTCCTCCCACGCCAGAGGCGTTCGCTCTCCCTCGGGAAAGTCGACACCATCGGAGCGATACACGGCCACCGGATAGGACGGCTCCCACCGGCGCGGCGTCGGTTCGATCTCGAGGATCCTGCCGTCGATCTGGCCGGCATCGACCTCATCGCCGCGGATCGCCCGCTCGTGCGCCACCATTGCCCGTACCGTCGGGGTTTCCAGAAGCGGTGACAGCTCCTCCCAGGTGTGGGTCGACGCCGCCACCTCCCAAAGCGGTCCGGGCCCGTATCTGCCCTTTCCGTCGCCGATCACTGCCGCCGCCCGATCGGCAGGAGCGTCGAGGGCAAGACGGTATTCGGCGTACTCGGCCGGCCCCCACACCTGCTTACCGCGTTCAACCGCCTCACGGCACCGATCGCGGGTCTCCTCAATCCCATCCCAGTCGCGGCTGGTTGCCAACCCGTCGATGAAGCGCACCAGCCCGTCGAGATCGCTCGACTCGATCAGCGTGCTCAGTGTCTCCTCGTTCATTGCGGCGAACCGTAGGAGGCCCGAACCGCATCACTGAGGATGCGATCGAAACGAGCCCGGGTCTCAGCAGCGGGACGCCCGTCCCAGGTCCAAACCTCCACCGCCGGTAATCCGAGCCAATACGGGAGAAAGTCGATCGCGTCGACGACGTCCCACGCCGGGTGCCAGGCTCCGCCTTCCCCGAGCTCCAAATATTCGTCAAGCACCGCCTCGGCCTCATCGAGACCATGATCCATAGCCAGATTCACCCGAAGGTGGGCAAGGTCGATCGCCAGCGGGCCAATGCAGCCGGACAGCCAGTCGAGCACGCCGGTGAGCTCCCCCTCGAGCCACAGCAGGTTCCCACCGTGGTAATCGCGGTGGATGAAGCCGGTGGCCGTGGCGGGCGGCGACGTCGCGATCGCAAAGGCCTCGTTCCAGATGCCCGGATCGCCCGCCCAGCTCGGCGCTGCGAGCTCGAAGCCTTCGTTGTAGCGCTCATAGGGCCATGTGATGCCCCCAGGGTCCACCCGGTGGATATCGGCAATGTTCTGCGCCATTGCGCCAACCCAGCCATCCGGGAGCTCGGTCGTTCCCTCGACCCAGGTCATGAGCACTGTGGGAATCCCCGCCGCTTCACCCACACCGTCGACGGCGACGAGTCGCGGCGCCGGGACCGGAGTTGGTTCCAGCAGATCGAGCATCGCCGCTTCGTGATCGGCACGGTCCGGTCGCTCATCGAGGAAGTCCTGCTGATCGAACACCTTGGCAACGAGAATGCGACCGTTGGCGAGATCGAGCCGATGGACCGAAGCCGTGGTCGCACCGTCGAGCTTGGTCGCCGAGAGAACGGGAGACCCAGTCTGCGCCTCAATCCAGGCGCACGTCTGTGTCGTAAGCTCGGACATCTGCGCGGTCACACTACGCGCCGAATCAGTGCTCAACGCTGCTTGTGCCGTTTCCGCTCGGACTCGGCGAGATGTCGCTTGCGGACTCTGATCGCCCCGGGCGTCACCTCGACGAGCTCGTCCCCCGCGATCCACTCGATGGCAAGCTCAAGCGTCATCAGCCGCGCAGTCTTCAGCTTGATGGCCTCATCGGTCGAATGCGTTCGGATGTTGGTCATCTGTTTTGCCTTGGTTGCATTGACCTGCATGTCCTCAGGGCGCGATGCCTCGCCGATGATCATCCCCTCATACACGTCGACGCCGGGACCAATGAATAACTCGCCCCGCTTCTGCAGGTTGTCCAGGGCAAAGCCAGTCGACGCGCCGATCCGATCGGCAACCATCGCACCCCCTTGACGATGGGGCAGGTCGCCGACCCACGGCATCCATCCTTCGTGGTGCTGGTGGACCAACGCCGTTCCTCTCGTCGCCGTCATCAACAGCGAGCGGAACCCGATCAGGCCCCTGGCGGGCGCGGTGACGGTGACGATGGTTCGCCCGGTGTCACCGGGGCGCAGGTCGATGACCTTGCCCTTGCGCGGCGCAACCGCCTGGGTCACCGTCCCGACGTGCTCGTCCGGAACATCGACGACCGCTCGCTCCACCGGCTCATGGGGGGCGCCGTCGACCTCACGGATAATGACCTCCGGCCTTGATACTTGTAGCTCGAACCCCTCCCGTCGCATCGACTCGATGAGCACTGCCAGCTGAAGCTCACCGCGGCCTGCGACTTCGATGACCTCCGGGGTTGCGGTGGATCCCACGCGAATCGATACGTTGCCCAGTACCTCTCGATCGAGTCGCTCCCGAATCTGGCGCGATGTCACGAACCGTCCTTCCCGACCGGAGAGTGGCGACGTGCTGACGCCGAACGTCATCCGCAGAACGGGCTCATCTACCTCGAGTCGCGGCAGCGGCTTCGGGTCGGTGGCATCGGCAAGGGTGTCCCCGATCTCCACCTCGGGGAATCCGGCCACCACGAATAGATCCCCGGCCACCCGTTCGGCAACCTCGACCCGATCGAGGTTCTCGAAACCGAGAAGATTCGTGAGGCGGCGCAACAGCGGAGGCTCCTCCTCATTTGAGTGGCACAACGCAACCTGATCGCCGGCTCGGAGCGTTCCCTCGACGACGCGACCGATGGCAAGGCGTCCGAGGTACTCGGAGACATCCAGGTTGGTGACGAGCGCCTGCAGCGGAGCATTGGCGTCGCCCGTGGGGCCGGGAATGGTCTCGATGATCGCCTGGAACAGAGCACCGAGGTCGGCATCGGGGTCCGGGATCCCGGTTCCGCCCATCGAGCGACCCTCCCGGGCGATCGTGGAGATGATCGGGAACTCGATGTGGTGATCCTCGGCATCGAGGTCGAAGAACAGTTGATACACGTCGTCGGCGACCACATCGATCCGTGCCTCGGGGCGGTCGACCTTGTTGATCACGACAACGGCTGGCAACCCCCGGGCCAGCGCTTTTGACAGCACGTATCGGGTCTGCGGCATGGGTCCTTCGGCGGCGTCGACCAGCAGCAAAACACCGTCGACCATGGTGAGCGCCCGCTCTACCTCACCGCCGAAGTCGGCGTGGCCCGGCGTGTCGACAAGATTGATCTTGGTGCCCTGCCACTCAACCGAGGCCGCCTTGGCGAGGATCGTGATCCCCCGCTCGCGTTCCTGGTCGTCCGAGTCCATGATGCGATCGACCCGCTTCTCATGTGCGGCGAACACACCTGCCGCTCTCAGCATGGCATCGACGAGCGTGGTCTTGCCGTGGTCCACGTGGGCGATCAAAGCAATGTTGCGAAGGCGAGCGTCGGACATGAGAAGCGAAGGGTATCGGAGCAGTGTCCTGAATCATCGCCACCCCTAACCTCCTGCAACCCCTCTGGAAGGCGCGCGTGGGCATCCGTTGTGGCATCGTCGGTCTCCCAAACGTCGGCAAGTCGACGCTGTTCAACGCCCTGACGGGCGGGGAGATCTCCGCCGAGAACTATCCATTCACCACGATCGAGCCGAACATCGGCATCGCCGTCGTGCCCGACCGTCGGCTGCCCCGCATCGCCGAGATCGCCAATCCCCCCTCGGTCGTGCCGTCGACCATCGAGTTTGTCGACATCGCCGGGCTCGTCGAGGGGGCGTCACAGGGTGAGGGTCTCGGCAACCAGTTTCTCCACCACATTCGTGAGACCGATGCCATCGCCCAGGTGGTCCGCTGTTTTGACGACCCCGAGGTGGTGCACGTTGCTGGGAGAATCGATCCGGTTGCCGATCTGGAGACGATCGACACCGAGTTGGCTATCGCCGACCTGGAAGGCGTCGAGCGCGGCATCGCCAAGGCCGGGCGCAAGGCGCGGGCGGGGGACCGAGACGCCGCACAGCGTCTCGCCGTCCTGGAGAAAGTGGAGAAACACCTCGCTACGGGTCGTTCGGTGCGGTCGCTCGAGCTCACCGATGCCGAACGCCCGATCGTGCGGAACCAGTTCTTTCTCACCGCCAAGCCGGTCATGTACATCGCCAACGTCGACGAGAACGGGCTCGCGGAGAACCCGTACGTCGATGCAGTACGCGACTACGCCGCCCACGAAGGTGCCGACGTCGTGGTGGTCGCCGGTGATCTCGAGGCCGAACTCGCCTCCCTCGATCCCGATGACCGGCTCGAGCTGCTCGGCGAGTATGGGCTGGACGAGGCTGGGCTCAACAAGGTGGTCAGGGCGGCGTATCACCTGCTCGACATCCGCACCTTCTTCACCGTTGGACCAAAGGAAGCCCGGGCGTGGACCGTCCGTGCCGGGGCCACCGCCGCCCAAGCGGCCGGTGAGATTCATACCGATTTCGAGCGCGGTTTCATTCGGGCCGAGGTTGCATCTTTCGATGACTTCGCTGCGTTCGGCGGGGAACAGGGAACCAAGGATGCCGGCAGGTGGCGGCTCGAAGGCCGCGACTACGAGGTTCAGGAAGGCGACCTCATGCTGTTCCGGTTCAATGTCTGACCTGTTCGACCTGCTTCGCTCGCTCGAGCTCCTGGTCGCCGATTACGCCGTGTTCGGCAGCGGACCCCTGATCATCAGAGGAGTCATCGAACCGGCCAATGACCTCGACGTGATCAGCCGGGGTGCGGCCTGGGCTCGGGCCGTCGAAATGGGCACCCTGGTCGAGGAGCGCGGCGTCACCATTGCCAGCCTCTTCGACGGTGCCATCACGATCGGCACCGAATGGGCAATCGGCGACTTTGACGTCGACGCGCTGATCGACACCGCCGAGATGATCGAAGAGCTGCCGTTCGTTCGGCTCGAGCACGTGGTGGAGTACAAGGAGATCGCCCGCCGCCCAAAGGACATTGCACACTTGCAGGCACTCCAGGACTACCTCAGGACCCGGCCCGCTCCGCCAGATAATGCCGGATCATCGAGCTGACCGTTCCAACGGCGCTCGGGTTGTAGCCCTCAGGCACGATGATGTCGGCAAAGCGCTTCGACGGCTCGACAAACTGGATGTGCATCGGCCGAACCGTCGCCTCGTACTGCTCGAGCACCGAATCCACGGTCCGCTGCCGCTCGACGACGTCGCGGCGGAGCCGGCGCAGCAGCCGTAGATCGGCGTCCGTGTCCACATAAACCCGGAGATCCATCAGATCCCGCAAGGCCGGCTCGGCCAACACCAGGATTCCCTCGACCAGGATCACCGACTCGGGATCCACCGCAACCGTTTCGTTTGAACGCGTGTGGGTGGAGAAGTTGTAGACCGGCCGCTCGACCGACTCACCGGATCGGAGACGCTTCAAGTGCTCGGCGAGCAGCGCGGTCTCCAGAGAGTCCGGGTGGTCGTAATTGATCATCGCACGCTCGTCGATGGATAGTGCGCTCTGATCCTGGTAGTAGGCATCGTGGGGCACCAGGGCGACGTGTTCTCGTCCGACGATCTCGACCACGCTGGTGACGATCGTGGTTTTGCCGGATCCGGAACCACCGGCGACTCCGATGATCAATGGTTGATCGCGGTGATCCGGCCAGTTGGCAGCGGCGTCCATGCCGCAAGGCTAGATACCCCAGGGGTGCATCTTGTCAAGCGGCTTTGGTTTCGAGGGGGGTTTGGCGGTGTGCCCAGGCGGTGTCTTCGTTGTAGGTGGCTCCGTGTCGGAGGCAGCCGTGGAGGATGCCGACGAGTCGGTTGCCGAGGGCGCGGAGGGCTTGGTGGTGGAGGTCTCCTTTGGTTCTGCGCTGGTCGTAGAAGGCTCGGCATCCGGGGCTTTGGGTGAGGGAGCAGAACGCCCATTGGTCGATGGCGGCGGCGAGGCGCCGGTTGCGGATGTGGCGGGCCAACACCTTGACTGCTTCGGCTAGGTCGCTGTCACCAGCGAGGGGTCGATGGTTATGCCGGTCGGTACGGACCAGATCTGCCAACACTTTGGCGTCACCGGCATCAGACTTAGCACCCGCCAGATTGTGCCGGTCCCGGTAACGCGACACCGCCACCGGATTGATCCCATACACCTGATACCCCGCCGCCACCAACGGTTCGACCCACAACCCCAGGTCGGTCTCGATCCCGACCACCACCTCACCCGGTTCATCAACAACCCCCGCCACCAGATCGTGGAACCCCCGAATCCCTTCCAGGCCTTCAGGGAGCCGCCGACTCGTCAACCGGCTCCCCGCCTCATCCATCACATGGACCGTTCTTGCGTAGCCAGGAGCGATATATGGCCGTCTGCTACGCAAGAACGGTCAGTGCCCCGTCCATTCCGGCGGTCGCTTGCGTGGTGCGGTGACTCGGTTTCTCCAGTCAGCGCCGTCACGCTGGAGGACTGCTCAACACCCTCCTGGGGAGCTGGCGGCCACTCAGCCTGAACGAAGCGTGATGTCCCCCGACATCGTCTTGACCTTCAGTGTTGCGTGCTTGGTCGGCTCATCCTCGCTTGGCGTGACGTTGTTTCGCAGTGATCCCGACATCGTGGCTATGTCGGCTTCGATCGACATCCCGGGTGCGAGCCCGAGCGCGATGTCGCCGGACATCGAATGCGCGGTGACGGCGGGTCCGCTGAAGAGTCCGATGGTGATGTCTCCGCTTGCACTCTTGGCGGTGGTTCGGCCGCCGACCCCGTCGACAGAGATATCTCCCGATGCCGTGGTCACGGTGAGATCGCTGGAAACCGTATCGATGCGAAGGTCTCCCGAGGCGGAGGCGCCCTGGAAGTCACCGTCGACGTCGCCGATGAATACGTCACCGCTGGCGGTCTTGATCTTCGCCCTTTTTGAGACGTCGCCGAGCCGCACGTCGCCCGACGCCGTGGCGACAAAGAGCTCGCCGATGTCGACCGAGCCCATGATGTCGCCGCTGACGGCTTTGATATCGACGTCGGACCCTGCAGGCAACGAGACGGCGATTCGAACCTTGGGCGAGGACCAGCGGCGCGTGTCTCTTCGTTGAATCGAAACCAGGTCGCCGACCTGGGTGATGTCGAAGAGGTCGAGGCCCTGCTCCTTGCCCTCGAGGACAACATCAATGCGCCCGGGCTCCCCCTCGTTGAGCAGGATGTCCGAGGAGGACACGACCACGAGGAGCTGCCCATGGTCGCCGATTTCGAAACTCTCCTCGCGCTTCATGTCTCGATGGTGCCGCTGAAGCGCCGACCGCTGGAATGATGGTGCGTCCTGCTCGTCAGCGTCTTGACAACGAAGGAGTTCACCGAGTCTCCTGACTCGTTGGCGACCTCCTCGAGGATGCCCTTGAGCTTGTCAGATAGCCGCAGGGTGATCCGGGCCTCCAGCTCGTCGGTGTCGACGGTGATCGGATCGTCGTTGTCCTCGACGGTGAGAACGGGCGTTCCTTCTTGGAGGCGAACCGACACGCCTTTGCGCGGGAGCTGAGCATCGACCTCTTCGGCGGCCTGCTCCGCCAAGCGCAACGCGGCGCGCTCGAGGGCCGGCTGGAGGGCACCGATCATGACCTCGCCGGCCCGGACCATGGCTTCGTCGTCTCCGGCGAGCCGCAGCTGTGCGCTGAGCGCTTCTTCAACCTCGGCAACGATGGCAGTGACGTCCACGGTGTTACCTCGTGTGACGGCGGAGCCTGCGCAGCGTGAACTCCCTGCGCCGATCGTCCTCGGTTCCGTGGTTGATCTCCTGGATTGCTCGCATGGCCTCTGGGCTGTTGTAGTACAACATGGTTACCTCTATCGATGTCCGGGTGATGCCGGGATGACATTACCATGATGTCATCATAATGTCACCCTGTCAAGAGGCAATTCCGACCACAGCCGCAAACCCAGGCAACGCAGCGTCATATAGGCGCTCCCCAGCCTGGGTTCGCGCCGGGGGGCGTTATCATGGTGGGGACCACCCCGGGGAGCTCGTATATCGAGCTGAGAGGGCGGCCTTGCAGCGAGAAAGCATGGCCACCGACCCGCGGAACCTGATCTGGGTAATCCCAGCGGAGGAAGCGCGTGGACGATCTACGAGCCATCGTCTTGACGGACGGAGATCCCGTCGCGCCTCCGATCCCGCTGCCCAGCGATGCGATGGTGATCGCCGCCGACGGTGGATTGCGCCTCTCCTCCATCCTCGGACTCCGAGTCGATGTCGTCGTTGGTGACATGGATTCGGTGTCGCCGGCGGATCTGGCTGCGGCCGAGCAGGCCGGCGCCCGCATCGAGCGACACCCTATCGACAAGGACGCCACCGATCTCGAGCTGGCCCTCGACGCCGCCATCACCGGTGGCGCGATCGAAATCACCGTCGTCGGCGGCGCCGGTGGACGCCTCGATCACCTGCTCGCCAATGCCCAACTGCTGGCCGGAGACCGGTACGCCGCCATCCAGCTGCGCTGGTGGACCGGAGCCGAGATCGTCGTGGTCTGCGACCACATGCGACCGGCCGTGATCAAGGGAACCCCAGGCGAGCTCGTGTCGCTGGTCCCGGTCGGCGGAAGCGCCGGTGGCGTCGTCACCACCGGACTTCGGTGGGGACTCGAGGGCGAAGATCTCGGCTTTGGTTCAACGCGGGGCGTCAGCAACGAGCTGAGCGACGACCGGGCAACCGTTTCACTCACAGAGGGAAGGCTTCTCGTGATTCAGGAACGAGCAACGCCGTGAACCGCCCAACCGCCCTCTTCGCCGCCGCCGCTCTGCTGCTCGCCGCGTGCACGGATGCCGGGCCCTCCGACGTGACGCTGATGACCCACGACTCGTTCCTGATTTCCGAGGAGGTACTTGCCGAGTTCACCGAGGACACCGGGATCACCGTCACCGTGGTTCGAGCGGGCGACGGCGGATCGATGGTCAACCGCGCCATCCTGACCAAGGACAATCCGATTGCCGACGTCATGTATGGGGTTGACAACACCTTCCTGTCCCGGGCCCTTGGCGAGGACCTCTTCATTCCGTATCGGCCCGAACTGATCGACAGCGTCCCCATCGGGCTGCGCACGGAGGGCGATCTGGTGACCCCGATCGACTTCGCCGACGTGTGCCTCAACACCGACATCGCCCGTCTCGCCGCGCGCGACGTCCCGGCACCGGCCACCTTGCGCGATTTGGTCGATCCCGCATACGCCGGCCTGCTCGTCGTGCAGGATCCATCGACGTCGACGCCTGGCCTCGCCTTCCTGCTCGCCACGATCGAGACCTTCGGCGAAGGAGGCGAATACTCCTGGCACGACTTCTGGGCTGATCTGGTTGCCAACGACGTCCGCATCACCTCCGGATGGGAAGAGGCCTACAACCTCGAATTCTCCGGAGGATCCGGCGCCGGCACCCGACCGATCGTCGTCTCCTATGCCTCGTCGCCGCCCGCAGAGGTGTTCTTCGGCGAGCTCGACGAGGCTCCGACCGAGGTGGTCACTCAGGGCTGCTTCCGCCAGATCGAATATGCCGGCATCCTCGCCGGCACCGAGAACCAGGCCAACGCCGAACGGCTCATGGACTTCCTGTTGACGCCCCGATTCCAGGAGGACATCCCGCTCAACATGTTCGTCTTCCCGGCCAATGAAGATGCGGCGCTCCCCGAGGTGTTCGTCCAGCACACCACGCTGCCGGATCAGCCGATCACCATGGCCCCGGACCGGATCGAGGAGAATCGCGAGCGCTGGATCACGGAGTGGGCAGCGATCGTGCGATGAGGTGGCGCACTGCCGCCGCAATCGCCCTCCCCGTCGCCTTCCTCGGATACTTCTTCGTTTATCCCCTCGTCTCCATCCTGCTCACCGGCCTCGACCCCGGCAACGCCGGTTCTGCTTTCTCTGCGGTCCTGACCGATCCGGTCTTGCGCTCGGTGGCGTGGTTCACGCTCTGGCAGGCGGTGGTATCGACGGTGCTGACCTTCGTCGTCGGCTTGCCGGCCGCCTACGTGTTCGCCCGGTTTGCGTTTCCCGGAAGAGGGTTGTTTCGGGCGTTGACGCTCGTCCCCTTTGTCCTGCCGACGCTGGCGGTCGCCACCGCGATGTTGTCCTTGTGGGGGGCGAGCAGCCCGCTTGGGATCGACCTGCGGGGCACGGTGTGGATCATCCTCATCGCGCATGTCTTCTACAACCTCGCCATCGTCATCCGCGGTGTCGGAAGCTTCTGGGAGCAGATCGATCCCAGGATCGAACAGGCCGCCCAGACGCTCGGAGCGAGCCGTATCCGTACCTTCATCGAGGTCACGCTCCCGCTGCTGCGCCCCGCCATCTGGTCCGCCGCCGCGCTGGTGTTCTTGTTCACGTTCACGTCGTTCGGCGTGGTCCTCGTGCTCGGGGATCTCTCCCACACCACGATCGAAGTCGAGATCTGGCGCCAAACCGCGGCTTTTGCCAGGCTCGATATTGCCGCAGCCCTAGCCATCTTTCAGCTCGTCGCGGTCACTGCGATCCTCCTCGCCTACGGTAGGTTCACGCGGGCCCGGAGCGTGGAACTGCCATACCGGGCGCCGGGAGAAACGGTGAGGCGGCCGCGCCGCGGCGGCGAGCGCTGGTTCGTCGGCGTCACTCTGGCGACGCTCGCCGTCATCGTGATTATCCCGATTGCGGTGCTGATCGGACGATCGCTCAGCACCGACAACGGCATCGGGCTCGAGAACTACGCCAACCTGTTCACCAGCCGCGGACTGCTCGGCCTCTCCGCTTCCGGGGCGATCGGCAATACGATGGGCTTTGCGGCCGTCGCGGTGCTGATCGCCATGGTCATAGGGAGCCTGGCCGCGGTATCGATCGCCTACGAGCGCGGCTGGGTCGGTCGCCTCTTCGATACCACGCTGATGCTGCCGCTCGGAGCCTCGGCGGTCATGATCGGATTCGGGTTCCTGGTTGCCCTCGATGAGCCATTTGACCTGAGGACTTCACTGGCGCTGATCCCGATCGCCCACTCCCTCGTTGCCATACCGTTCGTCGTGCGCAGCGTGGTGCCAGCGATGCGCTCGGTGCAGCATCGCCTGCGCGAAGCGGCGGCGACCCTTGGAGCTTCTCCCGCCCAGGCTTGGCGGGCGATCGATCTGCCGATCATCGGGAGGGCGATCGCGGTGGGGGCGGCATTCGCGTTCGCCATATCGGTCGGCGAGTTCGGTGCCACCGCCTTCATCGTCAGACCCGAGTCCACGACCATGCCGGTGGCCATCTTCCGGCTCCTGGGCCGTCCGGGGACGTTCGGCGAGGCGATGGCGCTCTCGGTGCTGCTGGCCGGGCTCACGGCGCTGGCTGCCCTTTTGATCGAGCGGGTTCGCGGTGCGGCAAGCGGGGATTTCTGATGCTCGACGTCAGCGCAGTATCGATTCGATTCGGTGAAGTCACCGCCCTCGACGGCGTGAACCTGATTGTCGAGGACCGATCCGTAGTCTCGCTGATGGGTCCTTCGGGATCAGGCAAGTCCACGCTATTGCGAGTCATCTCAGGGCTCGAGCACCCCGATTCAGGCGACGTGCGCTGGGACGGCTCCTCGGTACTCGACATCCCGACACACCGGCGCGAGTTCGGCATGATGTTCCAGGACTACGCCCTGTTTCCTCACCGCACGGTCGCCCAGAACGTCTCGTTCGGGTTGCGAATGCAGCGGCTTCCCGCCGACGAAATTGCCATTCGTAGAGAAGGGGCTCTCGATCTCGTCGGCCTCACCGACTACGGACCTCGCTCGGTCGCAACCCTCTCGGGCGGAGAACAGCAGCGGGTTGCCCTGGCCAGGACACTGGCCCCAGAGCCGCGGCTCGTTCTGCTCGACGAGCCGCTCGGCGCCCTCGATCGAGCCTTGCGGGAGCGCCTCGTTGCGGACATGCGCGACATCTTTGAGTCGATCGGTGTGACCGCCCTCTACGTGACCCACGACCGTGACGAGGCCTTCGCCATCGCCGACAAGGTCGCCGTCATCGACGGTGGCCGGATCATTGCGGAGGGAACGCCCGAGGAACTCTGGCACCGGTCCTCGACCGACCGCATCGGCGAGCTAATCGGATTGAACAACCGGCTGAAGGGCGCAGTCGAGGTGTCGACCAACGAGCCGACCAACGGCACCGTGCGTCGGTCGAGCTTTCGAAGCGGTCGCTACCAAGTCGAAGTTGATCTGGACGCCGGCTCGAGTGTCGTTGCAGTCTCGGATCAGCGCCTGGAAGCGGGAACCCGCGTCGGGATCACGTCGGAGCGGTCACCACTGAAGACTGAAGACTGAAGACTGGCGACTTCGTTCAGTCGATCAGCTCGGCGGTGAACACCACCTGGCCAAATTCGGCCTGGAGGTTGACGATCGTGTACCGCGCCAACTCTCGTGCCCTGAACACCTGGTGGTTTGGCGCCTCAATGTCGAAAGTGGCGGTGGCGTCCCCGACGAAGAGGACTTCGTAGCCGAGGTCGTTGGCCATGCGGGCCGAGGTCTCACAGGACACGTTGGATTGGATGCCACAGATGGCAACGCCCTTGACGCCCTGTTCCTGCAGCCAGCCGTGAAGGTCGGGCTTGCCGAGGAATGCCGAGTGCGTCGACTTCACCACCAGCAGATCGGGCTTACCGCTGACCTCGTCCTTGAAGGCGTTGCCCTCGTTCCCGGCACCAAGCGGGGACATGTCGTCGTGTGAATCGTGGCGCACGAACACGATGGGCCATTTGTGGGAACGCCAGGCCTCGATCAGCTTGGCAACGTTGGCCTCGCACTCAGGGTTGTTGCGGGGGCCATAGAACGAATCGTCGTCAAAACCCTTTTGCATGTCGATGACGATGAGAGCGGTGCTCCCGTTCCAATCCGGCACTTCGCGTCCTCTCTTACTGCAGCTTGGCTGCGCTATGAAAACAACAGCGGGCCGAGCTTGGCGAACTCGTCGCGGGACGAGTACGGCACGATGTAATCCTCCTCAACACGGATGTCATCGACGTGTTCGGCGACGTCCTCAATAGAAATCGGGCCTTCTTTTTCGGGATGTTTGAAGTATCCCACGGTCAATCCGGTGAAGATCCGGCTCACCGAGCCGGCTCCGATCGACCAAACATCTCCGCTGAGCTCACAATCCTCGGAAACCAGATAGGCAACGGCCGGGGACACCGAGGAAGGATCAGCATTTTCCGCCATTTCACCAAGAATCTCGTCGGTCATGCGGGTTCTGGCGATCGGGGCGATCCCATTGACGTTGATCCCGTATTTGGCTCCCTCGAGTTTGAGCACGTTCATCAAGCCAAAGAGGCCACCCTTGGCCGCTCCGTAATTGCTCTGCCCGAAATTGCCGAAGAGCCCGGATGCCGACGAGGTCATGATGATTCGGCCGTATTGCTGCTCTTTCATCTGGGCGAATGCGGGCTGGGTCACATAGAACGCGCCTCGCAGGTGCACGTCGAGGACGCCGTGGAGCTCGTTCCACTCCATCTTGGCGAGGGAGCGGTCACGGAGGATCCCGGCGTTGTTGATCAGGATGTCGACACGCCCAAAGCTGTCTATGGCCTTCTCGACGATCGCCGCTCCCCCTTCCGGCTCGGCGACCGAGCTGTACTCGGCGACGGCAGTCCCCCCGGCGGCTTCGATTTCGGCGACGACCGTGTCGGCAGTCGCTACGTCCTTGCCCTCTCCGTGCACCGACCCGCCGAGGTCGTTCACCACGACGGCGGCTCCACGCGAGGCCAACAGCGTCGCATATTCGCGGCCAAGCCCTCCCCCGGCGCCGGTAATGACTGCGACCCGGTCCTGAAAGTCAATCATCGAGGCTCCTCTTGCTATTGGCGTTAGACCGTAGCGCCATTTCTTCCCCCTGTTTCTCCCCCCGCTGGGTGTCGCATTTCGCGATAGTCCCGCGGTTGGGGGTCATGGGGTGAGTCCCGACCGTAGGACAGGGAGGGTATTGAACCGTGGTCGTGGACCCGTCCTTTGCTCCCCCCTCAGGGTGTCGCATTTCGCGAGAGTGCGACGATCGGGTTCTCACCGTTGCAGCCTTCTCTTTCGCTCCCCTCAGGGGGGAGTCCCGCCGCAGGCGGGCAGGGGGGTCAAACCGTGGTCGCGGACCCGTCCTTTGCTCCCCCCTCAGGGGGGAGTCCCGCCGCCAGGCGGGGAGGTGGGTCAAACCGTGGTCGCGACAACGCCTTGACCCCCTCCGCCTCGCTGCGCTCGGCACCTCCCCCTGAGGGGGAGGCAAAGGGTTCTCCGCCTCGCTTCGGCAAGCGTCGCACCCATGCGCGAGCGTTCCCCTTAGGGTGAGGCAAGGAAATAGCCCCGCCGAGGCAAGCGTCGCACCCCCGTGCGACCGTTCCCCTTAGGGTGACGCAAGAAGTCAGCCGAAGGCCGACGACAGCCTCGCAGCAAGGTCACCGTTGTGTTTCACGACGATATCGTTCAGCCCCAGCCACGACGCCAGTTCACCGAGCTCGGCGGCCAGTGCCGGGGCAACGCGCGATTCATCCTCGCCGTTCTCGAGGTACGACCCCTGGACTAGGAGCGCACCGGATTGCCGGTCGGCCTTGAGGTCGACCCTGGCCACCAACTCGCCGTCGAGGAGAAACGGCAGCACGTAGTAGCCGTACTCGCGCTGTGGCTTGGGGACATAGATTTCGATCCTGTAGAAGAAGCCGAAGAGCCGCTCGACCCGATCGCGGTGGAAAATCAGCGGGTCGAACGGGTTGAGCAGCGCAGTCCCACCGGCTCGCCGGGGCAACACGGCCTCGGGATGGAGGAAGGCCGGCTTGTCCCAGCCATCGACGGTGACCTCCTCGAGCGCACCCTGGCTGGCCAGCTTCTTGATGACCTTGCGCGCTGTTGGCATGTGGAGGCGGTGATAGTCGCCAAGGTCGGCCGCGGTGCCCACGCCGAGGTGGCGCCCGGCGTCGAGTAGCAGCAACCGAAACGCCTCGATCTTGTCCGGTGGTTCTGCGTCGAGTACTTCCTCGGGAATCACCCTTTCGGGGAGGTCGTAGACACGGGTGAAATTCTTGTTCCGATATGCGGTCAGACGCCCACACGCAAACAGCCATTCGAGGGCGTGTTTGCCGGGCTGCCAATCCCACATCTGGCTGCCGCGTTGGCCCGCGTCATCGATGTCACCAACGGTGAGCGCTCCACGCTCGGTGACCTGATCCATCACGTCGTCGACATAGCCGGGGCGCTCTTCGATGAGCCGTCGAATCGAGCGCCACGGATCGGCGGCGTGCCCGACCATGCGCCACCGGAAATTCGGGTAGAGCGGCGTCGGCAGCAACGAAGCGACGTGGCCCCAGTATTCGAACAGCTCCCCGGAGCTTGTCGTCCACCGGTCGAGTGCCGCCCGGTCGTAGGGCCCGAGCCGGGAAAACATCGGAACGTAGTGGGCACGCTCCAGCACGTTGACCGAGTCGAGTTGGAGCAGTCCGATGGTGTCGAGCACCTTGCGGAAGTGGCGGATGTCGACCCGTCCCTGTGGTCGCGGGCGGGTGAACCCCTGTGCGCCGAGGGCAAGGCGCCGGGCCTGATCGCTGGTCAGCTTCCGCATGCAAAGGTCTCCATGGCCGTCGCTACGCTACCGACCATGCTCCGCACCCTCGGCGCCGGGCTGCGCACGGTCGTGCTGGCGCCGGCATTTCTCGGCTACACGATGTACATCTCGGCGAAGGTAAACCGGCTCGCCAGGCGAGGGCCGAATCACGACGCGATCAATGAGATTGCGGAGAACTGGAGCAAGCGATTTATCGAGATCCCGCCGATCACGATCGCCGTCGAAGGCACCGAGCACATCGACCCCGACCGCCAGTACATCGTGGTGTCGAACCATCAGTCGAACTTTGACATCCCGGTCGCTCTACAGGCGCTTGAGTCGCTTCGCACCCGGTTCATCTCCAAGATCGAGGTGTCGAAGATCCCGATCTTCGGCAAGGCCGCCGTCAATGCCGGCGTGGTGATGCTCAACCGCGAGGCGGCGCGAGCCAACCACGAGCATCTCAATCAGGAGGTGGCCAAGAGCCTCGCCGCCGGTCATTCCATTCTCTTGTTCGCCGAGGGAACTCGGAGTCGGACCGGGGAGATGGGCAAGTTCCGCCGCGGCGCTGTACGCCTGGCGCTCGCCGCGGGCGTCGACATCCTGCCGGTGGTCATCCACGGGACCCGCGACGTGAACCCGCCGGGGTCGCTATTGATCTATCCGGGCGAGGTCACGGTGCGGATCCTGCCGCCGGTGTCGATGGAGGGCATGACCTCCCAGGACGTTCGGGCGATCACCGACGACCTACGCGAGCAGATCGGCGAGCACCACGCCGAGATGTCCGATAAGCAGCATCAGTCGTAGATCCCGATCAGCCAGGTTTCGCCGGCGCGGACCTCGCAGAGGAACGCACCCGCCGAGGTGACGATCTGGTAGCGGTCGGCTGCATCCTCCGCGTGCCACCAGCGGCCCACCCGCCGCCAGGGGCCGGCCCAGGACAGCACCGGCTCCCATCGACTGCTCAGACGCACCCGGCTCGGCATCCCTCCGTCCCACTCCACCGTAAACCGCCGCGGCTCTGGTGGAACGAGGACTGGTGACGGTGAGGGAACGCTGCCAAGCCAGGGCGCCGCAGGGTCGCGCTGCGGGCCGGAGGCCTCCTCTCCCCAGCGATGCCAGGACACCCGGTCCATGGGGTCTCTCCCTCCCTGTGGTTCGGCCTGGAGTAAGCCGTCGAGGCCGACGATGCCCTGGGTGGCGGCAAGGGCCCGCTGGGCGGCGGCGTCACGAGCCGAATCCTCACCGAGGGAGAGCTGCCGGCCCTCCCCGGAGAGCTCGGCGGGTTGGATGCGCAGCACGGCGAGGCCGCCCCGAACCCCGGCGCCTGGGCCTTCCACCCAGGCCCGGAGCTGCCAGCGCACCCGGTCGGCGATCGCCCCGTCGTCGAGCGGGTCGGCGCTCCGCCACGTCCGCGACCGGGTCGATCCGTCTGCTGCCTCGGCCTCGACGCTGATCCGGTACGGGGCGGTGCCCACCGCAGCGAGTCCCTCGATGAGGCGGTTTGCCATTGCTTTGGCGATGAATCCCACCCGCTCCATGTCCTCGAGCGGCGGGTCGAAGCGCTCTTCGATGGTGAGGTCGACCGGGATCGCTCGCGCCACCACGTCGCGATCGGGCCCGGAGGCGAGCCGGTGAGCAGCGAGGCCGATGGCGCCAAAGCGTGAAGTGATGGCCCCGCGTGGGAGCCTGCCCAGCTCGCCGAGGGTGGTGATCCCGAGCCAGCGGAAGGTGGCAACCAGCTCCTCGGTCCCGAGGGCGCCGATATCGAGGGAAGCAAGGAAGTCGGCGTCGTCTTCGACGATCAGCACCGGCGGTTCGCCGGTCGCATGGGCAGCGGCGTGCTTGGCGGCGAACGGTCCCGAGGCAAGCCCGATGCGGAACCCGCCACCAACGGCGTCGTCGATCTCCTTGATCACCCGATCGACCAGCGGCGCCTCTCCCCCGTAGTAGCCCACCGCTCCCGAGACCGGGACGAAGAGGAGCCCGGGCTTGGTCACCTCGATCCTGGGGATGAGGGTCTCGACGGCAGCCGCGACCGATTCGAAGGCGACCATCTCTGCCCCGACATCGCGTTCGATGGTCTCCACGTTTGGGCAGACCGCCTCTGCCTCGCCTCTGCGCATCCCGAGCCGGATGCCAGCAGCGAAAGCGGCAGAGCTCACCGCAACGACGCGTCCCTCGTCGTCGATCGCCTGGCGAGGCTCAACCGACGAAGAAGGCTCAGCCGACTGCGACCCCGGGCTGCGAAGCGCCCACTCGGGAAACCACACGCACAGCGTCCGTCCCATCGTCCTCCATCTCGATCGTGCGAGTGGTCCCCCGCATCGTCTTGCCCGACGCCGTCACCACCGAGCGACGCACCGCGATGCTCCCGTGCCCCCGGTCGGCTCCGTCCCAGGACACGGCTTGGGATTCCAGGGAGAGCTGCGCTACCCCGGAGGGGAGACTGCCCCGGAGGGGCCTGAGGTAGAGCACGGCGCGTCTGGTCCGTGCCAAGGCCCCGAGCTTGCGGATGGCGGCATCCTTCACCCCGCCCGGCACCTCGGCGAACACGGCCTCGACGCCTTCGAGCAGCGCTGCCGCCGCCCGGCTCCAACGCAGGATGTCGTCACAGCGCACGACGTGGAGCCGGTCGGGTTCGATCCCCACCTCCCAGGCGGCGAGCGGGTTGAACCAACCCCGCACATCCACATAGGCGACCGGGCCGGAATGCTCGGCAAGCATGGTGAGCCCGATCCGGGTCAGCCCGTACCCGGGTGGCCCGACGAGGGAGGCGACCTGCCCGGGTAGGAGGGAGGGCAAAGAGTCGCGAGTCGCGAGTCGCGAGTCGCGAGTCGAGACCACCTCCAAACTCTCGACTCTCGACTCTCGACTCTGGACTTCGAACACGCCGGTTTCCTCCGGGCAATCGTCAACCGGCGTGCTGTGACAGCGCCTCGCCGGGACGACAGAGTAATCGAACATATGTTCGATGTCGAATGAGGGGCGAAAGCAGCGCCCGTCGAGCACTAACGCACTACGGCCGACGTGATCTCCTGGGCGTATTCGAGGGCTGATTCCATCGACAGCTCCAGGCCCCGATCCCAAACTGCATGGAAGTCATCACCCAAATCGTCCCGGATGGCCTCGCGGATCTGCTCGAACAAGAACGTCTCGTACCGTGGTGTCGGGATCCCGGTGTCCTCCCGCAGCGCCGAGGCGCTCCCCAGAATGGCGGCGGCGGCTTCGGCCCGGCCGGCGCGTTGCGCCCACCCTGCGATGTTCTCGAGGCAGTGACCGGCACACTGCTGGTTCCGGATGTCCTGGTAGATGCCTGCCGCCTTGTTGAGCATGACCGCCGAACCATCGAGGTCGTCCTGGAACCAGAGCACGACACCGGGAACTTCGGAGGCATGAGCAACCAACTGAGGTGCCCCGATCTGGTCGGACAGGGCCAGGAGCTCCGGCACGGTTCCGATTGCGTCAACCGACCCGTACTGGAGATGCCAGAGAATGTCGAAAATGAGCGTCAGCGCAAGACCCACAGGATCCTCCGCTGCACGGAATCTCGCAACATCGGTGTCGATCATCTGGCGCAGCTCCTCGGCGGGAATCCGAGCAAACCGCAGATCCACCCAGCGAGGCTCATGACCAAACGCCCCCTACAGCGCTGGCGGAGCGGCAGTGGATTCGAGGTCGAAGTCGGTCTCCGACCAGGTGAACTCCCCATCCGTAACCACCGGGATGATCCGATCGGAGTTCTTGTGGTCCAACCAGTACTCGACCTCCTGGTTTACCCACTCCGACTCCGCCGCATCCGGCGACAGGAGCAACACGAACCAGACAGAGGTATCCAACGCATCGGTGATCGACGACCACAGATGCGGATTCGCCGACAACGACGACTCGTCACGGAAGATGCGCAACGCCCGCCCTTTCCACCACGGCTTGGCGAACCGCTGCAACCCCGCTTGCAACCGCGGTGCCAACAGGTCATCTGCGGCATGCGAGTAGGAAATGAACCCGTCGTAGACCAGACCCCCCGACGCCCCACGCTCATCTTGTGAGGTCTCGGCCTCTGCGGTCGCCATCTGCCCTCCGACTCTATGCCGAGAACATGCCACATGCAGCTAACGGCTCACTTACAGCGGATTCAGGCCTCGAACCCATCGGGTACGCTTTTCACCCTGTCCTACGAAAGGAGCCGGTTTGTGTCAGTCGCGAAAGTGATCGAGATCACCTCTACATCGCCCGGGAGCTTCGAGGATGCCATCAGAAAAGGCATCTCCAAGGCCCAGAAGTCGATCGACGGTGTCCAGGGCGCCTGGATCTCCGAGCAGAAGGTGATCATGGCCGAAGACGGCACCATCAAGCACTTCCGCGTGGACATGAAGCTCACCTTCGTCCTCGAGGACTGACGAAGAGGTTTATCGCAACGCAAGAGGCCCCGGCGAACCGGGGCCTCCTTGTCGTTTGGCGCGAATCGGGCTACTTGCCGGACTCGAACTCGTCCTCGAACGAAACGACCGTGCGCGCGGCCTTGCCGGAACCCTGTGAGGCTCCGACCTTCTCCGTCTGACGCTTCGGTTCACGCTCATCGCTCTTGGTGTCGGTGTCGTCGTCGCTCGATGTCTCGGCTGCCGGTGCAGGCTCCCGCTCTTCCGGAGCTTCGGACGCTCCCGCATCCGCCATTTCCAGACTGACCTTGTCACGGTCGTCGATCTCGCGGACCACGACCTTGACCTTGTCACCAAGAGACAAGACGTCCTCAACCCTGTCGATGCGCTTTCCGCCGCCAATCTTCGAGATATGCAGCAGGCCGTCACGTCCGGGGAGGATGTTGACGAACGCACCGAACTTGGTGATGTTCACCACCTCACCGTCGTAGACCTCGCCGACCTTGGCCTCCGGCGGATAGCCGATGGCCAGGATCCGCTCCTTGGCCAGCTCCAACGATGCCGTGTCGGGGGCGCCGACGCGGATGGTTCCGTCGTCGTCGATCTCGATCTGAGCGCCGGTCTCTTCCTCGAGCTCGCGGATGGTCTTGCCCTTGGGACCGATGACCTCACCGATCTTGTCCTTGGGAACCGTGACCGCCTCGATCTTCGGCGCCGTGGGAGCAAGCTCCTTGCGGGGCTCGGGAAGCACCGCCGTCATCTCGCCGAGGATGAACTGGCGCGCTTGGTGCGCCTGATCCATGGCATCGACGAGCACCTGGGCCGGGAGGCCCTCGATCTTGGTGTCCATCTGGAGGGCGGTGATCATGTTCTCGGTGCCGGCCACCTTGAAGTCCATGTCACCAAGTGCATCCTCTGCTCCGAGGATGTCGGTCAACGTGACGAACTGGCCGTCCTGATGGATCAGCCCCATGGCGATTCCCGCCACCGGGGCGGCGATCGGAACGCCTGCGTCCATGAGCGAAAGGCTCGACCCGCAGACCGACGCCATCGAGGACGAACCGTTGGACATCAACACTTCCGACACGAGCCGGAAGGCATAGGGGAAGTCCTCATCGTTCGGGATCACCGGCAGCAACGCCTTCTCGGCGAGAGCACCGTGCCCGATCTCCCGGCGCTTCGGCCCACGCATGAAGCCGGCCTCGCCGGTGGCGAACGGCGGCATGTTGTAGTGGTGCATGTAGCGCTTGGACTCTTCGGGCGAGATGGTGTCCAACATCTGGTCCATCTTCAGCATCCCGAGCGTCGTGACGTTGAGCACCTGGGTCTCGCCGCGCTGGAACAGACCGGAGCCGTGTGCCTGGGGGACCATGCCCACCTTGACGCTGATGTCGCGGATGTCGGTGAGGCCGCGTCCGTCGAGACGGACACTGTCTGCGACGACCCGCTTGCGCATGACGTCCTTCTGGACGCTGCGGTAGGCCTTGGAGGCCGCCTTCTGCGCATCGGCGTCGTCCTCGTCGAGGTCGAGCGCTTCGAGCGTCTCTTCCTTGGCGGTCGCCTCGGCTGCCAGACGCTCCTGCTTGTCCGCAATCGTGCCCATCGCCTCGAGCTTGGGCCGGGCAATCGCGTCGACAGCGGCGAACTGCTCGTCGGTGTAGTCGACGTTGATCGGCCACTCGTACTCGACGGCCGGTCCGACCTGCTCGAGCAGCTCGAGCTGCATGTCGATCAACGTGGCGATGTGGCCTTTGGCCTCTTCGAGCCCGCGGGCAACCGTGGCCTCGTCGCTGGCCTGTGCGCCGGCCTCGACCAGGCGATAGCCGTGCTCGGTGGCACCGGCCTCCACCATGGCGATGTCGACCTCTCCGTCATCGTTCTTCTTACCGGCGACGACGAGGTCGAAGACGGCGTCTTCGAGCTGCTCGAAGGTCGGGAAGGCCACCCAGACCCCGTCGATGAGCCCGAGGCGCACCGCGCCGATCGGCCCTTCGAAGGGAAGCGAGCTCAGCGTCAACGCCCCGGAGGCGCCGTTGAGGGCGGCCACGTCGTATGGGTTCTCCTGGTCGGCGGAAATGACCGTGCCAACGACGTGGGTGTCGTTCATGTAGCCGTCTGCAAAGTTTGGTCGCAGCGGACGGTCGATGAGCCGGCAAGTCAGGATCGCCTTCTCTGTGGCGCGTCCTTCCCTGCGGAAGAACGAGCCGGGAATGCGCCCGACGGCGTAGTGACGCTCCTCGATGTCAATCGTGAGCGGGAAGAAATCGGCGCCTCCGCGCGGCCGTTTCGAGCCGGTTGCGGTGACGAGGACTTCGGTGTTTCCGACGCGTACCAGTACGGCACCGTCGGCTAGTTGTGCAAGCTCGCCGGCGCGGAATTCGACTTCCACGTCCCCGACGAGCCCGCGAATGGCAGTCTCAGCCAATTGGATCTTCTCCTTTGTCAGCAGACCAATTGGCAGTAGGGGGGTCTCGGCGGGCGCCCTATGGGAACCCGTCATTGCCGAGGCCTCTCTACTGACAACTGGATCTACCGCTGTGTGTTGTCCGCCCCTCGTGGGCGGATCCGTCTGCGTTATCTACGCAGTTCCAGTGTCGCGATGAGCGAACGGTACCGCTCAACATCGGTGTCTTCGAGGTACCGGAGCAGTCGCCTGCGCTTGCCGACCATCATCAACAGCCCTCTTCGGCTGTGGTGATCTTTCGTGTGCGTCTTGAGGTGGTCGGTCAGATGATTGATACGCTCGGTGAGCAACGCAACCTGGACCTCCGGAGACCCGGTGTCTGTTGCATCCTTGCCGAACGATTCGACAACGGATTGGCTGTCTTTAGCCATGTCGTCTTTCTTGCGCGAAGGTCTTTCCCTCACGAGGTAGAAGCGGGCGAACGCCCGACACGGGAGCATAGCAGCCGGCGGTTGTAGTCGATGGCGGTGTTCAGACCAGGCAGGTGCCTGCGGGAATCACCGCGCCAAGCTCGCCAAGGAGACGAATCAGCTCGCTGCATGCGTCCCACGCCTCTCGGAGGACCGGGCGGATGTCTGGATCGTTGGCAATATGGGCGATCTCAATGTCATCGACGTCGGTGCCGTGGTGCTGGAGATAGCTCGCCACGGCTTCCTGCACCGCATCGAAGAGGACCAGCAACTCGGCGTGGGTATCTTCAAGCTCGGGTGGCGGCTGCATCGAGCGCATCTCATTCAGGCCGTTCTCCACGACCGCGAAAGTACCGGCCACCCTGACGTTGGAGCCTCCGACCGGGAAGTCATCCTCCGGTACCGGCGCTTCCATGATCTCGAGGAGTCGCGCGGCGTAGGCGTCCACGGTCAGCTCGGATTCCTGCTCGCTTCCCGAGCATGCGCTGGCAACCAAGGCGACGGCGAGCACGCAAACTGCGAACGCGACGAGGGACTGCTTCGACACCGCCGCACCGTATGAGCCTTCCGCCGCCGATCCCCCCTCATTGTCGGCTATCCGACGGTCACGGTGTCTTGCCGGCAACCACCTCGGCAATCGGCCGAACATTGTCTACCGAGTCGAAATATTCCGCGTGACCGAAATCACCGCTGTCGAGGACGGTGGCACCAAACCGCTCCGCCGTGGGGTCCAGCCCGTGGGTGAGTTGGTCGGTGACCCTGGCATAGGCAACGGCCGCAGGAGGTGCCAACACCGGGCCGAGGAATGGAAGAAGCAAGGCCGTTTCCAAGGGCGGAACATTGTTAATGACGTCTCCACCGGATTGAATTGCATACACGTCGTCGAGGTTGAGGTCGTCAGCGCGACTCACCCCCACCCCCGGGCTGCCGACGAACACCACTCGATCGACATGCTCGGCGAGCCGATCACCGGAGAGGGCATGTCCAACCACGGTGGAGCCGTAACTATGCGCGACAATCGTGACGTCGGCATGATCGAGGTCGAGGCTGTCCACGAATTCGGTGAGCGCGACGCTGCCGATCCGGGCCTTGGTGTCCATGGTCGCACTGTCGGGACCGAACGGATCACCGATATCGATGATCTCGTCGGGTGCGTCGAACGGAAGGGCATAGATCACCGCCACCGTGTCGCCACCGGCCGCCTGCGTGGCCGCCTGTCGCAGGATGCGGGCACGCTCGAGGTTGACGCTGGTGCCCATCAGATCGGCGCCCGTGCCGGGTACGTAAATGGCGATGTGCTCGGCGTCTGCCGGACCGATTCGCACGGCGATCCGCCCATCGTGGCCCGGCTCCAGGAGCAGGACCTCCTCGCCCGGGTGGATTCCCAGGATGGCTGCCAGGTCACCGTCGTAACTGCGGCCCGGTTCGTTGACGGCGCCATGGCTCTCCCCGGCGCGCCGCTTGTGCAGCCTCCCGGAGGCCAATCCGGCTAACGCGCCGGCTGCCGCGGCCATACCGCCAAGGCCTGCCGCGGGGGGCGGGATCGGTGCGGTGAATGGGCGAGGCACCGAGACCACCCGCGGCCGATTGGCAACCAGACCGAGTCCGTCACCGGGGCTGTCGACCTCTTGAGATGGGTCCGGCGGCGGCGGAACCGCGGTGCCGAGCACGATGAGGAGAATCGAGAGGGCGCTGATCATGCTGCCTTCCGGGGTCGGGGGGAAGGCGGGACACCTCAACCATGGAGGATGGAGAAGCCGCAGTCAAGAGGCGCGGCCGCGAAATAATCGGCCCGTTGGGGCGCTACGACGTCTGCGTCACCCCGTCGAGGTGTTGAGCGGCAGCCGCGATGTCCGCCCGGATCTGGGTTACCAGGGCGTCGACGCCATCGAAGCGCTGTTCATCGCGCAGCCTTGCCACGAACTGGACCCCGACTTCCTTGCCGGCAAGCTCGTAGTCGCCCTCAAGAATGTGGACTTCGAGCACCTCGGCATCGCCTCCGAATGTGGGGCGCACGCCCAGGTTCGCCACCGCGGGCAGGGTGACGCCGTCGATTTCGGCACGGACGACATACACGCCCCGTGATGGCACGGCGAGTCGATCCGGGAACGAGATATTGGCAGTCGGCACACCGATCGTGGCGCCTCTTCCCTCGCCGGGAACGACCACCCCTTTGATGACATGCGGTCGCCCGAGCAGCGTGGCGGCACGTTCCACGGCACCGGCAGCGATCGCCTCGCGAATCGCGGTAGATCGGATCTCCGTGCCGTCTTCACGGAGAATCGGCACGATCATGACACCGAAACCGTGCGGCCGCCCGAGCTCTTCGAGGGTCTCGGTCGAGCCTCGTGCCCGGTTTCCAAATCGGA